>JRHI01001780.1_pt1 | contig 16767 bp, 14 predicted proteins | sample 215371 | NCBI WGS metagenome assembly JRHI01 (sample SAMN02929681, study PRJNA255918) | sediment metagenome | biome: cave system; feature: Ice Cave; material: Sediment; isolation source: sediment from deep within a dark volcanic ice cave with no known source of... ...
CAAGCGGTGAGCCTCAAACATGTTGACAGCAGTGGTCTGGGGAGAACGCCGCCCCATCGACGGAGGTCATTAAACCTGATACCGTTAGATTCGCCAGCTCGGCATCCGGATGGCGCAGGTCGATGAGCCGTACAGCACTTTCCGCAGAGGTCAGCCAACGCTCCCGCGGATCGAACTGCAGGTGAGTCTTGAACCAGGAAGCTGCCTGGAGCGACGGCGGAAAAATGCGGGCCAGGGGATGGGTCACCTCCCAGAGGCGGGTCTCCGGCTCCTGGCCGCCGAGCAGGCGGTTGCCGGAGAGAGACCACTGGCAGCGGAGGGCACCGCCAGTAACCTCGAAACGTGCTTCTGTCACCAGTTGGCCGGACTCGACCTCCCACAGCCCCAGTCGGCCATCGAGGCCGGTGCTCGCAAGCCATTTGCCGTCCGGCGAGAACTGGGCGACCGCAGCAGGATCCGAGTGGGCGGCAAGGACACGCCGCTCCTTGGGAGCAGGCCATTTGTTTCGCGCCGCGGGTAGGTCGGGAATGTCCCATAGCTTGACGTTCCCGGAACTGCAGGCCGCGGCAAGGAGCCGCCCGTCCGCGCGGAAGTCGAGCTGCCGCGGGTTGGGAGCACGTACCCAGATCCCGGTCTCCCCGGTAGACAAGATGGTGTAGTCCTTGCCATCCGGCAGCGACCACAGCCGCACCTCATGAGCTTCTGGACTCCAGATGCTGGCAGCAAGCAATCTACCGTCGGGACTCAGGCAGAGGCAGTCGATCGCCTCCGCCGCGACCTCCCATCTTCCCAGGAGGCGCCGGCTGCTCAGGTCGTGCAGCGACACGTTATATCGGCCCTTGCCGTTGGGCTCGGTGGCCGCCACGGCACGTTGATCGCCGCGCGGGCTGAAGGCGATGCAATGGCATTGCCTGGCCTCTCCCAGATCCGGCTGGTACAGCAGTTTCTTTGCTTCCCAGTCCCACACCTGCGGGCCGCCGCGTTCGCTCTTCACCGCGGCGAATAGCCGGCCGTCGCTGCTCATTGCCATGGGAGCCTGGAACTCACCCATGGCCGCTGGCGCCTCGAACACCTCACCCGTGTGCAGATCCAGTTCCACGGGCCGGCCCAGCAGCGAGGCGAGGAAAACGCGGTTTTGCCTCTCGCGGTGGAAGTAAAAACTGGTGAGGCCCATCCGCCCGAGTTCGCGCCGCTGGGCCTGCCGGTCGGCGAGCAGCTGTGCGCCTTCTTTGTCCGATTTGCCGAAGAGCTTGGCCACGACCTCGAGATCCGGAACTATGGGCGGCATGACTCGCCCAGGGCGCAGGTCTACGAGATCGAGGCAGCGCAGGTACTCGTTGCGCAACTCCGGGCTCGGCCTTATGGCCGCCGCCTGCTGCAGTGCTTGCAGCGCCTGGGCGCGCCGACCGGCCGCTTTCGATTGGCGATGGTCCTGGGCCTGCTGGAAGAGCAGCCGAACCAGCGCGTCGTTCGCCTTTTGCCGTTCCTGCTCGGCGGTCTGGTGCGCCTCGGCCTCCTGGTTGCGCAGCCGGAGCGCGTCCTGTTCGCGGTCCCTGGCCCGATCGCGTTGCACCTCGGCTTCGTGCCGAGCCAGAGACACCTGCCAGTACCCGATGCTCGTGGCCGCGAGAGTGGCCAGCAGCAGCACGACGGCGGCGGTCGCCAAGCCGGCCACCACGGGATTGCGGCCACACCAGCGGCGGAAGTGCTCGAATCGGCCCACCGGCCGCGCCTGGATCGGTTGCCCCTCAAGGAATCGCCTCAGGTCGTTGCGTAGGTCGCCGGCCGTCTGATAGCGCCGTCCCGCCTCCTTCGCCATCGCCTTCAGGCAGATAGTCTCCAGATCGCGCGGGATGCGATCGTTCAAACTGCGCGGCGGGCGAGGTTCGTCGTGCAATACCTGATGCAGCACCATGCGCGTGTTGCCGCGAAAGGGCAACTCCCCGGTCAGCAGCTGGTAGAGGAGGACGCCCAGGCTAAAGACGTCGGCCCGGCGATCGACCTGATGCGCCTCACCCTTGGCTTGCTCCGGGCTCATGTAGGCGGGTGTACCCAGGACCTGCCCTTCCAGGGTCATTGTTGTTTCGCCGGCGTCGCGCTTGGCCAGGCCGAAGTCCATGAGGTGCGGTGCGCCGTCGTTGCCGATCATGATGTTGGAGGGCTTGACGTCGCGGTGGATAATGCCCTGTTCGTGGGCGTAATGCAAGGCATCGGCGACGGCGAGGACGAGCTGGGCACCTTCGCGCGGCGGCGGCCGGCGGGCGGTCAGCCGATCGGCAAGTGTTGTCCCCTGGACGAACTCGCAAACGAGATAGGGAAGTCCGTCCTGCTGGCCGACCTCGTGGACGGCGACGATGGCAGGATGGCGCAGCTGGGCAATGCTGCGCGCCTCACGTAGGAAACGGTCGAGGTCAATGCTGTCGGTCAGGGTGCCGGTGCGTGGGACCTTGATGGCGACGAGGCGATCCAGTTCGGGGTCGCGGGCCTTCCAGACGCTGCCGAAGGCGCCGGCGCCGACCGTCTCGAGCAGCTCAAACCGGCCTAGCAGCCGTTGACCAGGATGCGGACTCCAGCCCGTGGTGCTCCCCTGCTCGAGGCGGAAGGTGGAGCCGCACGTGGGACAGACGAACTCGCCCGCTGCAGGAACGCTGTCCAATTCGATGGTGCTCTGGCAGTTCGGGCAGAAGAGCTGCATGGCGGCGACTCCGCGGAAAAGGGGCCCAAGTGCGCGGCATTGTCGCACGAGGGAGGCGCCCGGTCAATCGTCCGAAAAGCGCGACCGCGCGGGCTCGGCGGCGCGATGTCCAGGACGGCTGCTGGCCTGGCCGAAAACTATTGAGACTCGCTCCGAATTCTCAGGTCTTTGCTGTGTGTGCATCGATTGAAAGACAGTCAAACGAAACGGGCGGCACAGCCGAGTACCGGCTGCGCCGCCCGTCGGCCCCGCCCGAGGCCCGGCTGAAATACGACTAGACCTTCTTGTTACGACTTCTTCTTCAGAATCTTGGGCAAGTCGCCAAGGATTGTCTCCGCGGACTTGTCCTCCAACTCACCCTTCTTGAAGGCGTAATTAGCCTTGACCCTCTTGCCAACGTACAGGAGGACGGTGACGTCCGCATCCTTGGCAATCTTGTAGGGTTTGGGGCCGGCGGTATCGAAAACGGTCAGGGCGGTTTTCTTGATGTGCTCCTTGGTGCTCAGGTCCTTGAGCTTCTTTTCCATCGTATCCGGATCATCTGACAGCATGACCACAAAGCTGGCCATGTGGGCGTCGGAGTTGTTGCTCGTCGCCTCATCGATCTTCTTGACCAGACCGGTCAAGGGTGGGTTGATCTCGCGCGCGAAGATCACCGCCACCGGGGAGAAGCCATTAGCTCAGACCAGGCATTGTTTGTCGCCCGCAAAGGGGCCGGTAACGTTGAGCGGCTCGAAAGGAACCAGCCCGTCCCCGACCTGGGGACCGGATTTCAAGGCGCCCGCGGCCAGAACGCTGCCAACCAGCAGCGCTGCGGCCACACACGCTCCCATGGCGATACGTGCTCTCATTGTGAAACTCACCTCCAGGACGGAAACTGCCCGGGTGGGCGGGACCAGCAAAGAAGACCATCCTATCTGTTTACCACAGGAACACCCCCCCGGGAAGGGCGCCGACTCGGTTTTTCCCAACTCGTATAGCCGCGACAGGCAGCGGGGCGGGGCGTTCGTGGTCTGGTGCGCGTTGCGGCTACACCAAGCCGAGCAGTTGCGGCACCCGCATCCGTAGCCGTTCGATCTCTGGATGGCTTTCGCCGAGGTACGCCAGCAGGCCTAGGTCGTCGCGCGTCACCGTGCCGCCACTCAGCAGCCATGAGCGTATACGGAAGAGCTTGTACAGTTTCACCAGCTTGCGGTCGCTGATAAAGACCTTCTCGTCGTGGACCAGCACCTTGACCAGCCGCTGGAACTCCTTGAAAACATTCTCTGGAAAAAAGAGCTGTCGGTCGCTCTGTTCCTGGTTGCGCCCGTTGCGCTCATGGCGACCAAACAGGTACGTCAGATAGCGATTTGCCTTGAGCAGATCATCGAGAGTGCAGTGCCCTTCCACCCACGGCTTCTGATTCAGGCCGCGATTGACCTCACCTTGCAGGCCGGAGTCGATCAGGTCGCTAAAATGCTTGTCCTGCACGGACCGGCTCTCGGCCTTGAGTACGAACCGATCCTTGAGCGCGGCGAGTTCGCCCTGCTCCGGCACCTCGTTCGTGGCCGCGAACAGCACGCGCAGCCGGACCGGCTGCGGCACGCCGTCCTGGTAGAATTTCCGTTCGTTCAGGATCGTCAGCAATATGTTCAGAATGGCCGAATTCGACTTGAAGATCTCGTCGAGGAATGCCAGCCGGGCGGTCGGCAGCTTGCCCTGTTCCCGGCGGAGGTAGCGCCCCTCGCGCAGCTGGCTAATGTCGATCGGCCCAAGGATCTCCGACGGCTCCGTGAAACGCGTCAGCATGTACTCGAAGTAGTCGTCCTGACCAAGGCCGAGGGCGTCCTTGAATTTGAGGACCAGATCGGACTTGGCGGTGCCCGGCGGCCCGACGAGCAGGAGCGGTTCCTGGGCGATGGCTGCGATCGTCATCAGATCGATGATTTCCTGCTTGGCGACAAAGAAACGGCCGAGTGACGTGCGGAAGCGGTTGAGCCGCTGGCGCAGCGCCTCGGCTTCGTCCTGGAGTTCCGCCAGTGACCACTCTTCGGAAGGTTGCGTGGGCATCGGGTACTCTCTGTCTACCGTGGGTACTCTCTGCCTACCGTTTGCAGCTTAGCGGTCTCGCCTCTCGGGTATCATCAGTGCTCGCAGATCGCGGTGGATGCGCTGGCGGACCAGGAATTCGTCTTCGTCGAGCCAGCGGCGAACCTCCAGGCCCATGGTGAAGTCGTCGTTGAGGGCCTGCACCACGGTCTCGATGAGCCGCAGCTGCGAGAGGTTGTAATAGGCGCCGGTCGTCCAGGTGTCTCGCACCTCCAGATTGCGAAACAGTTCTTCCAGACGCTGCTGAACCTGCATCACGGGTGCCTGGGCCAGAGCGGTGACGTAAGCGTAGGCCAGTGGCGTCTGCTCCTTTGCCAGCGCGAGTTGATTTCGGGTCAGCAGGGTGCCCTGGAGGAGCACGTCACGAACAGCGTTCAGGACGGGATCCGCCTGCGCAGCGCGGCCGAAGTAGTACCACCCTCCCGCAACATGCGTCAGCGCACGCAGGGCCACGACCAGATTGGCGAAGGACAGGTCCGCCCTCTTCGCCTCCTCAGCGACCTTCAGCACAAGCGCCGGGATGGTCTTGACTTGTTGGCTCTCCAGGATCAGGTCGGCCATCAGCGTCAGCAGGCGGTCGATGTCGTCGCGCAGGCCGAGCTTGCGGAGACCGCGGAAACATTGGTTGGCCAGCGTGTCGATCACCTGAATCGTGCTTCCCGTCCCCCGCTGGGCCTGGAGCAGCTTGTGGAAGCGGCCCACCAGTGCCTGCACGTGCTCCAGCCGGCCGAAGTGTGCGGCGGCGAAAAGGCCCTTTTCGAGCAAGGCCGCCCGCGCCCGCACGGCTTCCAGGCAGTCGGCCGGCGCAAGTCCCTCGTGCGGCGGCAGCGCGTCCAGCACCGGACTGACCTGGAGCAGCATGTTGAGGGTGAACTCCTCGCCGAGCCGTGGCGCAAGGTCCAGGGCCGCGCGCAGGACCAACGAGCGCACCCCGGCCGGGTCGTCGTGATTCTTGGGAATCTCGCGCAACAATTCGCCCATGCGCCGCGCCGCCTCCTCGTGATCCTCCAGGTCCTGCAGAATTGCCAGCTCACGATGGATTTGGCTTACCCGCACGAAGACCTGGCGCTGGGCATCGATCTGTTGATCGGGTTCCAGGATGCGTGAGAACTGCCGAAGGCGTTCGACGATATAGCGCGGCATGGAGTCCATCTGCCGCACTGCTTCCAGCTGGTCCGCGGGAAGCGGGCCCTGATGGGGTTTGTGGGTCAGCAGTTGCTCGATGCGGTATGCGAATCCCTGGAGCAGGCGACCGTGAACTTCGTCCCTGCCGCCGAGCGCGGACCGGGCCGAGGCCAGCAGCTTCTTGCTGGCGTCGCTCTCGCCCACCCTGGCCAGACCGAAGGCGAACATCAGGTCGCCGTAGGCACTCGTGGGTGACTCTCGGGGTGCCTCCGGGTTGCTCTTTTCGACCCAGGCGTGAGCCAGTTCACTCAGGCCGATCAACCAGTGCCGGAGGGCTTGCAGACGCTCAGTGGAGGGGCCGCCCGCGAACCGCAGCACGGCCGGAAGATCTTGCTCGGGTCGCAGGCCGGTCTGAAGGAGCCGGTCCAGCAGCCGATCGCGGGCGCGGGCCAGGCCGAGAACGTCCCCTTCCGACACTTGCGTCAGGCTCAACCAGGCAAGCCACACAGCACGGACCGGAAGATGGGTGCGGTCGTGGTTCGCGAGGAACTGACGGATGCTTCCCAGACGCTCGAGCAAGGCAGTCAGCCGCCCTTGCTGCGCGGCCCAGCACACGTAAGCAGCCAGAGCGCGCACGTCGGCCGACGCCGGTTCGGCCAGGCCCAGCACGCGATCCAGGCTTACACTGTCCAGCACACAACTCTCATCCGCGCTCGTGGTCCAGGAGCGGTCGCCATGCCCTTCACGCAGCGGCACCCGCGCTGCTTCCGCCTCAAACCAGAGCCGGCACCAATCCGCAGCGGGTTTCTCGGCGAACCAGAGGGCGTTCAGCCAGCACAGCGCCGCGTCCTCGCCGCGCTCCAGCGCCGCGTTCAGGCCGGCTATCTCCGGCCAAAGTGCAAGGCGCTCCGGATTGTCCAGAGGTCCTGCCACCGCCAGAAACTTCGCTTCCACCTCTTGCAGCCGCTGAAGCAGCGCGCTCGGCTCGATCCGGCTTGTTGCTGCGGCTTCAGGTGCTTCCTCGGTTGACTGCTCCTCCTGCTTCGCAGCGGCCGTCGAAGTCTGTGCATCCTGCGGCTCCATTTGCGGCGCCTCTTGCTGCCTGCCCTTGCGGTCGCGTCGCGCCACCGGTTTCCGCGAGCGATCCGCGGGCTCCTCCTCGGTGCAGATGAAATGCTCGAAATCGAACTGTGCTGCCTGGACCCACGTTTGCAGGGGCTGGCGATTGCGGTCGAGGATGTAGTCGATCCAGTCGGTCAGCGGCCGGAATGCATCGTCGGGCAAGCACTCGGGCGTGAATGAGCCATCACCCTCGGGATTCAGCCAGGTGACAACGGCGGGATCGTCGGCCAGCAGTCGGCGGACGACGTGGCAGCTCACTGGAGGATGAAGTCGTTTGCCCGACGGTACGAACAGATTGGGCAGATGCTGATGCGTGCGGTACTTGACGGCTCGTAGCTCCGGCACCCTCGGCGGCTTGCGCGACGGCCGGACGCGCAGCACGAGCATCGTCTGGCCGTCCTTTTCGGCCACGGCGAAGGACAGTTGTTGGAGCAGTTCGTCGTCGGCATTGCTGACAAGGTCGTCGAGCTGTTCGAGCGGCTGTTCGCGCAGCACCCACAACTCGTCAGTCGCGGGCGGGTCGCCCTGGACAAGTCGCAAGGGCACTTCGAGCCGGCGGTCCATCTTCGCCTCACGCCAAGGTGTCGGCGCCGTGGAGAGGGTGAACTCGAGGGCTTCGTAGATCTCACGAAATGGGGCGTCCGGGAGGAAGCTCCACTCTCGTGTTGGCCGCAGCAGGAGGACCTCGTCCTCCGGCACCTTGATTCGATCGGCGAAGGGGTGCAAGTGGCCGAGTTGCACCCACAAACGTGGGGCGGCTTCGATGTACGCCACCGGACCGGGGCCAACGTCGTCGCGGTCAAGGGCGCGCAGGAGCGTGTAATACGGCGGTCCGACCACGCGCAGCAGGACACGCGCGCCGTCCACTCCTTCGAGATAACGGAAGCTCTGGCGGTCGTTGCCGAGTCGCAGCATCTCGGCAACGACGTTCGTCCAGTGATCGGCGGGCAAGTCGAAAAGCACGACGGCCTGTTCGGGCAGCACCACGGCGTCGCCGGTCGGTTGCACCGCGAAGACTTGCAGCCAACAATGAAAGTCGGCCAGCGGTGTGCTGCAGCGGCGCGGAGTCTGTACCTTGAGTCGGCGCAGATCGGCAAGCGCGGGGCGAGCGGGCGTCACCGACGGCTGCAGCCAGACCTGCCCCGCGTCGTCGAAACCAGCGCCCGTGGGCGCCTGGCTGATAGCGGCCGGGACGATGCCGCTGATCAGGGCCAACCGAAGGGTGTCAAGATCGGGAAAGACGAGGGTCATGGTGCATAGGGCAAGTGTATCGGTCAGTGGCCATGCGCGCGGGAGCGGCGCTGTTCTTCTGGCATCGTGACGGATGGAATGGCCTCGCCGGTGTCATCCTCGCGCTCGACGACGATCTGGCCCAATTCGCTCGCCTTGACGAGCCCGCCTTGAATCAGCTTCTCGACCAGCGCGCGATGGCGCTGTTCGTGCTCGTGCGGCAGGGCGTCCTCGTCGGAGCGCATGCTGATGATGATGTCCTTCTTACCGGTCGCCGGGTCGCAGCGCAGGCGAATGGTTATCTCAGCCATCGTGGTCTCCTAGGAATCGCGAGCCTGCACGCGGGTCGGAACCAATTCGCGCAGCGCTTTCGCGTCGATCGTCTTCTCCGCAAGGAGGAGATCGCGCAAGGTCACGAGCAACCCCTGGTTTTCGCACAGGATCTTCGCCGATCGCCGGCGCGCCTCTTCGAGAATCTCGCGGACGCGCCGATCCAGGGCCTCCAGCTGCCCCTGCGACAGTTGCGGATGCCGCACCGCCTCGCCATTATCCGCATGGAAGCGGCAGACGCCGATCTCATCGCCGCCCATGCCAAACTCCTCGACGAGCGCCCGGGCAATCTGCGTCGCACGCTGCACGTCCTGGGCCGAGCCAATCGACAGGTCGTCCAGCAGCAGTAACTCGGCCTCGCGTCCACCCATCAGCACGCAGACGTCATCGAGCAGTTCATTCTGTGTGACGACGTAACGGTGGGCGCGATCCTGGTAGCGGACGAAGCCCAGGGCGCCCACGACGTCATCTAGGATTGAGATTCGATCGATCGGCGGCGCGTGGTCGCAGAAGAGCGAGCAGATCGCGTGTCCCGCTTCGTGCGTGGCGACCACGCGCTCCTCCGCCGGGGTCAGCTTGAGGCGGTCGGTCCACTCCGTCAGTGCGCGCTCGACATCGGCCGGCTGCGTGGCATCGCCGCGGCCGGCGCGCAAGCGAATGCGAGCGACGGCCCGGCACAATGCATTCAGGTGATCGCCGCTATAGCGCGTGCCGAAGGCGGCGCCATGGACGTTGTCCCCGGTGCGGCGCACGGCACAATCGACCGCTGCGGGCACCATTTGCAGGCGCATCTTCTTATCGTAAATGCGCAGAATCTCCCGGCGGTCGTCAGCGTCCGGGTAGGGGATGTACAGATGGAATTCAAAGCGTCCGGGCCGCAGCAGTGCAGGATCGAGGACCTCCGCCAGGTTCGTGGTGCCGACGACGAAGACCATCTCCTCTTTGTGAAAACCGTCCATTTCGGTGAGCAACTGGTTGACCATCGAGTGCTCGACGCCGGAACCGGTATAGGTGCCCCGTGCCGAGGCGAACGAGTCCAGTTCGTCGAAGACGATGATCGCCGGCGCCGACTGGCGGGCCTTGTGGAAGATCTGTCGCAGATTTTCTTCGCTTTCGCCAACCCATTTACTCTTCAATTCCGGACCGGACACGACTGTGATGGCTGCCCCGATCGCCGTGGCCATTGCCTTGGCGAACAGCGTCTTGCCGGTGCCCGGCGGACCCCAGAAAATCATGCCTTTCGGGATCAACTCCTCCAGGTCCTTGATAGCGTCGGCGTCCGTTGAGCGCTCCTTGAGCGCAAGCACGTCGAGGATCTCGGCGCGGAGCCGTTGCTTGACCTTTGCGTACCCGCCAATGTCCCGGTCCAGGTCGATCTCCGGTACCTCCAGGCTCACGGTCAGTGTGGCTTGGCGGAGCTGGCGTAAGGCCTTGCGAGGGTCGGCGGGATAGTCTTCCCCTTCCAGCGTGGACAGCAGTTTCCGCAGGCGAATGGCATTCAGGCCGGAGACGTACTTGTACAGTCCCCATGGGTTGAACTGCCCGCCGAACTTGCGGCTCTCCTTCTGCGTGACGAGATGGCGCAACCGCGGCCGGGCGATGCCGAGCAGGGCGAGACGGTGCGGGAAGAGGTTTTCGATAACGCGCGGCACGGGGAAGGACGGGTCCTTGAAACCGAGCCAAACCAACTCCGGATTCTCATAGAGCAGTGGAATGACTTCCTTGGCCTCGGCGGTCAAGCCGCCCTGGCTCGTTGTCAGCAGATCCAGGTGCGGCAGGACGACAACGCGGCGCTCGACAGCCCCGCGCACGGCGTCGCGGAGCTGTGCAACCATGGCACCCATCAGGCCGGTGGCAACCGGTCCCGGTTGCTCGTCCTGCTTCGGGCGACCGTCAAGGTAGAGACATCGCAGCCCGGCAGTACGTAGCCGGCCGCGCAGCGCAACGAACAGGAACGGCGCCAGGTCCTTGTCGCACTCGATCAGGCAGGGCAAGCCGCGCTGCAAGCGCGACGCTACCTCGGCCAGGTCGGCGGCGTACGCGGCCTCGATGGCCTGTTCGCTGGTCAATTCCAGCGGCAAATCTTCTTCCTGGACGAACACGGACATAACAGGGCCTTTTTTGACTGCCCCGTAGCGCCGGCAAGGGAACAGAAGACTCTCGCTTGCGCTTCAGGCCGGTCAGCGTTACACCTCAACAACGATTGTCAGAGACCCACTTTGAGGATCTTCAGTTAGTTCCTTGATCTGGCCCAGCTGTGCCGCCTTGCGCTTGAGCGCCTCGGCAGTAACGCGATTGACGATCTGGTCCAGCTCGCGACGGAGACCGCCCAGTTCCGCCTCGAGCCGATCCGTCACCCTGGTCTGCAGGCGCGCTTTCTCGCGCCGCGCCTGCTCGTCGAGGTCCTTTCGCGCCATCGTCCGTAGGGCCTTCCGCACTTCGGCGGCATCGGGGCCGGCATCATCGAAAGCTCGTCCCTGGAGTTCCGCTTCCAGGTGCACTGCCTCGGCGCCTGCAGCCTGGGCGGTGAGGGTGCCGGTGGCTGGATCGAGGCGGAGCGTGAGACCGTTCTGCTCGCGCACCAGGACATGGCCCTGACACTGGAAGCCCCGTTTCTCCAACTCAGCGGTCAGCAAACCGGCCATGGTTTCCCACGGCAGGATTTCCAGGAGTTCCAGCTGCGTGCTCACGCGGTCCTCAGCCCGGACGACTCTGGTGACGCACTCGCGCACCTTGATGCGGTAAGCTCGGCTCATGTTCAATTCTCCTGCAGCGGCTGGCGGTTGCCGATCGGCGATGAGGATGATGGCGCAGGTCTCGGCTGCCGCAACGGATTCAGTTCCTGGACTAGGTCCAGGGCGCGCTGGTACAACCGCGCGCCGTCGTAATGCTCCCAATCCGCCAGCCAGAGCTGGCTGCGCGCATATCCCTCATCGAAATAGCCCACCCGTCGCGCCTGCTGCTCCCACCGGCGCAGACGCTCCAGCTGGCGCACCACCGCCAACGCGGCTCTGTGCGTCTCGGCGCGATCGCTCATGCGCGGCCCGGTGTTGCGCAGGCCGCCGACCCAATCGCGAGCGTGGGCGCTTTCGCGAAGCACTTCGGCCAGGGCCCGTAGCAGGAAACGTGCCAGGTCCGGCCGTTCGGCCGCCTCCACCGCATCGAGGAAACTATGCAATGTCTGTTCCTGACATTGACCCAGGGCCAGTAGCTGCTGCCAGTCCGTGATGTTCGCCTTGCTCCGTTCGACCTCCGCCCAGCGCTTGGCTAGCCCGCGTTGGAAAGCCTCCAGCGCGTATGCCCCAGCGCCTGCCGTCCAGGGCAAGAAGTCCGGCCGCGGATTCTCCGCATTGAGGGCGAAATCGCTGGGAAACGCCAGCCGGCAGAGCCCGTGATAAGAGAACGGCGGCCGACTGCGCAGGGTCAAATTGATCGTCGTCGGCCGCAGCGCCTCGTAGGCCAGGAACAGTAACAACAGGTCGCCGAGTGCTAGTTCTTCCGCTGGAGGGGCTTGCCAGGCTGTGCGAGGGTCGGCGGGGCGCGCGGCTGTGATCCAGAGCAGGAAATCGACGGTGTGCCGAGAAAACCTCAGGGCCAGATCGGCGGGCAGCGTCCTTTCCCACAGCCGGCCCTGGACGGGATGTTCACCGCGGAGGAAGCGCTCGTGCCGCCAGCCGTCGCCGTGTAGCGCGCCCAGGCGCTGCCAGCCGACGGCGCCGGCCAGAACGGCGGTGGTGCCGCGCGCCAGGGCTTGCTCCACCAGTTCAACGCAGCCTCGGCTCAGGCAGGGTGGCGCGTCGATATCCGAGCGGTTCTCGGCCAGAGAACGCACCTGCTCCAGCGGCACGCGACGCAGGAAGCAGTAGAGAACACGCAGGAGTTGGTCCTCGAAGCGCGAAACGACCTTCATGTTACCCCGCGGAAAATGTCAATGTCCGGTCGTGGGGCAGCTGCCCCACTGCCAGGACATCTTACCAGGTCGCCGGCCACAGCTGGAACATTGTATGCTCACGAGAAACCCGTGGTGAGTCTCGTATGCGGTGTCCTGGCGCGGGCCCCGACTTTTTGCTTGCAGTTCCATTCCGCGGGGCCGAGAATGAGCGGCTGTCCGAGCACTATTCCTATTTCCGGTTTTTTGTGGATGCGCTGCCTTGGCCCTGAGGCAAGTTAGGTCGTGAATTGGTCAGTGGCATGAGACCCAAAACTCAGCCCGCGCCGGCCCGAACGGGAAGCCGCTGCGTGGGCAGAAACTCTTCCAAACCTCCCTTTCCAAGGAGAACCATCCATGGTGACCGACCCGCGCTATCCCGGTTTCGCCTCCCTGGTCCTGCGTTTGGGACTGGGCATCACGGTGCTCTACCACGGTCTGCTCAAACTGCTGGTCAACAGTGGCAGCTGGGACCCGGCACTGCCCCCTTTGCTACAGCAGGTAGTGGCCTGGGTGGAAATCATTTCAGGGGCGGCCTTGCTGATTGGCGTTCTCGCCCGTCCGGCCGCTCTGGCGAATGCCGTCATCCAGGTCATGGCGATCGTGCTCGTGACAGGACAGCGAAGATTCAGCAGCATTGGCGACACCAGGGGCACCCAGCAATTGCCCGGGTTCGACTTCAAGGTGGGCTGGGAGTATAACTTCGCCCTCATCGTCATGTGCATTGCCGTCATGCTCCTCGGGGCCGGCCCTCTCGGACTGGGCCACTATCTCTGGCGGCGTAACAAGGCAGCAGAAACGCAAAAGACGCCGGAACCCGTGGCGCGCACCTGACCTCCATGGAGGGTAAGGGCGCCAACTTTCCGGAACCTGGGCACTGTGGCGCGTCTCCGACGGTTATCCTCGGGAGGTCGCGCTGCCGGGCGCGCTGCGACTCCCTGGCCGTTCTCTAGGGGTCACTGCGCCTCGGCAGCGCGACCAACCGAATACGGAACTTCCCAAGTCTTGTGACACCTGGCCCCTGAAACCTGACCAGCTTCATTGATCTCGACGGGGCCTGCGATCAGCCTACCGCGCAAAGCTGCTGAACCCTTTTGGGCGCACTGGTCCGACGTCGTCCTGGCGAGCCGGCGGCGGCAATTGCCGGTTGTACCACGCGCGCCTCCGTCCCCTGTCTGAGTAGGCAAACAATCATCCCACCTGCAGGCTTGTGCCGCTGGCCTCGCCCGCCTTCCGGCGCTGGTCCAGACCCCACTGCACCGTAAGCCCGACCGCAAACAGGACAGTGACCCACTGGTAAAAGGTGAGTCCCAGCGCCCAGACTGCTTCCGGACGGATGAACTCGGTGCTAAAACGGAACGCGCAGTAGGCCAGCAGATACACCTTCAGTCGCTGGTATCGCAGCAGGTCGTGACGTTGCAGCAACCACAGGAAGGTCGCCAGGATTAGGTGGAATAGGCTTTCGTAGATTTGCGTGGGGTGGCGGCGGATGCCATCGCCGAAGTCCACTCCCCAAGGCAGCGAGGTGGGTTGACCGTAACAGCAGCCATTGAAGAAACAGCCCCAACGACCAACCGCCAGGGCCAGGGCCAACGGCAGCGCGAAGGTGTCCCCCGTCTTGACGGCGATGCCGAGAGCGAGCTTGGCTAACTCCACGGCGACGTAAGCGGCCATGAGACCGGTGGTGATGGTCTTGCCATCGGCCAACCAGAGGGTGTTCGTGCTGACCAGGCCCAGCACGAATGGCACCTTCGCCCCCAGCGCCCCGCCCACGAAAGCCACGAGGGCCAGCAGCACGCGCTTCCGCCAGGGAACGGCGGCAAGTGCCAACGACTGCGGCAGCGCCCGGCGCGCTCCAACGAAGACGCCCAGGGCCAGCAGCATGAACAGGGCATACACCAGTCGGCCGGCCACGGCTCACTCCACCAGCGCGAGTGGACGTCGTGCCGCATCGGCCAACGGCGGCAGCTGCAGGTGACCGTCGCGGTATAGCGTGTTGTTGTAGGCGCAGAACGGCACGAGATGGCCGCTCGGCAGCAAGTGAGCGAGGCAGCATTTCATCACGCGCCGCGTGTCGAAGGTGTGCGCGTCCAGGAAAGCCGTCAGCATGATGCGGAAGACCTCGGTCCCGTTCAGTTTCTCGGCCAGAGCCTTGGCAGTGAACTCGTCGAGCACGGGCTCGGCGGCGCCGCAGCCTTTCGGCCCACAGCCGCAACCGCCGGTTGCCTCCAGGGCCCGTGCCACGAGTTGCCGGGCGCGCGCGGGCGTGTACACCACACTGTTCGCGATCAAGTCCATGTGCTTCGTGACGTCGATCAACCGGTTGATGGGCACCGGCTTCGCGCCTCCGCGATACAAATAGCACATCAGGTGGCAGTTGGGGTGCGCACACGGCAAGGGGTAGACATCGCTCTCCGCCACCAGCCCCTTCGTTTGTTCGACGAGCGCGCGCACCACGTCAGGCATCGTGGCTCGCCCTTCCAGGTTGGCGGGATCGAGGTGACGGCCGCAGTAGGTGGCCAGCTGGAAGCTGATGCCGCGTATCGACCGCCGTTCCAGGCCAAACCGCACCAGGCCACCGAGTTCGTGCAGGTTCGTGTTGTGCTCCACGGTGCAGACCAGGGTGCAGCGGATGTCGTGCTGACGCAGGGCGTCCAGGGCGGCGAGTTTCGCGGCCAGCAGGTCCTGGCCGCGCAGCCGTTGGGTGGTGCGTCCCTCCAGGCCATCGAATTGCAGGTAGATTTCCAGGCGGTCGCGCATCTCCGCCAGGGCTGCCACAAGTTCTGGATCGCGACCAAGGCGGATGCCATTTGTGTTAATCATGACGGCGGCAATGGATTGCTCGTAAGCATAGCGGACCATCCGCACCAAGTCCGGGTGCAGTGTCGGTTCGCCGCCGGACAGTTGCAGGACGTCGGCCACACCTTCCAGCTGGATGTAGCGGTCCACCATGCGCGTGTAGGTGGTGAAGTCGAGGTGCTGGCCGCCCGGTCCCGACTCGGCAAAGCACATCGGGCAGGTCAGGTTACAGCTGGAGGTTATCTCCACCAGGGCAATGCAGGTGTGCTGCTCGTGCTCCGGACACAGGCCGCAGTCGAAGGGACAACCCCGATCCGACTCGGTGCCGAAACGGCGCGGCAGCCGGGCGGGCTGGTCGAACTCGTGCCGGTCGTAGTAAGCGACGTCGGAGCAAACGAAGTCTTCGATCGGCCCATGCTCTGGACAACGCTTGCGAAAGTAGACGCGCCGGTCGCGGACGATAATCTTCGCGGGCACCAGGCGCCGGCAGCGAGGGCAGAGGCTGTGTGAGGCCCAGAAAAATGTAGTCGCGGAGTGACATGGTGCGGACCGAGGGTCAAGGGTGATCTCCCGGACATGGGCAACTATTATAGGAGATTCGAAGCACAGGTTCCGGCGACGAAGATGACGCAAGCCAGCACGAGAGACAGCACGGCCAGGCCAATCGTACCCGCGTTGCCCAAGTAGCGGACGAGAGTCCGCGGAAAGCTCGTCACGCCAGGCTGGTCAGGCAACCGGGTCAGGCCTACTGCAGCCACTCCGCCGATCAAGGCCAAGGTCACGCTGGCCGCCAGCGTGCAGCAGATTATAACGAGTACGTCCCCGCTCCTGGCGGAGTCCAAGGCCAGCGGCACACCGAGCACACCGAAGCAGAGCAAGCCGAGGAGGACCAGGAGCGTCAGCACGCACAGGACAATGCCGAAGACCCACGCGGGCCCGTAGCGGGGTATATCTCCGGAAGGGTCGTCGTGCTTGGAGTAACTCGGTGGGGTCATTCGCACCCGAGCATCGGGGACCAGGGGTGTCCCATGCGGGGGTCCTGCCGTTGGCTGCTTCGTGATGCCGGTCACGGCGGCCGGGTGAGAGTCTGACGAGGTCGGCCACGGCACGATGGCCCGGCAATTCGGGCAGAGGAGTACGTTGTCGGAAACTTCAGGAGGAACTTCAAGCACGCGGTTGCAAATAGGGCAGGCAACGCGGCGACGCATACGGAGTCCTCCTTTGTTGGCCGCGCCAGCATTGGGAGTGGTTGCCGACACGCACGCTAACTGGCAACAAACACGATCGTAGGTCCCCTGCTACAGCGAGGCAAGCGATTTCTCTACTGTCCGGCAGCGGCGCAGCGGCTTGGCCGGGGCTGGTGGGCATTGTTCTCTCCTTTCCGCTGCTTGCAATTCCCTCCCTCGATCCTTAGGCGGCGTCCAAGAATTAGTTCCAATTCCACCATCCC
>JRHI01001781.1_pt1 | contig 16765 bp, 11 predicted proteins | sample 215371 | NCBI WGS metagenome assembly JRHI01 (sample SAMN02929681, study PRJNA255918) | sediment metagenome | biome: cave system; feature: Ice Cave; material: Sediment; isolation source: sediment from deep within a dark volcanic ice cave with no known source of... ...
TCACCAACCTGCTCAACGGCGCCTCCGGCTTTCAGTGGTCGCCCGACGGCAGCCGGCTGGTCGTCGTCGGCCGCAGCGGACCGAGCGACGCCGCGAAGTCGCCGAGCGACGTCCGCCACTACGCGCACGCCAACTACAAGTTCAACGACACCGGCTGGTTCGACGACAAACGGACACACCTCTGGATCACCGACGTCGCGTCTGGCCGATCGACGCAGATCACATCGGGCGACGACTGGAACGATTCGGATCCGCAGTGGTCGCCCGACAGCCGGCGGATCGCGTTCGTGTCGGATCGCACCGGCAAGGCGTTCGACATGGGCCGCAATACGGACGTGTGGGTGATCGACGCCGGCGGCGGACCGCTGACGAAGATCTCCGACCACACGAGCGGCGACAACTCGCCTCGCTGGTCGCCCGACGGCCAGACGATCGCGTTTCTCAGCTCGGTGCCGGAGAAATCGCATCCGAAGATCTGGCTGGCGCCGAGCGGCGGCGGATCGCCGTCACGGCTCGCCGCCGACGGCGTCGACCTGATTCCCGCCGGGCTGCGCTGGGCCGAGGGCGGCCGTGCGCTGTACTTCGAGACCGGCTTCAAAGGCACGAGTCAGCTCGTCCGCGTGGATCTGGCGGCGCGCAAGGCGGCCGCCGTCACATCGGGCGATCGAACCGTTCACCTCGCGGATATCAGCGACACGACGAATCGCCTGGCGTACGGCGCCAACGACCCGACACATCTCGACGATCTCTACGTCGCCGACTTGAACGGCCGCAATGAAAAGCAGCTGACGCACCTCAACGCCGCGCTCTGGACCGAGCTGCAGATGTCGCCGGTCGAACGCGTCGCGTTCAAGGGCGCGGACGGCTGGGACGTGGACGGCTTCTTCATGAAACCGATCGGCTGGGAGGCAGGCAAGAAGTATCCGATGATTCTCACCATCCACGGCGGCCCCGCCGGCCAATTCGGCTTCGACTGGTACCACGAGTTCCAGGTCTACGCGTCACGCGGGTGGGCGGTCTTTTTCACGAACCCACGCGGCTCCACCGGCTACGGCGAGAAGTTCGAGCGCGGCATCGAGCTCAACTGGGGAGGCAAGGACTACGTCGACGTCATGAACGGCGTCGACGCGGCGCTCGCAAAATATCCGTGGGTGGACACGACTCGGCTCGGCGTCACCGGCGGCAGCTACGGCGGCTACCTGACCAACTGGATCGTCGGCCACACCAACCGCTTCAAGGCCGCGGTCACCCTCCGCAGCATCTCGAACTTCGTGAGCGACGATGGGACAAGGGACGGGGCGTACGGGCACGCGGACGACTTCACGGGCGACATTTTCGAGAAGCACGATCTCTACTGGAACGCGTCGCCGCTGAAGTACGTGCAGAACGTCAAGACTCCGACGCTGGTGCTCCATTCCGACAACGACTTCCGCGTGCCGATTGAGCAGGGGGAGCAGTGGTTCCGCGCGTTGCAGCATTTCGGCGTGCCGAGCGAAATCGTTTTCTTCCCGCGCGAGAACCACAACCTGACCCGCACCGGCGAGCCGAAGCATCTGGTCGAGAGCATCAACTGGCAGGTCTATTGGTTCGATCGCTACATCAACGGCAACGCGAACGCGGTGGCGCCCGACGCACCCGCGCGGGCGACGACGCGAGGGACCCAAGACAAGCCTTAGTCCAGCTAAGCGGCCTGAAAATCGATGAACCCGCGGTCGATGTTGACCCCCGACAGCCGCACGCGCAGGCGGTCTCCAACGTCGACGCCCGGATGCGCGCCCAGCAGCTTGCCTTCGATCGGCGGATTCATCACCCGCACGAACGTGCCCTTGTTCGACGCGCCGGTGACGACCGAATCGAACGTCTCGCCGACGCGCGACTGGACCACCATCGCCGCGGCCGATTTCCGGACCTGCCGCTCCACCTTGTTGGCCGCGTCCTCCTGCGCCGTGCAGTGCGCCGCCACCTGCTCCAGCTCACCAATTTCGTAGGGCGAGGGGTGGCCCGCCAGCGCGGCTTTGACGAGCCGCTGCGTGACGAGATCGGGATACCGGCGGTTCGGCGCCGTCGAATGCGAATAATCGCGCACCGCGAGGCCGAAGTGCCCGGGCGGCTCCGCGCCCGGGGGATCGACGACGTATTCGCCGCGGCCGAGCAGGCGGATGATGCTGGTGGACAGATCCGGAAACGTCGCCGGGTCGGCCTGTTTGCGGCGCGTGAGAAATTCCGCGAGCGCCAGCGAATCGGCGTCGGCCGGCAGCGTGTCGCCGAGCTGCTGCGCCAGGGCCTTGATGCGATCCCATCGCTCGGGCGATTTCACCATGCGGCGCAGCGACGGGAACCCGCGCGCGTCGAGAAAGCGCGCGGTCACGCCGTTGGCCGCGATCATCAGGTTGGCGATGAGCGCCTTCGCGCGGTTTGGCGTTTGCGGCCGCACGTCGTGCAGGGTGTCGCCGTCGAACACCGCTTCGACTTCGATGGTCTCGAACCCGAGCGCGCCGTGCTGCGTGCGCTGTCCGTTGAGCGCCTGAGCCACGCGGTCCTGCATGCGCAGCTGCTCGTCCAGACCGGGCACCGCCGCCGCCGGCGGCAGCGGCCCCTCGCCCGCCAGCCACGCGCCGACGGCGTTGTAGGCCAGCTTCGCGTGGTTGCGCACGATCGCTCCGTACATGTCCGGCGACTTCAGTTCGCCCGTGGCCGAGACGACGAACTCGATCACGACTGCCAGGCGATCCTCGTGATCGTTGAGCGACGTGAGATCGGTCGACAGCCGCTCGGGCAGCATCGGAAAGATCACCCCGGGCGTGTAGACGGACGTCGTGTTCAGCGCGGCGTGCCGATCGACCGGCGATTTCTTGGCCACGGCGGCGTCGACGTCGGCAATCGCGACGAGCACCTTGACGTCCCCGCCGGCCAGCGCCTCCGCCACCGACAGCTGATCGAGATCGCGCGAATCGTCGTTGTCGATCGAGCACCAGAGGAGAGCGCGCAGGTCGCGCGTCGGCTCTTCGGTGGTGGAGGGTGCGCTCGTCATTGCCGCCGCCTGGGCGATCGCATCCGGCGGCATCTCCGGCTCGAGCCCGCGCTCGCGCATGGCCCGAAACGCGATGGTGCGGAGGTGCGCGCGGTGAGATTGATCAGCCATGGGTTCTGATGTCCTGAATGGACGCGGCGAGATCCTCGATCAGCGCGTCGATCTGCGGTTGATGGGTGCGGAAGCTGAGGACGCACACGCGGCCGAGCGTCCGGCCGTGGGCCGTGCAGCCGGTGACCATGACGCGGCCCCGCCGCGTGGTCTGTTCCATGAGCGCGCGCGTCGCCGCGTCTTCGTCCGCGGAGGACGCGCCAGGCCACGTCAGGTGGAAGGCGAAGAGCGAGAGCTCGGGCTCCGCGTCGATCACGATCCCCGGCAGCGCGGCGACCCGCCGTCGTGCGTCCAGCGTGAGCGCGCGCTTCTCGGCAATCGCCTCGCGAAACGCCGCCGCGCCGAACAGCTTCACCGAGAGCCACACGCGCAGCCCGGGAAACCCGCGCGACAGTTCGGGACCGTGCTGGCTCGGATCGTAGAAATCGTCGGGGTGCGGCATCGCCGGCAGGTAGTCCGCCGTCGCTTCGTGGGCCGCCCGGAGCGCCGCGCCGTCGCGCACGAGCAGCGCGCCGGTGCCATAGGGCAGGAACATGCCTTTGTGCGGATCGAGCGTCAGCGAGTCGGCGCGCGGCAGCCCGCGCAGCGTGTCGCGCAGATCCTCGCAGAGATAGAAGAACGCGCCGTACGCGCCGTCGATGTGATGCCAGATGGCTTCGCGCGCACAGACGTCGCCAATCGCGTCCAGCGGATCCACCGCGCCGGTATTGGTGGTCCCCGCACTGGACACGACCGCGAACGGCGTGAGGCCCGCGCGGCGATCGATGGCGATCGCCTCGTTCAGGAGGTCCGCGCGCAGGCGGAATCGATCGTCGGAGGGAATCGGGCGGACGCGATCGGGCATCACACCGGCCAGCTTGGCCGACTTCAGCACCGAGTGGTGCGCCTGGTCCGACGTGTACAGCACGCCGCGGCGAATCTCGGCGCCGAGATGGCGCTCCCGCGCGCAGACGATCGCGTTGAATGTCGCCATCGAGCCGCCGGTGGTGAAGAGACCGCGCGTCTCCGGCGGAAAGCCCATCCAGCCGCGCAGCCAGTCGAGCGCGTTCGCCTCGAGCTGGACGAGCGCGGGCGCCGCTTGCCACACGCCGGTGTAGCGGTTGGTCGTGTCGGCGATGAAATCGGCGAGCGCCGCCGGGTAGAGGCCGCCGCCGGGAATGAACGCGAGGTACCCCGGGCTCGGCGCGTTGAACGAACGCGGAATCCAGTCGCGGAACAGCTGATCGAGGAGCGGCTCGAGCGCGACCCCCTGCTCCGGCGCCGGCTCGCGGAGCGCGCGGCACAGCGCGGCCGCGTCGACGTCGCCGCACACGGGCTGGCCATCGAGCGACGCGATGTGCGCGATGCAGCGGCCCACGACCTGGTCCGCCATCGCGCGCATCCGCTCGGGTGAATACTCGAGATCTACCGGACCCAATCCATCACCTGATAATAGGCGCCGACCAGCGGCAGGAACCAGGGGGTGCCCGCGTACATCGGGATGGCTGGAAAGCGATCGTCGAACAGCGGATGGTCAATCGGCTCGCCGGCGATCCGGCGCGCGATCTGTTCACCCAGGTACGTGGCCATCGCGACACCGTGTCCGCAGTAGCCGCCCGCGTAGTACACCCCGTCCAGCCGGCCCGCCCGCGGCATCTGATCGCGCGTGAACGCCACACGGCCGCCCCAGGCGTAGTCGATGCGAGCGCCGGCGAGCCCCGGAAAAATCGCCGTCATGCCCTGGCGCAGGCGTGCCGCGGCGCGCCGCGTCGTCTCCGGATTCGGCCGGCCGAACTCCGCACGGCCTCCGAACAGCAGACGCCGATCGGGCGTCACCCGGAAGTAGTACAGAAAATTTTTGGAGTCGAACGCCATCCTCCCGCGCGGCAGCAGCGCGGCCGCCCGATCCCCGTCCAGCGGCTCGGTGGCGATGATGTAGCTGCCGATCGGCACGAAGCGGCGCTGCAGGGCCGGCGAGGCGCCGTTGGTGTACCCGTTGGTGGCGAGCAGAACATCGCGCGTGTCGACGCCGCCGGTCGCGGTGCGGACGCGCCACCCGCCGGGCTGCCGCTGCACAGCGGTGACACCGGCGCCGGTCACAATCGACGCGCCGGCGCGAGTGGCGGCATCGGCGAGGCCGTGGACGTACCGCGCCGGGTTGAGCGCGCCGCTCCGTTCGTCCACCAGCAGGCCGTGATACGCATCGCTGCCGATCTCGCTCCGCTGCTGCGCGCGTGGCACCAGCTGGACCTCGTGGTGGAAGACCTGCGCCAGCAGCGTCTGCTCGTCGCGAAACGCGCTGAAATGCGAGGGCTTCCACGCCGCCTGGATGTGTCCCGTCCGCGCGTACCCGCAGTCGATCGATTCCTCCGCGATCAGCGCTTCGAGACGGGCGATCGACGCCGATGCGATGTCGAAGAGCCGCCGCGCGCGCGGCTCGCCGTATCGCGCCAGGAGCACCGCTGGTTCGAGCTTCAGCCCGGTCAACACCTGACCGCCGTTGCGCGAGCTCGCGCCCCAGCCGATCCGCTCGCGCTCCATCACCAGGACCGATGCGCCTGCGCGCGCCAGCTGCCGCGCCGCCGCGAGACCGGTGTATCCTGCGCCGACGATCACGACATCGGCGCGCGACGGCAGACTGCCGTCCGTCAAGTTCTGACTTCGTACTTCAGACTTCGTACTGTCGAGAGTGTCCATCCAGTAGGAGTATTCGTTCACGGGCGAGCGTTCTTCAGCGGGACGGACGCCGAGGCGAGGATCGTGCGGTTTCCGGCAGGCGTGGACAACGACGCGGGGATGACGCCACGGGCGAACCCCAACGCTGCGGTGAGCCACGAACACGTGCGTCGCATGATCCATATTCTAGCCGCCGCGCCCGGGCCGTTCCGCTCGTGGACGAGCGGAGGACGCACACCTGGACAGTTCACGATTGCGAACGATCGAATCCGTTTGTGGGATCCGCTGGAGGTTTGGTCGACTGTTCGTGGATGTAACAGCAATAAACAGTTCGCCTTCAGCAAGTTGCGTGTTGTTTTCGGGATTGCGAGGCGTGCGACTTGGCATAACGTCTGCTCCTGCGACAGATAACCAAGGAAAATGCAATGAAGCCGTTTCTAGTGGTGCTGTGCCTGCTCGCGCTGTTCGCGCCTCCCTCGTCGGCGGGGGCGCAATCTGCGCCTGCGCCCGTACCGCACGAACCCGAGCATTCCCGCCGTCAACACCAGGGTGGACGGCTCGCTCAATTCACCGAATGTGCTGGAGACCTCCGCCGGCGTCAAGCCGGCAGCTCGGCCCGCGCGGGACCATCCGGGCGGACAGGACCTATCGGACGTTCAACGATTTCTACGCGTCGGTCCTGAATACGAGCACCGGGAAGGTGACCAACACCGCCGGGCAGTCGTTCGATCTCACGCTGCTGCGCAACACGAGCGATCTCACACGGCGGTACGCCGGCCTTGCGACGGTGGTCAACTACCACCTGAACCGCGCCCTCTACGTCGGCGGCAACTACACGCTGTCGCGGCTCTGGGGGAACGTCAACGGTGAGAACGTCGCCTCCGGCCCGACGACGTTCGGATTCCAGTTCCCCGAGTACGTCGACGCGAGCTGGAACTTTCCAGCCGGCGATCTGGCGGCCGACCAGCGGCATCGCGTGCGCCTGTTCGGCAGCTATCGCCTGCCGTTCGGCGACCGCGTCGGCAACGTCACGCTGAGCGGCATCGAGCAGGTTCAGAGCGGCACGCCGTACGGCGCGGTCGGATCGGTCGACACGCGGCCGTTCGTGACGAATCCCGGCTACCTGAATCCGCCGGTCCACGTCACGTACTATTTCACGCCACGCGACGCGTTCCGCACCGAAGCGCTCGTTCGCACGGATCTCGCGCTCAACTATTCGCATCGACTGCCGGGGAAGGGCCGCCACGAGGTCTTCGCCCAGGCGCAGTTGCTGAACGCGTTCAACGCGTTCCAGTTGATCGACGTCCAGGGTCAGAACATCAACACGAACGTCTTGACCCGCGTGACGAGCGGCGCCGCCTACGCGCCGTTCAATCCCTTTACGACCGCGCCGGCCCAGGGCGCCAATTGGGACCTCGCTCCGACGTTCGGTCGGGCGCTGGCTGCAGGCGCCTACACGCTCCAGCGCACGTTCCATCTGGCGTTCGGGGTTCGGTTCTAACGGGCGAGCAGGTCGGTCGGTCGGGAGGGTCGGGGTGGGTCACTCCCTTTTTTCTGCGCCGCGTCGCATCACCCACCAGAGCACACCGCAAAAGACGATGGCGACGGCCAGAAATGTCAGGCCGAACAGCCAGAGGGTGGTGTACAGAATCGACTGCGCCGCCATGCGTGCGTCGAGGGCAATCGGTACGCTCCGCAGGCGATCGGCGAGCGACTGCTCCCACACGAGGATGTTGCCGCGCCCGACATCGCGGTTCGTGTTGTGGTACCGGATCTTGCTGGGCAGGTGCATCCGGAACGCGACGATCTCGCCGCCGGTCCAGCCGACGCTGCCGACGTCCTTCCCCGCGGACGCGCCGACCGTCTGCTTGTAGATGAAGAGATCGCCGTCACGCTGGAACCGGTACGTCGACCAGGCAAACGGCGCGACGCCGGCCAGCGCCCGGATGTCGTCGATGTCGAGCCGTACCTGGACGAAACGCCGGTTGTTGCGGCGCCACTGGCTCACGCCGGCCACGCGCGTGGACGGCGTCGCGTAGTAGGCGCGGACCGCGGCGGTGTCGACGCGCGCGGCGGGGCTGGTGTCGAACGACGTGCCGCGCAGGGCGTTCAGCGCCGGCAGCGAGCTGTTCACGTAGACCGTCGCCGATCCGTCGAGGGAGAGGTACACCTCTTCTTCGTATTCGTACTGGCGAAACAGCGTCGTCGTGCCGTCGCATGCGGCGCTCAACGCGATGAGCGTTGCGACGAATGAAACGCACAGCGCGCGAAGCAGCATCTTCTCAAATGATATAGTAAAAATTTGTGCTCTATCTGATCGACGGCAGCTCGCAGATGTACCGCGCGTATCACGCGCCGGTCCGCACGGCGGAGGGCGGACTGCTCCGCAACGCGTCGGGGACGCCGACCAACGCGGTCTACATCTTCGTCAACATGCTCCGCAAGCTGCTCAACGAGCACAAGCCGGAGCACATCGCCGCGTCGTTCGATCTGCCCGGCCGCACCTTCCGTGACGACCTCGTCGACAACTACAAAGCCAACCGCGCGCCGATGCCCGACGAGCTCGCGCAGCAGATCCCGATGGTCCACGCCGCGTGCGAGGCGCTCGGCGTGCCGATCCTCACCTCGGAACGCTACGAAGCCGACGATGTGATCGGGACGCTGACGATGAAGGCGGTGGCCGCCGGCTTCGACGTGGCGATCGTCACCGGCGACAAGGACTTCTATCAGCTCGTCCGCGACGGCATCCGCGTGTTCAACCCTCGCGACGAGGGCACGTGGTACGACGCCGGGGGCGTGAAAGACAAGTTCGGCGTCGCGCCGGACCACGTCGTCGACGTCCTGGCGCTGATGGGCGACACGATCGACAACATCAAGGGCGTGCCGGGCATCGGCGAAAAGGGCGCGCGCGAGCTGATTGTCCAGTACGGGTCGCTGGAGAACCTGATCGCGCACGCCGCCGAGATCAAGCACAAGCGCTACCGCGAGCCGCTGCTCGCGAACATCGACAGCGCGCGGCAGAGCAAGGAGCTCGCCCGCATCCGCACGGACGTGCCGGTCGAGTTCCACGCCGAGGATCTGCGCTACCGCGGCGGATCGCGCGAGCGCAGCTTCCAGATCTTCAACGAGCTCGGGTTCCGGGCGCTCGCCAAGGAGTACGCGCCGACCGCCGACACCGTGACGACGCATTACCGGATGGTGAACAGCGCCGACGGCGTGCGCGCGCTGGCCGCGCGGCTGCGCGGGGCCGGGACGTTCGGCCTGCGCGTCCTGTCCGATCGCCCGACCGCGATGCGGGCGTCGATTGTCGGCCTCTCGTTTTCCGCCGCCCCGCGCGACGGCGACTACGTCCCGATCGGCCACCGCTCCCTCGACAATACGGAGAGCCTGCCGCTCGAGGCCGCGCTGGACGCGCTGCGGCCGGTTCTCGAAGACGGGACGCTGACGAAGGTGGGCCACGATCTGAAATTCGATGCGATCGTGCTCGCGCGCCACGGCGTGACGCTGCGCGGTCTCGATTTCGACACGATGCTGGCGAGCTACCTGCTCGACGCCACGCGATCGGCCCACCTGCTCGAAGATCTCGCCCTCGAGCACACGAGCTACAAGGCGCTGTCGGAAGAGGACGTCTGCGGGCGCGGAGCGAAGGCCATGTCGCTCGCCGACGTCCCGGTCGACGCGGCGGTCGCGTACGCGTGCGAGCGCGCCGATCTCGTCGGCCAGCTCGCGCCCGCGCTGCGCGGTCTGCTCGCGAGCCAGCAGCTGGATCACGTCTACAGCGCGCTGGAAATGCCGCTCGTGCCGGTGCTGATGGCGGTCGAACGCGCGGGCATCCGCGTGGACACCGCCGCGCTGGCCGCGCAATCACAGAAAGTCGATCAGGAGCTGGCGCAGCGGTCGGCGACGATCTTCGAGATGGCCGGCGGCGAGTTCAACATCAACTCGCCGAAGCAGCTCGCGGAAGTGCTGTTCGACACGCTGCAGCTGCCCGTGCTGAAGCGGACCGGCACGTCGAAGGCGCCGTCGACGGCGGTGGAGGTGCTCGAGGAGCTGGCGCTGACCCACGACATCCCGCGGCAGATTCTCGAGTGGCGCGGGCTCATGAAGCTCAAGGGCACGTACATCGACGCCCTGCCGCAGCTGGTGCACCCGGAGACCGGCCGTGTCCACACCTGCTTCAACCAGGCGGTCGCCGCCACCGGCCGCCTCAGCAGCAGCGATCCCAACCTGCAGAACATCCCGATCCGCACGCCGCTCGGCCGCGAGATCCGGCGCGCGTTCATCGCCGATCCCGGCAACGTGCTGATCTCGGCCGACTACTCGCAGATTGAGTTCCGGGTCCTCGCGCATCTCTCGGAGGACCCGGTCCTCATCGATGCGTTTCGCGAGGGCGCCGACTTTCACGAGCGGACCGCGGTCAAGATTTTCGGGGCCGAGAGCGGCCGCGATCCGCATCAGCTGCGCAGCATCGCGAAAATGGTCAACTACGCGCTGTTGTACGGCAAGGGCGCGTTCACGCTGGCAAAAGACATCGGCGTCACGCAGCAGGCCGCTCAGGAATTCATCGACGCGTATTTCGCCGGCTTCCCGCGCGTCCGGGCGTTCATCGATCGCACCCTCGAGGACGCCCGCGTCACCGGCGTCGTCAAGACGATGTACGGACGGAGGCGGCTCGTGCCCGAACTCAACAGCCGCGATTTCCAGCGGCGCGCGGCGTCCGAGCGCGAAGCCGTCAACATGCCGATCCAGGGCAGCGCGGCCGACATCATGAAGCGCGCGATGATCGACGTGCACGCCGCGCTGGCGCCGCACCCGGACGCGCGCATGATTCTCACCGTGCACGACGAACTGCTGTTCGAGGTGCCGAGGGCCCGCGCAGAAGAATTCACGGCGATCGTGCGCGACCGGATGCAGTCCGCCGCCGCGCTGAAAGTCCCGCTCACCGTGGACGTGGGCGTCGGCGAAAACTGGAAAGACGCCAAGCCATAGAGCATCGGTGCGCTACTTGGTCCAGCGCTCCTTGAACTGCTCCCACTGCTGGCGGAGGCTCTCGGGCGTCTGCGCGGTCGCTTTCGCCCGGTCGGGGACGATGGCGCGGAGCACGAGGCGATCGAGGTCGGCGCGCAGCGCGGCGCCGCGATCGGCGGTGAGCGGCGCGCGGACCCATCCGGCCAGCGCCGCGTCCCAGGCCGCCTGCACATCCCCTTGCGCGCGCGCGGCGGCCGCCAGCCAGTACGCCGCCGTCCCGCTGGCGGGATGCACCGTCAGCTCCTCGCCCATCCGCGCGCGGATGCGCTGATACGCGCCCTGCCGATCGATATCCGATCGCGGCTTGGCGTCGCGATCGATCGCGCTCGCCCACCAGTCGAGCACGCGCTCGCGCGCCTCGCCGGTCAGCAGCTCCTGGCTGTGCAGCACCGGCTCGAAGACATTCGCCGCCGCGCCGTACGCCGCGTCGAAGAACAGCGCCTCTCCGACACCGACGACGTACTCGACGCGCTCGCGCGGCGCAACGCGCTGCGGATCGATGCGGCGCAGCCGATCGCGCGCGTTGTCCAGGTCGCCGGGTGCGGCGCTCGTGCGAAACCGCTCGAGGTAGGCGCGCGCGGCGACAAGATCGGCCGCGTCGGCGCGCGACGGCGTCAGGCGCGCCTGCTCGGCCGCGTTCACCGCCGCGTCGAATTGACGCTGGTTGTACAGAACACGGGCGCGCGCGAGCGGATCCTCGGCGCTGAAAACGGCGGACGCCGTCCCTGCTGAAATCAGCCACGACATCAAGAAGGTGCGACCCGCACCCGCGGTGTTTTTCTGTGTTCGGGGTTTCGTGGCGCGGCTGTCGGGCGACATCGTCCGATGGTAGCACAGGCGGAATGCCCGTCTAAGTCATTGGACATCAACGGCTTAGTTGGCTTTCGTGACGCTTTTGGTACAATGCCGACCGATGGTCGAACCGAGGATCGTTCCGCGACAGGAGCACCCGATCTCCCGTCGCGATATCGACCCTGATGCGCTGAAGGTGCTCTATCGGCTGCGGCAGGGCGACTACACCGCGTATCTCGTCGGCGGCAGCGTCCGCGATCTCCTGCTGGGCCGCCGGCCGAAAGACTTCGACATCGGCACGTCCGCGCATCCGTATCAGGTCAAGAAGCTGTTTCGGAACTGCTGGATCATCGGCCGCCGCTTCCGGCTCGCCCACGTGAAATTCGGACAGAAGGTGATCGAGGTCGCGACGTTCCGCCGCCAGGTCGTGGCCGGCGAAGAAGTCGTGCAGGACGGCGTCCCGGCACCCGATCCGACGACGCCCGAGGGCGAGCAGCTGCTTCATCACGACAACACGTTCGGCACGCCGGAAGAAGACGCGTTCCGCCGCGACTTCACGATCAACGCGCTCGCCTACGACATCGCCACCTTCTCGATCATCGATTTTGTCGGCGGCCTCGAGGATCTGCGCGCCGGCATCGTGCGGTCGATCGGCGATCCCGACGTTCGGCTGAACGAAGATCCGGTGCGCATGCTCCGCGCGATCGCGATCGCCGCGCGGCTCGACTTCACGATCGAACCGTCGCTGCTCCGCGCGATTCGGACGCACCGGCAGGAGATCGGGAAGAGCTCGCTCCCGCGCCTCCTCGAGGAGTACTACAAGATCCTGCGCGCCGGGTCGGCGGAGAAAGCGTTCCGGCAGCTGGCAGAAGTCGGGTTGCTGGAGCCGATCTCGATGGAGCTGCACGCGGGCGCGGCCGATCCGCTGTGGCGCTCGCTGGCGTCGCTCGACGCGTACCGGCGGCAGTTCGAGTCGACGCCCGATACGCTTTCGAACGCGATCTTGATGGGCAGCCTACTCGTACCGCTCGGAATCTCGCTCCACCCGCCCCGGGGTCAGGTTGGGGCCGGACGGGGGTCAGACGGGGGCCGGCCCGGGGGCCGGCCCGGGGACAGCCCGGGGACAGGCCCCGGGGCCGGCCCGGGGACAGGCCCCGATCTGACCCCGCCCGGACGCCGCCGGCCGCGGTACCCGCCCGGCCCGCGCCTTGGCGATCTGCCGCTCGCCCGCCGTGACGTCGAGCGGCTCCGCCAGATCCTCAGCCTCCAGCGCCGGATGCGCGACCTGACGGCCAACGAGCGCGCACAGCGCGCGCTCGCGCACCGCGGCATCTTCCGCGAAGCGCTCACCTGGATGGAAATTCACGGCGACTCGCCGCAGGTGGTCGAGCACTGGATGTCGATCCTCGACGAGGGGGGACCGCCTGAACCGTCAGAAGACGGCGCGGAGGACGCGCAGCCGCCGGCGGGCCTGCCCAACAAGAAACGCCGCCGCCGGCGCCGGCGGGGACGCCGCGGCGGCGGCGGACACGCGCCCGTCAGCTGACGCCCGGTCGAAAATCCGTTTCCGGGGAGCCTCGCCCTCTGTCTCCCCCGCTCCTGGCGCGTCGAGGTTCCGAAAAGCGCTTCACGCGGCCGCAACTTCCGCAATCGTCTTGTAGGGCTTCGCCAGCTTCAGTGCGATCAGCAGCTTGATCAACGGCCAGGCAGGATCGATTTCGCTCGCGCGAAAGCTGAACTTCGGGCTGCGCGGGTATCCATGATGATTGTTGTGGAGACCCTCGCCGCCCGTGATCAGCGCCAGCGTGCGGATGTTGGTCGCGGTGTTTTCGAAATTCCTGTAGCCGGCGTGATGACAGAGGCCGTTGATCGAGGACGACAGCACGAAGACGTACATCACCGCGTGAATGCCCGTCGCCAGCAACGCCCACCAGACGCCGATCACCGACCCGACAACCGCGCAGAGCAGCGCCGTCCCGATGCCGAGGCCGAGCAGGCCATGGTTGAACAGATACCTGTCGCACCACCCGTCCTTGATGTCCCGCGCGTAGCGCTCGACGACGTCGGTGTTCTTGATCTCGCGGACGTAGTAGTAGACGTTGCCGAGCTGCACGTTCCAGAAGCCGAGGATTTTCGGGCTGTGCGGGTCGCCCTCCTCGTCGGTGAAGGCGTGGTGCTTGCGGTGCACCGCGACCCACTCCTTCGTGCACTGCCCCGTGGTCAGCCACAGCGCAAGCTTGAACGTCCACTCGACCGCCGGGTGCACGATCAACGCTTTGTGCGTGGCGCAGCGGTGCAGATAGATGGTCGTGCTGAACACGGCCACCTGGATCAGGATGGCGGCTACGACGAGGGCCAGGAGAAGATGCGAGAGCACAGGCTATCCTCCACCCCAGAACGTCTCACGGCCAGGGTTGCGTGACTGTAAGAGTTTTGTACTATCCGTGTGTCCGCTCGAACTCCCGCATGAACGCCACCAGCGCGTCGACCCCGTGCTCGGGGAATGCATTATAAATGGATGCGCGCATGCCGCCAACCGACCGGTGCCCCTTGAGGCCGTCGAGCCCGGCGGCGGTCGACTCCGTGATGAACGTCTTTTCCAGCGCCTCGGCGGCCAGCCGGAACGTGACGTTCATCAGCGACCGGCAGTCCGCGTGCGCCGTGCCGCGGTAGAAGCCGGTGCGATCGATCTCGGCGTACAGCTTCGCCGCTTTCCGCTCGTTCACCGTGGCGATCGCGGCGAGCCCCCCCTGCGCGATCAGCCACCTCATCACCAAACCGAGCGCGTAGACGGCGAACACCGGCGGCGTGTTGTACATCGATCCATGTTCCGCGTGCACCGCATAGTTCAGCATCGCCGGCATCGACTTCTGCGAGCGCGCGAGCATGTCCTCGCGGACGATGACGACCGTGACGCCGGCCGGCCCCATGTTCTTCTGCGCCCCGGAATAGATGAGCGCGTGCTTCGCGACGTCGAGAGGGCGGCTGAACATGTCCGAGGAGGTGTCGTTGACCAGCGGCACGTCGCCGACCGCTGGGAGCTCCTTGTACTCGGTGCCCTCGATCGTGTTGTTCGACGTCATGTGCACGTACGCCGCGCCCGGCGTGAGCGTCAACTCCGCTTGCCTGGGGACGCGCGCATAATTCTCCCCCTTCGTGGTGGCCGCCACGGTGACCGTGCCGACCTTCTTCGCTTCCTTGATCGCCTTTTCCGCCCAGGATCCCGAATCGATGTAGTCGGCGGTGGCGCCCGGCGTCAGCAGGTTCATCGGCACCATCGAAAACTGCATGCTGGCGCCGCCCTGCAGGAACAGCACCTTGTAGTTGGACGGGATCGGGCCGAGCGTGCGGATGTCAGCCTCGGCCTGCGCGAGAATCGACTCGAACGCCGGCGAGCGGTGGCTGATCTCGAGAATCGACATGCCGGCGGCCGGTAGCGCGAGCATGTCGCGCTGAATCTCCTCGAGAACCGCCAGCGGCAGGACGGCAGGGCCGGCGGAGAAATTGAACACACGGTGGGTCGTCGTCATAGCTGCTCCAGAAAGCAACCGCGGAGCGCGCGGGGCTCGCAGACGACACCGCCGTCTGCGGGCGCGGCGAGCGCAGCGGTCAGATCGTCACCAGATGCAGATCGAGAATATCGCTGCTGCCGTCCTGCATCGCCTTCAGCAGGGCGTCCGACGGCGCGCCGTCGAGGTTGATGCGCGCCACCGCCGCCTGCGCGCCTTCGAAAATGACGTTCTCCGTTTCCTGCACGTTGATGTTGCCGTGGCGCAGGTGCTCGAACACGTGCGCGAGGACGCCGGGACGGTCGCGGTGGCGCACCACCAGCATGTGCGTCGCCGGCGTCTTCTTCGCCAGGTTCACGACGTTCGGCACTTTGCCGGTCTCCTTGTAGGACGCGATGATCCGGACGGTCTCGGCGGCGATCGCCTCCTGCGCCTGATCGGTCGACGCGCCGATGTGATGCGTGCCGTACACGTTGGGCAGCGCGGCGATCGGGTCGGCGAACGCGCCGGCCGCGCCGGACGGCTCGGCCGCGAAAACGTCGAGCCCGGCGCGGATGCCCCGCTCGCGCACCGCCTTCTCGAGCGCCGCATGGTCCACGACCTCCGCGCGCGCGGTGTTGATGAAATATGAGCCGGGCCTCAGCTTGTCGATCACCGACGCGTTCACGAGCCCTTTCGTGTCCGCGTTGAGCGCGAGGTGGACGCTGAGGACGTCGCTGCGCGCGGCAACCTCCGCCGGCGATGTCGCCAGCTGCATCGGTATCGGCTCGTCGGCGATCCGGTCTGTCCCGGCGACGAACCGCCGGCTCCAGACGACAATCGGCATACCGAACGCATGGGCGCGCTTGGCCATCTCCTGACCGATGTTGCCGTAGCCGAGCAGCCCGAGCGTGCGGCCGTACAGCCCGCGCGCCTTCGAGTACTCCTTCTTGTTCCAGATACCGGCGCGCAGGTCGGCGACGTTGTCGGCCACGCGGCGGTCGAGCGCGAGCACCAGCCCGAACGCGAGCTCGGCCACCGCAATCGCGTTCTTGCCGGGACAGTTCGACACGTAGATGCCGTGCTCGGACGCCGCGGCGACGTCGATCGTGTTGTAGCCGGCGCCCGCGCGGACGACGAGCGACAGCGATCCGCTTTCGAGCATCGCCCCGGTCACCGCCGTGCTCCGGACGACGAGCACGTCGGCGGCGCTGTCGCGCAGCGCCTGCGCCAGCGCGTCGTCTTTCAGATCCGGTCGATAGACGACGTCGCAGCCGGCCTCTTTCAGGCCGTCGATCCCGCTCTGCTCGAATTTGTCGGCAACGAGAACCTTCATAGCGGCGCTGAATCAACACGAACACCTCTGTGTCCCTGGTGTCGTTTGTGTTTCATATGAGGTGGATGAGCAACCCATCCCGAAGTTTGGGCTCGAACCATGTGGACTTGGGCGGCATGATCTCGCCGGCATCGGAGACCGCCATCAGATCTGCGACGCTGACCGGGAACAGCGAGAAGGCGACCGCCGCCTTGCCCGAGTCGACGAGCTGCTCGAGCGCGCTCGTGCCGCGCGCGCCGCCGACGAAATCGATCCGCTTGTCCGTGCGGACATCGGCAATCTTCAGCACGGGCGCCAGCAACCACTCCTGGAGCACGCTGACGT
>JRHI01001782.1_pt1 | contig 16756 bp, 28 predicted proteins | sample 215371 | NCBI WGS metagenome assembly JRHI01 (sample SAMN02929681, study PRJNA255918) | sediment metagenome | biome: cave system; feature: Ice Cave; material: Sediment; isolation source: sediment from deep within a dark volcanic ice cave with no known source of... ...
GGGCACCGCCTCGACCAAGACGCGCGGCAAGGTCTCCGGCGGTGGCGCCAAGCCGTGGAAGCAGAAGGGCACGGGCCGCGCCCGGGCCGGCTCCTCGCGCTCGCCGGTCTGGACTGGGGGAGGCACCGTCTTCGGCCCCCAGCCGCGCTCCTACACCTTCAAGGTCAACCGCAAGGAGCGCCGGGCCGCCCTGCGCTGCGCGCTCTCGCTCCACGCCGAGCGGGGCACGCTCGCCGTGCTCGACCTCAGCGCCTTCGGGACCCCCTCGACGAAGCGGGCAGCCCGGCTCCTCGACGACTGGGGCAAGCCGCGGGCCACGCTCGTCGTGCTCGCGGCCGAGGAGGCCGACGCGGCCCTGTCGTTCCGAAACATCCAGCGAGTCGGTGTGCTCGAGGTCTCGAACGTCGGGATCGCCGACCTGATCGGCGCCGCGTCGCTGATCGTCTCCGAGTCAGCCCTCGCCTCGCTCAGCGCGCGGGCGACCACTAGCAGGACGAGCGAGGAGGCGCAGGACTGATGCATCCCTCTCAGGTCATCATCCGCCCGGTCGTCTCCGAGAAGAGCTACGTGCTGTCGGGCGTCAACAAGTACACCTTTCGCGTCCACGCCGACGCCCACAAGACGCAGATCCGCCAGGCGGTCGAGGCGCTCTTCGACGTCAAGGTGCTCGAAGTTCGCACGATGACGGTCAAGTCGAAGCCGAAGCGGCGCGGCGCGATTCGGGGGCGGACGCGCAACTGGAAGAAGGCGATCGTCCAGGTCCGCCCGGGCGACTCGATCCCGATCTTCCAAGGGCTGGAGGGGCTTGAGTAATGGCCATTCGTAAGCCCAAACCGACCAGCCCCGGGATGCGGTTCGTCTCCTACCCGGACTTCAAGGAGATCACCAAGACTGAGCCGGAGCGGACGCTCGTCGAGGGGCTGACCAAGAGCGGTGGACGCAACGCCCACGGCCGCAAGACCTCGCGCCACCGCGGCGGCGGGGCCAAACGGCTCTACCGCCGGGTCGACTTCAAGCGCCGCCGGGACGACATCCCCGCCCGGGTCGCGGCGATCGAGTACGACCCCAACCGGACCGCCTACATCGCGCTGCTCCACTACCGCGACGGCGTCAAGAGCTACATCATCGCTCCGGCCCGCCTGACCGTCGGGATGACGGTGATGTCGGGTGAGAACGCCGACATCCAGGTCGGCAACTGCCTCCCGCTCGGCAAGATGCCGACGGGTACGGTGATCCACAACCTCGAGCTCGAGCCGGGCCGCGGCGGGCAACTCGGCCGCTCGGCCGGCGTCTCGATCCAGCTGATGGCCAAGGAGGGCGACATGGCGACAGTTCGCCTGCCCTCCGGCGAGATGCGCCTGATTCGCGCCGATTGCCGCGCGACCGTCGGGACGATCGGGAACTCCGATCACCAGAACGTGAAGGTCGGCAAGGCCGGCCGCAAGCGACACATGGGCGTGCGCCCGCAGACGCGCGGCGTTGCGATGAACCCGGTCGACCACCCGCATGGTGGTGGCGAGGGCTCGACGACCGCCGGCCGTCACCCGGTCACGCCCTGGGGCGTGCCGACGCTCGGCTACCGCACGCGTAAGAAGGGCAAGGCGTCCGATCGCTACATCGTGCGCGCACGCCGCCGGGGTAAGGGGAAGCGATAGAGAATGAGCCGCTCGAGCAAGAAGGGCCCGTTTGTCGAGGAGCGCTTGATGGCGCGGATCGAGGCGATGAACCGGGCGAATACGAGGACGATGATCAAGACCTGGTCGCGCTCGTCGACGATCTTCCCCGACATGGTCGGGCACACGATTGCCGTGCACGACGGCCGCAAGCACCTGCCTGTGTTCGTCAGCGAGTCGATGGTCGGCCATAAGCTTGGCGAGTTCGCTCCGACCCGCACCTACCGCGGTCACGCCGGGTCCGGAAAGGTCCGTTAGTCATGGCCGATGATTCCCCGACGCCGGCCGAGCCGCAGGTGAGCACCGCTGACGCCGCGCCGGCGCCGGAGAAGCCCGTGACGGCGAAGAAGAAGCCGGCGACCCCGGAAGCCGCGAAGGCGAAGGCGAAGGCCAAGGCGAAGGCGCCGGTCGAGTCCAAGGCGAAGGCGCCGGCCGAGTCCAAGGCGAAGGCGCCGGCCGAGTCCAAGGCGAAGGCGAAGGCCCCGGCACGCACGCGCGCCAAGCGCCGCTCCAGGGAAACCGGATCGGATCGCGCCCCGGTCGTCCGCGCACAGGCCAAGTACGTGCGCACGTCGGCTCGCAAGGCCCGTCTCGTCTGCGATCACATTCGCGGCAAGTCCGTGGTCGAGGCGCGGGCGATCCTCGCGTTCGCCCCGCGCGCGGTCGCCGCCGACTGGGCCAAGCTGCTCAATTCGGCCGTCGCCAACGCCGAGCACAACCACGAGCTGATCGGCGAGGACCTGCGCGTGATGGAGGCCTTCGCCGACGAGGGCCCGACGCTCAAGCGTTTCCGGCCGCGCGCGATGGGGCGGGCGACCCCGATTCGCAAGCGCACCAGCCACCTTACGATCACGCTGACGCCGAAGGAGTAAGGACTACTTATGGGTCAAAAAGTCCATCCGGAGTCGATGCGTGTCGGGTACATCCACGACTGGCAGTCGAACTGGTTCAACGAGCGCAATTTTGCCGCCTTCCTCAAGGAAGACATCAAGATCCGCAATCACATCATCGGCAAGCTCGCGCACGCCGGGCTGTCTGACATCACGATCAAGAAGGACCTCAACGAGGTCGAGGTGAACATCCACACGGCCCGTCCGGGGATTGTGATCGGCAAGTCCGGCTCAGAGGTCGACGCCCTGCGCAAGGATCTTCACCGGATCACGCGCAAGCAGGTCAAGGTCAACATCCTCGAGATCAAGCGGCCGGAGCTCGACGCCAAGCTCGTCGCCCAATCGATCGCCGAGCAGCTGCAGAACCGGGTCGCCTTCCGGCGAGCGATGAAGCGCGCGCTGACCAGCGCGATGCGCTCCGGCGCGAAGGGCGTAAAGGTCCAGGTCTCCGGGCGCCTCGGCGGCGCCGAGATGGCCCGCCGCGAGAGCTACTCCGACGGCCGGGTGCCCCTCCACACGATGCGGGCCGACATCGACTACGGCTTCCACGAGGCCAAGACGACGTTCGGGCGAATCGGCGTGAAGTGCTGGATCAACAAGGGCGAGATCATGCCCGAGGGCTACAGCGGCGCCGACCTGACCGACATGAGCGCTCCGGCGCCATCCGGCGACCGCCAGGATCGCGGCGGCCGCGATGACCGCGGCGGTCGTGGACGGGGTGGACCCGGCGGCGGACGCGGCGGCCCGGGCGGCGGGGCGGGTGGGTCCGGCCCAGGCGGACGCGGGCGCGGTGGGCCCGGCGGCGGACCCGGTGGGCCCGGCGGCGGTCGCGGGCGCCCGCCCGGAGGAGGACGCTGATGCTCTCCCCCAAGCGTGTCAAGCACCGCAAACAACACCGCGGGCGCCGCGGCGGGATCTCGCGCGGCCAGGTCAAGGTCCAGTTCGGCGAGTACGGGCTGAAGACGCTCGAGTGCGGCTGGCTGACGAACCGCCAGATCGAGGCCGCTCGTATTGCGATGACCCGCAAGATCAAGCGTGGCGGCAAGGTCTGGATCAACGTCTTCCCCGACAAGCCGGTGACCAAGAAGCCGGCCGAGACCCGGATGGGTTCCGGCAAGGGCTCGCCCGAGGGCTGGGTCGCGGTCGTCAAGCCCGGCCGCGTGATGTTCGAACTCGCCGGCGTGCCCGAGTCGCTGGCTCGCGAGGCGCTGCGCCTCGCCGGGCACAAGCTCCCAGTCAAGACGAAGTTCGTCGTGCGCGAGGACTGATCAGATGTCAGATGCCAAGGAAATCAGGGACATGGCGGACGACGAGCTCGTCGTTCACGTCGCCACCGTCCGCAGAGATCTGCTCGGGCTGCGCTTCCAGCACGCCACCGGGGAGCTCGAGAACACAGCCGGGCTCCCAGCTGCCAAGCGCGGGCTCGCGCGGGCGCTGACAGTTGCCCGCCAGCGCGGGCTGAACGTCGACCCGTCCCACACGGAAAGCTAGAAAAACATGTCAGACGAGACTTCAAGCATCGAGACCGAGGCCGAGGCCCCTGTCGCCGCTGCGCCAGCGGCGAAGGCTGAGCCGCAGGAGGTTCTTGCTCCGAAGGAGCGCCGCCGCCGCCAGCGCGCCGGACGGCTGCCGGGTCAGCGCCCACCCCGCACGCCGGAGGAGCGCCAGGCCGAGCGGGACACGATTCGCGCAGCCAAGGCGCGCGAGCGCCAGGCCGCTCGGCGCAAGGCGCAGCTCAAAGCTGCCGCCCTGGTCAAGCCGCCGGTCGCCGCCGTCGAGCCGGTCGCCTATGAGCCGGGCACGCCGAAGATGCGCCAGGGCATCGTCGTCTCCGACCGGGCGTCGAAGACGATCACCGTGCGGATCGACACCAGCCGCCGCCACCGGCGCTACCAGAAGATCGTCCGCAGCTCGAAGACGCTCCACGCCCACGACGAGCACAACGAGGCTCACGCCGGCGACCTCGTCCGCGTTGTCGAGACCCGCCCGCTCTCGCGCACCAAGCGCTGGCGGCTGACCGACGTGCTGGAGCGTGCGAAGTGATTCAGAACGAGACAAGGCTGAAGGTCGCCGACAACACAGGCGCCCGCGAGATCCTCTGCATCCGCGTGAAGGGCGGCTCGCGCCGTCGCTACGCGCACGTCGGCGACATCATTACGGCCACCGTCAAGCAGGCGACCCCGCAGGGCACGGTCAAGAAGGGCGAGGTCGTGACCGCGGTCGTCGTGCGCACGAAGAAGTCGTTCGGCCGCAACGACGGCACCTACATCGCGTTCGACGAGAACGCCGCGGTGATCATCGACGACAACCGCAACCCGCGCGGGACGCGCATCTTCGGGCCGGTCGCCCGCGAGCTGCGCGACCGGAACTTCATGAAGATCGTCTCGCTCGCGCCGGAGGTGCTCTGATGAGCTTGCGCATCAGACGCGACGACGAGGTCAGCGTGATCAGCGGCAAGGACCGCGGCAAGACCGGACGGGTGATCCGCGTCGACCGCGCGAAGGACCGCGTCTACGTCGAGGGCCTCAACATCATCAAGCGCCACGAGCGCGCCAAGCAGGGCACCGAGTCCGGCGGCGGCGTGATCGAGCGCGAGGGCCCGATCCACGTCTCGAACGTTGCCCTGCTCGACCCGAGCGACAACCGGCCGACCCGCATCGGCGTCATCCACGAGGACGGGAAGCGCTTCCGCGTCGCCCGCCGCTCCAACCAGAAGATCGACTGATGGCACAACTCAGCGCAACCACCACCGCGCGGTTGAAGACCCGCTACGAGCAGGAGATCCGCCCGGCTCTGACCGAGCAGTTCGGCTACTCGTCGCCGATGCAGGCGCCGAAGATCCAGAAGATCACCCTGAACATGGGGATCGACGCCCGCCAGGACTCGAAGGTGCTCGAGGCGGCGACGACGCAGCTCGCCACGCTCGCCGGGCAGAAGCCGAACATCCGGCGGGCGCGCAAGTCGATCGCCGCCTTCAAGCTCCGCGAGGGGATGCCTGTCGGCATCTCCGTCACGCTGCGCCGCGAGCGGGGCTACGAGTTCCTCGACCGGCTGCTCTCGATCGCGATCCCGCGGATCCGCGACTTCCGCGGGTTGAACCCGAAGTCCTTCGACGGGCGCGGGAACTACTCGATGGGGGTGCGCGAGCAGATCATCTTTCCGGAGATCGACTACGACGAGGTCGACCAGGTTCGCGGCCTCGACATCACGATCACGACCACGGCGACCACCGATGAGGAGGCGTTCGCCCTGCTGACCGCCTTCGGTATGCCGTTCGCTCGGGCGGGCGCAGACCAAGGTGGCGCCGCCGGGGCGACCGTTGCCCCGCCGGCCGCCGTTGCCGCCGCGGACCCGGCGGCCGCAGTCGCAGCCGACCTCGTGGCCGCCGAGGCGGCTGAGGAGGTCCTCGAGGCCCAGGACGCCGCCGTGGCTGCGGCGGCCGCAGCAGCCGAGCCTCAGCCGCCCCAGGAACTTGACCGGCCGGACGACCCGCCAGCTCCGGCGGAGGACGCGGCGAGCAGCGACCAAGCAGCATCGAGCGAGGAGAACTGATGGCGAAAACCTCTCAGGTCGTCCGCCAGGCGCGGACACCGAAGTTCAAGACCCGCGGCTACACGCGCTGCCACCGCTGCGGCCGGCCGCGGGCCGTCTACAAGAAGTTCGGGCTCTGCCGGATCTGCCTGCGCGAGATGGCGCACACCGGGCAGATCCCCGGCATGACGAAGTCGTCCTGGTAGGAGGCCCGCCATGTCAATGACTGACCCGATCGCCGACTTCCTGACGAGGATCCGCAACGCGATCCGCGCCTCGCACGAGACCGTCGCGATTCCGAGTTCCAAGCAGAAGGCCGAGCTCGCTCGCATCCTCTCCGAGCAGGGCTACATCGACGGCTTCACGGTCGCGCCGAAGCCGCAGGCCCCGGGCGAGCTGCTCGAGATCGTCCTGCGCTATGACGCCGGGCGCCGTTCGGCGATCTCCGGCCTGCGGCGGGTGTCGCGCCCCGGACGGCGCACGTACGTCGACGCAAAGCACATCCCGCGCGTGCTCGGCGGCATGGGCACCGCGATCGTCTCCACCTCGCGCGGCGTGATGACCGGCCACGAGGCCCGCGCCGCGGGTGTCGGCGGCGAAGTCGTCGCGGAGATCTGGTGAGCGATGTCCCGCATCGGTAGACAACCAATCCCGATCCCAGCCGGGGTGTTGGTCTCGATCGAGACCAACCTCGTCCGCGTGAACGGCCCGAAGGGCGAGCTGTTCGAGCGCATCCCGCGCGACATCACCGTCGCCCGGGAGGACGACCACCTGGTCGTCACGCGCCCGACCGACCGCGGCGAGCACCGCTCGCTGCACGGACTCGTGCGCACGCTCGTCGCGAACATGGTGATCGGCGTGACCGCCGGCTACGAGAAGCGCCTGGAGATCCAGGGCGTTGGATACCGCGCGCAGCTGAAGGGCGCGGACCTCGAGCTCGCGCTCGGGTACTCGCACCCAGTCTCGGTTCCCGCGCCGGACGGCATCCAGTTCGAGGTGCCGGCGCCGACGCGGATCATCATCCGCGGCATCTCCAAGCAGCAGGTCGGCGAGATCGCCGCGAAGATCCGCAAGAAGCGCCCGCCGGAGCCCTATAAGGGCAAGGGGATTCGCTACGAGGGCGAGTACGTGGCCCGCAAGGTCGGTAAGCGGGCATGAGCATTCGCGATCGTCACGCCGTCCGCTCGACGGGCGACACCAAGGAGATTCGATCATGGCTGTGATGACCACCCAGGCGCGGCGTCTCAAGCGCCGGCGCCGAGTCCGCGCGAAGATCTCGGGCACCGCTCAGCGGCCCCGGATCTCGGTCTTCCGCTCGAACCGCGGTATCTCGGCGCAGCTGATCGACGACCTCGGTCGCCACACGCTGGCGGCCGTCAGCTGGACCGAGCCCGAGCTGCGGGCGCTGCCCCGCGGCGAGGTCGCCGGCCGCGCCGGGGCGCTGCTTGCCGAGCGGGCTCAGGCGCTTGGAATCACCTCCGCCGTCTTCGATCGCGGCGGCTACCAGTACCACGGACACGTCAAGGCGCTCGCGGAGGGAGCGCGCGAGGCGGGGCTGACGGTCTGAGCCTCGCTGCTACCCTTCCCGCCTCATGCGTATCGACAGAACAGTCAGTCCGGCCGGCCTGGACCTCCAGGAACGGGTCGTCGAGATCAACCGCGTCGCCAAGGTCGTCAAGGGCGGCCGTCGCTTCTCCTTCACCGCGCTCGTAGTGGTCGGCGATGAGAAGGACGTCGTTGGCGTCGGCTATGGCAAGGCCAACGAGGTGCCGCTCGCGATCCAGAAGGGCGTCGAGCAGGCCAAGAAGAGCCTCTTCCGCGTACCCAAGCACGGCTCCACTATCACCCACCAGACGACCGGCGTGTTCGGCGCCGGCCGCGTGTTCCTCAAGCCGGCCTCGCCTGGTACCGGCGTGATCGCCGGCGGCGGCGTCCGCGCCGTGCTCGAGCTCGCCGGGATCCACGACATCCTCTCCAAGTCGCTCGGCTCGCAGAACCCGATCAACCTGGTGCGGGCGACCGTCGAGGGCCTCCACGGCCTGCGCACGCCGCGCGAGGTCGCCTCGCTCCGCGGCCTGTCGATCGCCCAGGTGCTCGGCGTGACCGACAAGCGGATCGAGCGGGCAGCTGCGGCCGAGGCCGCGGCCGAAGCGGCCGCTTCCGAGCAGCCGGCTGCCGAGTCTGAATCCGAGGAGCCTGTCGCCGAGACCGTTGCGGCCCCCGCCCCCGCCGCCGAACCGGCACCCGCCGACGCCGAGCCGGTCACCCCGTGAGCACTTTCCACGTGATCCAGCACAAGTCGCGCAACGGAGCCAACAAGCGCCAGCTCGACACGTTGCGCTCGCTCGGGCTGCGGCGGATCGGTCACCAGGTCGAGGTGACCGACACGCCCCAGGCGCGGGGCATGCTCCACGCGGTCCGGCACCTCGTCACGGTCGAGGAGAAGCCGTCATGAGCCCGACCGAGCCGAAGCTGAAGAAGAAGCCGGTCGAGCGCGAGGAGTGGATCGGGCTGCACTCGCTGTCGCCAGCCCCGGGCAGTCGTCGGCCGCGCAAGCGTGTCGGCCGCGGGGCCGGCTCTGGCACGGGCAAGACGTCCGGCCGCGGTCAGAAGGGCGCCGGCTCCCGGTCGGGCTCCAAGGATCGCGCCCGCTTCGAAGGTGGGCAGATGCCGATCCACATGCGGATGCGCAAGCTGCGAGGACCGACGAAGAAGATGTCGATGCCGTTCGGTCCGTTCCGGACCCACACCCAGCCGGTCAACATCGGCGATCTCGAGGCTCGCTTCGAGGCTGGGGCCGCGGTGACGCCGACGACGCTCGCGGCCGTCGGACTCGCCACGCGCAAGGGGATTCCGGTCAAGGTCCTGGCCAACGGTGACCTGCACAAGGCGCTCACCGTCGAGGCCCACGGCTTCAGCGCGACCGCCCGCTCGCAGATCGAGGCGGCCGGTGGCACCTGCACCGTGATCGCCTGAAGGATCCGCGGCTGCGACCGTCTAAGATCGACGGACGCGCATGCTGAACACGATTCTCAGCGCCTTCACAGTCGCCGATATCCGCAAGAAGCTCGCGTTCACGGCGCTCCTGCTCGCGCTCTACCGGGTCGGCTCGCACATCCCGGTGCCGGGGATCGACGTCAAGGCGGTCAAGGCGCTGTCGCAGTTCAGCGGCTCGAACATCCTCAGCTTCCTGAACCTGTTCTCGGGCGGAGCGCTCGCGAAGCTCGCGATCTTCGCGCTCGGGATCATGCCCTACATCACGGCGTCGATCATCCTGCAGTTGCTGACCGTCGTGGTGCCGTCGCTCGAGAAGCTGCAGAAGGAAGGCGAAGTGGGGCAGGCGCGGATCACCCAGTACACGCGCTATCTGACTGTCGGACTCGCGTTCGCCCAGTCGATCGGCTACGTGTTCCTGTTCCGCAGCTTCGAGAAGCAGGCGGGCACGCCGTTGATCTCCGACTTCACGCTGGCCAAGGTGTTCCTGATCGTCATCTCCCTGACCGCCGGCACGGTGCTGCTGATGTGGATGGGTGAGTTGATAACCCAACGGGGGATCGGTAACGGAATCTCCCTGATGATCTTCGCCAGCATCGTCGCGCGGATCCCCAGCGGGGTCCACTCATGGTGGACCAGCCCCAACCAGGTGTTCCGCGTGGTCATGCCGTTCATCGCCATCGGCGTCGTCGCCGCCGTGGTGTTCGTCCAAGAAGGCCAGCGCCGCATCCCGGTCCAGTACGCCAAACGCGTGATCGGCCGGCGGATGACCCAGGGCGGCCAGACCTTTCTGCCGCTGCGGGTCAACATGGCAGGCGTTATTCCGGTCATCTTCGCCGCCAGCGTGATGGCGATCCCGCCCACGCTTGGGCAGCTGATCGGGCAGAACCACACCCACAGCCTCGCCTACAAGATCCAGACCTTCTTCAACCCTCAGGGCTGGCACTACGTGGTCGGCGAGAGCGTCTTCATCATCCTGTTCACCTACTTCTACACCGCGGTGACGTTCAACCCGGTCGACCAGGCGGACAATCTGAGGAAGTACGGCGGCTTCATCCCCGGGGTCCGACCAGGTAGGCCCACGGCCGAGTTCCTCGACCGCATCCTCGCCCGCCTGACCTTCCCAGGAGCATTGTTCCTGGCTGCGATTGCGGCGTTTCCAACGATCCTGATCAACTCCACAAGCGCCAACTTCTTCTTCGGAGGTACCTCGATCCTGATCGTCATCGGAGTCGCCCTGGACACGATGAAGCAACTCGAGGCGCAGCTGATGATGCGCAATTACGGGGGCTTCTTAAAGTAGCGGGGCGCGGTCCGCGCCCCGCACCGGCGCGGCTCCGGATCTCTTGGCTCGGCGGACTCGACTTGGGCTATCTCGCGGTTGCTCGCGCCCGAGGCGCCGAGGTCAGCAAACGCCTACGGAAGCTCAGCGTCAGCGACGCCGGGCCGCTCATCAGCCAGTCGCGCCGCGGGCGTGCCCCGGCCGCCGCAAGCTCGGTCAGTGCGCGCTCGCTCGCCTGCCCCCCCTCACACAGCCCGGACACGCGCATCGCGCGGACGCGGGCGTGCAGCACCTCGGTCCGGCCGGCGGCCTGAAGCGCGGCGTCGGCCAGCTGCAGGGCGCGCCGGCGATCCCCCAGCGCTAGGAATGCGAGTGCGGCGACGGTGCGCCACTGGATGAAGCCGAGGCTTTGGATGTCGGGACCGATCGTCCGTTCGAGCACGAGCGCGTCCTCGAGCGCCTCAGCGGGCTTCCCCTGAACCAGGCGCAACTCTTCTGGCTCACATCGCCACGCACCACGTGTCCTCGAGGTTCCGCTGGCGGTCGATGCTCCCGGCCGCGAGGATCAGCTCCTCGGCACCCTCGCACTCGCCCCGTTCAAGCCGACACAGAGCCAAATTGGCCTGAGCAGCTCGGCTGAACTGCGCCAACTGAACCGGGCGGCCGCGAGCGCTGTTTCGAGCTCGGCTACCGCGCCGGCGACCTGTCCCCCGCCAGAGCTCCGGCAGGTCGTTCGCGGGCAGCAAAGGTAGGAAGCTGGGGAGTCATAGGGGAGCTCCGGGGGGTGGGGGTGACCGGGGGTCGAAAATGGCGGGTCGGCAGCGGCGCGACCCGCCCGCTTTCGTCGTGCGGCCCTCGCGCCGCGCCGGTACAGTGACCGTCGTGTCCCAACTGAACCTGATCCTGTTCGGACCACCGGGGGCCGGTAAGGGGACGCAGGCCGACCGCCTGCGGCGAGACTTCCAGCTGCCGTTCATTTCGACCGGCGAGATGTTGCGCACGAACGTGAAGGAGGGCACCGAGCTCGGCAAGCAGGCCCAGCGCTACATGGACGCTGGCGATCTCGTGCCCGATGAGCTGATCGTCAAGATGGCAGCCGAGCGCCTGCAGGAGCCCGATGCGCAGGACGGGTTCATCCTCGATGGCTTCCCGCGCACGATCGAGCAGGCTAAGGCGCTGGATAAGCAGCTGTCGGAGCTCGGGCGCAGGCTCACGGCGGCGCTGCTGGTCGACGTGCCCGACGAGGAGGTAATCCGGCGCCTGTCCGGACGTCGCATCTGCGTGAAGGCCGGCCACAACTACCACGTCGAATTCGATCCCCCCAAGCACGAGGGTGTCTGTGATCAGGACGGCTCGCGGTTGATCCAGCGCGATGACGACAAGCCCGAGGTGGTCCGCAACCGATTGAAGGTGTACCACGAGCAGACCGAACCGCTCGTCGATCTATATGACGAGCAGGGCCTGATGCGGCGAATCGACGGTACGCGCGATCCCACCGAGGTTCACGACCACATCCGGGCCGTGATCGCAACGCTGCGCCTCGAGGAGAACGTGTAGTCGTTGGGGGCCGCTAGGAGCGCAGGATGATCATCAAGAAGAGCCCAGAGGAAATCGACAAGATGGCGGCGGCCGGCGCGATCCTCGTCAAGACGATGAATCTGCTGGCCGGCAAGATCCGTCCCGGCGTGAGCACCCAGGAGCTCGACCAGGCAGCCGAGAAGTTCATTCGCTCACAGGGTGCTGAGCCGGCGTTCAAGGGTTACCGAGGGTTTCCCGGCTCGATCTGCGCCTCACCGAACTCGATGATCGTCCATGGGATCCCCGGCCCGTACAAACTCGAGCGCGGGGACATTCTCTCCGTGGACATCGGGGTGATCCTCGACGGCTGGGTCGCCGACGCCGCCCGTACGTTTCCCGTCGGCCCGATCTCGCCGGTCGCCAACAAGCTGCTGGGGGTGACCGAGCGGGCGCTCCATCTGGCCGTCCCGCAGTGCCGCCTCGGCAACCGCCTCGGAGACGTTTCCCATGCCGTCCAGGAGCACGTCGAAGCGCAGGGGTTCTCGATTGTCCGCACCCTCGTCGGCCACGGAATCGGCCGGAGCATGCATGAGGAGCCGCAGATCCCTAACTACGGCGCCCCGGGTACCGGCGTTGCGCTCGAGGAGGGCATGGTGCTGGCCGTCGAGCCGATGGTGACCGCGGGACGCCATGGCGTCCGGGTCGGCGAGGACCACTGGTCAATCTACTCGCAGGACGGCTCACTGGCCGCGCACTTTGAGTTCACGGTCGCCGTGACCGGGGCGGGACCCCGAGTCCTGACGCCCTGGCATGAGGCCGGGAACGGCCGCGCTGCCGCCTGAGAACGGGCAGGCACTGAAGGTTTCGCCCCTGCTAAGATCACGCGTTGCGCTCGTAGCGCCGGATGGTTGACGCTGCGTGCCGCTCCTCAGTGGGGTAGCGGCGACCGTACCGGTCGCCAGAGCCACGCTGAAGGAACTATCGCAAATAGCTACGGAGCGAAACGACGTGAAAGTACGACCCTCGGTCAAGCCGATGTGCGAGAAGTGCAAGATCATCCGCCGTGACGGGCGGGTCCTTGTCATCTGCTCGAATCCTCGTCACAAACAGCGGCAGGGCTAGCGGGCGAGAGGGCGAGACATGGCAAGAATTTCAGGGGTCAACATCCCCCTCAACAAGCGTGTCGAGATCGGCCTGACCTACATCTACGGGATTGGCCGCTCGACCTCCAACAAGCTGCTCGCCGAAGTAGGCGTGGAGCCCGACCGCAAGGTCCGTGACTTGACCGAAGAAGAGGTTGTCCGGCTGCGTGACGCGATCGACAGCGGGCTCACCGTGGAGGGAGACCTCCGCCGCGAGCGCTCGCAGAACATCAAGCGCCTGCAGGAGATCGGCTGCTACCGCGGGATGCGTCACCGGCGCGGTCTGCCGGTCCACGGTCAGAACACGAAAACCAACGCGCGCACCCGCAAGGGGCCCAAGCGAATGCAGGTGGCCGGAAAGAAGAAGGCGACCAAGAAATGAGCCCAGCTCCCAGAAGGCCTCAGCGCGGCCGCCGTCGCGCCCGCAAGAACATCCCCATCGGTCAGGCTCACATCAAGACGTCGTTCAACAACACGATCGTGTCGTTGACCGACCGCGAGGGCAACGTGATCGCCTGGGAGTCCGCCGGCGGTGCCGGTTTCAAGGGCTCGCGCAAGTCAACCCCGTTTGCAGCGCAGGTGACCGCGGACGCTGCCGCGCGTAAGGGCATCGAGCACGGCCTGCAGAAGGTCGAGGTGTTCGTCAAGGGTCCCGGCTCGGGTCGCGAGACGGCGATCCGCTCGCTGCAGGCAGCCGGACTCGAGGTCACCGGAGTCAAGGACGTCACGCCTCAGGCCCACAACGGTTGCCGTCCCCGTAAGCGGCGGAGGGTATAGCCATGGCTCGTAACACCGGCCCCCAGTGCAAGCAGTGCCGCCGTGAGGGACAGAAGCTGTTCCTCAAGGGTGAGCGCTGCCTGACCGATAAGTGCGGCGTCGAGCGACGCTCGTATCCGCCTGGCGACCACGGTCGCGGACGCCAGAAGCAGAGCGAGTACCGAGTTCAGCTGCGTGAGAAGCAGAAGGCCAAGCGCTACTACGGGGTGCTCGAGAAGCAGTTCCGGATCTACTACAACAAGGCTTCTCGACAGACCGGGATCACCGGCGAGAACCTTCTGCGGATGCTCGAGTGCCGCTTTGACAACGTGCTCGTCCGGCTTGGTTTTGCCGCGTCTCGGCGCCAGGCGCGCCAGCTCATCCTGCACGGTCACTGGACCGTGAACGGGCGCCGGGTGAACATCCCGAGCTATCAGATGCGCGACAACGACGTGATCGCCATCCACACCCGCTCCACGGCGGGACAGGTGATCCGTGATGCCACCGAGCTCACCGGGCAGGTACCGGCGTGGCTGCAGGCGGACCACGATTCGCTCACGGCGAAGGTGCTGCGTAAGCCCGAGCGGCGGGAGATCGCCGCGCCGGTGCAGGAGCAGCTCATCGTCGAGCTGTACTCGAAGTAGAAGCAAAGCTTTGCCAGCCGCGCGGCTCCTCAGCGGGCGCGGCTCTGACAGCCGTCTAGGCGGCGGCAGTAACCCCACGACGTTAGGACCCTGATGCTCGACTTCCAAGTCCCCCGAATCTCCAGCGAGTCTGTTGATGACAACCGTGGCTCTTTCACGATCGAGCCGCTCGATCGGGGCTTCGGCTACACGTTCGGAAACTCCCTGAGGCGCGTGCTGCTGTCCTCGCTCGCCGGCGCTGCGGTGACGAGCGTCCGGATTGAGGGCGTCGCCCACGAGTTCTCGACGATCAGGGGCGTCAAGGAGGACGTGACTGACATCGTCCTGAACCTCAAGGGCGTCGTCTGCCGGATGCACAGCGACGCGACCGAGATCGAAGCGCCACTTGTGGTGAGCGGTCCCGGGGAGATCACCGCCAAGGACATCGACCTTCCCTCCGGCGTGGAGATCCTCAACCCCGACGCCCACATCGCCACGCTGGAGAACAAGACCAAGCTCGAGGTCTACCTGACCATCGGACGGGGTCGCGGTTATCGCCCGGCCGAGGAGAACAAATCGGCTGACCAGCCGATCGGGGTGATTCCGATCGACTCGATCTTCTCCCCCGTGCGCCGCGTGGCCTACAACGTGGAGCAGGCGCGCGTCGGTCAGCGCACCGACTTCGACAAGCTGACGCTCGACATCGAGACCGACGGATCGATCGATCCCCACGCGGCGCTGCGCGAGGCCGCGGAGATCCTGATCTCCCAGCTGGCGATCTTCACCGACGCCGACCGGGTGGTCGAGCTGCGCGACACTGGCTCCTCGGGCGTGCTCGAGCCCGGCCTGGTCGGTTCCAACAACGCCGGCGGCGGTGCGGGCGCCCGGCAGCCGAACGCGATGGACGAGATCCTGATCGAGGAGCTCGAACTGGGCGTGCGCTCCTACAACTGCCTGAAGCGGGCCGGTATCCAGACCGTCGGCGACCTGGTTTCCAAGACCGAGTCCGAGCTCAACGCGATTCCGAACTTCGGCAAGAAGTCGATCGACGAAGTCATCGAGACACTGCACGCCCGGGGCCTCGGGCTGCGAGGCGAGTAAGGTCCCGGTTCGACCATGCGCCACCAGCGTCAGCGCTACCAGCTCTCTCGCAGTGCCTCGCACCGCAAGGCACTGCTGATGAACCTCTCGAAGGAAGTCATCGACCACGAGCGGATCAAGACGACCGAGGCCAAGGCCAAGGCCGTCAAGCCTGAGGTCGAGAAGCTGATCACGCTGGCCAAGCGCGGCGACCTGCACGCGCGCCGGCAGGCGCTGTCGGCGCTCGGGCAGGACAAGTTCGTCGTCTACAAGCTGTTCGAGGAGATCGCTCCGAGGTACTCAGAGCGTCCCGGCGGGTACACCCGGATCCTGAAGCTCGGGCCGCGTTCGTCGGACTCGACCGAGATGGTGCTGCTCGAACTGGTCTAGTGTTGCGAGTCGTATTTCCGGCTCGTGACACCAGCGGCGGTTGAATGCTCGGCCGGTCTGAAGTCTCGCGGCTGCTGCTGGAGTACGACGGAACCGGGTTTGCGGGCTGGGCCGCGCAGGCCGGCTTCCGGACGGTGCAGGCCGAGGTTGAGCGTGCGCTCGGGGTGGTGCTGCGCCGGGAGTCGGTCCCGCTTACCGTGGCCGGCCGCACGGATGCCGGGGTCCACGCCTGGGGCCAGGTGGCGAGCTACCCCGGACCGGTCGCACGAGTGGCCGGCCTCAACGCGCTGCTGCCCGACGGCATCGCGGTGCTGTCGTGCGACGCCGCCGATCCGGACTTCGACGCCCGGGGCGACGCCACCTCCCGGGCCTACTGCTACCGGGTGTTGACACGTCGCTGCCGGAGCCCGCTCGAGGCCGAGCGTGCTTGGCACTGGTCTTACGAGGTGGATCGTGCGCAGCTTCATGCGTGTGCGTCGCTGCTGCCGGGGACGCACGACTTCACCGCGTTCACCCCGACCGAAACCGACCACGTGCGCTTCTCCCGCGACGTGTTCACGGCGTTTTGGCGTCAGGCCTTGGCGACGCCGGACGTACTCGAGTTCTGGATCGAGGCCGACTCGTTCATGCGCCGGATGAACCGAGTGCTGGTCGGGACGATGCTGGAGGTGGCAGCCGGGCGTCGCCCGCTGTCGTCGTTCGCGGCGTTGCTGCGCGGGGCGCCGCGGTCGGTCGCGGGCCTGACCGCACCGGCGCACGGGCTGTACCTGGCCGGGGTGGGGTTTGAGGGTCGGCGGGTGCTGGGCGGCGCCTGACGGACGGCGCGGCGGGTGCGGTGTTTCTGAGTTCGCGACAGAACGGTCGCATTTTTCAACCC
>JRHI01001783.1_pt1 | contig 16751 bp, 13 predicted proteins | sample 215371 | NCBI WGS metagenome assembly JRHI01 (sample SAMN02929681, study PRJNA255918) | sediment metagenome | biome: cave system; feature: Ice Cave; material: Sediment; isolation source: sediment from deep within a dark volcanic ice cave with no known source of... ...
GCGCTCAACCGTTCCGAGCCAGTCAGAGCGCCGCCTCCCCAACCGCCGAGCGCCAGCAAGCAGGCGCATAATCATTCCCATGACGAGTTGTCCGCACGCCACAGCGTGATCGGCGCTGCCGCCGCGCCCGTGGTCGCCGCCAGGCCTCATTCACCCGCCTGTCCCCCTCGCCGCCTCGCCGCCTCGCTTATCACCCAATCCTCATCGCCGTTTCATCCTCCCTTCAGGTTGCGCGCCTACCCTTTGCGTGGTGGACGGTCGATGGACCGTGACGCGCCATGGCGTTTTCGCCGGCAACCATGCGGCCCGCTGCGTCTCCCGCACCGCGCACGACGGGGCTGCGTCACGAGGAGGAACGACCCACGATGGAGAACTTGAAGTTCGCGGCTCAGCAGCGGGGCACAGCCCGGACCCTCATTCGGGTCGCTCCGGACAGCGGGCTGGGGACGACCCCGCGCCACTGGAATGACGAACCGGCCGCCCGGAGTACCGGCGCGCCGAACGGGCGGGCTGAGGGTGACAACCGATGGCGGTTCGCCCCGGCGTCCCCAGCGGTTTCGGCGACCGCGCCGCGCGCCGATGCGCCCGCGCCGGGCGCGGTCAACCTCGTCGTCCAGCAAGGTCAGACGGTTTTCACCCCCGACGCCGGCGCCGGGCTCGTCTACGTCGTGCAATCCGGCTGCATTGGGCTCTTCAAGTCACTGCCCGGACGCCGCTCAATCTGCCTGGGTCTGCTCGGACCGAAGGATGTCTTCAATCAGGAGACCACCGGCGAGGGCGGCGGCAGCGGCGTGAGCGCCGAGGCGTTGACCGACTCCAGCATCACGGTGATCGAGGCGGACCGGTTGCCGAGCGTGCTGGCCGGCTCGCCGGAGCTGGCGGCCTCGCTCGTCGCCAGCCTGACCGCGCGTCTGACCGGAGTGCAGACGCTGATCGAGCACCTGCTCTCGCGTGACATCATGCTGCGCCTGGCCGCTATGCTCCTCAACCTGGGCAACCGGTTTGGCCAAGCCGCCGCCGACGGGCTCGTCACGATCGCGATCCCGGTGCCCCACAAGATGCTCGCCCGGATGATCGGCGCCAATCGCGTCACCGTCACGCGCGTGCTCTCCGACCTCCGCGCCGAGGGGATGGTCGTTTCCCTCGGCCGCAACAAGCTCGCCGTCGTCCCGGCCAAGCTGCGGGAGTATGTGAGCCGGTAGCCGCGAGCCGCACGTCTGGCTGCGCCGGCCGTCCTCATGCCGGGACAAGCGTCGCCTGTTCGTGCGGTTACTGCTTCTGCGAGCCCGCGACCTACTGGCAACTGGCAACTGGCAACTGGCAACTACGCCTGTTCGCACGGTTACGTCTTCTGCGAGCCCGCGACCGCCGTCGCTACCCCGAGCCCGAGGTAGACCGTGCCGGTGACGAAGCGCCGCGTCCGAAGGAATCGGGCGTTGCCCCTGAGCCAGGCTGCGGCCGTTCCGGCGAGGAGCGCCCACAGGCTGTCGCTGCCGATGGCGATCAGCGTGTAGAGACAGCCGAGCCCGAGCGTCTGCGCCGCGATGCTGCCCCGGGCGAGATCGACAAACTGGGGCAAGAACGCGAAGAAGAAGAGAGCGACTTTGGGGTTAAAGACGTTGACGAGGACCCCCTGCGCGAAGACGCGGGCGAGGGTCTGGGGCTCCCGGGCGACGACCTGCTCATGCTCGGCACGCGCAAATAGCGTGCGGATGCCGAGGAAGATTAGATAGGCGGCGCCCAGGTATTTCACAACCGTGAAGGCAAGCGCGGACGAGACGAGCAGTGCCGAGAGACCGAGCGTGGCCGCGGTCACATGGACGAGGTTGCCTACCCCCACACCACACGCCGAGACCAAACCGGCGGATCGTCCTTGCTCGACGCTACGCGCGACGATGTAGAGCACTGCCGGGCCAGGGATGACCAGAATGACGACCGAGGCGAGAACAAACGGGACGATCGTCGCCAGCACAGGTTTCCCACCCTCCGGGGTCCGTTACGACTCTCCAGCCGGGTGCCGTTGTTGACCGACACCGGCCAGCCCCAGCGCATCGGCCTCCCTGCGCAACGCCAGGATAACCTCCTGAATGAGCTCCTCCACCGGCATCCCTAGGAGCTCCGCGCCGTGGACGATGTCCTCCCGGCTGATCTTCGCCGCGAACGCCTTGTCCTTCAGCTTCTTCCGGACCGACGAGACCTCGACGCCGTGGATAGACTTGTCCGGCCGCACCAGCGCCACGGCGGTGACGAACCCGCTCAGCTCGTCGACGGCGCAGAGGGTCCGCTCCATCGGCGAAACAGCTGCGACGCCGCTGTAGCCGGCGTGGCTGAGGATGGCGCGGCAGATCTCCTCGCTCCAGCCGTTGGCGCGCAGGTAGGCCACACCGACAAAGGGGTGGCCGGTTTCGCTCAACTCCAGATTCGGATAGCGCTCGAAGTCCATGTCGTGCAGCAACCCGACGGCGCTCCAGAGGTCGTCGTCCGCTGCCTGGCGGTAGGCGAAGTGGCGCATACAGGCGGCGACCGCCTCGCAATGCTTACGGAGGCTGACCGCCTGAACCCATTCGTAGAGAAGAACACGGGCCCGTGGGGTGAGCATCCTGGCGGCAACTCCGCTAACGACAACCGGCGGCTGGTCCGATCGCGCGATGACAGGCCGGTCTGGGCTTGAGCCGCGGGCGGCGGGCGACCCGCGTGCTCCCACGATCGCGAGCAGGTAGGTGGAGCATATCGCTGACCCGGATCACATCACAAGACCGCGATCCGAGGCGACCCGCGACGGGCACGGGCATGGGCTACGATAGGGCGACACCGGCCGCCCGCTGGCGGCGGCCGGCGAACGCAGCGGAGGGGTGAGCCCCATGGCGATGACGAAGCTGGTGACCGCCGCAGACCTTTGGGAGATGGGCGAGGATGCGAGGTTCGAACTCAGGCGGGGGGTGCTGCACGAGATGGCGGCTGCCGGTTTACGATATGGCAAGGTCGGTGGGCGTTTCGCAACCCATCTCGGCATCTATGGCCTTACCACCGGCGCCGGGGAGGTTATCACCTCCGAAGCAGGCTTTCAGCTCGAGCGCGACCCGGATACCATCCTGGTGCCCGATGTCTCCTTCATCCGAGCGGAGCGCATGCCGCCGGAGGAGCATCAGATCACGTACGGCCAGGTGATTCCCGATCTCGTCGTCGAGGTCAAATCGCCCTCGGAAAGCGGCCGCGACGTGCGTGACAAGGTCGAGGCGTACCTGCGTGCGGGGGTTCCCCTCGTGTGGTACGCCGATCCAGACAAGAAGACGATCACGGCCTCCTCCGGCGATGGTCGCGAGCGGGTCTACCGGATCGGGGAGGACCTTGACGGCGGCAGCGTGCTGCCCGGTTTTCGCGTGCCGGTCGCGGCGTTCTTTTAGCGCGCTGGCAACCAGCCTCCCTCAAGGGCCGGCCCAGGGAACGCAGGGCGTCTTCCGTGGTCGGGGCGCTCGTCGCCAGTCCCCGGCGGGCGCCGGTGCCGCCTGACTGCCTCACGGAACGGGGCGTGACGGCAGGGCGAGCGGAGCGCTGGATCTCGTCGCTTTTCCAGACTGGCCGAACGCACGGGGAAAGCGACCTGGACCGATGACGGCAGAGGCCCCCACCCGCCCCGCGACGAAGCTGCCGCTCTACGCTCTGATGGGCGCCAACCTCATCTCGTTCGTCGGCAGCCAGCTGACGACGCTGGCGATCCCCTGGTTCGTCCTCGTCACCACCGGCAGCGCGACGCGGATGGCCCTCGCCGCCGTCGCCAGCCTCGCCCCGATCGTCCTGGCGGCGATGGTCGGCGGACCGGCCGTCGACCGCGTCGGCTTCCAGCGGGCGAGCGTGCTCGCCGATCTCATCAGCGGCCTGACGATCGCCCTCGTCCCGTTGCTCCACGAGACGGTCGGGCTCGGCTTCGGGGCGCTGCTCCTACTCGTCTTTCTGAGCGCGCTCTTCGATGCGCCCGGGGCGACCGCCCGCGCGGCGATCGTGCCGGAGATCGCCGCGGCGGGCGACCTCCCGCTGGAGCGGGCGAACGGTCTCCATCAGGTGATCGGGGCGTTCGCCAGTCTCGTCGGGCCGCCGCTGGCCGGGGTGCTGATCGTGGTCCTCGGCGCCAGCAACGTGCTCTGGGTCGACGCCGCGACTTTCCTCATCTCGGCCGCCCTCGTCGCGCTGGTGGTGCCGACGCCGCGTCGCGCGGCCGTCGCCGCGTTGGAGGACAACTACCTGGGCGAGGCACTGGCGGGGTGGCGGTTTCTCCGCGACCAACCGCTGATCCGCGGCATCGTCCTGACCGGCGCCGTCACCAATCTCCTGCTCACCCCGGCCGCCGTCGTGATCCTGCCCTACTACGCCCGCGATCGCTTCGGCAACGCTGACCGCGCCGGTCTGATGCTCGGCGCCTTCGGCGCGGGGGCGGTCCTCGGGGCCGTCGCCTTCACCCTCCGCGGCGAGCGGTTCCCGCGGCGCCCGCTCCTGCTGGCCGGGTTCCTCGTCGCCTGCATCCCGCTGCTGGTCCTCGCCGTCTCGCCGCCGCTCGCGGTGATCCTGGCGACGCTCTTCGTCGCCGGGGTGGTGGCCGGGCCGATCCAGCCGCTCGTCGCGACGGTGAAGCAGGAGCGCATCCCGGCCGCGATGCGCGGTCGGGTCCTCGGGGCGGGGACGGCGGTCACCCTCGTCGCGGCGCCGGCCGGCACGCTCCTGGCGGGCGCCGGGATCGACGCGTTCGGACTGACCGCGGTCCTTGCCGCGACGGCCGGCGGCTTCCTGGCGCTGGCGGTGTGGGTCGCCCGCAACTCCGCCCTGCACGATCTTGCCCCGCCGCGGGCCCATCCCTGAGCCGGGGCGGGCGAGGTCATGACCACGGCACCGGGCGGCAGGCGGACGCGGCTCCCGCTCTCTGCCCTCCTCGGCGCCAGCATCGTCTCGTACGTCGGCAGCCAGGTGACGACGCTGGCGATCCCCTGGTTCGTCCTGGAGACGACGGGGAGCGCCACCAAGACGGGGCTCGCCGCCTTTGCCGGGTTGGTCGGGATCGTGCTGGCGACGTTCCTCGGTGGGCCGGCCGTCGACCGCCTCGGGCTGAAGCGGTCGAGCGTCCTGGCGGATCTGCTCGGCGGGGCGACCATCGCGCTGATTCCGCTCCTCGACCGCACGGTTGGACTGTCGTTTGGGCCGTTCCTGGGGCTGGTCTTTCTCGCGGCGCTGGTGGAGGCGCCGGGGAACACCGCCCGCACGGCGTTCCTGCCGGAGATCGCGGCGGTGGCGGGTGTCGGGCTGGAACGGGCGAACGGGTTGTTCCAGATCGTCGGGGCGCTGCCGATCCTGCTCGGGCCGCCCCTGGGCGGCGTCCTCATCGCCGCCTTCGGCGCGAGCAACGTGCTCTGGGTCGACGCCGCGACCTTCGCCGTCTCGGCCGCCGTCGTCGCGATCGCGATCCCGAAACCGGCGCATGCGCGCGTGGCGACGGGCGATTACCTCGCCGAGGTCCGCGAGGGCTGGGGCTTCCTGCGGGCGCACGCGGTGATTCGCGCGCTCGTCGTTGTCGGCGCCGTCGTCAACTTCCTGTTCGAGCCGGTGGCGGTCGTCCTCTTCCCGGTCTACGCTCGCGCGCACTTCGGCGACGCCGGCCACCTCGGCGTTATGCTCGGCGCGTTCGGAGCGGGGGCGCTGGCCGGCGCTGGGGCGTTCACCGTGCTGGGTGAGCGGCTGCCGCGGCGGCCAGTGCTCCTCGCCGGGTTCCTGCTCGGCGGGCTCCCGCTCTGGGTGCTGGCGACGACCCCGGCGCTCGGTCTGATCGTGGTGGCGAACGTGGTGGCGGGGGTGGTGGCTGGCCCGATCCAGCCGCTTGTCGCGACCGTGATCCAGGAGCATGTGCCGGCGGCCCTGCGCGGCCGCGTCTTCGGGGTCGTGACGGCGCTCACCCTGATCGCGACGCCCCTCAGCACCCTCGTCGCCGGCGTCGCGGTGGACGCCTTTGGTCTGCGGGCGGTCATCCTGGCGATCGCCGCCTGCTTTTTCGCCCTGGCTGTCGCGGTCGCGCTGATCCCGACGTTTCGCACCCTCGCGCCACCGTCGGAGGCGGAGGTCTGAGGGGGCGGTGCGGCATGCGTCCCGGACTCGTCGTGACCGAGTCGAAAGATCCGCCGGCCTTGTTGCGACGTAGATGAGCCAATGTGCATCGCCATTCGGAACGAGCGCGGCAGCGGTTGACCGGCGCGCCGATCTGCACCCGTCGCGATGTCAAGAAGGGGAGCCTTGGACACGCCAGCAGCGGCAACCGCGCCCGCGGAGGACACGCTCGAACTCGTCGTCAGTACCTGGCACATTTCCCACCTTCACGGTGGGCAGCCGGAAGGTTTGCCCACCGACCTGCTGTCCAAGAACTCCGCACTCTTCTACATCGTCGATCGCGTTGTCTGTGACGCAAGTGGCTTTGCGGGGGAGATGAAGTGGCAGGATTACTGGCTCAGCGCGGCCATCTACTACTGGCTCCGTGAGGCACAGCTGATCCGCGAAATCGACCTCAACTCATCCGATGTCCTGCCCAAGCCTCCGGCGGACTTCTGGAAAGACCTGCAAGACTCGGCGGAGGGACAGCAGGCGGTCCGCGCGATGGAGCGTGCCTATAAGGAAGCGAGGGGGCCGCATCCGCCCACGCAGCTCGATCCCGGCCTGGCGGCCCTGAACCACAAGATCTTTCTGTCGCTCAACGTCCCCAATTCCCTCCCGTACGACTATCAGGACTTTCACTTTGTGCAGCACGATGGCGGTCAGGCGGCCGAGCGCGCGGAGACGGACCAGCAGATCTGGGGGGTGTCGCTCGCGGAACGCGAGGCTCGCGATCGGCGCCTGAAGCTCCTGCTGCATGCCCTGGTCGAGTTCTTTCCGAACCCGGAGCTCCTCCCGCCGATGACCACCGTGGACGCGCGGGAAGCGCTTAATGCGAATGTCGCCCAGGAGGGGAGCTGGCTGATTCGAGTCATCTGTGGTGATCCGGATCCGCACATGAAGCACGAAAACTTCGAGGATTTCCGCCGGAGCTCGCGGTTCGCTCGGAACGACGCGCTCGTCGACGATCCGCGACGCTGGGACATGGCGTGGCGAAACTTCGACCGTCTGATGGAGGTGCGGGACCAGACCCGGGACCTGCGCAAGCAACTCCAGCGACTCATCCTGAAAATCACCGATCCGAATCCAATCGACAACCCCTCCGATCTCGTCGACTCGCGTGGCGAAACACCGGGGTTGCGTGAGGCTCATGATCTGCTCAACAAGCAGTTGCGACAGATGCGGGCCCACATGCCGATCGGGCGATCTCCCCTCCAGCGCGTGACCGGCAACCCGAGCATCGGATTGCTGATGGCCCTGATCGACAATTGCATTGGTCCGTACCTACCCGCGATCCCCGGCTTTGGGCCAATCGGCGTCGGGATCGCATCGGGGCTCTATGGTACCTATGACTGGAAGGTCAAGCAGCCCGCGTTGCGGCGTCGGCTTGCCCAGGAGAAGCGGGAGAAGCTCTGGTTAGCGACGTTCAATGACGATCTCGAACGGGTGCTCTTAAAGGGGTTTGGGGGCCGATGAGCGGCCAACCGTACCTGATCCTGCTGGAGGGATGCTTCACGCGCGCCGAGCTCACGACTCGGTGGGCTGCGGCGGCCGGCATGCGGGCGAACGACACCACCCGGGACCTAATCGAGACCATCTGGACGGAGCTGGGCGGCGAGGCCAGGCGCCGGGGCGAGCCCTTTCCGTCGCGCCACCTCTGCCGCTTGGTCGATTGGCGCGTCGGGGCTGGCGGGGTGCAGATCACCTTCGGCCCGACCGAGTATCGGGAGATGATGGGTACCAATCAGCACCATCCCGACATCGGCGGGCAGTTCGGGCGGGACTACCTGTCGAACGCGACCGGCGCCTGCACGGTCGTCGCGACCGCCGACGGCAAGCTCGCGATCCAGCGACGGAGCGCTTCGGTGCTTCAGTTCCCTGGCTGGTACCATGTCTGCGGCGGGATGCTGGAGCCAACCGGGTGGGGCGAGAACGCCGCGGTCGATCCCTTCACCTGCCTGGAGACGGAGCTCTTTGAGGAGCTCGCAATCGACCGCTCGGCCATCGCCGAGCTGCGCTGCCTGGGGTTGGTGGAGGACCGGCGGACCTGCCAACCCGAGCTGGTGTTCGACGCGGTCGTCCGCCTCGACGCGGAGCGCATCGGGCGCGTGAGGGGTCCGGAGCACAACGCCATTGTCGTCCTCGACGACTCCCCAACCGAGCTCGCGGCGTTCATCGCGGATCACGGAGGACGGATGGTCCCCGTCGGGCTCGCCTGTCTCGTGCTCTACGGCCAGCGGCGCTACGGTCCTGCCTGGCGCGATCAGGTCGCCCCCGCGAGCAGCAGGTAGTCCTCCCCCGGCGCACCCGACCGAGGAGCCACGCCGGCCGTCGCCCCCACGCTCCGCGGCGACGGCGGATCACTCCGTCGTCGTGCGACAATGCCTTCATGGCACAGACGCCGTCCCTCAGAGGGGAAGGTATCGACCGGGACGCGATTGACGACGGGTGGCGTGTGGTGACCACCCTCACCCCCGACCGTGCCCAAAGGGCGCCCACCGATGCGCGGGAGAGGGGAGCGTGCTCAGTTGGCGTGCCGGCCCCGGGGCCGCAGCGCGCGGCCCGCGGCCGCCCGCGATCCGCGGCGTGCGAGCGAACACACTCCCCTCTCCCGCGCATCGGGAGAGGGGGTTGGGGGTGAGGGTTGCCCGGCGACCGCCCACGGCCCGATCAATACCTACCCCTCTGAGTGGCGGCGCCGCCGGTGCGCGACGAGGCTGGAGCGGTGCCGTCGCCGCTCGCGTCCGCAGGCGGGTCGATGATCCGCGGGCAGCCTCAGCGATCGCGGGGAAGGAGGCCGGGGGGAACGATGGAAGCCGCGCTCGACGCACTCAGACGAACCGTCTGCGACCCGGCAGCGCGGGCCGCCATCGGGCCCCGGGACCTGCGGGACTTCGCCGCCAATTGTGTCGTCGCCCTGGCGGTGGGCGGGCATGGCTCCCGGCTGCAGTCGGTCACCGAGCGCGTCGGCGTTAACAAGAACGCGTTGCCCATCGCGACCGGCGACACCATGATCGAGCGCACGATCCGGATCTATCGCGCTGCCGGCTTCCATGACTTCGTGGCGCTCGTCTTTCACCAGGCGGAGTCGATCGTCGAGCTACTCGGCGACGGCGACAACCTCGGCGTCCGCATCGCTTACAGCCACGATCCGGCGATGCCCGTGGGCCGCGGGGGCGCGATCCGGAACGCCCTCGCCAACGGCTCGATTCCCCACGCCAAAAGCCTCATCGTGCATAATCCGGACGATGTAATCGTCAACTACCCCGGCAGCTTCCCCCACGACATGGTGGCGGCGCACCTGGCGGGCGTGGGGCGGGGGATGATCGCCACGGCAGTCATGGTCGAGGGCGCGCGCGCGCCCTACACGGGGATGAGCATCAAGGGTGGTGTGGTGGACGAGGTCGTGGCCTATCCCTTCGTGCCGATTCCAGCACACATCGGGGTCACGTTGTTTTCGCCATCGGTCTATGAGTACTTCATCGACCTCTTCAGCCTAGAGAAGAAGACGGACTTCGAAGGCGTCTTGTTCCCGCTGCTCGCCAAGGAGCGGCGGCTGTTTTCGACGCTCATTCCACCCGAGTGCTGGTTGCAAGTCAACGAGCCGAAGGCGCTAGATAAACTGATCGAGATCCTCCGTCAAGAACAGGGCGCGGCTTCGCGCTAATTTGGGCTTGCCTGCCCCCGCGTTCTATGCCACTGCGCCACCGCGACGCTACACGGTGAGCAATCCGACCCCGAGCGAGACGACGCCGAGCGTCAGCGACGCCACGCCCGCGTAGAGCAACACGATGAGCCGGTTAGGCTGGGTCACGCCGCGGCCGGCCGAGGAGAGGAACAACCCGGCGGACATCAGAACAGCCGCGGCCCAGATACCGTTGCGCGCGAAGAAGGCGAGCAGACCGCTCATGTCCGCGGCGTCGGCGAGGATCTGGCCCACCAGGGCCAGGATCACCAGCACCCCAGCGTGCGCGTGTCCGGCCCGCGCGAACGCTGTCTGAAACTCCGTCGCGGGCTGGCGACCGCGCACGATGCGAAGCATAAACCAGCCGCCATACTCGACGAAGACGATCGTCAGCAGGATAACCCCGGCGGTACTTCGGGTCTCGGACGACAGCGCCAGTGCCGTGTTCATAGGAACCTCCGTTCGCTCGATCGTCCTCAGGTGCCTTGGGCCCGGTTCCGGTCAAGCGTGCCCCAATTCGACCGTTCGGCGCTCGTCTGCGGCCGGGCGACGCCATGACTCAGATGAGCGTCAGTCCGCCACGGTGATGCCGACGCGGGCCGGTCCGGCGTGGGAGAGACCGAGGCGGTCGACAAGGCGGCGGATCGGCGCGGGCGCCCACCAGTTCCAGCGACCCATCAGCCGCATCGTGGCGGGGACGAGGAGGGCGCGGACGATGGTGGCGTCGATCAGGACGGCGAGGGCAAGACCGAACCCCATGCTCTTGATAATCACGATGTCGGCGAGCATGAAGGCGCCGAAGGCGACGATCATGATCGCCGCCGCGCCGGTGATCGTCCGCGCCGTCCGCTGCAGACCGACGGCGACCGCGGCGGTGTTGTCGCCCGTCCGCTGGTACTCCTCCTGGACGCGGGTGAGCATCAGCACCTCGTAGTCCATGCTGAGCCCGAAGAGGATGCAGAACATCAGGATCGGCGTCGTCGAGATGATCTGTCCGGTCGCCGCGAAGCCGAACAGGCGCTCGAAGCGGCCGTCCTGGAACACCAGGACGAGGGTGCCGAGCGAGGCGCTGATCGAGAGTAGTGTCATCAGGATCGCCTTCAGCGGCAGAAAGACCGAGCCGAAGGTGAGCAAGAGGATCAGGTAGGTGCCGACCATCACGAAGACGAGAGCGGGCGCGATCCCCGCCTTGATCCCGGCGACCGTGTCGACCGAGGTCGCCGCGAACCCACCGACCTGAACCGTCAGCCCCGCCGGATCGACCGCCCGCAGGTCGCGCACCACGTCCTGCAGCTGTTTGCCCTCGACGTCGGCCACGATCTGGACGAGTTGCGCGTCGCCGCGCACCCGGGCGCCGACGGTCTGCTGCAGCGCCGCCGGGAGCGTGCTCGGGTTGCCGTGGTAGCTGCCCCAATCGACGCCGTTCGCGGCCGGGTCGGTGACCACGCTCTCGACACGGGTCACATGCGGCACCTTCGCGACCTGGACGACAAACCCTTCAAGCGCCTGGATGCTGGCCGCCGAGAGCGCGTTGCCGTCCTTGGCGGTGACGATCATCGGCACCGGATCGGACTCCCCCGCCGGGAAGTCGGTCCGCAGCCGGTCATAGGTGGCCCGCGCTGTGCTGCTCGTGGGCAGCACGTCCGGTCCGCCCGGCGTCAGATCCAGCCGTCGGAACGGCACCCCCGCCGCCAGCAGCAGCACCAGCACCGGTACCACGACGACCACCGGCCGCCGCATAACCCAATAGGCGACAACACCCCAGAACCCGCCCTCTTCTGGCTGCCCCGTCGCCCCGCCGCCTGGCCGCCGGCGCAGCCGCACCGGTGCCGCGTTGATCCGCGTCCCGAGCAGCGCCAGCAGCGCCGGCAGGAAGGTCAAGCCGTAGACGAGCGCGAGGGCGACCACGATCATCCCGGCCTGGCCCATCGAGCGCAGCGCCGGGAGCGGGAAGAACTGGGTGGCGGCGAGCCCGACGATGACCGTGATGCCGGAGAAGAGGATCGACTTGCCGACTGTCGCCATCGCCACGGTCAGCGCCTCGGCGACTGAGCGCGTCCGCAGCTCCTCCCGGAAACGGGCAACCATGAAGAGCGAGTAGTCGACGCCGAGCGCGAGCCCGAGCATCGTGATGATGTTGATCGCGAAGATCGACTGGTCGGTGACGTTGGCGAGGAGGAGGACGCCGGCGATCGAGCCGACGATGGGGAGGAGGCCGACGAGGAGCGGCACGCCGGCGGCGATCAGGCTGCCGAAGATGACGATCTGGATCAGGATCGTCAGCGGCACCGACAGACTCTCGGCGCGAGCGATCCCCGTCCCAACCTGGGTCGCGATCGCCTCGCCGATCGCGGGACCGCCGGTGACCGAGACGGTCAGGTGGGCCGGTTTCGCCGCGTTGACGACCGCGTCACGCCAGCTGGGGAGAGCGCTCTGCGCCGTCTCGTCGCCGGCGTTGAGGAGGGCGACGGCGTAGGTGCTCCGGCCGTCGTTTGAGACGTAGCGCGGATTGCCGGTGTTCCACGTCGTCAGGACGCGCACCACCCGTTGGTCCGCGGCGATCGGCGCGAGGGCCGTCTCGACCCCGGCGCGGACAGCCGGGTCGGTCACCGGGCGACCGGCGTCGAAGATGAAGACGAGCGAGTTCTTGCCGCGGCCGAACTCGTCGGCGAGCCGGCGGTCGACCTGCGCCGACTCCGACCCGTCGTCGACGAAGCCGCTTGAGGAGAGCGAGCCGCCCGCGACGACCATCAAGACGATAGCCGTGATCAGGCCGAGCGACGACAGCGCAAGGACGAGCCTGCGGCGACCGTAGAGCGTGGAACCCCAGCGAGCCAACATGGCACAACCTCCCCCAGGGCCGCCGGCAAGCCGGCGACATGAACCGATGGTCCGATGGACGTGTGTCCGGTCATTGTCGCGCCGGTGCGGTTACCGGCGCATGAATCCGTGCCCGATGAGCTCCAATGTTGCCGCGAAGACGGCGTCGAGCGGTGGCACGTCCCCGGGTGCGCCCTTAGCGGCGCCACCCGCGAGGAGACCGCTCAATTCGAGCATCACGAACCCGTGGACGGCGGCCCACGCGCCGAGTGCGATGACCCGCGGCGGCATCTCGACGAATTCGCCGCTTTCGACCCCGCGCCGCGCGGTCTCGACCAACATCTCGAAGCCGTCCTTCGAGCGCTCGACATCTTCCGCGCGGGGCGTAAACCCGACGGTCGAGCCGGCGAAGACGAGCCGGTACAGTTGGGGCTGGGCCAGGGCGTAGGCCCGGTATGCCTGGCCCAGGGCGAGCATCGCCGCCGGCGGTGACACGTCCGCCGGCAGTGCCGCCAGCGTCTGCTCCAACCGACCGGAGAGCCCCTCCGCCCCCTCGAAGTAGAGGGCACAGATGAGGTCGTCCTTGCTCGGGAAGTACTCATAGAGCGCGGCGGGCGAGTAGCCGAGCTCGCCGGCGATCGCGCGCACGGAGAGGTTGGCCACCCCCTCCTGGGCGACCATCCGGCGGGCGGCGGCGAGGATCGCCTCGCGCATCTCCTGCCGCGCCCGCTGCCGCCGCGCCGTTGCCCCCGTGCTCGCCACCGTCCACCTCTCGGAACCATGAACACCGTTCAGTTGATCAACCACTGCTAGGATAGCAACTCGTTTGCCGTCTGTCAATAGGTTTACTGAACAGCGTTCGATGTTTCGTGCATCAATCGGAGAAATGGGGCGGCGAGGCGTGGGCGCACCGGCGAGTGGCGGTCGATGCAGACGCCCCGCTCGTCGCGCAGCGCTGGATCTGGGACGGCAATGCGAGGGCCGTTACAACACCCGCCCCAATCCATCCATCAACCGATCCAAGTCGCGCTCGTCGTTGTACCCCTGGAATGACGCACGCAGCAGACACCGGTTCTGCCACGCCCCGATCGGCACCTCGACCCGACACTCGTCGTACAGCCGCGCCTGCACTGTCAGCGGGTCAGTGGCCGGAATCGGGCAGGCCACCATCTGCGCAAACCACGCGGGCGAATCCGGACTGATCGGCTCCAGACCCGTGAGCTCCGATACCCGCCGCCGCGCCCCGCGCGCCAGCTCGTGGCAGCGCGCCCGGACCGCATCCCAGTCGTGCTCGCGCTGAAACCGGATCGCCGCCGGCACCGCAAGGAACGCGGCCAGGTCGCGCGTGCCCTGCCACTCGTTGCGCTCGACGAAGGTCGACTCGACGATGTGGCCCGACCTGCCCCAACCCCAGCTCACGATCAGGGACTCGACCCACTCGTGCTCCTCGGGCCGGACGTAGAGAAACCCCGCGCCCTTCGGCGCACACAGCCATTTGTGCAGATTCCCCGCATAGACGTCGGCCCCGAGGTCGGTCAGGTCGAGCGGCACCTGACCCGGGCCGTGCGCGCCGTCGATCACCGTCAGGATCCCCAGTTCCCGCGCCCGCCGGCAGACGTCCGTGACCGGCAGCGTCAGCGCGGTCGGCGAGGTGATGTGGCTGAGGAAGATGACCTTCGTGCGCGGCGTCACCGCGCTCAACAGCGACTCGACGGTCTCCTCGCGCGACGCGACCGGAAGCGGGATGGGGTGACGGACGTAGCGCGCCCCGCTCTTGTTGAGCAGCCACTGCCAGGTCATGCTGCACGCGCCGTACTCGTGGTCCGTCCCCAGCACCTGGTCGCCCGGTTCGAGATCGAGCGAGCGGGCGATGATGTTGATCCCCCAGGTCGCGTTCGTCACGAAGACCAGCGACTCCGCCCCCACGTTGAGGTACGCCGCGAGCTCCTCCCGGGCCGCCCCGAGCAACGCGTCGTGGCGCCGGCCGAGGAATTCGACGGGCTGCCGCTCTAACTCGAGCTGCCAGCGCTGGTACTCATCGAAGACCGGCCGCGGGCACGCCCCGTACGAGCCGTGATTGAGGAACGTGACCTCCGGGTCGAGCAGGAAGAGATCGGGCAGGTTGGTGGGCAATTTAGGGTCCCTTACCGACGGCGGCAGGGCCGGCATGGGGCGCGGATTGACAGCCGTGCGGCGAAGGTACCCGGCACTTCAGTGCCGGGCTCAACCGACAAAGCCCCGCCGGGGCTAGAACGGGGTGGTTTGTCGCTTCGTCAGCCGGCTTCAGCCGGGTTTGTTCTGGGTCAGCGCGGGGGGTCAGCCCCGCGCGGCCGCCGCCCAGGACGGGGAACGGCGCGGCCCCGCACGAGCGCCGCGCCGCACTCACGTCCGGCAGATTAGCCGCGATTCGGCGCGTCCTTGCCGATGTACAGCTCCTGGGTCACCGTGTCCATCGTCGAGTAGCCCGGCCAGTGCATGCTGGAGATACCGTTTTCATCCGGCTTGATGAAGTCGCCCTTGACCCACGGCTTGATGAACTGGACGGGCGTCTCGTGGTAGATGAAGACGCCCGGCACGTCCGAGACGAGAATTCGCTCCGCGTCCTGAAACATCTTGATCCGCTCGTTCGGGTCGCCGAGGAAGGAGGCCGCCGCCTTCGACTTGTCGTCGAAGTCCTTGTTCGCCCACGAGTGGCGGCCGCCCGAGTACCAGACGCTGAGCATGTTCGAGGGATCGAGGTAGTCCATCCCGTAGGAAACGTAGCCGAACAGGATCTGCGTCGGTTTGTTCCGGAGCGCGTCCATGAACCCCTTTTGGTCCCGCGGCGACAGCTCGACCTCGACGTTCAGGTTCTGCTTCAGCATCGCCGCGATCGCCCCGGTCACGGTGTTGTCGATCGCCGTCGGCGCGCGCAACCACATCGCCAGCTTCGGGAAACCCTTGCCGTCTGGGAAGCCCGCGTCGGCGAGCAGTTGCTTCGCCAGCGCCGGGTCGAACTTTTGGATGTCCTTCAGCCCGTCGCGGTTGGAGGCCGGGAAACCGGGCGCCAGCCAGGAATACGCCGGCGTCCCGCCCGGACCGAGGATCTGCGAGGCGATCGCGTCGCGGTCGACTCCATGGCTGAACGCCTGGCGGACCTTGAGGTTGTCGAACGGCGCCTTGGTGACGTCGAAGAACAGGTAGAAGGTTCGGAAGTCGCCGACGCCGGAGTGGATCTCCTTCGCCTTTTCCGGGTCGGCCTGGAGCAGCTTCAGCTCGGCCGGTGCCGGTTTCTGCATGAAGTCGATCTCGTTGTTCTGGTACATGGTGAAGAACGTCTTCGGATCGGCGAGCTTGACGATGACCCTGGTAACGGGCACCTTCAGCTTGCCGGCGTACTTCTCGTTCTTAACGTAGGTGATCTGCTGGTCCGGCTGCCACTGCTTCAGGATGAACGGACCGGCCGAGACCGCGGTCTCCGGTTTCGTGTTGTAGAGCGGCCCGGACGTCTCCAGCGCCTTCTTCGAGAGCGGGTTCGAGTAGAGGAGCATCGACGGCAGGTACGGTGCTGGTACCTCGGTCTCGACGATCAGCTCGTGGTCGTCCGCGCCCTTGCGGACCCCGATTTGATCCGGTGGGAGCGCCGCGACACCCTTCTCGGGCGCGACCACCTTGGTCCAGTTCTTGATGACGTTCTGGAAGAACCACGTGAAGTCCCAGGCATGCTTTGGATCGGCCCCATACTGGAACGTCTTCACCCAGTCGTCGGCGGTCACGGGGTTGCCGTCACTCCAGACGAGCTTGGGGTCGAGCTTGAAGGTCCAGGTCTTGCCGTCCTGGCTGCCGGACCACGAGAGCGCCGCCGCCGGGATCAGCTTGAAGTTCTTGTCGATCCGAACGAGCGGGTCGCTGAAGAGGTCGGCCGCCGCGTCCGACGGCCGTTCGTAGACCATCTCGTAGAAGTCGAGTACCTTCGGGATCGTCACATCGTTCGGCGCAACGTAGACCTGCTTTTCGACCGGTGCCGCGTCCGCCGGTAGGTCTTGCTGGCGAGAGACCAGCAACCTCGACGGCGCGGTCCCCGACGCGGCCGCCGCGCTGCCACCACGCAGCGCGCCGGCGGCCAGGGCACCGGCCGCCACAC
>JRHI01001784.1_pt1 | contig 16749 bp, 14 predicted proteins | sample 215371 | NCBI WGS metagenome assembly JRHI01 (sample SAMN02929681, study PRJNA255918) | sediment metagenome | biome: cave system; feature: Ice Cave; material: Sediment; isolation source: sediment from deep within a dark volcanic ice cave with no known source of... ...
CCAAAAAAGTGGCTTAGCATCGTACGTAATCAGGAAACAATTCATCGACACCATTTGCGGTCGCATCGCCGCAGATCCCGATTTTCCTCCGTGGTATGTACCCTTGTTCCGGGACCGATTGCGCTTCGCATTCTGCCGCCTCGCGGTAGAGGAAGAGCCGATCGACTACGATATGCTGAGCGAGCTCGGCAGCCGAAATCGCCTGGACCGAAGCGTATTCAGCGCGCTGCGACGTTTCGTTCCCGTCCGCTCCCTGCAACGCGTGGCAATCCTGTCATGGCTGGCTTTTCGCCTTCACCCCGTCTCGCTCGTCAACCTCCTTCGCACGCGCTTTGCCCGACTCCGTGAGCATTGGCTCGGGCTGCGCTCCAAGCCGTGATGCGACCGCGGCAGCGCTCGACCGCCGCTTGGCCCTGCGTCGATGCCATCGATCCCGTAGCGCGCGTTTCGTGGTCGATGGACTCCAGCGCTGCGTCACCTTAGTTTGGCCAATTGCAAGAGGGCTTCGACCGAAGAGTGCCGGAAGGCATCGATGCGACAGGGGTGGCCTGTTATGCGATGAGGCTCGCGCACAGGCCTGCAGGAAGGGGAGGGAAGATATGAGAAGACGGCTTGCCATCGCGGCGTTGGCTGCCCTTGCATCGGTTGCGGCCACCGCGGCGACCGCCCAGGAGGTCACGCTCAAGGGCATCACCGCGTTCGCGGAGAAGACCTTCAATTCCCGCGCCTTCGAGCGCTTCATCGAGAAGGTCAACGCCGACGGCAAGGGCCAGGTCCAGATCAACTACATTGGCGGGCCCAAGGCGATGCCGCCGTTCGAGGTCGGCAACGCGCTAAAATCCGGCGTCGTAGACATCGCCAACGTCACCGGCGCGTTCTACACGAACGTCTTCGTCGAGTCGGATGCCTGGAAGCTGGCCGAACGGCCGATGTCGGAGCTTCGCCGAAATGGCGGTTTCGACTACATGGCCAAGCTGTACGACGAGAAAATGAATGCCATTTTCCTCGTCCGCACCCTCGTCAATACGCCGTTCCATCTCTATCTGACCAAGCCCATCACCAAGGCCGATCTGACCGGCTTCAAGCTCCGCATCACGCCGGTCTACCGCGACTTCTTCACGGCGCTCGGCGCCACCGTCGTGCAGACCGCACCGGGCGAGGTCTACACCGCGCTCGAGCGCGGCGTCGTGGACGGCTATGGCTGGCCGATCGGTGGTATCTTCGACTTCGGCTGGCACGAGAAGACGAAATACCGCGTCGACCCCGGCTTCTACCGCGCCGAGGTATCGATCCTCATCAACAAGGCGACCTGGGGCAAACTCAGCGAAGCGCAACGCAAGGTGATCACCGACGCGGCAGCCATGATCGAAGCGGAGTGGCCGGCTGTCGAGAACAAGGAGGTCGCCGAGGAAATCGAGCGGCAGAAGCAGGCGGGCATCCAGGTGATCGAGTTCAAGGGTACGGAAGGTCAGGCCTACCTCGCCCAGGCCTACGAGGCCGCCTGGGCCGGAATCATCAAGCAGAGCCCGGAGCACGGGCCGAAGCTCAGGGAGTTTTTCTCCAAAGCGAAGTGATCGACCGGGGAATGAACGGGGAAGGCGCCGATGCAGCGCGCGTCTAGAGCCTTCGGGCGTCTCCTCGAGGGCTTGATGCTGCTCGCCAGCGCCATGGTGCTGATCATGACGCTGCTGATTGGTGCCGACGTCGGCCTGCGCAATGCCGGGCTCGGCGGCGTTGCGTGGAGCAACGAAGCCTCCGAGTACATGCTCTACCTGATCACGCTGCTGTCCGCACCCTGGCTCCTGCGGCAGGGCAAGCACATCCGCATCGACATCGTGCTGAGGGCCTTGCCGCCCAGGGTCGGGTGGGCGCTCGAATGGGTCGGCGACCTCCTCGGCCTCCTCTGCTCGCTCTATTTCGTCTGGTACGGGGTCAAGGTGCTGGTCGCGAGCTACCTGGCCGGCTCGATCTCGATCAAGACGCTCATAATTCCGGAGTGGTGGCTGCTGGCGCCGATGCCTTTGGCGTTCATCGCCGTCTCGATCGAGTTCGTCTTCCGCATGCACCGGCTGGCGAAGGCCGAGCGGGCGCCGCGCAGCGATGCGGTCTCCGCGTCATGACCACAGCCGCTGCCGCGTCCATCGCCGACGCCCGGCCCGAGCAGGACGGGTGACCCATGTCCTGGGAGATGGCAGCGCTGCTCCTTCTTGGCGGCTCCACTGTGCTCCTGTTTCTCGGCATGCCGGTGGCGCTCTCGTTCGTGGCCATCAATATCGTCGGCGCCTGCCTGTTCCTCGGCGGCGAGGCGGGGCTCGGCCAGGTCGTCCGCAACAGCGTCGTGTCGGTGATGAGCTTCTCGCTCACGCCCATTCCGTTGTTCATCCTGATGGGCGAGATCCTGTTCCACACCGGTCTCGCCCTGAAGGTGATCGAAGGCGTGGGATCAAGCAGGTTCCGGGGCGCCTCGCCGTCATTGCGGTCGTTGCCGGAACGGTGTTCTCCGCCATCTCGGGCTCGACCATCGCCACGACGGCCATGCTCGGCTCGCTCATGCTCCCCGTCATGCTTGCGCGCGGCTACCACCCCGCGTTTGCGACCGGGCCGATCATGGCCATCGGCGCCGTCGACATGCTGATCCCGCCGTCGGCGCTGACCGTGCTGCTCGGCAGCCTCTCCGGCATCTCCATCTCGAAGCTGCTGATCGGCGGCGTCGTGCCTGGCTTGATCCTGAGCGTCGCGTTCGTGGCGTACATCGTCGCCGCGGCGCTCCGGCGGCCGGAGCTCGCGCCTCCGGCCCCCGCCGAAAGCCACGGCCGCTTCCAGGGCTGGGGCCTTCTCGTCTTCTACGTCTTGCCGCTGGTGTCGATCTTCATCGTCGTCGTCGGCGCCATGTCCGGCGGCTTTGCGACGCCCACCGAGTCCGCCGCCCTTGGAGCGCTGGCGACGCTTGCCATGGCGCTCGTCTATCGCGCCCTGTCGCTGCAGGCACTGATGCAGGCACTCAAAGGCACGGTGGCCATCACCGGCATGATCCTCTTCATCATCCTGGGCGCCACCACGTTCTCCCAGATCCTGAGCTTTTCCGGCGCCACCGACGGACTGGTTGCGGCCATCCTGGGTCGCGGCCTGTCGCCCTTTGCCGTCCTGGTCGGCATGATGCTGCTGCTCATCTTCCTCGGCATCTTCGTCGACCAGGTGAGCATGATGCTGATTACGCTCCCCGTGTTCATGCCGATCGTGCTTAAGCTCGGCATCGACCCGATCTGGTTCGGCGTGTTGTTTCTCATCTGCATGCAGCTCGGGCTTCTGCTGCCCCCGCACGGCCTCCTGCTCATGACCATGCGCGGGGTGGCGCCGCCGGAGGTCACCATGGCGCACATCTTCCAAGCGGTCGTCCCCTATGTGATCATGAGCCTCCTGCTGCTGGCGCTGCTGCTGCTGTTCCCGATGATCGCCACCTGGCTTCCCAACTGGCTCGTCGGCTAGGCGACCGCAGATCCAAAAAGGCAGGCCGGCACAATGCGAGGGGCGGATGAAGAGTAATCCAACTGTTGCGGCCGTCCTCGCCGACGACTTGGCCGCCTATGGAGCGCGCCGCTGCTTCGGCTTGCTCGGCACCGCCAACTTCAAGATTTCGCATGCGCTGGTGGAAGCCGGGGTCGAGCTCATCTCGGCACGGCATGAGGGCAACGCCGCCTGCATGGGCGACGCCTATGCCAAATCGACAGGCGAGCTGACCTTGGTCAGCGTCCATTCAGGGCCCGGCCTGACCAACGCCCTGACCGGGATCGCCGAGGCGGCAAAGAGCCGGACGCCGCTGCTCGTGCTCGCCGGAGACGTGCCGACGGGAGCGGTGAAGTCGAACTTCTACATCGAGCAGGCCGAGATGGTCCGCTCCGTCTGGGCCGTCTGCGAACGCATCCACACGGTCGCCTCCGCGCGCGAGGATACGCTGCGCGCCGTGACGCGAGCCATGCGCGACCGCCACACGGTCGTGCTGAGCCTGCCGACCGATGTGCAGGACGCGACCCTTCCCGGGGCGATCCCGCCGCTGGCGCTGCCGCCCGTGCCCGCCCCAATGCATCCCGATCCCGCCAGCGTGCGCCGATTGGCCGACGCGCTGCTAAACGCCCAGCAACCGCTCGTTCTGGCGGGTCGCGGCGTGGTCATCTCCGGCGCAGAAGGCGCCTTGACCGCTCTGGCCGAGCGCGGCGGGGCGCTGCTAGCGACCTCGGTATGCGGCCACGGTCTGTTCGCAGGAGACCCGTGGTCGGTCGGTATCAGCGGGGGGTTCTCCTCACCAGCCGCCGACGAGTTGATTTCCGAGAGCGATCTCATCATTGCCTTCGGCGCGAGCCTGACGCACTGGACGACCAAGCGGGGCAAGCTGATCGGCCCTGGTGCCGCGGTTGCACAGGTCGATATCGATGCGTCGCGGCTGGGATACCAGATGCCCGTCCAGCATGCCATTCAGGCCGACGCCCGGGTGACCGCGGAGACGTTGCTGGCCGAGCTGGACCGCCGTGGCGCCAGTCCGCGCCAAGGGAGGCGCCAAGAAGCCACGCGCAAGCGCATGCATGACGGCGACAACCACAACGCACCCTATCAGGACACGTCGACGCCCGAGTTCATCGATCCGCGCACGCTCAGCAAGGCCGTCGACGCCATCCTGCCCAAACAGCGCGCGGTAGCTTCTGACTCGGGGCATTTCTGCGGCTGGGTACCCCGCTTCCTGCGCGTGCCGAACGCCCGCGCCTCGTGTCTCAGCCACTCCTTCCAGTCCGTCGGGCTCGGCCTCGCTTCGGCCATTGGCCTTGCCATCGCCAACCCGGACCACTTGGCCGTGCTCGGGGCCGGCGACGGCGGTTTCCTGATGTCGATTGCCGATCTCGAAACCGCGGTGCGTTTGAAGCTGAGCCTATGCATCCTGGTCTACAACGACAGCTCCTATGCCGCCGAGGTGCACCTCTACCGGCGGCGCGGCTACGGAATCGACATCGTGCAGTTTCCCGACACGGATATCGCGGCGATCGCGCGCGGCTATGGCGCCAGGGCGGCAACCGTGAGGGCGCTCGACGACCTCGAGCCGGTTCGCTCCTGGGTGCGCGAGGGCGCGCCCGGCGTCTTCGTCATCGACGGCAAGATCAATCCCAACCTCGAGGCCGATTGGCATGCCGAGCATTTCCCGTAGGATCAACCGTTATCGGAGCGGCTCGCTGCGGCGATCGCGGTCCATAGTCGCGCAGGCGTTATCGGCATCTGAATGTCCCTGATGCCCAACGGCTGCAAGGCGTCGAGCACCGCGCTGACGACCGCTGCCGGCGCCGCGATTGCACCCGCCTCGCCGCAGCCTTTCGCGCCCAGCGGATTGTGCGTGCACGGCTGGGTCTCGTCGAATTCGGCAACGAATGGCACCAGATCGTCGGCACGCGGCAGCGCGTAGTCCATGAACGAGCCCGACAGCAATTGCCCGGTATCGGCATCGTACAGGCAATGCTCGTGCAACGCCTGGCCGATCCCCTGCGCGGCCCCACCGTGCAGCTGACCCTCGACGATCATCGGATTGATCACCGTCCCGAAGTCGTCGACCGCCCAATAGCCGACCACAGCCACTTTTCCTGTTTCGGGATCGATCTCGATCTCACAAAGGTGGGCGCCGTTGCTGAAGGCAAAGTTGGACGGATCGTACGCGGCCGACTCGTCGAGCCCGGGCTCGATCGTCTCCAGCGGAAGATCATGAGGAATGTGGGCCGCGCGCGCCACGGCTGCGAAGGACATCTTCTTGTTCGTGCCGACAACCGAATAGAACCCCTCGCCAAACGTCAGGTCATGCGACCCGGCTTCCAAAAGGTGCGACGCGATCCGGCGGCCCTTGGCAATGACCTTGACCGCCGCCTGCTCGAGCGCGGAACCACCCACGGCAATCGAACGCGAACCGAACGTGCCCGAGCCGAACGGAACCAAGTCGGTGTCGCCTTCGACGATTTGGATCTTGTCGTGAGGAATACCGAACTTCGAGGATAGGATCTGCGCAAGGCTGGTTGCATGACCCTGACCGTGATTGTGCGTCCCCAGCATCGCCGTGAGGCTGCCGTCCGGGTTGACGCGTATCCTGGCCGATTCGAAAAAACCGGCACGCGCGCCGAGTTGCCCCGCAAGCCGCGACGGCGCCACGCCCGATGATTCTACGTAGCATGCGAGGCCGAGACCGCGCAGCATTCCGCGCTCGGCGGCGGCCTCCCGCCGCTTGTCGAAGCCTTGATAGTCGCCAAGCACCAGGGCGCGCGAAAACACCTTCGGGAAGTCGCCGCAGTCGTAGGTCGGGCCGATCGGCGTCTTGTACGGCATGGCCTGCGCCGGAATGAGATTGCGCCTGCGTATCTCGGCGCGATCGATGCCGAGTTCCCGCGCGGCCCGGTCGGCAAGGCGCTCGAGCACGTAGCACGCCTCCGGCCGGCCGGCGCCGCGATAAGCGTCCGTCGGCACGGTATTGGTGAAGACGCCGGTGCATTCCACGAGCACTACCGGAGTGCGGTAGACGCCCGCCAGCAGCGAACTGTAGATCGCGCTCGGAATTGCCGCGCCGAATGTCGACACGTAGGCTCCGAGATTGGCGACGGTCTCGACCCGAAGGGCCTGGAAGCGGCCCTCCGCATCGAGAGCGAGATCGGCGCGAGTGAAGTGATCGCGGCCCTGGTAGTCGGAAATGAAGCTCTCGCTCCGGCTCGCGACCCATTTCACTGGCCGCTGCAGACCCCGGGCAGCCCAGGCCAGCACCACCTCCTCCGGATAGTGCTTGCCCTTGTAGCCGAACCCGCCGCCGACATCCGGCGCAATGACCCGAATTGCGTTCTGCGCCATACCGATTTGCTCGGTGACGAGCCGCCGAATGTGATGCGGCACCTGCGTCGAGCTGTAGAGAACGAGGCCATCGCCGGCCGGAACCGCCAGGACGGCGCGGGGCTCTATAGCCGCCCCGACGAGCCGATTGTTGATGAGCTCGATGCTGGTCACATGGCTCGCCGAGCGAAGTTGCTGCTCGACTGCGAGCTTGTCGCCCCGGGACCAGCGGAAGCACACATTTTGCGGGGCGGCCTCGTGGAGTTGCGGCGCCTGCGCCTCCATTGCCGCACGGGCATCGACCACCGCTGGCAGCGCCGCGTATTCGACGCTGACGGCTTCGGCCGCCTCGGTCGCCTGCTCACTCGTCTCCGCAATGACGACCGCGATCGGCTCACCGACGTGGCGCACCCGTTCCCGTGCAAGGGCCCACCGTGGCGGCTCGGCCATCGCCGAGCCGTCATGCGAGCGGATCGCCCACAGGCACGTCATTGGGCCGACGCGATCCGCCGCCATGTCGCCGCCGGTCAAGACGGCGACCACGCCAGGCTGGATCAGCGCCTGCATCGTGTCGATCTTCTCGATTGCGGCGTGTGCATGGGGCGAGCGCACGAAGACGCAGTGCAGCTGCCCTTCCGAATGCAGATCGGCCACGAAGCGACCTTGGCCAAGCAGCAGCCGGGGGTCCTCCACCCGGAGCACCGAAGTCCCGATCTCGCCTGGCCGCCTTGCCGCAGGTTCTGGAAGCGTGAACGGCCGGTTCATGAGCACGGTCCCTGGAAGATCCGCCGCTGCACCGGGCTCCTATTGGAGCTCTTCGCGCAGGAGACCGAGTTGCTCGTGCACGACCCGGTCGGACACCACAAAAAGATCGGCGTCGGCCTCGATCGCCTCGTGGCTGGCCCAGGTCCAATGCGGCACGGTGAAAACGTCATTCTGCGACCATTCGAACGTGCGCTCGCCGATGTTCGAGCGGCCCGCACCGGACACGACCAGGCATATGCTGTTGTACGTCACGCGCTTGGGACGCGTCGCAACCGACTTGGTGAGACGCGTCGCGGCGCAATCGAATGCCGGCATCACGGACCGACCGGTTGCCGGGTTGACGTAGCGGACCGCGCGGGAGCCGTCCGGCCCCGGCCGAACGGCAGCGAGCGTCCGCCTCGTCTCAGTGCCGGGATAGTGATACTTGGGCGAATGCGCCAGCGCTTGCTGCTCGTCGGCCGCTATCAATCCCGACGCCGACCAGTTCCGCTCCTCGCCCGCATCGACATGCCAGAATTCGTTAGTCCCCGCATCGCCGGGCTCGAAGAAATTGGCGTCCAAGGCGCGGATCAAAGGCAGATTGGCCGCGTCGAACCAAAAGGTGCGATGGTCGCTGTCGTTGATGTGGCCGTGCCAGCACATCGGAGGCGTGAGGATCAGGTCGCCCGACTTCATCTCGCAGCGCCGCCCGTTGACGATCGTGGCCGCGCCTTCCGATTGCGTCGCAAACCGGATCGCCGCGAACGTATGCCGATGCGGTCGCGCGCGATCGCCCGGATCGAGCACCGTGAATGCGGCGATGAGGTTGCTGGTGGTCACGGTCTCGCCGCCGAAGGCCGGGTTCACCATGATGATCGCGCGCCGCTCGATATCCTCGATCGGCACTTCGGCAACTGCACGATTCAGCAGTGGCTCTATGTCGCGCCAATGCCAGATGAAGGGCGCATCGACCGCCTGCGGGCGAAGCGGCGTGATCTTCTTGAACCGGTCCCAGACGGGGTGGAAATTGGCGGCCTCGAGCTCGACGATGAACGGCGCATCCGACCGCTGCTTGCGGGCCATCGTGTCCACCATGGCATGCCTCGTTGGCGCTGAGCGCGGGAAGCTCGTCAGTTGTTCGGCATTTTCGCATCGACGTTCGCGCGGTCGATCAGGACGTGCGGGATGAACACCTGCTTTTCGAGTTTCTCGCCCTTGAAGTAGTCGTTGAGCTTGTCGACGCCGATCCGGCCCCAGGTGAGGGGGTTCAGCTCGACCGTCAACGCCAGCCCGCCATCCTTGACCGCACGCAGCGCGGGAGGCACGCCGTTCATTCCGGTAACCAGCGTCTGGCCCTTGCGGTTCGCCGCGACGACGGCCTGCACCGCTCCCAAGGCGATGTCGTCATTCGACGTATAGATTGCCTTCAAGTCCGGATTGGCAACGAGCGCATCCTCTGCATGCTTGACGCCGCGTTCGCGCGACAGCGGGCCCTCGGTCCGGAACGCGATCGTGATGCCTGGAAACTTCGCCATGGCCTCGGTGTAGCCTTCGGCCAGGTTACGGAAGGCAGGCGCGCCGCTCGGTCCAACGAGCATCGCCACCTTGCCCTGGCCGCCGATCTGCTTGGCCGTCCACTCCGCGATTTCCCGGCCGATCTGCTTCTCGTTGATGCCGACATGCAGCGTCTGGTTCGGGGACGAGGAGCCGCGCGCCAGCGAGATGATGGGGATCTTTGCCTGCGCCGCCGCATCGTACGCGGCGTTGACGCCGACCGCATCGATCGGTGAGATCAGAACGGCCTTCACGCCGCGCGCTATCAGATCTTGCACGCCATTGATCTGCTTGAGCTTGTCCTCGTTGGAGGAGACCGTCGCCACCTCCCATCCGAGTTCCTGCGCCCGCGCGCGGATGCCCTTCAGCATGAGGATATAGAGCGGGTTGTCGTCCTGGGCGAGCGCCACTCCGATGGTGATCTTCTCGCTCTGGGCCAGCATCGGCGTCACGATCATTGTCGCAGCCGCGAGCAGGGCCAGCCCGACCATGAATCCCCGGCGTGTTCTCGACATTTGCTGCCTCCCTGCTAGAGCAGGATCGCTTCAGATGGAAACACATCGCCTCGAATGCGACGTCGAGGCTGAAGCGTGAATCCTGCTCTACTTCTTTAGTCTCTAGCGGCGCCATCGTAGCCGATCGGCTGCTGCTGCCGCAATGATGACCGCGCCGACAGCTACGCGCTGCCAGTAGGAGTCGACATTCAGCAAATTGAGACTGTTGCCCAGCACGACCATGATGAAGACGCCGATCACGCTCTTGTAGAGCGTTCCTTCACCGCCATGCAGTGCTGCACCGCCAAGCACGACGGCCGCAATGGCCGTGAGCTCGTAGAACTCGCCGGCAGTGGGCTGACCCGACTGCAATCGGGCCGCAAGCATCACCCCGGCAATGCCGGCAAGCGTCCCGCACCAGACATAGGTCGAGGCAATGACGCGCTGCACCGGGATGCCCGACAGGTAGGAGGCATCGCGTCCTCCGCCGACCGCATAGATGCGCCGACCGTGCGGTGTGTTGTGCATCACCCAAGACAGCAGCACGAGCAGGACTGCCGGCACCCAGACCAGATAGTGGATGCCCAGAAAGCGCTCGGAGCCGAACGCCACGAACGAGCTCGGCAATCCCTCGTCACCGACGGGCGCGCCTGCCGTGATCAGGAACACCACGCCCCTGACCAGCACCATGGTTCCGAGCGTGGTGATGAATGCATTCACGCCGAGCAAGGCGATCACCAGCCCATTGATGAGGCCGACGAGCGCACCGGCCGCAATGCCTGCGACAATTCCAAGCACGAGCCCGGCTTTCACCATGACGAGCGCGGCAATGCATCCCGACAGCGCCACGGTCGATCCAACCGACAGGTCGAAGCCTCCCCCGATGATCACGAAGGTCATGCCCAGGGCGATCACGGCCATGATCGATGACTGGACGAGGATGTTGGTGAGGTTCAGCGGCGAGAGGAAGCGGTCCGTCGCCAGCGCCGTGAACGCGCACAACACGAGCAGGGTGAGCAGCGGCATCAGCCCCCGCACGTGGAGTTGAGCAGCGGTTTGTTTCCAGCTCACCCGCCGATCGCCCTCAGCAGCTTCTGTTCACTGAGGCCGTCGGTGCGCTCCATGCGCGCGCAAATGCGCCCGCGATGCAGCGCCACCACCGTGTCGCACAGGCGCGTCAGCTCTCCAAGATCACTCGAGCCGAGCAGCACGCTGCCCCCGCGCTTGGCGAAACCGCGCACGAGCGCATGAATCTGCGCTTTTGCCGCGACGTCGACCCCCTGCGTCGGATCGTCGAGCAACAGAACGTCGACCTCTCTGGCAAGCCATTTCGCCAGGATGACCTTCTGCTGATTGCCGCCGGACAAGGCCGACACCTTCAGCTCGGCCCGCCGCGGACGAATGTCGAGCAGCTCCATCAGAGTAGTCACGGTGCGGTCGGCCGCGCTCCTGTCGAACCCTTTCAGACGTGCAAACCGATCGAGGCTAGCCAGCAGGATATTGTCGCGAACCGATTGGTTCATGATGAGGCCGAGCCCCCGTTCTCCCGGCACCATCCCGATGCCTGCCGCAACGGCATGCGAGGGATTGGACAATCGCTTCGGCACACCCTTGATCAGCACCCGCGCCGGCTCCGTCTCGACACCGAACAGGCGCCGCAGAACCCGACCTTTGCCGCTGCCGAGCAAGCCGGCGAGTCCCACCACCTCGCCCGCGCGCAAGCGCATGCCATCCTCGCGGCTCTGCGTCTCCTCGAGGACGGTATTTCCCAGCGACGGCGTCTCGGTATGGATGTCGTGGCCAATGCGGCCGGTCATGGCCTGCACGAGCGCCGCCACATCGAATTCGCCGCGCCGGCTGACCGCCACGACACGGCCGTCGCGCAGAATCGTGCAGCGGTCGGCGAGACTCACGATCTCGTCGAGCCGATGCGAGATGTAGATGATGGCGACGCCCTGCTCTCGCATGCGGCCGAGCACGCCGAACAGACGCTCGATTTCGTGGCTCTCCAGCGCCGCCGTCGGCTCGTCGAGGATCAGCACACGGCACCGGCGCCGCAAGGCTTTGCCTATGGCGACGAGCTGGCGCTCGCCAAATACCAATTGCCTGACGGGACTATCAGGATCCGGCGCAAAATCGAGGACCTGCAAGGTCTCGCGAGCTTCCTGGCGCATACGCGCGCGATCGAGCCCAACCGCGAGCCCTAGTCTCTTGCGCACCGGCAAATCGCCGAGCGCCATGTTTTCTGCGACCGAAAGCGCGGGCACCAGGCGCAATTCCTGCGGAATGGTGGCGATCCCGGCAGCAATGGCCTCGCGCGGGCTGGGGAAGCGAGACGCCTGGCCATCGACGTAGATCTCGCCTCGATCGGGCCCATGGACGCCGCCGAGGATGCGAATCAGCGTCGACTTGCCGGCGCCATTTTCTCCGACCAAGGCATGAATTTCCCCGGGCATGACGTCGAAGCTGACGTCGTCGAGAGCCGTCGTGGCGCCAAAGCGCTTTGCGATCCCACTTGCCCGTGCGGCCGGCTCCGTCATGTTCGCCTGCCTTCTGATCTAGCTGGACTGGGCGAGGCGCTTCTCGACCTGCTCGCGCAGGACGTGGCGCCGGATCTTGCCGGTGCCGGTGAATGGCAGTTCCTCGACGCGCATCAGCACTTCGGGGAGCTTGTAGTCGGCGACCTGCCCCTTGAGAAAGGCAACGATCTCCTCGAGCTCCAGCTCCTGGCCGGCCCTCGGAATGACGCACAGGCAATTGCGCTCGCCCAGGCGCGGGTCGGCGATGCCCACCATGGCCGCATGCATTATCTTCGGGTGCGTATAGAGGACCTCCTCCACCTCGCGCGGAAAGAACTTCTTCCCACCGCGGTTGATGATCTCCTTGCGCCGGCCGACGATCTGCACGTTGCCGGCGCCGTCCACGAGCTTGCCGAGGTCGCCGGTGCGGAACCAGCCCTCGGACGTGAACGAATCGGCGTTGGCCTGCGGGTTGTTGTGGTAGCCCAAGTGGACGCTGGGCCCGAGCGCCGCGATCTCGCCCACGGCCCCGGAGGGAACGTCGGCGCCGGCCTCATCCATGAGCCGCAGCGCCATCTGCCCCGCGACGCGGCCGATCGTTCCATTCACCTTCTGGGGATCGTCGGTGAAGCGCGTGTAGGTGTGGAAGCCGGTCTCCAGCATGCCGTAAAGCTCGATGAGATGCCCCTTCATCCGCTTCTGATAGTCGCGAATGGTCTCGATCGCAGCCGAGGCGCCACCGGTGATGACGACGCGCAGGGAGGTCAGATCGAAGGACTCCAGGCCCGGCTCGTTCAGCATCGCCACGATCGAGGCCGGCGCGGTGGCGACATAGCTGACGCGCTCGCGCTGGACTGCCTCGAGAGCCGCACGCGCCGAGAACCTCTCGAGCAGGACCGCCCGGCCGCCGGCGATGATGGTCTGCAGCAAGCAGATGTAGCCCCAGTTGAGCCCGACCGGGAGGTAGACCAGCATCACCTCGGAAGCGGTCACCTTCATGTCGTCGTTGAGCAGGCGCACCGTGCAAATCGTGGTGTTGAAGGAGTGCAGCACGCACTTGGGATCGCCTGTCGTGCCCGAGGTGAAGGCCATGCGGAAGATCTCGTTGGGGTCCATGGCGACGCGATCGCCGGACGGCATCGATTTGCTCGCGGCGATGCCCTCATCGAGGCTCCACGCACCCTCCGCAGAGCCGCCGGCGACGATCAAGTGCTCGAGCTGCGGAATGGCGGATTTCAGCTCCTTGGCCATGCCGGCGTAGTCGAAGCCCTTGAAGTCGCCGGGGAAGACGAAAGCACGGCTCTGCGAGAAGCGCAGGATGTAGTCGAGCTCGCGCACGCGGAAATCCGGGTTCACCTTGTTGGCGATGGCGCCGACCAGCTCGAGCGCGAAAAAGAACCGGGAAGGCGATGCGGTTCGGCAGCTGGATGGTAACGACGTCGCCTCGCTGGATGCCGATGCGACGCAGGAACGCGGCGCATTTCTCGATCCGGGTCTTCAGCTCGCCATAGGTGATGCGCTCCTTGGCATCCGCGAACACTTCCCGATCCGGGTGCTCACGGGCACGCGCCTCCAGGATCTGGAAGAACGTCTCGTTGGTCCACAGCCCACGCTCGACGTAGCTTCGCGCCAGCTCGGGCTTCATGACGGTCTTGAAACGCATGGGACCACCTCTCAACGAACGGCTCTGAGCAACCCGCCATCGACCTGCACCGCCGTGCCGGTGATGTAGCGGCCGCGAGGGGAAACCAGCAGCGCGACCAGGCTGGCGATGTCCGCGACCGTGCCGATGCGGCCCATCGGCACCTCGGCGCGCAGCTTGTCGCGCATGAGATTGGGGTCCTGGCCGCCTGCCGCGAACACCTTCTCCAGCCTCTTGGTCTCGATGTAGCCGGGGCAGACGGTGTTGACGTTGACGTTCAGCTTTGCGACCTCGAGCGACAGCGTCTTGGCAAAGCCGATGACGGCGCTCCAGGTGGCGACCGACAGGGCAAAGCCCGGGATCGGCTGAATGGCGGAGATGGCCGTGATGTTGAGGATGCTGCCGCCGCCGCGCTTGGCCAGATGTGGGAGTGCGCCGCGCGCCATGCGCACGACGTACATCAGGTTCTGCTCGACGGCCTTGGCCCAGGCGGCGTCGTCGAAGGTCGCGATCTCGCCCAGCGGCGGGGCACCGTCGTTGTTGACCAGAATGTCGATGCCGCCCAACGAGCCGGCGACCGTGTCGACGACACGGGTGCAATCCTCGGCGCGGCGGCAGTCGGCGGCAATGGGCAGCACCTCGGCCCTGGTCTCGGCGCGAATGGCCTCGGCGGCTCGCTCAAGATCGGGCTCGCGCCGCGCGGTGATGGCCACCCGTGCGCCTTCGGCTGCCAGCGTGTGGGCAATGCCGTAACCGATGCCTTGGCTGGCGCCGCCGACGATGGCGATCTTGTCTTTCAGGTCGAGGTCCATGCTACCCCCATGTCGGCGAGGAAGGCGGCGCCGTTGGTGTGGAAGATCTTGGTCAGGATCTCCTCCGAGTAGCCTTCGGCGCGCCAGTCACGAATGAGCCGCTCGTAGGTGAGCAGCGGATAGTCGGCGCCGAACAGGATGCGGTCCTTCAGCCGGCGCGAGATCTCGCGCTTGAGATCGGGCGTGTGATACTTGGGCGACCAGCCGTGCAGCTCGTACCAGATATTGCGCTTGTGCATGAGCACGGCGATAACTTCCGCCTGCCAGGGCCAGCCGGGCCTGGCCGCGACAATTCTGAGCTTGGGATAGTGCGCGGCCACCCAGTCGAGATGACGAGGATGGCAATGGTCCAGGATCACGCCGCCTCCGCCCGGCAGCCCGGCACCGAGGCCGGTCGTGCCGACGAAGATCAGGACCGGAATGCCGGCTTCGATGCACAGCTTGTAATAGGGATCGTAGGCCGGATCGCTCGAGGGCGGTGAAAGCGAGCTCGAGACGGCGAACCCCAGAAACCCTATGCGCTTGTCGATGCAGCGCCGCAGCTCGCGCACGCCGGCTTCGCCCATGCCGGGATCGATATGGATCCAGTGGCCGATGATGACGTCGCGATGGGCCGCCTCGGTCTCGAAGGCGTAGTCGTGCAGCGCGCGCATCTCCTCCAGCGGGCGAAACTTGCTGAAGCCGAAATCCAGGATGGTGGCGACATTGCTGGCCCGGAAATAGTCGGCCATCTCCGTCTCGGTCATGTAGCTGGGCTTGGAGTTCCACGTCGCATGCTGCTGGGCGAGCTCCTCTGGCGTCTGCAGCGGAAAGCCGCGCCGGGTGCCCCAATGGGAATGCACGTCGATGATCTTCATTGGTGTCTAGCCCACGCCAAGGTAGGAAGCTTTGATGCGGTCGTCGAAGCCATTCCATAATCGTCTGCAGTACCACGGTTTCACGCAACCGGTGAGGCGTCGGCCGGCGAGCTGCGCCGACGAACCCTCTTGCTTCCTGTTCCCCTCGATGGATTTACGCTCTAAAAGAGGTGCAAGAGAAGAAGCTCACGCAAAGGATCGCGATCATGGTTCAGCGTCTCAAGTTCTACATCGACGGTGCCTGGCAGGATTCCGGATCGAAGAAGACGCTTCCCGTCGTCAACCCCGCGACCGAGGAGGCCCTGTACGAGGTCGCTCTCGGCACGGCTGCGGATGTCGACAAGGCCGTGGCGGCGGCGCGGCGCGCGTTCGAGACCTTCTCGCTCACGACACGCGAGCAGCGCGTCGAGCTGTTGGCCAAGGTCGTCGAGGTCTACAAGCGGCGGCTGAAGGACATCGGTGCCGCCATCTCCGATGAGATGGGCGCCCCCTTGGGCTTCGCAGAGCGGTTTCAGGCCGGTGCTGGCCTCGGTCACTTGATGACCACGCTCGAGGTCCTCAAGACCTATCCGTTCGAGGAACGGCTGGGCTCGGCCATGATCGTGCGCGAGCCTGTTGGCGTGGTCGGCATGATCACGCCCTGGAACTGGCCGCTCAACCAGATCGCCTGCAAGGTTGCCCCGGCGCTCGCCGCCGGCTGCACCATGGTCCTGAAGCCTTCGGAGAACACGCCCTCCTCCGCGCTCATCTTTGCCGAAATTCTCGATGAGGCGGGCGTGCCGAAGGGCGTCTTCAACCTCATCAACGGACTGGGTGGGGAAGTCGGTGCTGCCATGAGCGCGCACCCTGGCATCGACATGATGTCGTTCACGGGGTCGACGCGGGCAGGCATCGACGTGGCGCAGCGGGCCGCACCCACGGTCAAGCGCGTGACCCAGGAGCTCGGCGGCAAATCCCCCAACATCATCCTGGAGGATGCCGAGCTGTCGAAGTCGATCGCCGGCGGGACCGCGCACTGCTTCAACAACTCCGGCCAGTCCTGCAACGCGCCCACGCGCCTGCTCGTGCCGCTGGCCAAGATGAAAGAGGCAGCGGCGATTGCCAAGGGCGTCGCGGACAAGACCAAGGTCGGCGATCCCAGAGGCAGCGACACCACCATGGGCCCCGTGGTCAATCGCGTGCAGTGGGAGAAGATCCAGGGCTTGATCAAGAAGGGCATCGACGAAGGCGCCACGCTCGTCACCGGCGGGCTCGGTCGGCCGGACGGCCTCAACAAGGGCTACTACG
>JRHI01001785.1_pt1 | contig 16745 bp, 14 predicted proteins | sample 215371 | NCBI WGS metagenome assembly JRHI01 (sample SAMN02929681, study PRJNA255918) | sediment metagenome | biome: cave system; feature: Ice Cave; material: Sediment; isolation source: sediment from deep within a dark volcanic ice cave with no known source of... ...
ACATTTTTGCATGCAAAAATGTGCCGTAATCCCCAATTTGTATCTCGACGCCACACCGCAATTCTGCTATAATGAAACTACACAGATATTAGAACACTAGTTTCATTTGGGAGCGAGCCATGACGGAACGCCTCGTTTCGCCACAGATGAGCGAAGAGGAGCAGATCATTGAGGGAAGCTTACGCCCTCGTCGTCTAGCTGAATATATTGGGCAAGACAAGATTAAGCAGAATTTGAGTATCCTGTTAGAGGCGGCACGGCGCAGAAATGAGCCTGTCGATCACGTCTTATTGTATGGACCACCAGGGTTAGGCAAAACGACGCTGTGTAACATTATCGCCGCTGAGATGGGCGTGAATTTGCGTACCACCTCTGGCCCAGCCATTGAGCACGCTGGTGATCTTGCCTCCATTCTGACCGGATTGCAGGCGGGAGAGGTGCTTTTCATCGACGAGATACACCGCCTAGCGCGTGCTGTTGAGGAGCGCCTGTACTCTGCAATGGAAGATTTCGCCCTCGATATCATGATCGGCAAAGGGCCGAGCGCCAAATCGCTACGCCTATCGTTGCCACCCTTTACCGTAGTAGGAGCCACGACACGCGTCGGCTCGCTCACAGCCCCTCTACGTGACCGCTTCGGTGCCATTTACCGCATGGAGTACTACGATACCGACGCGCTAGAGACGATTGTGAGGCGCTCGGCACGCATCCTCAAAGTGCCAGCCGAAGAGGATGGGACGAGAGAGATTGCCAGCCGCGCACGTGGCACACCGCGTATCGTGAACCGTCTGCTCAAGCGTGTGCGCGACTATGCCCAGGTCAAAGCCAATGGTGTGATTACCAAAGACGTTGCCCAGGCCGCCCTAGACGCGCTAGAGGTTGATGAAATTGGACTCGATCAGACCGACCGCAACATGCTATTGACCATGATTCAGAAGTTCAATGGCGGCCCCGTCGGACTCGACACGCTCGCAGCCAGTACGAGCGAGGACACCGAGACGATTGAAGACGTGTATGAACCCTACCTGCTACAACTCGGCTTTATTATTCGCACACCCCGTGGACGTGTGGTGATGCGTGCGGCCTATCAACACCTTGGTATTACACCCCCAGGTGCAGAAAGTGGACCCGGCTTGTGGACGACAACACCCTGAAAATAAGTGACTTTGACTATCATCTGCCACCAGAGTTGATCGCACAGACGCCGCTTGAGCCGCGTGATGCTTCGCGCCTGCTCGTCGTTAAGCGTGCATCCGGCACCTTTGAGCATCGGCACTTTCGCGACATCGGCGACTACCTGCGACCCGGCGATCTACTCATCGCCAACCAGAGCCGTGTCATACCCGCACGTCTGCTCGGACAGCGTGCCGAGACAGGGGGCGCGGTCGAAGTGTTATTACTCGCCGAACGCTCCGATCTCGGCCATGATTATTGGGAGACCCTAGTACGCCCCGGCCGTCGTCTTCGTCCTGGCGACCGCATCCTCTTTAGCGATGCCGCGCAAATTCCGCGCTTGCAGGGCGAGATTCTGCAACGCACCGAAGCCGGTGGACGTATGGTATATTTTTCTCCTGTTGGACAGAACATGACGAATGCCGCTGATCCCTACAAGATTATGACGGTGCGCCACCTCATCGACGAACTGGGGCAGATGCCATTGCCGCCCTACATTCATGAAACGCTAACCGACCCCGAACGCTATCAGACCGTCTATGCTCGCATCCAGGGGTCGGCGGCGGCTCCCACGGCTGGTCTCCACTTCACACCACACCTACTCGACCAGTTGCGCCAGCAGGGTGTGCGTGTCGGCTTTGTCACCTTACACATTGGACTCGACACCTTCCGCCCCATCGAAGTCGAGAACATCCACGAGCACATCATGCACAGCGAAGAGATAGAACTAGATGCAGTGACGGCAGAACTCATCAACGAGACGCGTGCCTCTGGTGGGCGTGTCATCGCCGTCGGCACCACCTCCGTGCGCACATTAGAAGGCGTTGCCAGTCTCTACGACGGGCGAATTGAACCTTATCATGGACACACGCGCCTCTTCATTACCCCCGGCACTCCTTTCCGCGTTGTTGATGCCATGATAACCAACTTCCACCTTCCCCGCTCAACGCTACTCCTCCTCGTCAGCGCCTTCATGGGCAAGCAGCTGATGGAAAAAGCCTATCAAGAGGCTATAAGGGAGCGCTATCGGGTTTTTAGTTTTGGCGATGCGATGTTGTTGTTGTAGGTAATGGGAGAGAACGGGACAGCCGCTCGTACCCTGCAGGGTACGAGCGGCTGTCCCGTTCTCTCCCATTACCTATCTCTTGCCAAGGCCACGTGTTAATCCTGTCATATACTCTTTACGTGCTTGTTCTGCCATCAGACCCTCAATACCAGCGTGACCCTCAACAAGCGCGGGGAGACGTGGTGGTTGACCCTGACCTATGGTGAAAAGAAACCAGCACCACCTGCTACACTTGCCCCTGTCATCGGCATAGATGTGGGCATTGCCAACTTTATCACCACCAATACGGGCGAACACTTTGGCAGCTTTGACAAGAAGCTACGCCAACGTCATAAACGCGACCGTGCCAAACGCCGACGCAAGGCCAAACTACGCAAATGCTTGGAAAAGAAGGGTGTCCAGAAACTACCTTCCACGAGTAGCAGGACGGGACAACACTTAGCACGCCATGTGCGCCAATCGATCAATCGAGCGGTCAACGAGTATTTCACGAAGCACCCTGATGCACCACCCATCGCCTATGAGCAGTTGTCCCGTCGCTCCCCGTAGGGGCCAGATTTATCGCGCCCATACCTCTGACATCCGAAAATGTCAAGTGGGTATGCACAAGGAAGAAGGAGTATCCAACACAAAAAGGGAGGTTTGGCAGCACCAAACCTCCCTTTTTGTGTGGGGATAAAATATGGAAAAGGATTGTTTTTTGTGGCAGAATTGTGTACGCTTACATTCTAAGCGTCACACATCACACGAGGAGTGCCATGCCAGAGCAACTACATATATTGATCGTTCCACATACCCATTGGGACCGTGAATGGTACCAAACCTTCCAGCAATTTCGTATGCGTCTAGTCAAAACAGTTGATACGTTGCTCACTATCCTCGATCAGGACGAGAAATTTACACATTTCATGCTCGACGGCCAGACAATTGTTCTGGATGATTATATAGAAGTAGAGCCAGAGCAAGGAGGGCACCTCAAACAATACACGCACACTGGTCGTATCCAGGTTGGCCCCTGGTATGTCCAACCAGACGAGTTCCTAGTAAGTGGCGAGTCACTTATTCGTAACTTCCAAATTGGTCTGCAACGGGCAACCGATTTTGGCAATCCCATGTATGTCGGCTACATACCTGACAGCTTTGGACATATCGCGCAGATGCCGCAAATTTTACGTGGTGTTGGCATTGACAGTGCCGTCTTTTGGCGTGGCGTCGGTGCCGAGACACAACACAGTGAGTTTTACTGGCAAGCCCCTGACGGTAGTCGTGTACTCGTCATTCATCTCGCAGACCCCGTTGGCTATTCCAATGCACGTCAGTTGCCCTTATCACCGCCAGAGCTTGTCACCCGCGTCGAAATACTCACATCGAACATCCTCGCTAAAGCGACGACCGATACACTCCTCTTCATGAATGGGTCTGATCATCTTGAGCCACAAGACGGCCTACCAGCAGCACTTGCAGCCGCTAACATACTTCTGGCGCATATTCATCCCGACCATCAGCATATGTTTACGAAATCTGATGGTCAAGCGCAGCAAACTACTACCTATGATTCAATTACTCTACGTCTTGGCACCTTACCAGAGTATATTGAATACGTTCGCCACTATCATACGCAACACAACCACCGCTTCCCACTTCAAACATTGCGTGGAGAGATGCGCAATAGCCAGTATGCACATCTGTTGCCCTCCGTCCTCTCCTCTCGTATGTGGATCAAACAACGCAATAACGAGATAGAGCATCTGCTTGAACGCTGGGTCGAACCACTCACCGCCTGGGCTGCACACATAGGCGCACCATATCCAAAAGGACTGCTACGTCTCGCGTGGCAACACTTGTTGCAAAACCATCCCCATGACAGCATCTGTGGCTGTAGCATTGATCAGGTACATCGTGAAAATAGCGTACGTTTCGCCCAGGCGCAACAACTTGGTGAAGGCATTCTCAGTGACGCCATGCAGCACCTTGTAGACAGAATCGACACCCGCGCACCGTTTCCCACTGCCTATTCAGGCTATGAACCTGTCCCCATCGTCATCTATAATCCAGCTCCTGGCCCACGCACCTCTGAGATACAGGTCGAAGTCCAGCTCCCTGGCTCACTATATAATGCTGTTCTCATCGATGCACAAGGACAGCGTATGCCCTATCGTGTCACAAATCGCTGGCGACAAGAACTCGGCTCGATGCCTATTGCCCGTGACATGCTAGCAACCGCCGTCACGCTTTCCAGTGTCACCACACCCGCGCAACTCATCGCGATGGCACATAACATGATGCTGTCTATGACCGGTCAAGCTGAAGATACCCATGTGATCTCGCGTGTCTACGTCCAGGATTATAGCGAATCCCCCCTTCATCACGAGCCGCGCACACCGCAACCAGGCATCATCTACGTCGAGGTTATGATTGCCCCCAAAGGTCGCATCATCGTCAATGAACAAGAGATTTTTACTGCAGGCCAGCACATATTAAACCTGTTGCAACGCGAGGACATTCATACCTTTGAGGTTTCTCTGGTCGATCAAGCACGTGAGACCATCGAGTTCATCGCCTCTGACCTACCCGCTTACGGACTCAAAACCTTCTGGCTCTACCCTCGTGGCCTCAAGGATGGTACCCTCCCAGAGGGACAATCTGCTGCATCGGCACTCATCGCCCAGGAACACGCCATCGAAAACGAATTCTACCGCGTGGAAGCGCGTATAGAAGATGGCACTCTGACCATTTTTGATAAAAAGACAGGTGTGGTTTTTCCTGGTTTGCATCGTTTTATAGATGGAGGGGATGTTGGCGACTTGTACAACTACTGCCCTCCCGAACATGATATCCTAGTACATGAACCTGTCGAACAACCTAAGATTGAACTGGTGAGCACAAGTCCAATTCAAGCTACACTACGTATTAGTGGAAGATGGGCTATTCCCGTCTCGTGTGCCGCGAATCGGACCGAACGCATTGCACGTCTTACGAGTTGTCTAATTGTCAGCGAAGTAACACTGCTTCCCGGTGTTCGTCGTATTACAATACATACAAGAGTGGAGAACAAGGCGAAGGACCACCGCCTACGGGTACTGTTTCCAGTACCCTATAGCGTTGAGCACGTAGCCGCCGAAGGCACGTTCGAGGTTTGCATACGCCCTGTCGCGCTACCCATTCCCACTACAGCAGCGGAATGGATAGAGAAGCCAGTGAATACCTTCCCACAAAAACGTTTTGTGGATATCAGCAACGGCACTATCGGGTTAGCAGTGCTCAATCGTGGTCTACCGGAATACGAAGTTTTGCGGCAAAGCCAGGGCCTTGCCGAGGGACATACTGGAGTAGCACTCACACTGTTACGCTGTGTGGAATGGCTCTCACGGGGTGATCTCCCTGTTCGTAGAGGGCACGCAGGGCCCATGGAGCAGACGCCAGAGGCCCAATGCTTGGGAACGCACGAGTTCGATTACGCGCTTGTCCCTCACGCCGGTACATGGGAGACAGAAGGTGCGTTCGTGTTACAAGAAGCGCAACGCTTCAACACACCAATCGCCACACGAGCTATCGTTACCCAAGAGCACGAGGGACAACTTCCCTCGTGTACATCCCTGCTACGGGTAGAGCCAGCCGAACTGGTAGTCAGCACAATTAAGCGCAGTAATAAGAGTTCTGGACTGATCGTACGTATCTACAACCCGCTCACGCGTGCGTTACAGGCAACAATTCGTCCAGGGCTTGCGTTTTCTCATACAGCTATGACAAATTTGCTAGAGGAACCACATGAACAGGTTCCTATACACGAGGAGGAAGGACAACGCAGCATTCACCTGCGGATCAGTGGAGGTAGTATCATCACATTGCTATTCACGTAAAATGTAATATTTGTTTATAACTTCTCAGTACCGCAGGTGCTGAGAAGTTATAAACAAATATCTTACCCCTACAAGTCCTATATTGTAGTTATTCCACAACCTAACACGTTGTACATGGTAATGTAATCCGAAAAATTGTAACCAATTGTATGTCATGTTTGTGCGTATCTTTATTACGGTACAGCGTTCTCTTTTGAAAGGGGCTTCTATCCTGTGGGCATACCGTATATCATATTCGCTGCCGGCCCAACTACGCCTACAACCACCAGCAGCACATCAAATCTATTAACAACTCTACAAAATGCAGTAGGGCCACTCATCGGCTGTACCGTCGCGTTTGTGGTCATCTTCTGGCTCAGCTTGGTCATCTGGACCTTCCGCGACATTCGCTCACGCTCACAAGACCTTCTTTCACAAATCCTCGCAACCCTCCTGGTGGCAGTGTTTTTTGTGGGCGGTCTTTTCATCTATATGATTCTACGTCCTCGTCAAACCCTGGCCGAAATCTATGAGCGGCAGTTAGAAGAGGAATCACTCCTAGCGGAAATGACAGAACGGCAAACCTGCAACAGCTGCCATGCGCGTATCGAAGGCGATTTCCAGGTTTGTCCATCGTGTGGCCAAAAGCTCAAACGCCCATGCCCCAAGTGTGAGCGTCTGCTAGAACTACGCTGGACATACTGTCCCTACTGTGCAACCAATCTCGCTGGCTCACCCATGCCCAGCATGCCCGGCATGGGTGCAATGCAAGCCAATCCCAACAACATACCGCTCGGCGGTAGCCGTTATTGATAGCAGGACCGTGGTAGGGGCCTGATTGATCGCGCCCGTCGTGGCAGTAGTCAATTTCGCCGACATTGATCATCCCCACGGGCGGGCGCGATCAATCAGGCCCCTACCACGGTCGTGTAGCATCAGAAATTTGGCTTTTCACGCTGCATGTGATATAATGATGTGACAAAAAGTGCGCATTTTCCGCATTTTTGGCGCTATATCAGAATAGTTTTTATAGGTGTCGTCCACCCCTCCGCTAGCTTTTGCCACTCCATGCATGGACACAACTCTAGGGTTTTCTATGCTCTAACCGTGGCAAACACGCAAAACTGTGGGACACTCTATGTCTTCTATCAATAACTATGTTGCGGCATGTATATATACAAAAGGAACGGCAGGCTCTAATGGCGAAAACGAGAGAATCTATGATGGCAGAGCAACTTCCGGACGATCAAAACACTCTACCTACACATCCAGGCACGAGCAATGATGGCACTGGCAACGTGGGATACGCAGGCAATAACGGTAACGGGCACAGTGGAAACGGGAATGGTAGAGGCAACGACACTGCGAATGGTAGCGACAGCTATGATGGACAGAACATCCAGATTCTCGAAGGCTTAGAAGCAGTTCGTGTCCGCCCCGGCATGTATATTGGCGCCACCGATCAGCGTGGCCTCCATCACCTCATCTACGAAGTCGTTGATAACAGTATCGATGAAGTGATGGCAGGTTACGCCGATACCGTCATCGTCACCATTCACCCCGACGACTCCGTCATCATCGAAGACAATGGACGTGGCATTCCCATCGACGAGCACCATCAACGCCCCGGCATGTCCACACTTGAAGTCGTCATGACCGTCCTGCACGCAGGCGGTAAATTCGGTGGTGGCGGCTACCAGATCAGTAGCGGCCTGCACGGTGTCGGTGTCTCTGTCGTCAACGCACTCTCCGAGTGGTGCCAAGTCGATGTTAAGCGCAACGGCCTCATCTATCGTCAGCGCTACGAAAAAGGTATCCCCGTCACGCCATTACAAGAAGTGGGTACATCAGAGAACACAGGCACCATCACCTCGTTCATGGCCGACCTCTCCGTCATGGAGACACGCGATTACAACTTCGACGTGCTCACCCAACGTTTCCGCGAAATGGCCTACCTCAACCGTGGCCTTACCATCCACCTCTACGACGAGCGCACAAACCGTGAAGCAACCTTCTACTTTGAGGGTGGCTTAGTCTCCTTTGTGCGCTACCTTAACAAGAATCGTGGCAAAGTCCAGGCGCGTCCCGTCAGCACCAGCCGCGAAGTAGATGGCATGAGGGTAGAAGTAGCCGTACAATACAACGATAGCTGGACCAGCACCGAATACTCATTCGCCAACGGCATCAACACCGTCGATGGTGGCATGCACATCACCGGCTTCCGTAGCGCCCTCACGCGCTCACTCAATGACTATGCCCGCAAGGTCAACATCCTTAAAGAGAAGGACAACAACCTCACTGGTGACGACGTGCGTCAGGGCCTGACCGCCGTCATCAGCGTTAAAATACCCAACCCACAATTCGAGGCCCAGACCAAATCCAAACTCAACAACGCCGAGGTACGGCCCATCGTCGAAGCCGTCACCGCTGAAATGCTCACTCGCTACCTGGAAGAGACGCCCAGCGAGGCCAAAGCCATCCTCGAAAAATGTCTCCTCTCCGCCAAAGCGCGCGAAGCCGCCCGTGCCGCCCGCGATCTCATCCAGCGCAAAAGCGTCCTCGACAGCACCCTCCCCGGCAAACTAGCCGACTGCTCCGAGAAACGCGCCGACCGCTGCGAACTATACTTGGTCGAAGGCGACTCCGCGGGCGGAAGTGCAAAACAAGGACGTGACCGCCACTTCCAAGCCATCCTCCCACTGCGCGGAAAAATCCTCAACGTAGAGCGTGCGCGTATCGACAAAATGCTTGAAAACAACGAAATCAAGAACATCATCACCGCCATCGGCGTCGGCATCGGAGAACACTTCACCCTTACCAAACTGCGCTACGGGCGTATCGTCATCATGTGCGACGCTGACGTAGACGGAGCGCACATCCGCACCTTGCTGCTCACCTTCTTCTTCCGCCACATGCAACAACTCATCGACGGAGGGCATCTCTACATCGCACAGCCGCCACTCTTCCACGTCAAGGTCGGCAAGCAAGTGCACTACGTCTACACCGAAGAAGAGCGAGACGCCATCGTCAACGAATACAAAGCCACGCACAACGGCAAAGAACCCGAAGTTGGCCGCTACAAAGGTCTCGGCGAAATGAACCCCGACACCCTCTGGGACACCACCATGGATCCAGCCAAGCGCACCATCCTACAAGTCAACATCGAAGAAGCCATTGAGGCCGACAAAACCTTCAACATGCTCATGGGCGACGAAGTCGGCCCAAGAAAGCGGTTTATCGAGAGTCATGCGAGGAGTGCGAATCTGGATATATAGAAAAGCAGCATTGTTGGTGATTGTCACACATATTGGGCAGCTTTTGTCACAAATATTGAGCAGGGTCAGTGGTGATTGTCACACATATTGGGCAGGACCGAATTGAAGTGTGTAATACAGGTGAAAGCTGGTATGGTCCACTTCATATAGGGCTCCCCAATAGGAAGTATGCTCACATGTGACCTTGACCCGCTTTTGGAGGGTTGGAGAAGAGAAATTTGGTACACTAGAATCAGGAGGATTCGATGAACAAATCTCAACCAACCTACACAAAAGAATTCAAGCAGCAAGCCGTTCAGTTGTTTGAAAGTAGTGGGAAGAACAAAACACAAATTGCCAGAGATCTCGGCATTTCTGACAGTGCGCTGAGTAAATGGTGCAAAGAATTTGGAGAACATGGGCAAGAAGCGTTTCCGGGAAAAGGGCACCAGACGACAATGGAAGAAGAAATCAAACACTTACGTCGTGAAAATGAGATCCTGCGCCAAGAAAGGGAAATCCTAAAAAAAGCCATGAGCATCTTCACGCAACCCCAGCGGTAAAGTTTGCCTTTATTCATGCTCATCGCTCTCTTTTTCCAATTACGCGCATGTGTGGAGTGCTTGAGGTTTCCGAGAATGGATACTTCAACTGGCGCAAAAGAGGAATATGTCAGCGGAAGCAGGATGATAGACAACTGACCGAGCGTATTGAAGATGCGTTTCACGATAATAGGGGTGTCTATGGAAGTCCTCGCATTCATGCAGAACTCAAAGAACAAGGCATTCGCTGTGGAAGAAAGCGTATCGTCCGGCTGATGCAGCAACAACACATCATGGCGAGAAGAAAGAGGCCCACAGCACGAAAAACAGACAGCACGCATTCATTTCCATTGGCTCCTAACATTCTTAAACGAGATTTTACGGCTGATGCCCCCAATTAAAAATGGATGACTAATATGACATTCATTGCGACCTCGGAAGGATGGCTCTACTTGGCAGGCGTGATTGATGCCTACTCACGCAAGCTGATTGGATGGGCGATGGGAAAAGAGCATGGTACAATGTTGGTGAAACAGGCCCTTCAGATGGCCCTTATCCAACGCGAGCCGGGAGCGGACTTGATCCATCATTCTGACCGAGGGAGCGAATATGCCAGTCAGAGCTATCAAGAAATGCTGCATCAGCGAGGGATTCAGGTGAGCATGAGTAGGAAGGGGGATTGTTATGATAACGCCATGATCGAGAGTTTTTGGGGAACCCTGAAAGAAGAAGGGATCGGTCAAACCGTTTATCAAACACGGGAAGAAGCAAAAAACAGCTGTGTTTGACTACGTTGAAGTGTTCTACAATCGAAAAAGGAAGCATTCTTCTCTTGGATATCTCAGCCCAGTTGACTATGAAAAGCTGGAAAAAGAGAAAAACACTTGACAAAAGATGTTTGTCTGGTATAATCTCTTTATATCTTCTATTTTCTCTTTTTCATCTTTTGTATGAATATCCATTGACTCAACTTCCACGTTTGAGTCCTCCCCAAAAGCAGGTCAACCTCATGCCTCGTCGGCTCCGTTCGAGAAATTTTGCTCGTTCGTATTCGGCAATCACGCCTTGCACTTGTAACAACAGTTGATCTTCAGGAGTCTGCCCGAGCGGACGATTCAGGAAGATAACTTCAACTCCTTGTTGGTTCAATTCATCAAGCAGAAGCACTTGATAGGCATAGTTGCGAGCAAATCGGTCAGGACAATGGACATACAGCCGATCAATACCACCTGCGGCGGTAACATCTCGTAAGTGCTCTAAAGCTGGTCGAACCAGCGTCGAACCGCTGTATCCCTCATCCACAAATTCGAGCACACTGTTGTGTTCAAAGCCGTCTGCTGTGATCCGCACACGGATTTCTGCTAACTGGCTTTCAATCGTTTTCGCCTCTGCTTGCTGCTCTGAAGAAACACGAGCATAGAGGGCTACTTGCTTTGTATTCATGCTATTTTTCTTTCTACGCTCTCCGACGATTGGATGGAACGAGTTTCTGAGAACCGCTTTCCTGAAGGAAGGCGTCGTCGGGCTTCAGGAATGAGAGCGGAATATGCCTCTCGAAGCAGATCGTGTTGGAGGCGATGAGGCTCAAACATGACGTTGACCTCCAGAGGTGGCTTCTTTCGACGGGATACTTTGGACATGCAATGCTCCTGAACCCTGGGAACGTGAGCCTTCGTGGGACAATAGTGACGAGGGAGGCGAGGCTTGAAGCGAGTCTCTCAGACGAGTGCGAAGGTCGCTACGCAGGGTCTGTGTGGTGTACACCCAGTTTATCACATTTTTGGCAATATTGTGGGAGGCGTGTAGACCCCTGTGCTTTCCATGCCCACATGAGTACATTTTTCTTGCACTAACCACGCACGCAAAGCCAACAGATCCGCTGTTTCATTGCGGAAGGTGCGGATCTCTTTGCGCCGTTGTCCTGCTTCGATGATGATCAGGCACACCACCAAAAAACGGAGATGGACATCAATACCTGCACACCGTTGATACAAGACCTGCATGCTCTTCGCTCCTTTCACTTCAGGTCGCTTCCTTCTTTCCATCGGTGTGGCAATCTCCCAGGCGGTGTCTGCTGTTTTTCAGTATCTTCTTCGTGCTCTCACACACGCTGGAGCAGGTGAGGCAACATGCAGTGGTTCGTCCAGACACCCAAGTACAGTTTCAAAGACACGTTTTTACACCGTATACCGTTGGTCGTCTTCTTCTGAGATCTTGCCCCCTCGAGTATATCCTTTTTCATGCGCTGTGGTGCGCCTACGGCGCATGATGTTTCAAGATGACGGAGAGCCAGATTCTGGGGTCCATTATATCTGCCGTTTCGACGTCCTTCGTATCGGTCATCCATTTGCTATTGGGTTCTGATGCAGCAAACTCCCTCCCCAGATGATTTGGCGCAAATCGAGTACGAGGATCGCTTTTTTGATGGGGAGGCAGTAGATATATTTACTGTCCTAAAAACCTCCTTTTCCATCGTCTAGCTACTGGTAACTACAATTCCTAGGCTTTAGGTGTTTTTACGCAGATCTATAAAGGAGATTCATCATGGGTGCTAACCTCCGTCCCTTAGTCCGTACTTTCAGCATCGACCCTAAATTTGTCGGCAATCAGCACGAACTCGACGACGGGTGCGTAACTCCTGGTCCGCACAGAGTGCTACGGTTCGACTTTGTCTCGCAGAATGTAGGAGACGCCGACTTCGTGGTCGGTCGGCCAGCCGACGGAGGTGACCTCTTCTACTTTTCACCAGCCCACCAGCACTTCCACATGAAAGAGTTCAACCAGTACAAGCTGTATGACGTCGCTGGCAATCTCGTTGTCCCCAGCAAGAAGCCGGGATTCTGCCTTGCTGATGTCGAGAAGGTGCCAGGGATGAACCCAGGCCCGGCGAAGTTTAAGTTGACGTGCAAGAAAGACGAAGTGATGGGGATCTCTGCTGGGTGGGCCGATGTCTACCCAGCGTTTGCCAATGGTCAGCCTTTCGAATGTCAGTACCTTGTAATTGACGGCGTACCCGACGGGGATTATACCCTGGTCGCTACGACGAACACTGCCCATGCGATACCCGAGGACAACTTCGACGACAACACCGTCTGCCAGGGGCTGCATATCAAGGGAAACGTCGTTACGGAGCTGCCAAATCCTCCTTTACATGTGGACCTCACCACGCCAACCGTGAACTTCAACGACGTACCCGAAGGTGAGACCGCTGCCCGCACGGTGGAGTTCGAGGTGCGCTCGTGCGGCGCGGTAAACTTCTCGATCGTCAGCGGTCCGACCAAGCTGACCGGTCCAGTCGGCACCATATTCAGCACCATCAGTACTCCCGGCTCGTCGCTGACCGATGAACATTCTCTTCTACCGCGGAACGCTTTTCTTTGGTTGACCTACAAGGGCACAGCCGCCGGCGACGTTGCGACGGGCGAGGTGAAAGTGAAGTGCAACGAGACCGGCCAGCAGTGGACCGTTCTGATCGCCGCGAACACGATCAAGCGCCCCACCGTGGCTGTGGTGCTCGCGCTCGACCAGTCGGGCAGCATGGGCTGGCCTGCCGGCACGGGTACCAAACGCATCGACGTGCTGCACGATGCGGCTTCGCGCTTCGTGGAGCTGGCTCAACCAAATAACGGCATTGGCCTCATTCGCTTCGATCACAAAGCCTACTTCGTTGACGGAGTATTGCCATTGACGGACCCCTCCATCGACGTGAACCGGCCCAAGCTGGTGGCCGACGTCAAGACGACGATGCCGAACGGCGCGACATCGATCGGCAACGGTCTAGAGCTAGCGCGAACCACGATTGACCCTGTCACAAGTTACGACAATAAATCGATAGTTGTCTTTACCGACGGGCTCGAGAACACAAGCAAGTACATTGCCGACGTCAAGAACCTGATCACCGACCGGACCTTCGCTATCGGCCTTGGCACTGCCCAGCAGGTGAGCACGGCCGCACTGACGGCACTCACCAACGGAACCGGGGGCTATCTGCTGATCAGTGGTGCTCTTTCCTCTGCAGTCAACGATTACTTCCGCCTCAGCAAGTACTTCTTGCAGATCCTCGCTGCCGTTACGAACACCAGCGTCGTCAAGGACCCAAGTGGTTACATCGCCGCCGGGCAAGAGGTACGTGTGCCCTTCACGTTGAACTCCTCCGACATCGATGCCACGGTCATCCTCATGACTGACCTGCCGATCGTGCAATTTGCGCTCGAAACGCCAGCCGGTCATCTCGTGGGTCCAGCCGAGGCCATCTCGCTGGGTGCGACAGTTGCCGCGGGTACGAATATGCTGTATTACCGTTTCGGGCTGCCGTTGCTTGGTGGTGGCAAGCCCGCGCACGCCGGTGTGTGGCACGCTGTGCTTGCAATCGGGAACCGGGAGGTGCGTACGTTCGTCACCAGTGCCGGGAATCACGGGGCACGCTACAGCGTGAGCGTGCATGCGTACTCTAACGTGCGCATGACGGCCAGCCTGACGCAGAGCAGCTTCGAGCCAGGTGCCGCATTTGTTGTGCGTGCTGCGCTGACCGAGTTCGGTATTCCGCTCTCAGGCATGGGCCAGGTTCAGGCCGAGGTGCATCAACCGGATGCCACCCAGACGAGGATCTGGCTCACCGAGGTCGAGCCCGGCGTTTTCCAAACCGATGTAGTCGCCAGTCTTGCGGGAGTCTATCAGTTTCGCGTGCTTGCCAACGGGTGGACACATCGTGGTGAAGCATTCGTGCGCGAGCAGCTTCTGACTGGGATGACAGTCTTGGGCGGTAATTCGCCTGCTCCCACGACACCTCCGACGGATCATCGCGATGATCTGCTTTGCTCCTTGCTTGATTGCTGGCTGAAAAACGAGGCGTTCGGTCGCTTCCTCGCACAGCACGCGATCGATGCGACCGCACTTCAGCAATGCGTGCACACCTACTGCGATGCGCGAAACGCACCGCCGTCCGATCGTGAGCTCGCAGAGCGGGAGGGGAGCGTGCTTTCCTCGTCGGCTGTCGTCGGACACTTAAGCGAGCTTCTAGCCCGGCCGGACTTCGCAGACTTTCTGCGGCAGCTTGTAGAAGGCATCGGCCAGTAGAAATTCCTCGCCACCGCGGATTCAATCGAACGGGGACAAACCGCGTCATAGGCTGACTGTTTATCACAAGTGTGATCGACAACAAGTGGTAGAATCAAAGAGGAAGTTGCATGTATCAAGGAAAAGTGAATCCCAAGGAGGAAACCAGCGATGATGCCAACATCGACACTGTTGTCGCCGCTGCTGTGGGCAGAGGCAACCTTTGGTCCTGTGCGGTTGGGCGATCCACGACGCAATCGTCGTGCCGCCGCCATTGCGCACGCGACGGCAATGGAGTCGGGGCGTCGTTGCCCAAGCAACTGCATGATAAAGCCGCTTTGGAAGCCACTTACCGTTTTTTGCAATGGGGACACGTCAGCTACGAAGACCTGATCCGACCGTATGTGGAGATGACGCGGCAGGACGCTTGTGAGCAAAGGGAGGTGGAGCTAATCCAAGCTACCACGGAAGTGGACGACATCAACTCATTTGATGCTTGACTTCCGTGTGTAATAATCTTTGGAAGAAAAGGGTGCATTGGCAGGAAAACGGGCATACACTAGCACAAGATTGCCTCATTTGCTCCGATTTTATTCCATCTGATACTGCAGACGGAAGTCAAGCATCACAAGAGACAGTGTCCAAAGTGCGCGAAATTTTTGAACCTGGAAGCGAAAGGTTATGGCTCTGTCCCACTTTTGACACTGTTGGTAAACCCCTTTGCCCAACAAAGTTTAAGCTCGTTTTATGCACAAGGACGTTCAAGGGAAGCACGATTAAGGGGTTTACCAACAGTGTCACTTTTGGTACTGGTGGCGAAGTCAAGAATGATGCTCACGCTGAGCGTGAATGCATTGGAGGACAAGCGTGAAAATCGACTTCGCCACCAGTACCACTTTTGATGCTTCGAGTATTGCAGAGTTATGAACATACATCATGAAATCGCTGCTGGAGCCAATGGGTATCTTCTCTTTGACCTAATGATGAGTTTGAATCACCAACAGTGTCTTCTGACCCACTTAGGGGTCATACGCCTTGGTGCGTCTGCGACGCATGATGTTTCAAAAGTGGGACAGAGCCAGATTATTAGACAAACAACAATGGTGCATGCTAGTTGTGAGGACACGATAGAGATGACTAAACAAGACCCTTGAGAATGCTCTCGATAAGATCTTACCAGGGGTTTCAGGCTCTAGTTCGCCTTCCACTACAGCTACTTTGGAGCCGGACGCAATGAATTGGGCATCACATACGGACTCTTCATCTTCTCTCGTCTCTTTATTCGAACGGATTACACCGTATTCGGCGAGGATGTTATACCGAAGGAGTAGCCCTTTTTACACTGGCTCGCGATCCGGATAATGCGACTACAGAAATGGAGGTACCTTAATGAGTGCTCTAGTCCAGGCTACCAATCAGGCTCCCGATCTCATCAAGGGGCTGGCACCAGCCTTCGTAGCTGGCTTCTCTATTCAGCAGTTGTTGGAAATACTTGACCAGTTCCTTATTTTGATCCCGACAACATGTTATGAAAAGCACAAGAAGGCAATCCTTGGAATACTTGCTTTGATAATTGGCTGGGGCATAACAGTTCTAGTCAACCTGCGTATGCTCCAAGCTCTTGGCCTAAATACAGATGCGAGAGCGGACAACTTGGTCACAGCCATCTTTATTAGCGCAGGAACGGCAGGTTTCAACTCTATCGTGAAGTATTTAAATTACGCAAAGGAAAACAAGAAGGGTCATGCCCAGCAGAACCAAGCTGCGGCTCATACCAATCCGCGTTCAGATAGACAACTTTCTCCCTGGCTAGGAC
>JRHI01001786.1_pt1 | contig 16741 bp, 18 predicted proteins | sample 215371 | NCBI WGS metagenome assembly JRHI01 (sample SAMN02929681, study PRJNA255918) | sediment metagenome | biome: cave system; feature: Ice Cave; material: Sediment; isolation source: sediment from deep within a dark volcanic ice cave with no known source of... ...
CGCTATCGCTCGGCGATAGCCTCGCGAGAACGATGCGCTTCGCCGGCATCGACGTGACGACCGAATGGATCGTCAACGATGAGGGTTCGCAAATAGAGACGTTGGGACGCTCGCTCTACGCGCGCTACCAGCAGATCGCGGATCCCGCCTTTCCGTTTCCCGACGGCGGGTATCCCGGCGACTATCTGTTGCCCATAGCGCGCGAACTGCGGAAGAACGACGATGGCATGTACGACGGCGCCGCGGAAGCCGACTGGTTGCCGGTTTTCGCAAAAGCCGGCCGGGATGCGCTGGTCGCAGGACAACGGGCGACGAGCGAGCGGTTCGGCGCGCACTACGATACATGGCAGAGCGAGAAGGTTTTGCACGCAAGCGGTGCGGTCGAAGCCGGAATCGCCGCGCTACGCCGTTTTGGAAACGTCTTCGACTCGGGCGGGGCCGTCTGGATGCGAACGACCGACTTCGGCGACGATAAGGATCGCGTTCTCGTTCGCAGCGATGGACGGCCGACGTACTTGGGCGCCGATGTCGCATATCACTACGACAAACTCGAGCGCGCGGATCGAGCGATCCTCATTTTGGGTCCGGACCATCACGGCTACATTGCTCGACTGGCTGCGATAGCGGCGGCGTTTGCGAAACCGGGCGCGATCGAAGTCATCATCGCGCAACAGATGACGACGATCCGCAACGGTGAAATCGTGAGTCTGAGCAAACGTCACGGCGACGTCCTCATGCTCGACGACGTCATCGACGAAGTCGGCGTCGATGCCGCGCGTTTTTTCTTCGTGATGATGAACGCGGATTCGCCGATGACCTTCGACCTGACGCTCGCGAAGGAACAGACGAACGACAACCCGGTCTTCTACGTCCAATACGGTCACGCGCGCATTGCGTCGATCCTCGCGCGCGCGCCGCAAACGCTGATCGTCCGTGCGCGACGCGGCGACGCCGTGGACCGCCTCGTGGAACCCACGGAAGTAGCACTTGCCCGGCGGCTCGCCGAATTTCCCGGCGTGGTGCGTTCGGTCCTCGAAGCGCGTGCGCCGAGCCGCTTGGCGCGTTACGCGCAGAACGTCGCACACGACTTCACGCAGTTCTACGTAGCATGCAAAGTCCTCATAGAAGACGCCGATCTGTCGGCCGCGCGGCTGGGTCTGTCGCTCGCGACGAAGGGCGTTCTCGCGAAAACCCTCGAATTGCTCGGCGTCTCGGCGCCCGAATCGATGTAGCCGAGCCAAGCACGAAGCGTCGCGTATTGTCGCATTCTACGGCGATGAAATGACCTACACTAGCGCACGATCGTCACGACCGTTGCAGCGGACGATTCACCCGGCGCAGCAACGATGACGACGTCGGCTTCGTGCGGCGCCGAGTCGGCTTCGCGCGGTTGCGAACGGAAAAAGCGCCAGGCTACTTTCGCTAGCGCTGCGGCCGGAATGCCGAGCAGCAGGCCCGGTAAGCCGAACAATTCGCCGCCCGCAAAAACCGCGAACATTACGACGATCGGCGAGACACCCACGCTCTCCGACATGATTTTGGGCACGAGGACGTTATCGGCAATGCGCGCGATCGTGAACACGATGATCTGCACCCAGATCACCGTCTGCGGGCCCTGTGGCGCCGCAAGAATCAGCGCGACTACGTGTGCGACGAGCATACCGACGAAGGGAACGGCGTAGGCGAGGCCGGCCACGATACCGAGCAACAGTGCGAATTTGAAACCCGTCGCGAGCGTGAACGCAAAGACCAGCGCTCCCGTGATCGCGCACAGAGCCGCTTGCCCCGACACGTAGCTGCCGAATACGTTCGCGAGTTCGACGCCTAATCGTCGCGCCGTCTCGCGACGTCCGAGCGGCAGAAGCGCGTAGACGGAGTCGGCGACCCCTTCGCCGCGCAACAAGAAGAACGCCGAGAGAACCAACGCCGAAATGCCGATGAATGCGGCGGTGAACGTTCCGACCAAAATGTCGGTAATGGACGAGAGCGTATTCGTCAGCGCACTCGAGATGCGAGCCGCCAGGTACGCGCGCAGATCCCCGTAGCCGGGCGGCAGATACGATCTCCCGAAATGCACGGCCATGAACTTTTGCACGACATCGATCCAGCTCTGGACGGCATCGATGTACGCAGGCGTATTCGTCGCGATGCTTTGGACCTGAACGAGTGTCGCGGGGATGACCAGGACTGCGAGCACGATGACGATCGCCACGAGTCCCACATACACGATCGCGATCGCCCCCGCGCGCGTTAAGCGGCGCTCGAGCGCAACGACGACCGGCGCGACGCCGAACGCGATAAACGCCGCGATAACGAAGACCGTCAACGTGCGCGGAATGCGCGAAGCGAACCAAAGAACGCCGACCGCAAGCGCGAGCGCGGCGAGCGTCAAGAGCGCCCGCCTCCGGAAGAGCGGCGAGCTTAGAGCGTTTTGCACAACAGGCGCCGCTCGGTCACGTAACCGGCTTGCGCGTAAAGTTCGCGGGCGGCAGCGTTATCTTCGGTTACCATCAAAACGACGTGCGGGAGACCGCGTTCGCGCGCCGCATTTTCGGCTGCCGCGAGCAGCGTGCGCGCGATGCCGCGCCGGCGCGCATCGGGCTCGACGGCCATATAGGCGATGAAACCCTGCGACATACCCGACACTTCATCAGCGAACGTATCGAGCATCAAGCAGAATCCCAGCGCCCCATCGAGTTCGCTCTGCGCGACGAGCAGCACGTGCGAACGGTCGAACAGAAACTCGACGAGGCGATCGTAACTGGCTTCGACCGATGCCGCAGGCCCCGGCCGCTGCGCGGAGACGCTATCGAGTGCCGTGCGCCGGCCAAGATCCAGCACGTAGGCGCGATCGTCCAGGCTGCCGCGGCGCAGCACGATTGCCGAATTCACGATGCCTCTTCCAAGCGTTTCGCGCGCCAAGCCGGCACCAACGTTTCGAGCGCGCCTATGAGCCCCGCATTCTCGGCTTCGGTGCCGATGCTCACGCGCAACCGGTCCGGCATACCGAGGCCCGCACCCGAGCGCACGATCACGCCGCGTTCGAGCAGCGCGAGAAACGCCGCGTCGGCATCGATCGGCACTTCGACGGCGACGAAATTTGCAGCGCTCGGATACGCATGCAAACCAAGGCGCGCAAACGCAGCCATCAGCTGCTGCTTGCCACGTGCATTGATTGCGATGCTCTGCGCGATGAACGCCTCGTCATCGAGTGCGGCGAGAACGGCCACGGCGGCCGGTCGGGCGACGTTGAACGGCAGACGCACGCGATTGATCCACGTGATGATCTGCGGCGATGAATAGCCGTATCCGAATCGTACAGAGGCAAGACCGTAAATCTTGGATGCGGTTCGTAAGACGAGCGTGGCAGGCCGCACGCGCAGTACGTCGACGCCGTCGGCTGCGCCGTCATCCATGTATTCGCGATACGCTTGATCGAGGACGAGCAGCACGTCGGGCGCGAGTGCCGCGGCGAACGCGAGCAGCGCCTCGCGCTCGACCCGGGTACCCGTCGGATTGTTGGGATCGCAGACGAACACGACTTTGGTCGCGGGCGTCACGGCGGCGAGCATCGCGTCCAGATCGTGTACGCCGTCGCGCAACGGCACTTCGATCGTGCGTGCGCCCGTCACTTCGGCATCTTTACGAAATAGTGCGAACGTGGGTTTCGCGATGACGACCTCGTCGCCGGCATCGACGAACGCGGTGAAGACGAGCATGACGAGTTCGTTGCTGCCGTGGCCGAGAACGACGTTATCTACATCCAGACCGTAGCGCTGCGCGAGCCGCGTTCGTAGCGCGACGTAATCGTCTTCGACGTAGTCGCTGAGCGCTTGGATGGACTGCATCGCTGCGAGGGCCCGCGGCGACGTTCCGAGCGGATTTTCGTTCTGCGAGAGTTTTACCGGATGCTCGAAGCCGTACCGACGCCGCACCTCGTCGACCGACGTGCCCGGCTTGTAGGGGGCGAAAGAATGCAGCGAACTGCGGAGGAGGCGCTCGAGCGACGGTTGCATCTAGCGAGGACTTCGCTTCACTCGGAGAACGCCCATGCTCGCTCTGCTGCCGCTACTGGTCGCCCTCTTCGCGGCTGCAATACGCGTGCTTCCGACGCCGGCCCATGCAAACTGTCCGAGCGCTCCGCTTGCGATCTACACGACGGCCGCGCGAACGTGTCCTGCGCTCGAAATCTCGGGCCGCATCGACCCGTCGGGAATCGCGCTCGATCCGGCCTTCGACGAAGACGTCGCACCCGTACAGCTGGCGCGTGCTGGGCGCGGGGACGCGCAACTGAGCGGCTATTCCGGCGATGGCAGGACGCTTTTCGTTTTTCCGTTCGCAGCTTCGAGCACGTTCCATTTCTACGTCCCTCTGGCATCCGCGCAGGCGGTGCAAAAACTCCGGCTCGCAACGCCCATAGGCGTCGTCGAGCGCACCGCAGCCCCGCACGGAGAGCCCGTCGCGGAAGCCGTCGCCGTCGACGAGAGGCGTTTCGTTTTCGCCTGGGACGCGCACGTCTTCCCCGCCGTCCGCCTCGAAAGCGCGCCCGGCACCGTTCCCATCGCTTACGGGGGCGGCGAGAGCACATACCAGCAACTCAACGTCGAAAGCGCCGGACGGCGCATCAGCGTCGAATTCTCCGACGGTCTGCGCAGCGTAACGCGGACGGTGCGAATCTTCGGTCGTTAAACGACTTTTCAGGTCCCGAGTCAGGCTCATTCGGGCGCAGTCATCGTTTGGCGAAGCTGATTCCTAACCCTATGGAGGCAGAGTCTCTCGTTCGAGGAAGCGGGAGCCGGGGGCGGTAATCGGCTCGCCCTTCGCGCATTGCGGACACTCGGCCGGATCGTACGACACGACCGGCAGATCGAGCAACGCCGTCGTCTCGACACCGAAATCCGAGGCTTGCCGGCGAACGATCGCCCCGACGGCGACCGTTTCGGCCCCATGCGCGCGCACGACGGCGAGTACTTCGCGCACCGAGCCGCCGGTCGTTACGACATCCTCGACGACGAGGACGCGATCGCCCGGCCCGAGTGCGAATCCGCGTCGCAACAGGGGAACGCCGCCTTCTTTTTCGACGAATAGGGCGAGCGTCCCGAGTTGGCGTGCGACCTCGTAACCGAGAACGATCCCGCCCACGGCCGCACTGACCACGATCGTCGGTCCGAACGCTCTAGCGCGCGCCGCCAGTGTCTTCGCAATGTCTTCGACGATCTTCGGATCTTCGAGAATACGAAACTTCGCTACGTATCGGTCGCTGTGCCGCCCGGACGAAAGCCGAAAATGCCCGTTCAGTAAGGCGCCGCGGGTCACGAGGGCCTCCCGCAACGACTCAGCGTGCATCGCTCGCGCGCTCCATCTCGGCCAAAATCGCGCGCGTCGCCGCGACGGGGTCCGCGGCGTCGACGATCGGCCGTCCGACCACGAGATAGTCGGCACCGGCCTCTATTGCGCTTTGCGGCGTGGCAACGCGTTTCTGATCTCCGTGTGCCGTGCCCGCGGGTCGAATGCCCGGACACAGCGCCGCGAAATCGTGGCCGAAATAGGCTTTGAGGTCGCGGACTTCCGCCGCGCCGCAAACGACGCCCGCGCAACGTGCATCGCGCGCCAGCGCTGCCAGCCGCATCACGTTTTCGCCCGGACCTCCTTGCAAGCCAAGTTCCCGAAGTTCCTCGGGCGCGATGCTCGTGAGAATCGTGACCGCGAAAATCTGCGGCACGTCGATACCGAGTTCGCTTGCGCGCTGCGCGCTCGCCACGACCGCGGCCGCCAACATCTCGTTGCCGCCGATGGCGTGGACGGTGAGAATGCGCACGCCGGGGCGCACGAGCGCGCGCACCGCAGCCTCGACCGTGCGCGGAATATCGTGCAGCTTCGCATCGAGGAACACGTTCGCGCCCATCGTTTCGAGCTTCGCGCGCAGCGCTTCACCATAACCGAAAAGCACTTCGTAACCGATCTTGAACCACACCCCGAGTGGCGCGAGTGCCTCGACGAGATGGGTCGCAGTCGCGAGTTCCGGAACGTCCAATGCGACGATGAGTCCAGGCCTGGGGCGGGTCATGTAGCTCCCAAAAAATTGGGATTAGCCTTACCGACGATCTCTGCGATCGATGAAAGCCCCCGCACGGCGAGATACGCGCGTATCCCATCGGCAACCGCGATCGGCGCCCGCGGATCGGTAAAATTTCCGGTGCCGATGGAAACGGCGCTAGCACCCGCCAGAATGAATTCGAGTGCATCGCGGGCCGTTTCGATGCCGCCCTGTCCGAGGATCGGAATGCGCACCGCGCGCGCGACCTCCCACACGGCGAGGACCGCAATCGGGCGGATCGCAGCGCCGGAGAGTCCGCCCGTCGCGTTGCCCAATTTCGGTTGGGCGCGTTCGACGTCGATCGACATGCCGCGAACGGTGTTGACGACCGCGAGGGCGTCGGCACCCGCGGCTTCCACGATCCTTGCAATCGAAGCGACATCGGTCACGTTGGGCGAGAGTTTGACGATGAGCGGCTTACTCGTCGTGGCGCGCGCCGCGCGGGTCGCGCGCTCCGCGAGTCGGGGATCGCATGCGAACGTCTCGCCTTCGTGCGCGACGTTGGGACATGAGATATTGAGTTCGATTGCGTCGATCTCATCGCGCGCGGCGAGCCGCTCCGTGACATAGGCGTAATCGTCGATTGAAAATCCGGCGACGCTGCCGACGACGGCGCACGGGCGTTTGGCGAACTTCGCGACGTCGTGCGCGAGATACGATTCGATGCCGGGGTTTTGCAGGCCGATCGCGTTGAGCAGACCGCTCGCGACGGCTACCAGACGCGGCGCGTCGTTCCCCAAACGGGGGTAGCGCGTAACGCTTTTGAGTACGATACCGCCGATTCGCGCGAGATCGACGAAGGATTCGTACTCTTCTCCCGACCCGTAACAACCGCTCCCCATGAGCGTGGGTGCAGCGAGTTGCAACCCGCCGAGGTTCGTCGCAAGCGTCGGCCCGGCGCTTACCACCGGAGCTCGTGAGCCCAAAAAACCGGGCCTTCCTTACAGATGCGCGCGTGCACGAATTCGCGCGTTTCGCCCGGCGCGGGAAACGGAAACTTCGGTGCTTGTGCGCTCGCGCGATCGAGCGCGACGACGCAACCCCAGCACGCGCCGACACCGCATGCGAAAGTTTCCTCAAGAGAGAGTTGCGCGCGAATACCGCCGGCTGCTGCGATGCCCCCGACGGCGCGCAGCATCGGTGAAGGACCGCAGGCGGCGATCGCAGTGTGCCGGGTTCCATCGCGCTTTAGTAGTTCGGTCACGAAGCCGTGATAACCAAGTGAGCCGTCGTCGGTCGCAAGAGCAACGTCGGCTCCGAAATCCCTGAAGAGATCGGCGTCGACAAGTGCGGTCGCAGTGCGTGCCCCATAATAGAGTTTCAGATTTGCGCCGCGAGCTCGCAGGTGTCGTGCCGGTAGCAAAAGTGACGCGACGCCGACGCCGCCGGCGACGAGTGCGACGTCGTTACCGAGCGCATCGAGATCGAACCCATTCCCGAGCGGACCAAGCAAGTCGAGTGGATCCCCCGTTCCGAGCAACGCCAATTCGCGCGTACGCGGGCCAACGACGACCAGCATCAACGAGAGACGATCGTGCGCGGCTTCATACACGCCGAGTGCCGTACAAACGCGCTCACCGCTCGGCGGAACGACCATCACGAATTGCCCGGGATTCACCGTCCGTGCGAGCTCAGGTGCGCGAATCCCGACGATCACGATTCCGGGAACCGGCTCCCGGCGGTCGCAAACGACGGCCGCGTGAACCGCCGGCGACGTTTGGAGAGCAGGCATCGCATGGTGCTTCCCGCCGTATGTAAAATTCTCCCACGAGAAATCTTTACGCTTCCGTACTCGATAATAGTAGAACTAATCGTGATTACTGACGTTAATAGGTATAGGTGCACGAGCACCTGGAAAGGAGGGTCCGACATGGCTGGTCTCATGGTCTTTAAATCGCTAGCCGACGCGCTCAGAGCGGGCTTCCAGATTTACGATCGAACGACTGAAGGGTACTTAGTGCGGACGCGCACCGCCAACGGTTGGGCGATGGCGCTAGTAACCTGCAAACAGTAGGCCCATAAATCGCTCTACTTCCAAAAGAACGGGACGCGAAATTCGCGTCCCGTTTTTTCGTTTTTAATCGTTAATGAGGTAATCTCACGTCACGGTTTTCCGCTAGGAAGCCAGCTTTTTCCGGTCCCGCTCTTCTTATAGGGATACCCAGATTTAGTCCCGGATCGAGGCGCGGAAGACGGAGTTTCCTACAGAAACGAGCCCTTCGCGCAACGCTGAGCCGGCCTAAATCTTAGTGCCCTTTTAGTTTCGGGGCTCGCGGGGTGGGGCGGGCGGCGGCCGTAATTCTTGCGTACTGCCCGGGCGATAGGTATACGACGTGTCGTACGTAGCTTGCGGGGGACCCTCGGGTAACGGCGATTCCGCATGAAACTGCGGTACGGATTGCGCGGTAGCCGGACGCAAACTCGCCCCGGAAAGCAGCGCGATGATCACTTGCGCGAGTCCGACAAACATCGGAACGAGACCCCCGAGTAACCATGGCCCGGGATGCCAACTCACGCCGCCGATGCCCTCGCGGTAGCCGATAAACGAGAGCCCAAGGGTGACTGCAAAACCGATAAATGTCAGGCTGATGCCCTTGCGCAACGTTATCCGGGCGGCCTCGTACGAAAAATCAGAGCTTCCAAAACCGCCCGGCGACATCCGGCCGCCCGGCGTGGCGGCGACGTTACGCCAGTCCCTCGCCCGAGGGGCCCCGGGGGCGAGACCATTGCGGATCATCTCCATGCGCTCGCGGTGTGCCAGCACGCGGAAGAATATGAACGCCAGGACGGGAAGTCCGAAAACGCAGAATATTCCGGCCAGCGGGACGAGTACTTCGGATCCAAATTCATTCACGGCTGTGTTCCTCGCGAGGCAGGTCCTCCGTCACGGAGGGCGCTTCAGATACGCCGCTGGGCGCCGCGTGTTTCGCGAAACTCTGGGAACCACTTCCCCGTACGTGCCGCTGTGGCATGCGCGCTGGCCGAGGCGCCCGGGGCGGTGAACGTTGCGGATGCAGTCGGGATAGATGACGGAGCACTCGTGGCGGCGACTCTAGCCGGCCGCAGCGACGCATTCGGCATTCTGGTGGAAAGGTACGAGCGCGCCGTGTATCACCTGTGTCTGCGCACGATGCGCGATGCCGAGGAGGCGCGCGACTGCGCGCAAGACGCGTTTTTCAAGGCTTTTCGCAGTTTGCGCACCTTCAAGCCGGGTGCGAAGTTTTCGACTTGGATTTTCTCGATCGCCTACCACGCGTGTTGCGACCGCCTGGGGCGCCGGAAGCGGTTCACCGACGCCGAGCTTCCCGAGTGGGCCGATACCGCACCGGGGCCGGGCGAACTCGCCGAACGAAACGACGAGGCCCGCGTGCTGCGGGCTGCAATCGATGCATTACCGGAGAAGTATAGAACGGTCATCACGCTGTATCACTTGCAGGGACGTCAATACGAGGATATCGCCCAGGTGCTCGACCTGCCGATGGGAACCGTTAAGACGCACCTGTTTCGCGCGAAAGAACAACTGAGGAAGGCGCTCGTAACGGAATGAACGACGATCTCGACGAGCTAGATCACGCACTTTTCGCTCTCCCGCTCGCTACGCCGCCGGCGGGGTTACACGAATCGATCTTGCGTGCGACCGTCTACGCGCAAGCCACGCCGCAGGTCCCATTCAGTGCTCTGGAGACCGTTGGGATCGGCGTAGCGCTGGCCGTCGCCGCGTGGCTGCTCATCGCCACGCTTACGGACCACGTTTTCGTCAGTGTCGTCGGTGCCGACGCCTACGCCCTGCTGCGTGCCGCAGGCGACCCAACCACCCTCGCGTGGTTAGCGACCGGCGGCGCCATCGCCGTGCTGCTGACGCTTTCCAATCTCGTGCCGCTACGTCAAAACATGCGACAGGGGCGGTCGTAATCGAGGCACCGGAGCGGCGCTTTAAGGTACTGGTCGTCGAGGACGACGCGCAAATCGTACGCGTGTTGCGTTTGGAACTCGAACACGAAGGCTATGCCGTTGAAACCGCGACCGACGGCCTTGCCGGGCTCGAAAAGGCGCTCAAAGAACCGGATCTCGTGATTCTCGACGTGATGCTGCCCAAACTGAGCGGCCTTGAGGTGTGCGCGCGCGTACGCGCAAAGAGCAGCGTGCCGATCATCATGCTGACCGCCAAAGATCGCATTGCGGAGCGCGTGAACGGACTGGATATCGGCGCGGACGACTATCTCACCAAGCCCTTTTCTGTCGAAGAACTACTCGCGCGCGTGCGTGCCCGTTTGCGCGAACGCAACCCAAAATCCAGCGTGCTCGCGGCTCGCGATCTTACCATGGATCGCGACCGTCACGAAGTGCAGCGATCCGGCCGCACGATCGCGCTCACGGCCAAGGAGTACGCGCTGCTGGAATACCTGCTGCTACATCGCAATAAAGTCCACACCCGCGACGAACTCTTCAACGGCGTGTGGGGCAGCGATTTTCTGGGCGATTCGAACTTGATCGACGTCTACATACGATATTTGCGGGGTAAGATCGACGAAGACTTCGATGAGAAGCTCATCGCGACGGTCCGCGGTGTGGGCTACACGCTTCGCGCGTGATCCGGTGAGGTTCCGGTCGTTGCGTTCGCGGATCGCGAGCTTCTATGCGATCTTGCTGGTTTGCGTTATCGCGGTCGTGGCAATCGTCCTCACCGTGCAATTACGCTCGATCCTACTCGACGAAGCGCGTGCGAAGATCGATCGGGTCGGGACCGATATCGGTCAAGTCGTGCGCGGCAATTCGCTCGGCGCAATCGGGGACCCATTGACGATCCAAGCCGAACTCACGGCGACGGGAAGCCTCGATCACTGGTCGAGCCCGACATCGTTCGTTGAAATCGACGCGCCAAACGGTTATCCCGAAGGCAAGAGCACGAATATGGGGGGCGCAACCTTCGAACCGACGACTGCCTCGCGCTCGCAGGCAGTGCAATATCGCATCGAGCAGCGGCCCTCACTCGGCGCCGTGCTCGTTCGCGACGAATTCGTGCAGTCTTCCGGCGTCGCGCTCATCGTCAAGGTCGGCGAGTCGCTTGCGATCTACGATCAAACATTGCAGCGTATCCGCGTCCTGCTCGCAATCGTCGTGGTGCTTGCGGTAGCCTTCGTTATCGCGGGATCGTTCGCGGTCGCCTCGAGCGCGCTCGAACCGATCGCACGGCTCGGCGCGGCGATGGGCGAAATCCGGTCCGACCGTTTGAGCCGGCGACTCGGCTGGTCGGAGCGCGGCGACGAACTCGGCACGCTCGCCCAGAGTTTCGATGCCATGCTCGACCGGCTCGAGGACGGCTTCGCTCGCGAACGACAATTCATCTCCGACGCATCGCACGAACTCAAGACGCCCTTGACCGTCATCAATGCGAACGCCCAGATGCTCGAGCGCTGGGCCGATCGCAATCCGGAGGTTCGTGCGGAAAGTCTGCGCGCGATCCGCGAAGAGAGTGCGTCGCTCGCCGTCATGGTCAACGGAATGTTACTGCTCGCAAAAGCGGAATCCGGCGACGACGACATACCGCGCGAACCGCTCGCGCTCGACGGTGTGGTCGCCGACGCCGTCCGCGGCGCCCTCCCGCGCGCGGAAGAAAAACACCTCGCCCTCACGTTTTCCCCGGCGGAGCGCAACGGCGCAGGTGGACCGCTCGTGCGCGGGGACGCGCATCTGCTGCGGCAACTCTTCACAAATCTCATCGATAACGCCATAAAATTTACGGAGGCGGGAGCGGTCAGCGTTGCCGTGTCGGTCGACGCCGGAATCGCGTTCGTCACCGTCGTCGATACGGGCACCGGCATTGACGACGAATCGCTCGGACGGATATTCGACCGCTTCTACCGAGGAGATGCGTCCCGCAATCGTGCGATAGCCGGCACGGGACTCGGACTTGCGATCGTGCGCAGCATCGCACGCGTACACGCTGGTAGCGTCACCGTCGCCCGCTGTCCCGCAGGCGGCAGCGCCTTCACGGTCACGCTGCCGACCTTCACCTCTCCTTCATGACCGTTCGTCGTGCGCGCGGTACGGTAAGGGCGTGCCCGTAACCCCGTCCAAGTCGATGCATCGCCCGCGGTGGCCACGTCGAATCACCCTTATCCTCGTCGTCTGGCTGCTCGCGTGCGGCACCGCACGTGCCAACGTCACGACCCTAGATGGCACGCAAGCCCCGATCGTGCGCGTCAACGTCCGCGGCGGCGACGTGACGATACGGACGTGGGAGCGCGAAAGCGTCCAAATCGACGGCGATCCGTCGCTCTCGATCGTGCGCCGCATTACGCATCAGCCGTTAGAACAGAACCCGGTGCTCATCCCGCAGGCACAGCAGCCTTCACGCGGCGGCCCCGCCTTTCTACCGGCGGAATCGTTCGTCGTTTCGTCCATCCCGGCTGGACCACGCGAGGCAATCGTCGTGCGGAGCGAAACCGGCACCGCGGCGGGTCCGGTGATCGTTACGGTACCGAACGATTCCGTCTATATCTTCGCGTTCGTTCGCGACGGGAATCTCGACGTACACGATTATCGGGGTGGAACCCTCGTCGGATTCACCGCTCGCGGCCGGCTCGCACTCGACGATGTCGGCGGTACGGTATTCGCACAGACGGGTCGAGGCGCGCTGACGGCGACCGACTCCGTTACCGAACGCTTGCGCGCACGTTCGCTCTTCGGAAACATGACGTTCGAACGGTGCCGCTCGCGACAGATCGAGGCGACCAGCGTCGAGGGATCGATCGTCTATGACGGCGGTTCCTTCGACCCGGGACTCGCTCGCTTCGAATCGGCGCGCGGCAACGTCGCAATCGGCACGCGCAGCGCGGCGCAACTCGGCGCGCGCGCAGGAGGCGACGGTCGCGTGTACACCAATTTCGAGCGCGCCGCCCGCATCGAAAGTAACCGCGATGAAACGATTGCTGCGGTCGATGGCGGTGGCCCGCTCGTCACCGCGACCTCGCAGAGTGGGAACGTCTACCTCTACGACGGCACGCTACGAACGCGCGAACGTTTGGGGGCGCAATGGCGGGCCCCGATCAGAACGCTCGAGCGTCCGGCCTTGCGTGCCCTCAGGGCAACTCGGCCCAACGCCGAGGCGACCCAGCCGCGCGCGGGGGTACCCTTACCGCGCGCGGGAGTACCCTTGCCGCGCGCGGGGGTACCCTTGCCGCGCGCGGCGGCGCCCTTGCCGCGCGCGGGGGCACCCTTGCCGCGCGCGGTTAGACCCCGCTCGATCCAGTCGCGACCACTTCCGCGTTTCAGCGTGACTGCTCGAAAGCCAGGGCGCTATTAATCCCGGGGTTTCAACCGGCAGCCGAGCGCCAAAGAAACTTTCGACCCCGTTTCCAGCACCGGCAAGGGCGTCCCACGCTCATAACAAAAACTTTCGCATGATCGCGACGTCGAGCTTCCAGGTGTGTTGCGGCAGGATCGCTTCGGTCTTGTAACCGCAAGCTTCGAACACCGCGCGCGCCGAAAGGCCGGCAGGTACCTCGAGCGTTACTTTATGACAATTGTAATATTTGGCGACTGCCTCGGCGCGTTCGAGCAAGCGTCGCGCGACTCCACATCGTCGATGTGAGGGAACGACGATCAGTGAATCGACGTGAGCGAGCGATGCCGCGATGCGCAGCGCGAGCACCCCTAAGATCACGCCGTCCATCGTTGCGGCGAACTCGTGCCGCTGCTCGTGCCAAACGACGCGAAAGTTCCATTCCGTCGAAAGCGCTTCACGTTCGTGTTCGCGCCGAAACGCGGCGGTGCGCTCGGATTGAACCGACTCGATTTCGACCTCACATGGCACTTTTACGCGCCTGCGCCGGCCGCGATTTCGGTCGTCGCGTCGAGCGTCCATCCGTCGTATGCCGCGAACATCCGAAAGCCGAGCTCGTCTTCGAGCTGCTGCGCCAAGCGTTCGGGCCGTTGTTCGAGCATTTTCGTGCTGAAATGCGTCATGACGCCGACTTTCGGGCGGACGATGGAAAACACGTGCCGAGCTTCATCGAAATTGAGATGATCGATCTGCAGCCCATCGCGGAAACGCAACACGTTGACGATCAGGACGTCGGGCCGATGCGCCGCGTAGTCTTCCGCAAGACCGTCGAAATACCGGCCGCACGGTAAATACGAAACGGTCGTTCCGGCATGCACGAAGTGGAAGCCGTACGTTTCGACGCCGTGCAAATGGCGTACCGACGTCCGAATCGCAACATCGTTGACGCAATACGGTCCGCTTTTCTCTTCGATGAACTCGTGAACCGAAACGAATTTCACGGCGTAGGGAAAAATCACGGGCTCGCCCTCGAACGCATCGCGCGGGGCAAAGACCGTTCCGCGCTTGCGAAAGCCGCCTTGCGTCATCGCCTCGATCATCACGTTGATGTCGCCTGAGTGATCGAGATGTTTGTGCGAGAGCAGGAGCGCATCGAGTTCCGCCGGATCGCACGGCGGCAGGGCCGACGTCGCGCGCACGAGCGCTCCGGGCCCAGGATCGACGTGAATCTGCGTCGTCGGGCCGCTCGCGCCGGCCGCAGGTTCGAAGCGAAACCACATGCCGCCCGAAGCGCGGATTTGTTTTGCGACGACGAAGCGCGCGCCGCCGGTGCCGAGAAAACGAACCGAAATCATTCCGACGGATTCCCCGACGGAGCTATTGGGTCATGTAGCGGCGAACGTCGCTATACCGCAGGCCGCCCCGGCCGATTGCCCTTACGCCGAGTTTTAGAATGCCGCTTTCCGCGGATCCTCATCCGCGAATTTTCGCGCAGCCTCTTAAAATGTAACGGTCGTAATCAGGCTATCGTTATACGAACCGGCCGGTACGTTTTGCTGCGCTGGGATACGTCCGTAGACCGTTGTGGACGCAGAAAGCAGCGCGAGTACCGGAGCCCAATGCGTCGTTCCACTGGTATTATCGCCCCAGACCGTCGTATAAGCGGAATCGAAGTACAAGTTGTAATTCAGCGAGTTCGCTCCGGAGAGCATTTTTCGCGGTGAGTAGGAAGCGGAGCTTCCGCGACTCAGATCGACTGTAAAGAGTAGCGCCAAGAGAAAGCAAGTGACCGTCACCGTACCGTTGGACGTGTTCGGAGTCAGCGAAGCCGCATCGTACGTTCCGAAATTGACGGGCGTCGAGCTTACGCTGCAAGCGGCGCCGGCGGCCCCCAGGCTCGAGAGCACGAGCGCGCTCGCGAGGATCGAGCCGGCGAGTATGCGCCGCAGCGGGCGCACCCAGAGCCGCACGCTCATCGCGTCGCCATCGTTTCTGCGCTGCAGACGAGGCTCCCCAGCTTTACCGCAAGTGCCTCCGATCGCGAGACCCGCAGCGCGAATTGGCAACGCGAGTGGTCCCAGAGCGCCGTCGCCGCATACGTTCCGGGCGCCAGATTTTCGAAATAGAATTCACCGTTACGGCCGATATCGGAGACGCTCGTCTTTCCGCCACGAACGAGATTCAGGAGCCCAAAAGCGGGGACGACGTCCGCGTCCCGGGCGCGAATCCGCAGCGTCCCGGTAAACATTTGCACCTTGTTCAAATGGAAACTGGCGACGACGCCGGCTCGGCCCCTAGGCGTGATGAATTGTTCGTTTCGGTCGGTCTCGTAATCGAGCGGTGCGTCGAGCTCCGATATGGTGACACGATTATCAACGTATGGGCTCAGATTGGGAAGCAAGACCGTACCGCGCCGATTCGTCTTCCCGATCGGTTGATTCTCGACGTATACGGGCACGCCGGGCGGCCCCGCCACCGTGACGAGCGCGTAGCCGCCATCGATCGGACGGGTGAAATAGAAACCGTTCCGGAACGCGGCGACGCCACCCGAAACGTTGAGGAGAGCCGAGTTCGTGCTAGCGTTGCCGGTGAAACTCGTGCGAACGTCACCGAACGGGCTCTGATAGATCGCAGTTCCAGCGCTCGTACCCGCAGAGCCGATGCCGGTTTGTAGCTGATAGCCGAAGCCGGTACCGACGGGGGCAGACTTTTGTAACCCGAGCGACGCGACGTTCCGACCGCCGGTGCGCTCGAGCGATACCGAGGCGGTCGACGCCGCGCCTAGCGGAATCGTCAAGAGCCCAAGAACGCTCGCTTGATTCGAACCGCCACGCGTCTGCTGGGCAAGCACGTTCAATGTGACGCGGCGCGCGAGCGGTACGGTCACGTTGAGGCTGATTTCGTCTTCGGGTCTTGCGTCGCGCGAGCGCACGTTCGTATGCGCGAAGGTCAGCGAAGCTATTCGTGCGATCGGCAACGAAACGAATTGCGACGATTCGAACGTGCGCCGATCGTCGGTCGCGCGGAGGCTCGTAGTTGCATACGTCGCGCTCCGTTCGGCAACGTCGGCACCGACACTGAACCGGCCATCGGTGTAGGCATACGCGGCTCGCACGCCGCGTCCAACCGTCCCGTTCGAACTGCTATAGGCAGCGCTCAGGTTGAGCCCTCCGATTGGTAAACGCGCATCGACGCTCGGGCCGCCGCTTACGACGCCGCGCGTGGCTTCGAAACGGCCGCCGAGGGTGAGTGCATCGGTAAGCCCGAGGCGATAACGTCCGAGCACCGCAACGGGCCCGTACCGGTCGTTCGCGCCGAACGGGGCATCGCGCACGAAGCCGAGGTGATAACTATAATCC
>JRHI01001787.1_pt1 | contig 16739 bp, 17 predicted proteins | sample 215371 | NCBI WGS metagenome assembly JRHI01 (sample SAMN02929681, study PRJNA255918) | sediment metagenome | biome: cave system; feature: Ice Cave; material: Sediment; isolation source: sediment from deep within a dark volcanic ice cave with no known source of... ...
CGCCATCGAGCTTGCCTAGGGCCTGAGCTTCATGCCGCTGGCGCTGATCACCGGGGCGAATCGCGGGCTGGGTCTCGAATTCACCCGTCAATACGTGCGGGACGGCTGGCAGGTGATCGGCTGCTGTCGCAATCCCGACGCGGCCGGCGAACTTGCCACCGCCGGCGCCGAACTCATGAAGCTGGACGTCACACGGGCCGCCGACGTAACCGGGGCGTCCAAACGACTGGCCGCGACGAGCATCGACCTCGTCGTTTGCAATGCCGGCGTCGCCGGTGCACGCTCGGCGGCACTCAGCCCCGTAACGCAGGCCGATTTCGACCAGGTCATGCGCACCAACGTATTGGGGCCGATGTGGATCTCGGCCGCACTCGCCGACCGCCTGCGGCCGGGAGGCAAAATCGCCTACCTGTCGAGTCGAATGGGAAGCATCGGCGCGATGAGCAACGCCGGCAGCGCGCTCTATCGCGCGAGCAAGGCGGCGCTGAACGCCGTGGTGAAGGCGGTTGCGCTTGAGCTCGCCTCGCGCGGTGCAACAGCGATTGCGCTTCACCCCGGATGGGTCAAGACCGACATGGGCGGAGCCGGTGCCGATATCGACGCCGAGACGAGCGTCGCCGGCATGCGCGCGGTGATCGAAGGCGCGGGGCCGCGCGTGAGCGGCCATTTTCTCGACTACACGGGCAAGGAGATTCCGTGGTGATCGAAACCCCCGCGCTGATGCCCTCGACACAAAGTCTCGGGCTGTTTGTTCTCGCGTGCCTCCTGCTGGCGATCACGCCGGGACCCAATCTGCTCTACCTCGTGTCGCGCACGCTTTGTCAGGGCCGCCGCGCCGGTATCGTATCGCTGGCGGGGACTTCGTTTGGATTTGTGTTTCACGTCTTTGCCGCGGCGCTTGGGCTGTCGGCCATTTTCCTAACCGTGCCCTTACTTTACGACGCGATGCGTTACATCGGCGCCGCCTATCTCCTGTGGCTCGCGTGGGACGCGTTGCGGCCCGGCGGCCGTGCCCTGTTCTCGCCGCGGACGCTGCCTCCGGATCCGCCGGTGCGCTTGTTCCGCATGGGCATCCTGACCAGCGTGCTCAATCCCAAGGTCGCCATGTTCTATCTGGCGCTGTTTCCGCAGTTCATCGATGCGACCCGAGGCAGCGTGTTGCTTCAAGGACTCATGCTCGGTTTCCTGCAGATCGCCATCAACACGCTCGGCGACCTTTGTTTCGTGCTCGCCGCAGGCGCGATCACGGGATGGCTCGCGCGTCGCCCGCTCTGGGCGGCCCTGCAGCGCTGGGTCCTCGGCGTCGTGCTCGCCGGCATCGCGCTCCGCCTCGCGGTCGACACCCGCAAATGATTTCCGCATGTTGCTGAACGATTCGCAAAGCATGGTGCGCGACACCATGCGCGCTTTTGCGCAAAAGCGGCTTGCTCCATTCGCGGGCGCATGGGACCGCGACCACATCTTTCCGCGCGAAGCGCTGCATGAGCTCGCGGGGCTGGGCGCATGTGGCATCGTGATACCTGAGGCGTACGGCGGTGCAGGACTGGATTACGTCTCGCTCGCCGTGGCGCTTGAGGAAATTGCCGCCGGCGATGGCGCCACGTCGACCATAGTTAGCGTGCAGAACTCGGTGGTCTGCGGACCCCTGTTCGCTTTCGGCAACGAAGACCAGAAGACAAAGTATTTGAAGCCGCTGGCAAGCGGCGCCAAAATCGGATGCTTTTGCCTCACCGAGCCGCACGCCGGCTCCGACGCGGGCGCGATCACCACCCGCGCCGAACGGGTGGGCCAGAGCTTCGTGCTCAACGGCGTCAAGCAGTTCATTACCTCGGGCAAGACCGCCGACGTTGCGATCGTGTTCGCGGTGACCGACAAATCCGCCGGCAAGAAGGGCATATCGGCGTTCATCGTCGACACCGACACACCTGGCTATAGCGCCGACCGGGTCGAGGAAAAGCTCGGGCAGCGCGCGTCCGATACCGCGCAGGTCGTGTTCGCGAATTGCCGCGTTCAGAAGGCGAATCTGCTCGGACGCGAGGGCGAAGGTTACCGGATCGCGCTTGCCAATCTCGAGGCCGGGCGCATCGGCATCGCCGCGCAGTCGATCGGGATGGCCCGCGCGGCGTTCGAGGCGGCGCTCGCCTACGCCCGCGAACGAACGAGCTTCGGCAAGACTATCGTCGACCATCAGGCGGTGAACTTCCGGCTCGCCGACATGGCGACGGCGCTCGAAGCCGCACGTCAGCTGGTCTGGCACGCGGCCGTGTTGCGCGACGCGGGACAGCCGTGCCTCAAGGAAGCGTCGATGGCCAAGCTCTTCGCGTCCGAAATGGCCGAGCGTGTCTGCTCCGACGCGATCCAGATTCACGGGGGCTACGGCTACGTCTCGGACTTTCCGGTGGAGCGCATCTACCGCGATGTGCGCGTGTGCCAGATCTACGAAGGCACGAGCGACATCCAGCGGATGGTCATCGGTCGCGCGCTGGTCGGATAATCAAGGGATAAAATGTCCTCATCGATCGACTTTTACTTCGATTTTTCCTCGCCTTACGGCTATCTCGCGTCGGAGAAAATAGAGGCGATGGCCGCCCGGCACGGCCGCAGCGTCGACTGGCACCCGGTCCTGCTTGGCGTCATCTTCAAGCAGACGGGCGCGGCGCCGCTGACCATGATTCCGCTCAAGGGCGACTACTCCAAACGCGACATGCCGCGCAGCGCCCGATTTTACGGCGTGACCGGTTTTCGCATGCCGTCGAAGTTTCCGATTCCGAGCCAGGCGCCGGCGCGCATCGTGCTGTGGCAGAAGCAGCATGACGCGGCGCTCGCGGCCACGGTCGTTCACGCGCTCTACCGGGCATTCTTCATCGACGACATCGACATTTCGGTGCCCGAAAATGCGGTCGCGGCCGCCGCGAAATGCGGCGTCGACGCCGCCGCGGCTCGCGCCGCGATCGACGATCCCGCGATCAAGGATGCGCTGAGAGAGGCCAACGACAAAGCCATCGCGCGCGGTGTTTTCGGCTCGCCGTTCATCATCGTCGACGGGGAGCCGTTCTGGGGCGTGGACAGGTTCGATCAGGTCGAGCGCTGGCTGGCCACGGGAGGATGGTGAGATGTCCACCAAAGTAAGCGACGTGAACGAGGCGAGCAGCGCCGCGCCCGCACGATTGCGCGCGGAAACGGGCGCGCAGGCGGGTAAGTTCGCGCTCTATTGTTTTGCGCAATCGGGCAACGCGTATAAATGCGCGCTTGCGCTGCAGCTTGGCGACGCCGACTGGGCGCCGCGTTTCGTCGACTACTTCGGCGGCGAGACCCGCGCCCGCGCCTACCGCGACATCAACATCATGGGCGAGGCACCCGTGCTCGAGCACCGCGGCATGCGCCTCTCGCAGTCGGGCGTGATTCTCGACTATCTCGCGGAGTCGCTCGGGCGGTTCGGTCCCGCGGAGGCCGTCGAGCGCCGCGAGATCTTGCGCTGGCTGCTTTGGGACAACCATAAGCTGACGAGCTTCACCGCGACGCTGCGTTTCATGCGCGCGTTCGTCAAAGACCCGGAACCCGCGGTGATCGCTTTCCTGCGCGGACGCGCGGAGACTGCCTGGGGTGTGCTCGATGCGCATCTCGCCCGCCGCCGCTACGTCGTTGGCGATCGGCTCACCATCGCCGACTTGTCGCTTTGCGGTTATCTTTTCTGGCCCGAAGAGATTGGCGTCGACTGGAGCCAGTATCCTGGCATTCGCGACTGGCTGGCACGCATAGAGGGCGAGCCGCGCTGGGTGCATCCTTACGAGTTGATGCCGGGCCATCCGCTGCCTGCGGCGACGGTGGACCGGTAAGGCAGGCACCATGCCCGTCATCGAAACCCGCCTCGACATCCGCGGTCCGGCGTTCGCGAGCAACCGCGACGCGCTTGCCGCATTGGTCGCCGACCTGAAGGCGCGGGTGGCCGAGATCGAGCAGGGCGGGGGTGCCCTAGCGCGCGAACGCCACACCGGGCGCGGCAAGCTGCTGCCACGCGAGCGGGTGCAGGCGCTCCTCGATACCGGATCGCCGTTTCTCGAGTTCTCGCAATTCGCCGCGTACGGAATGTACGACGATACCATCGCCGCCGCCGGCATCATCACCGGGCTCGGCCGGGTCGCGGGCCGCGAATGCGTGATCATCTGCAACGACGCTACCGTGAAGGGCGGCACGTACTACCCGATGACGGTGAAAAAGCATCTGCGCGCCCAGGACATTGCCCGCGAGAACAACCTGCCGTGCATCTACCTGGTTGATTCCGGGGGGGCGAACCTGCCCAATCAGACCGACGTCTTTCCGGACCGAGATCATTTCGGCCGCATTTTCTACAATCAGGCGACGATGTCGGCCGAAGGCATTCCGCAGATCAGCGTGGTGATGGGTTCGTGCACCGCCGGCGGCGCTTACGTGCCGGCGATGTCGGATGAGTCGATCATCGTCCGCGAGCAGGGCACGATCTTTCTCGCCGGGCCGCCGCTGGTCAAGGCGGCGACCGGCGAAATCGTCAGCGCCGAAGAACTGGGCGGTGCCGACGTGCACACTCGGATCTCCGGCGTCGCCGATCACTTCGCGCAAAACGACCATCATGCGCTGGCCATCGCCCGCCAGATCGTCGGCCGCCTGAACCGCGTGAAATCATTGACGCTCGACGTCGCTCTCCCACGCGACCCGCTGTTTCCGCCCGACGAGCTCTACGGCGTCATCAATGCCGACATCAAGAAGCCCTACGACGTGCGCGAGGTCATCGCCCGCGTGGTCGACGGCAGCGACTTCGACGAATTCAAGGCCCGCTATGGCACGACGCTGATCACGGGCTTTGCGCGGCTGTCAGGCTACCCCGTGGGCATCGTCGCCAACAACGGTGTGCTTTTCTCCGAGTCCGCGCTCAAAGGCGCGCACTTCATCGAGCTATGCAGTCAGCGCAACATCCCGCTGGTTTTTCTACAGAACATCACCGGCTTCATGGTGGGGCAGAAGTACGAGGCGGGCGGCATCGCCAAGGATGGCGCCAAGCTGGTTACCGCGGTGGCTTGCGCCAAGGTGCCCAAGTTCACCGTGATCATCGGGGGCAGCTACGGCGCAGGCAACTACGGCATGTGCGGCAGGGCGTTCAATCCACGCTTTCTATGGATGTGGCCGAACGCGCGCATCTCGGTCATGGGAGGCGAACAGGCGGCGACGGTGCTGGCGACGATCCGCCGCGACGCCATCGAGGCCAAAGGAACCGCCTGGAGCGCCGACGAGGAGGCGGCGTTCAAGGCGCCGATCCGTGAGCAGTACGAGCGCGAAGGGCACCCGTACTACGCCAGCGCACGCTTGTGGGATGACGGCGTGATCGATCCCGCCGACACCCGCAAGGTGCTCGGGCTCGCGATCTCGGCGGCGCTGAACAAGCCGGTCGAGGCGACCCGGTTCGGCGTCTTCCGGATGTAAATCCATGGTCGATCCCACAGCCACCTATTCGACGCTTGAAATAGCGGTTAGCGGCAGGGTCGCGCGCGTCGCGCTCAATCGGCCCGAGGTGCATAACGCGTTTGACGAGACCTTGATCGCGGAGCTGACGCACGTCGTCCGGACCTTCGACGCGGATACGAGCATCCGCGTGCTCATCCTCGAAGGCCGGGGAAAAAGCTTTTGCGCCGGGGCCGATCTCCATTGGATGAAAAGGATGGCCGGCTTCACGCAGGCCGAGAATCTCGCTGACGCCAACAATCTCGCCGCGATGTTGTCGGCATTGAACGGCATGTCGAAGCCGACCATCGCACGGGTGCACGGCGCTGCATATGGGGGCGGCGTGGGACTCGTCGCCTGCTGCGATATCGCGATCGGCACGCGGGAAGCGTCATTCGCGTTGTCGGAGACGCGCCTCGGCCTGATTCCGGCCGCGATCAGCCCCTACGTGATCGAGGCGATCGGGGCGCGCGCCGCCCGGCGCTATTTTCTTTCCGCGGAGCGCTTCGGCGCCGAGGAGGCGCACCGCCTCGGCCTCTTGCACGAGCTCGTGGCCGAGGCGGAGCTGGACGCCGCGGTCGACCGGCTTATAGCGACACTGCAGGAGGCCGGCCCGCAGGCGCAGGCGGAAGCAAAGTTGCTGATCCACGCCGTCGCGCAGCGGCCCATCGACCAGGGCGTGATAGGCGATACCGCCAAGCGTATTGCACGGGTTCGCGCCACGCTCGAAGGCAAGGAAGGCGTCGCCGCGTTCCTGGCCAAGCGGAAACCCGCCTGGGTTCCGCGGGATAAGTGAACGGTAAAGCGGTATGGACAAACTCGACACCATGCAGCTGATCGCGCTCGCCGCGGCGCTCGGCTGGGCCAGCGGGATACGGCTTTACGCGGTTCTGTTTATTGTCGGCGCCGTCGGTTTTGCAGGATGGTTCGAGATTCCAGAGCATCTACGGGTGCTTTCGCATCCGCTGGTCCTTGGCGCTTCCGGCTTCATGGTCGCTGCCGAGTTCTTCGCCGACAAGATTCCAGGCTTCGATTCGGTTTGGGATCTGGTGCACACCGTGATTCGCATTCCGGCCGGGGCCGCGCTTGCGGCAAGCGTCTTCGGCGATTCGCCGCCGGCATGGATGCTGGCCTCCGCCATTCTGGGCGGGACGCTCGCGGCCGGGAGCCACTTCACCAAGGCAGGCGCTCGCCTGGCGATCAACACCTCGCCTGAACCGGTGTCGAACTGGGCGGCGTCGTTTGGCGAGGATTTGCTGGTCGGCGCGCTGCTCTATCTCGCGCTTGCGCACCCGGTCGCGCTGCTGATCGTGCTGGCGCTGCTGATCGCTCTTTCGGCGTGGCTGCTGCCCAAGCTGTGGCGCTTCATTCGGGCGATGTCGGTGCGAATCTCGCAAGGATTGGACGGATTGCGCGGCGCCGCGCCAAAGCGTTCGGCGGCGGAAAAATCGGCCGATGTTTGACCGCATTCTGATCGCCAATCGCGGCGAAATCGCCTGTCGCGTCGCGCGGACCGCGCGACGCATGGGAATCCATGCCATCGCGGTTTATTCGGACGCCGACGCCGACGCACTTCACGTCGCCGCTTGCGACGAAGCGCATCGTCTCGGGCCGGCGCCACCGCGTGAGAGTTATTTGCGCGCTGATCGCATCATCGAAATCGCCGTAGCCGCTGGCGCGCAGGCAATCCATCCGGGCTACGGCTTTCTGTCCGAGAACGAAGCGTTCGCCGAGGCGGTCGCGGCGGCGGGGCTCGTCTTCGTCGGGCCTCCTCCCGCCGCGATTCGCGCCATGGGCTCCAAGTCCGAATCAAAAAGGATCATGGCCAAGGCCGGTGTTCGACTGGTGCCCGGCTATCACGGCGCCGACCAGGACGATGCGCTGCTCGCCCGCGAGGCCGATACCATCGGCTACCCGGTGCTGATCAAGGCGTCCGCCGGCGGCGGCGGCAAGGGCATGCGCGTGGTCGAACGGCAAGCGGATTTCGCCGCGGCGCTGGCCTCGGCGCGGCGGGAGGCGAACGCCGGCTTCGGCGACGACAGGATGCTGCTGGAAAAGTATCTGCACGAACCGAGGCATATCGAGATGCAGGTGTTCGCGGACACACACGGCCAATGCGTGCATCTGTTCGAGCGCGATTGCTCGGTGCAGCGCCGGCATCAGAAAATCCTCGAGGAAGCCCCCGCGCCCGGGATGACGCGCGAGCGGCGCAGCGAGATGGGCCTGGCGGCCGTGGCGGCGGCGGAGGCGATCGGATACGTCGGTGCCGGGACGGTCGAATTCATCGTCGACAAGACCGGGCTGTTTCACTTCATGGAGATGAACACGCGCTTGCAGGTCGAGCATCCGGTCACCGAGATGATCACCGGGCTCGATTTGGTCGAATGGCAATTGCGGGTTGCGGCGGGCGAAGCGCTGCCGCTGACGCAGGCCTCGCTCGACTTCTTCGGACACGCCATCGAGGCGCGCATCTACGCCGAGGACCCCGAGCGCGGCTTCCTGCCCTCGATCGGGCGCATCGCTTACCTCGCGGCGCCCCCCGAGTCGGACTCCGTTCGCATCGATACGGGCGTGCGTGCGGGCGACGAGATCAGCCAGTACTACGATCCCATGATCGCCAAGCTGGTCGTCTGGGGCGAGGATCGGAAAAGCGCGCTGCGCCGGCTTCGCCGTGCGCTGGCGAGCTACCACGTTGCCGGAGTGACGACTAACATTTCATTTCTGCAGCGCGTTGTCGCGCATCCGTCCTTTGCCGAAGCGCGTCTGGATACCGGCCTTATCAGCCGTCATCACGGGGAATTATTTGCGCCGCCTCACCCGCCTTCACCGCGAGTCCTGGCTGTCGCCGCCATCGGCGAGTTCCTGCGGCTCTTGGACGAGGCAGCGCGGCAAGCGCAGGCATCCGAGGACCGCTTTTCGCCCTGGCATGCAATCGACCCGTGGTGGCTCAACTCGGGCGAGCATGCGATTTCGCTCAGCTACTCGGCATTTGGCCTGACGCATGGTGTGCGTTTGCGAGCGATCGGAGGCGATGTCCTGGTCAGCATCGCCGGCGCCGCGGGCGCGGCGGATGTGGATCTGACGGCGAGCGCAAGCCGGCGCGGCGAGGGCATGGCGGTCACCCTCGATGGCGTGCAACTTAACGTAAGCGTAGTGCCTCTTGGAGACCAGCGTTACGTCTACGTCGACGGGCAGCTGCATAAATTGATCCTCGTCGATCCGATGGCCCACGCATCCGAGGACGAGCATCGAGGCGGACACCTGACCGCGCCGATGTCGGGCACGATCGTAGCGGTGCTGGTCAAGGCCGGCGACTCCGTCATCCGGGGCGCACCGCTCCTGATCCTCGAAGCGATGAAGATGGAGCACACGATCACCGCGCCCGACGCGGGTACGGTGAGCGCGGTGCATTACCGCCAGGGCGATCAGGTGAGCGAAGGCGCGGACCTCATCGATGTCGATGCCTCTGACGCCGATACAGGCGATGCGAAACCGACGGCGGTGTGAAGCTTCTGTTTTATACCGCCGTCAGCGACAGTGCCGCCTGGGTTGACGCCTTGGCGCGGGCCATGCCCGAAGCGAGCATCGGCACCTGGCCCCAGGACGCGACCGACACCGCTGACTATGCGCTGGTGTGGAAGCCGCCGCCCGAGCTGCTGGCAAAGCTCCAAAGCGTCAGAGCCATCTTCAATTTAGGCGCCGGCGTCGACAGCTTGGGATCGATGCCGCCTGCGCTCGAAGCGGTGCCGTTGATTCGGCTCGAGGATGCAGGTATGGCAGAACAGATGGCCGAGTACGTCGTGCACGCGGTCCTGCGCCGCTACCGCGAATTCGACACCTACGCGGAATCGCAACTTGCCGGGTCGTGGCAGCCGCGGCGGCGCCTCGACAAAAACGGGTTTCGGGTCGGCATACTGGGTATGGGCGTGCTCGGCGTCGCAGTCGCCGCCGCATTGGCGCCCTTCGGGTTTCCCATCGACGGCTGGAGCCGATCGCGCAAGCAAATTCCCGGGGTGCGGAGTTTCGCCGGCACGGCCGAGCTCTCCGGGTTTCTCGGCCGTTGCCGCGCGCTCGTCTGCATGCTGCCTCTTACCGCCCGGACTCGGGGAATGCTCAACCGCGCGACGCTGTCTCAACTGTCGCGGGGAGCTTACGTGGTCAACGTTTCACGCGGCGCGCTGCTGATCGACCAGGATCTGCTCGCGTTGATCGATTCGGGAGCGATCAGTGGTGCCACCCTCGACGTCTTTCAGGAGGAGCCTTTGCCGCCGTCGCACCCTTTCTGGCATCATCCGCGCATTACCGTGACGCCGCACGTCTCCGCGGCGACACAAATCGAAGAATCCGTCGCCCAGGTCGCCGCCAAGATCCGGCGACTCGAGGCGGGCTTGCCGGTCAGCGGCATCGTTGATCGCGCGCATTTTTACTAGAAGAGATGAAACTGCCGCAACGTGTCACCATGGTTGAAGTCGGCCCGCGCGACGGACTGCAGAACGAGAAGTCGCCGGTGCCCACCGATATCAAGGTCGGTTTGATCGACATGCTTACCGACGCCGGCCTGCCGGCCATCGAGGCGACAAGCTTCGTCTCGCCCAAGTGGGTCCCTCAGATGGCGGACAACGCCGAGGTGATGGCGAGGATCCGCCGCAAGCGCGGCGTGCGCTACCCGGTCCTGACGCCGAACCCGAAGGGCTTCGAGGCGGCGCTGGCTGCCGGCTGCGACGAAGTGGCGGTATTCGTCGCCGCGTCGGAGACTTTTTCTCAAAAGAACATCAACTGCAGCATCTATGAGAGTCTCGAACGCGCGAAGCCGGTTGCCGCGGCGGCAAAGGCTCACCGCGTGCGTATTCGCGGCTATATCTCGTGTGTCCTCGGCTGCCCGTACGAGGGCGATATCGCGCCGTCCGTCGTGCGCGATGTCGCGGCGGCGCTGAAGGCGATGGGTTGCGACGAGGTCTCGCTCGGCGACACCATCGGCACCGGAACGCCCGGCAAGACGCAGCAGTTGCTGCGCGCCGTCGCCGAAGCAGTTCCTGTCGCGGAGCTCGCCGGCCATTTTCACGATACCTATGGCCAGGCGCTCGCCAATGTCTACGCTGCAATGGAGCTCGGCATGGCCACGTTCGACAGCTCGGTTGCGGGCCTTGGGGGTTGCCCCTACGCCAAGGGCGCGACCGGCAACGTGGCGAGCGAAGACGTTTTGTATCTGCTCAACGGACTGGATATCGAGACCGGCGTCGACATGACCCGACTGCGCCTTGCCGGACACTTCATCTGCGATTTTCTCGGACGTCGGCCGGCGTCGCGCGTGGCCCGTGCCCTTGACGCCAAGGAGCCGCTGGCCACGGTGAGTCCGGCATGAGCCAAGGCGCCGACTCCGCATCCGTCGCTTCTCCCTGCAACAGCGTGTGTATCGTCGATCCGGTCACCGGCTTGTGCGCCGGATGCTTTCGTACGCTGGAGGAGATCAGCGGGTGGATCGATTTCTCGGCCACCGAAAAGCGCAAGGTGATCGCCGCGCTCGATGCCCGACGATCGAATTTCGGTGCCGCGATCGAGTCCCGACTGGAGGACCGTGTCGAGCGCTGACTGGTATTTCGATTTCGTCTCCCCGTTCTCGTACCTCCAGTGCGAGCAACTGCCGACGCTCGAACGCTCGATCAGGATCCGCTACCGGCCGGTGCTGTTTGCGGCCTTGCTCGCGGCGCACGGCCACAAAGGGCCCGCCGAGATCGCCTCAAAACGCCGCTTTACCTACCGCTTCGTGGTTTGGCAGGCGGCGAAGCTCGGCATTGCACTCAAGTTTCCTGCCGTGCATCCCTTCAATCCATTGTCTCTACTGCGGCTCGCGATCGTCGCGGACTGCGAGCCGTCGGCAGTGCGGCGCATCTTCCGTTTCGTCTGGCGCGATGGACGTCTCGGGGATTTGCCCATCGAGTGGGCGGAGCTGATCAGCGAGCTCGACATACCGGACGCGGCTTCCCGCATCGCGTCGTCCGAGGTCAAGGACGCGCTCAAAAAAAATACCGACGACGCGATTGCACGCGGCGTCTTCGGCGTGCCGACGCTGGCCATCGGCGATGAGCTTTTCTGGGGCGTCGACGCGACGGAGATGGCCGCCGATTACGTCGCGCAGGGCTGCAAGTTCACCGACGCCGAGATGACCCGCGTCGCGAGCCTGCCGGCAGGCGTCCAGCGCGACGTATCGAAGCGCAAGTGATTCGACTGCTGTCGGGCGGCAATCACTTCTTCTTGGGCGGCAGTGTCATCGCGCGCGCTGCAGCGGTCTGCCGGGTGCGGAAGTCGGTGAGCTTGGCAGCCAGCGCCGGGTCGCCGCGCGAGAGCCACGCGATCGCGAAAAGGGCGGCGTTGGCCGCTCCCGCCTCGCCGATCGCAAAAGTCGCGACTGGAATGCCTTTTGGCATCTGCACGGTCGACAGCAAGGAATCCTCGCCGCGCAAATACTTCGATGGTATCGGGACGCCCAGTACCGGCAGCATGGTCTTCGCGGCAAGGACTCCAGCCAGATGCGCGGCACCGCCGGCACCGGCAATGATGCAGGCGAGCCCGCGCGAGGCCGCGCTTTCGGCGTACGCGAATGCGTCATCGGGCGTGCGATGCGCGGAGAGGACCTTCGCCTCATGCGGTACACCGAAGGCGGTCAATTGAAGGACCGCGTGCTGCATGATCTCCCAATCGCTATCGCTGCCCATGACAACGCCGACCGCGCCGATCGGGTGCGCCTGTTTCCGTGGAGGCATGCTGGTCCTTCCTTTTCCTGGCAAGCAGACATTTGCGCGCGCGTGCCGCGCCTCGTCGCCGATTTTACCACCGCCGCGGGATGCGCTTGGCGACTCGCTTCGCCGCCCCGCGGGTCCTCGATGCGTCCATTCGACCCGTCGGTGTCTGAAAATCATCAGCGCTGAGCGATAATGACGGCGATGTCGATTGGAACACTGCTCAGGGTGACAGGACGTAGTGCGACGGCGCTGGCGATGGCCGCGGGTCTGGCCGCGAGTTTGGCCAACTTCGCCGGTGGGGCCGCTTTAGGCGAGCCGACCGACGCCGATTTTGCCGTCGCGCGCGATGCCTTTCACGCCGGCGCCGCCGCGCGACTGGACAAGATTGCGCCTCGTCTCAAAGGACACTTGCTCGAATCGTACGTGGAATACTGGCAGCTCCGGCTCAAGCTGGACGATGCCGATCCCGATCGCGTGCGGAGCTTCCTGACACACCGCGAAGGCGGGCCACTCGTCGATCGCCTGCGCGGCGAATGGCTAAAATCGTTGGCCAAGCGTGGGCAGTGGACGATGTTCGCGGCCGAATATCCCAAACGCGCCGGCGACGATACCGAGCTTGGCTGTTATGCGATCCAATGGCAGCGCATCCGCGACGGGGACGGGGTACTCGATCTAGCGCGGCCGCTGTGGTTCAACGGACAAGAGCAGCCGGAATCGTGTCAGCCCTTGTTGGCGGCGCTCTTGGCGCTGGGCAAGATCACATCGCAGGACGTCTGGACGCGCTTCCGCCAGGCGCACGAAGCGGGCAACTTCCGGCTTACGGGCCGGCTGCTGGACTTGCTGCCTGCGGGCGAGCGGCCGGCGCAAGCGGATGTCTCCCGCGTCGAGCGCAATCCTGCGCAGGTGCTCGGCAAGGGGGATTTCCGCTGGTCGTCCAAGGGCGGCCGCGAGCTCGCGCTCTACGCGCTGGATCGCGCTGCTCGAAGCGACGCCGGCGCGGCGCACGACGCCTGGGTGAAATGGCGCTCGCGCGTGCCTGACCCCGATCGAAAGTACGGCAATCTGCTCATTGCGTACAACGCGGCGCGCCAGTTGTTGCCGTCGGCGAATACCTGGTATCGCGAAGCCGAGGGAGCGTCACAAAATGAGCAGCAGCACGCCTGGCACGTGCGCGCGGCACTTCGTGCGCTCGCCTGGGACGATGTCGCGCGCGCGATCGATGCGATGCCCGAAGCGCAGACGCTGGATCCTGCATGGCGCTATTGGAAAGCGCGCGCGCTGTCTGTCGCAGGTAAGGGCGACGACGCGACCAGGCTCTACGGCAGCCTTGCCACCGAGCATCACTTTTACGGATTCCTGGCCGCCGAAGCGCTTGGCGCGGCGGTCATGCCGGTAAGCGAGCCGCTGCCGGCGGATGCTCCCGCGCTGGCGGCGTTCGGCGCGAGGGATGACGTCCAGCGCGTGATACGCCTCACGTCGCTCGATCTACGCCCCGAAGCGCAGCGCGAATGGCTGTACGTCGTCCGAACGCTCGACGACGACAGTCTGCTGCTTGCCGCCGAGGTCGCGCGCCGCAACGGCTTGTACGACCGGTCGATCAACACCGCTGAACGCACCCAGCGGCGACACGATTTTTCGCTTCGCTATCCGACGCCGTACCGAACGGAAATCGGCGCCGCCGCGCGCGACTATCAGATCGATGAAGCGTGGGCATTCGGCCTCGCGCGACAGGAGAGCCGTTTCATCGCCGACATCATGTCCAGCGCCGGCGCGGTGGGATTGATGCAGCTCATGCCGGCGACGGCACGTTGGGTCGCGCGCCAGATCGGACGTGCCGATTATCGCGTCAGCTCGCTCGATCAGCCGGAGCTCAATGCGCAAATGGGAAATTATTATCTTCGCCATGTTCTCGATCGGCTCGACGGCATGCCGGTGCTCGCGACCGCGGCTTATAATGCCGGCCCCGGGCGCGCTCAGGCATGGCGCGGCGCGGCGCCGATGGAGGGCGCGATCTACGCCGAAACCATTCCTTTCAACGAAACGCGCGACTACGTGAAAAAGGTCCTCGCCAACGCGATGTTCTATCAAACGCAGCTCGGACTTCCCTATGTCGCGCTGCGTGAGCGACTTGGCGTGGTGGCGCCGAAAGGCACCAGCGCGTTGAGCGAGGTCGCGGCCATTCCTCCGAGAGATCGCCCGAAAGAGGCGCCATGAGCGCCACGGGTGACAAGGCGATGCTGGTGCTGGGCGGCAGCGGTTTCGTCGGCCGGCATCTGGTCGCGCGGCTGGCCGCGGTCGGACGGCAAGTCATCGTTCCGACCCGTCGTCGCGAGCGCGCAAAACATCTGATCCTGCTTCCGACCGTCGATGTTGTCGAAGTAGATGTACACGATGAAGCGGTGCTGGTGCAGTTAGCACGGCGTGCGTCGGTGATCGTCAACCTGGTCGGCATCCTGAACGAGCCGCGCCGCGGCGAGTTCGAGCATGTTCATGTCGAACTCGCGCGCAAGCTCGTCGCCGCCTGCGGCGTGGCGGGCGTATCGCGCCTACTTCACATGAGCGCGCTCAACGCCGATCCGAAAGGGCCGAGCCGATATCTGCAGACCAAGGGCGAAGCCGAGACCATCGTCGCGAACTCGGATCTTGCGTGGACAATTTTCCGGCCGTCGGTCATCTTCGGTCGCGAGGATTCGTTTCTCAACCTCTTCGCCAAGCTCGAGCGGATGATGCCCGTCCTGCCGCTGGGATCCTCCGGCGCGCGGTTTCAGCCGGTGTTCGTCGGCGATGTCGCGCGCGCGTTCGAAGCGGCGACCGACGATGACACGGCGCACGGTCAGCGTTACAGCTTGTGCGGGCCCAAGGTTTACACGCTGCGCGAGCTGGTCGCCTATGTCGGAGAGCTTACCGGATACAAGCGTCCGATCCTGCCGCTCGGCCGCGGCATGTCGCGGCTGCAGGCGCGCGTGCTGGAATGGCTTCCCGGCCCGTTGATGAGCCGTGACAACCTGGCGTCGATGGAGCAGGACAACGTTTGCGACGGCGACTTTCCCGCGAAGTTCGGGTTTGCGCCCACGGCGCTGGAAGCCGTCGCACCGGGATACCTCGCGACCGATGCCGTCAAAAGCCGCTACGACGAGTTCCGCTCACAGAGCGGTCGCTGAAAACGCGGCGGCTTTAGCACATCAAGCGTGACGTCGACATGAAACGTCGCCGGCCACCGCGTCCATGAAGATCTATCGTGTGGGAGGCGCGGTGCGCGACGAGCTACTAGGACGCGGAATCGCGGATCGCGACTACGTGGTCGTAGGCGCGACGCCGGAGGAAATGCTCGCGCAGGGTTATCGCCCTGTCGGCCGCGACTTCCCCGTCTTCCTCCATCCCCAGTCGGGCGAGGAATACGCGCTCGCTCGCACCGAGCGCAAGAGCGGTCGCGGCTATCACGGCTTTACCTTTCACGTCGCGCCCGACGTGACGCTCGAGGAGGATCTCGGCCGCCGCGATCTGACCATCAATGCCATGGCGCGCGACGCCGATGGAGCGCTGATCGATCCTTACGGCGGGGAGCGCGACTTGCGTGCGGGCGTTCTGCGCCACGTAAGCCCCGCGTTTGCCGAGGATCCGCTGCGAGTGCTTCGTGTCGCGCGATTCGCGGCGCGGCTCGGCTTCGCGGTCGCGCCGGAGACCGAGGCGCTGATGCGCTCGATTGCCGCCGGCGGCGAGCTCGCCACGCTGACGCCGGAACGGGTGTGGCAGGAGCTCTCCCGCGCGCTGATGGAGCCTCGTCCCTCGCGCTTCCTGGTCGTACTGCGGCGCTGCGGCGCATTGAACCAGTTGCTGCCCGAGGTCGATGCGCTGTTCGGCGTGCCGCAGCCAGTAGCGCATCATCCCGAGCTCGACACCGGTGTACACCTGCTGGAAGCGCTCGACTTCGCTGCCGCCGCCGGCGACGCGCTTCCGGTGCGCTATGCGGTGCTCACCCACGACTTGGGCAAGGGTGCGACAGCGCGCGCGGATTGGCCGCGACACATCGCGCACGAGCAGAAGGGCGTTCGCCTCGCGGAAGCGATGAGCGAGCGCTTGCGAGCTCCAGCCGATTGTCGCGATCTGGCGATCCTCACCGCCCGCTATCACGGCACCGTACACCGCGCCTCCGAGCTGCGTCCTGCGACGCTGCTCGATCTGCTGCTGGCAACCGATGCCTTGCGCCGCCCGGAACGCCTGGCGTGGCTGTTGCGAGCCTGCGCCGCCGATGCGCTATCGCGACCGGGCCGATCCGGTGAAAGCTACGCACCGGCGCAATGGATGAATTCGGCGCTGGCAGTCTTGAAGGCGGTTGACGCGGGCGCGATTGCGCGAGAAAGCGTCGACCCGGCGCACCTGCCTGCAAAGATCCGCGAAGCGCGGATCGCCGCGTTGCGTGCGTGGAAGAAGCAAAACGAGCTTCCGCCCTCACCTGCCTGATTGAGCATTAGGAAAGTACGTGACGCTTAGCCGCACTTAGCGGATTCGAGCCGTAGTTTGCACGGC
>JRHI01001788.1_pt1 | contig 16738 bp, 19 predicted proteins | sample 215371 | NCBI WGS metagenome assembly JRHI01 (sample SAMN02929681, study PRJNA255918) | sediment metagenome | biome: cave system; feature: Ice Cave; material: Sediment; isolation source: sediment from deep within a dark volcanic ice cave with no known source of... ...
AGGTTGAAAAACGGCCCGACCTCTATCACGAAGTCAGACGCAAACCATCGGCGAGTACGTCGTCGCGTTCAGGGACGGGAGCGAGGATAGGCTCGCGCTCGGGCGCCAGCCGAGGACGGTGAATCACCGGTTGTGCGTGTTGGTGTCGTTCTTCGAGTTTCTCGCGCGCCGCGACCGTGATCGTGGGTGCGGGGTATGGGGCGAACGGCCGTGTCCCGTGCCGGTCCGGCGCTCGGTGATGGACGGGTCTCACGGGATGCCTGGTCGTGACGTGGTCCGCCGCGGCCGCCGCGGCGAGTATCGGCAGCGCGTTCCCCGGCGGCTGCCGCGACGGGTCGCGCCCGAGGTCGCGGTGCGGTTGATCGATGCGGCCGGCTCTGAGCGGGACCGGGCGTTGTTGACGTTGTTGTGGCGGTCAGGTCAGCGGATCGGGGACTGGAGCGCGTTACACGGCGAGCACGGGATCCTGGGGATGCGTCTGGGTGATCTCGATCGTCGGTCGGGCACGATCGTGGTGCGGTTGAAGGGCGCGCGGGATGAGCATCGCGTGCCGGTCAGCGATGACTTCTGGCCGGTGTTCGCCCGCTACCTCGGGCAGGAGCGGGGGCTCGGCGCTCCGTTTGATCCAGCGTGGGTGATGTTCCGCCGCGGGCACGGCCGCCCGTTGACCTATTCCGCGTTTGAGCAATCGCTGCGGCATCTGTGCGCCAGCGTGGGCGTTCACGTCACGGCGCACATGTTCAGGCACGCGCTCGCCCAGGCCGTCGTCGACGTCGCCGGACTGAAGGTCGCTCAGGAGATGCTCGGCCATGCCCACATTTCGACGACCGCGGACACCTACTCGCACGTCGACGAGCAGGCGATGGTCGCGGCGGTCGAGCGCGTCAGGGACCTGTTCGACCTGCGAGCCGCGACGAACCCCGGCGATGGCACCGCCGGCGGCTACGTGTTTCCGTATGACCCCTCAACGCTCGCCGAGCTCGACGCGGCCGCGGACGGCGGGCTGGGCGAGGAGCCACGGTGGTGAGCGTGCCGTGCGCGTTCCCGGAGCTGGCGGACCGGCGCTATGACGGCGAGGTACTGCTGGCCGCGCTGGAGCCGCTGGTCGATCGGCTGGTGATGGACCACGACAACCGGTCGAAGATGAGGCTCTCGATGCGGGAGCTGCGCGTGGTGTTGGATGGTCTGCCGGGCGACACGCTGCAGGAGCGATGGTCGGCGTTCGAGTGGCGGGTGTGGCCCGATTGGCTGCGCGGCGTCGGCCGCGCGCCTCACGATCGCTGGACGTTCGGGGTGTGTCTGCTGATGATCTCCCAGGCCGCCCGGCCGAGCTGGTCGTTTCTGCAGTGCACCTATACGCGCGCGTGGGTGAAACGGCTACCCCCGGAGGCGCCGCTGCAGGCAGCGGCTGGCCGGCTGGCGCCGGCGCTTGAGAGCGTGACTTGGGCGACGAAGGCGTTGCGGGAGAAGGCGCTGAAGAACGGCCTTCGGATCTTGATGGTCGGCGGGTACAGCCAGCTTGAGCAGATCACCGATGAGGACCTGCGGGCGGTGCCGGTCGTGGTCGGGTCCGGCAGCGACGTGTTGGACGCGGCGCTCTGCTCGCTCGGGGTGCTCGGGAGAACGCCGTTGCGGGGTGCGGCACGGAGGATGCGCAGCCGCCGGCTCACGCCTGCCGAGTTGGCGGAACGCTCGCGGATCCCGGAGCGTTTCCGGCCCGCTCACGTCTTGTATCTCGACGTCTACCAGGATCGGATCTCCAACGTGTATGCGACGACGCGTCACAAGCACAACTCGCTCGAGCACTTCTGGTGCTTCATCGACGAGCGCTTTCCCGAGGTCGGCGGCTGCTCGGAGATCCGTCCCGCGCACGCCCGCGCCTACATTCCCGAGGCGATCGAGCTCGCCCGCCGCGTCCAGCGCGGCCCCCGCGCCGGCGAGCGGGAGGACCGCTCGACCGCGATGCAGTGGCTGACGAACATCCGCTGCTTCTTCGCCGACGTCTGCACGTGGGGCGCCGAGGAAGGCTCGCCGTTTGAGCAGCACGCACCGGCCGCGGTGCCGCTCGAGCGTCACGACCTCCGCAACATTGGGTTCGAGAAGGTCCGCCGCCGCGCGCAGGCGCAGACCGCGGAGAAGGTGATCGATCTCGAGCGGGAGATCCCGAAAATGCGGGCGCTCGCGATCCGCTGCTGGGACGACGCAGAGCAAGCGTCCAAGGCGGCTCCGCCAACCAGGGCGAGTGGGATCGCTGAAACGGAGGCGTTCTGGGATTGGGCGGTGCTCGAGCTGCTGTTGCAGAGCGGGCTGCGGATCGAGGAGGCCAGCGAGCTGACCACGCTCGATGTGCTGCGCCGCCGCCATCCGGACGGGCGGACCTACTACATGCTGCACGTCAAACCGTCGAAGTTCGACCGGGCCCGGGTGATCCCGATCGGCGACGGGCTCGGGCGGGTGATCGCGGAGATCATCCGTCACGTCAAAGCGTTCTACGGCACCGATCGGGTGCCCGACTGCGACCACTACGACGCGAGCGAGAAGCGCGCGCTGCCGCGCGCGCCGTATCTGCTGCAGGGCTGCCGGCACCCGAGCCCGCTCGCGTTCGCTGCGATCCGCACGCGCCTGGCCCGACTCTCCCGGCTGGCGGAACTGCGCCGCGCAGACGGTTCGGAGCTGATCGTCCGCCCGCACGACTGCCGGCGCGCGTTCGCGTCCGAGCACTTGAACAACAACACGCCGGTGCACGTGATCCAGGCGCTACTCGGGCACGCGTCGATCGACACCGTGATGGTCTACGCCAAGCTCTACCCCTCAACACTGGTCGAGGAGTACCGCAAGACCGTCCGCGCCGTCTACGTCGACCACCACGGCACCGCCGCGCTGCACAACCCGACCGCCGAGGAATGGGCTGAGTTCCAGGCCAGCTGCGGGATGCGCGACATGGGCACCCACCTGTGCGCGCTCCCGACCGGTGAGCACTGCGCCCGCGGGCTGGTCTGCCTGGGGTGCGGGCATGCGCAGCCGAAGCAGAGCGCAGCACCGGTCTTTCGGCGGATGCTCGTCAGCCACCGCCGCAGCCTGACGGCTGCGCGTGAGGGTGGTGAGCCGGCCGGGCAGATCGCCGCGCGGGAGCTCGAGGTGATCCGGATCGAGAGCGCGCTGCGACGCGCGGACGAACTCACCGAAGACGTCGCCGGCGCGATCGAAGCCGCCGCCTGAACACCCGCAGACGGCTACTGATCGATGAGGAACGGGTGCTCACCCGCCGCGACCGAGTCGACCAGATCACGCAACCGGTTCGCGAGCTCCCGGAAGTCAACGGTGGCCTCGATATACACCTCGGCGAGATAGCCGCCGCTGAGGCTCTGCACGAACACGACCCAGTCGCTCTCGGGCACCGCTACGGGTTCGTCCGGGATGCCCTCATCGCCGATCGAGATATCCAGCAGCGTCTCGTTGTCGAGTTCACAGAACACCCGCAGCGGATCGTCGCTCTCGCCCATCTCGAGCTCGAGATACGGCCGGAACCCGGCGGCGTGCAGCTCGCCGAGCAGCGACGCCCACGCGACCGTCGCGGCTCGCAGCCGCTCGGTGGCGAGCTCGTCGACCGGCGGAAAGTGCGAGAACACCACGACCGGCATCCTACGCCGGGGCGGGGCGGCCGCCGGGGAGGTGCGAAGTCACTTCGCAGGCACCGCCACCAGCTCCTCGCTGACGGGTGACAGGTCCGTGTCGAGGGCCTGCTCGATCTGGCGGGCCACCCGGTCGATCGTCGCGGCGAACTCGGTGACCGCCTCGAGCGCGCCGTTCTCCCCCCACCCGGCGACATACGGGATCGTCTCCCCACCCAGGTCCAGGTGAACGCTCGAACCGACGACGAAACTGACGGTGTCGACGATAACCTCGGCCTGCGCGCGGGAATACTGCTGATAGTCGACGCCCATCGCATGCGCGATCTCGTGGATCAGGACCCGCACCCGCGCGTTCGCGGGCTGCTCGGCGTCAACGACGATCCGCTTCCGCTGGTGGTCGCACCAGCCGCTTGCCGGGCCGTTGATCGTCTCGAACGAGACGGAGAACCCGAGCGTGCCAGCGAACCGCTCAAGCGGCTCCAGCAGATGCTCATGCGAATCGCCGCTCAACGGCTCGACCGGCGGCTCCAGCGGCGCCGCGTGCTCACCTGCCGTGACCTGGGCACGGTCGAACACGGGCACAGCCCGGAAAAAGACGCGCGGCTCGTCGTGCTCATCGCCGTCGGCCTGGCGTTGTTTGACCGTCATCGGCGCGAGGATCCAGATCGCCTTCTCGCCCTTGCTGACCTGATAACCGAGCTCCAGCCAAGCGTGAAACCCCGCCACATGGGCTGCCGTTAACGAAGCTGCCATGAGGGGCAATGTAGCGTTCCCGATGTCGCTTCCCGAACGGGGGCGGAAGCCAACTTCACGCCCGCGGCTCACGCGCGTGGCCCGAGTAGGGGTGCCGTTAAGGAACGTGGCACCAGCCGCCAAGGTAGCCACCAAGGCTCGGGCATGCTCCCGCGAGCTACCGCGGACGAGCCGCTCCGGTGCAGACGTCCTCGGTCGATGCGCCGTAGGAGTTGGGTCTGACTCCGGAGACCCAGTATCGCGCGCGGCGCTTGGTGCCGCCGACGCGATACTCGAAAACGCGGGCGCTCTGCTGGTAGTCGACGCCCACGAGATACAAGGATCCAATGTTGAGCGCCATTTTGGGTACGAGCACCGTTGCGAACTGGCGCGCTGTAGCGGCGCGCACCGGCAGGCTGGCCGGCGCGAATGAGGCCTGGTGGGGGCAGTCGAGGGGGTATCGCTGGCTCCCGCTAGGAAAGCCTGCAACGAGGCCGCGGGCCGCAAGTTGCCACCGGCCAGCTCGTCTCTCAAGATAGAACGGCTCGACGCGATACTGGCCCGGTTCATGCACGTCGACCTGCGCTGTGGCTCGACCGCCTTTGATTTCGACCCGCTTGACGATCAGGTCGAACTGTTCATGTTGTAGCGTCCTGACCTCTTCCGCAAGGTCACCCGACTTGGTTGTGCAACGGCTCACGCGGCGGCTGGCGGTGTTGCCATAGGGTCCTCCGAGGAGCACGATCTCCGTGCACAGTCGGCTGACATTCCCATCGCGGATCGCGGTTTCGTAATCGGCGATCACCGACGCAACACGGCCCTGCTCGCCCGTAAACTGCTGCTTGGCTACTCGTGTCGAGCCGTTCGGTGCCGATCGAGCCATCGCCTCGTGCCGGCTACCGCAGCCCACCGTGACCAGGCCAACGAGCATGAGAACGACGGTGAAGCGCCGAGGACGGGGGCTCGCTCTGCTGCTCAGTGGTTGTAGATCCTTGCCCGAAGCATGAAGTAGTCGTGACCGTCGGGTAGCGAGGAGGCTCCGTCTCCCACCGTCGGATGCATGCACGACGTGAGCGAGTTTTGGCGATGTCCTAGTCCGGTCGCGTGTCCCTGTTCTTGACACGTGATCTGCAACCTCTGGTTGAACGGTAGGCCAGCGAAGTTGGTGTTATAGACCAGGAAGTGGTTGCTCCTTCCGCCCTGGAAATGGCCGGTCGCTGTGCAGCATGGGCCGGTCGCGCCGTAGAAGAAGCACGCGACAGCTGGTTGCTGGGGTGTCTGCCCGCAGAACGGATCCGTGGGGGCGATCCGTCGTTCGCGGGCAGGTATGCAGCGGTTTCCCTGTGTGCATGTCCCGCCTGGGACGTAGACGGAGGCGAGGCGCGACGAGCGATTCCAGGTGAGCTGCGCCGCAAAGACGGGCCACCGCGACCCTGTGTAGTCCTCGACATACCATTCGGCCACCGGGAGGCTGCCGCGGCTCCAGTGCGCGTACGGGCTCGGCGCTGACGCACATCCCGTGTTCGGACATTGCAGCCAGTTATTTGCCGTCGTGCTGGTGGCGAAGGCGGCGGCGGCGAGCAACGCTGTCACCGTGAGCGAAACGACAAGCGGGGGGCGGGAAGCCTGGGGCGACGGATCACGGTCCCTCCGGGGGGTTGCACGGGTCGATCGGCGGGTCATATCCGCCGGGTGGCGGGGGGGCGGGCTGCGCGCCGGCGGGGGCGGGAATGGCGTCGATGATCATCACGTGGTCGTCTGGGCACTTGAGAACTTGCACGTTGGGATCTCCGGTCGGGTTGAACTGCAACTCCGCCTGCGCCTGGGTGAGCCCGGGGAACGTTGGCAGCGTCGAAGCAGAGTCTGGCTCTGACCCCGTCTGGCTCGCCTTGCCCAAGCTTGGGACCAGCGGATATTGGCCCGTCGGCTTAGGATCGAGGCCGGTCAGCTGGGCTTGCGCTAGCGCCGCGTCGGCCGCTGGGTCTGGGACGACATACGGTGTGAGATCCGACGGCACGTAATCACTTCCGGAGTCGTCGGCGGCCGCGATGCCGCCCGTCACGCCGATCACGATAGCGACCGCCAACGCGGTGAGAGCCCGGCTCCGCTTACCCGCGCGGCTCCTCCTCACGCTCTGCCCATCCTGCTCGCTGCTGTCCCTTCGGCGGATCAACTCGGATCCTCTCCCTACTGCCTCGCCTAAAGCTGCGCCTGCTACGTGACGGCTTCCCTAGGAAGCCTGACATATCGGGAGCCTAAAAGGATCGCGGAGGTCTGGTCAAGCCTTGATCACAGCCTGGTTACGAGCTTGCCGGCGCCGCGTTGGTTGGCCGGCCACCGCCCCGTTGGCGCGGTCCGGCCTTGGCCGGCGGCCCGGTTTCCTCGAGGCTACCTGTGATCTCGTCCAGCACGGTAACGAGCATCCCGGCGATGGCCCCGAACTCCCGCCAACGACGGGCGCCTGTGGTCCCCGGGGTGCGGCCGGGGATCACGCCAGGCTCGCCGCTAGAGTGTGGCCCCAGACCAATGATCGTCGTCGGCGCCGCTCACTGCTCACCGCTCAGCGCCACGATCCGTCGCGGCTCGGGCGAGTCCACCCCACACGAACGACGCGGAGCCCGAAACTGCCGCGAATGCCTATTGTCGCGGCGCAATGCGAATCTCGGCAGTGAGCGTACCGCGGTCATAGATGGTTTCGACCTACAAGCGCAAGGTGTTCCGCTCGTCCTACACCAACCACTACCGCGCCGGCCTGATCAAGCTGCTGCGCGTCCTCGAGTTCCGCTCCAACAACCAGGATCACCAGCCGGTGCTCGACGGGCTGAAACTGATCCTACGCTTCGCCGACTCCAAGACCACGTTCTACCCGCCGGGTGTCACGGTCGTGCTCGACGGCGTCGTCAAGGCCGACTGGCGCGAGTTCGCGGTGTCCGTTGACCCCCGTGCTGGCGAGCGGATCGTGCGGCTCGTCTACGAGTGCGGCGTGCTCGAGGCGCTCCGCGACCGGCTGCGCTGCAAAGAGATCTGGGTCGTGGGCGCTGACAAGTGGCGCAACCCCGACGAAGATCTGCCCCACGACTTCGACGCGAAGCGCCAAGAGAACTACGCCGAGCTGAGACTCCCGCTCGCCGCCAGCGAGTTCACGAGCGCGCTCAGGGACGAGATGCGGCGCGAGCTCGCCGCGTTCAACACGGCGCTCCCGGATCTGGACTGGCTGGAGATCCGTCGACGGAAGGCCGGCGCGATCAAGCTGACCGCCCTCGACCCGGTGCCCGAGCCGCGCAACCTGCGTGCGCTGAAGAAGGCGTGCGTCGCGCGTTGGGGGACCGTCGCGTTGATCGAGATGCTCAAGGAAGCGGTGCTCCGGACCGGGGCGCTCCGCGCGCTCACGGGAGTCGGGACGCGCGGCAGCCTACCGGAGGCGGTCCTGATCGAGCGGCTGCTGCTGATCGCCTACGCCTACGGCACCAACCGCGGGCTGCGGTCCGTCGTGTCCGCCGATCATCCCCACACCGAGGAAGACCTCCGCTACACCGCGCGGCGCTACTGCACCGCAGCTGGGCTGAAAGCCGCCGGCGTTGAGATCGCGAACGCCACGTTCGCGGCCCGGCAAGCGTGGATCTGGGGTGAGAGCACGACCACGGTCGCCTCAGACTCCAGCCACTTCGGATCGTTTGACCGCAACATCTTCACCGAATGGCACGCCCGCTACGGCGGCCGCGGCGTCCTCGTGTACTGGCACGTCGAGCGCGGCCGGATGGCGATCCACTCCCAGATCCTCAACTGCTCGGCCTCCGAAGTCGCCGCGATGATCGAAGGCGTCATGCGCCACGCGACCGCGATGAACATCGACGGCAACTACGTCGACTCCCACGGCCAATCAGAGATCGGGTTCGCGATCACCAGCCTGCTCGGCTTCAAGCTGCTGCCCCGTATCAAGCAGATCAACCGGGCCCGCCTCTACCGCGCCGGCGCCGGGGAGCGCTACGCCGGGCTCGAGCCGGCGATGACCCGACCGATCCGCTGGGAGCTGATCGAGCAAAACTACGACCTGCTGGTCAAGTACGCGACCGCGATCCGTGTCGGGACCGCCACGACCGAGGCGATCCTGCGCCGCTTCACTCGCAACGCCTCGCACCCCGTCTACCAAGCGATGCTCGAGCTCGGCCGCGCACAGAAGACGATCTTCCTCTGCCGCTACCTCCGCGACCGCAACCTCCAGCGCGAGATCAACTCCGGCCTGAACGTCGTCGAGGGCTGGCACGACGTCAACGACATCATCCTGTTCGGCAAAGGCGGCGAATTCGCCAGCAACCAGCGCGACCAGCAGGAGCTCACGGTGCTGTCACTCCATCTTCTACAAGCGGCGCTCGTCTACATCAACACGCTGATGATCCAGGACATCCTCGCCCAACCCGCCTGGGCCGATCGCCTGACCGCGGAGGACAAGCGCGGCCTCAACCCGCTCTTCACCTCGAACATGACGCCCTACGGTGAGGTCAAGCTCAACATGACCAGCCGCCTCGACCTCGCGGACCCGACGCCGCCGCCCCCCGAGACCGAAGCCCTCGCCGCCTGAGCGGCGATCCGACCGGGATCTACATTGCCCCTCGTGACAGCTTCGTTAACGGCACCCCCACATAGGTCGCGTCTGGCCGGGCGAGAGCGATCAGCAACTGGTTGTTCATCGAGTACCTGGCCAGCCCGTTGCGGGAGCGAACGCGCACCCACCGCCGCCAGCCTTCGGAGGTCAGCAGCTGCTCCGCAGCGTGCTTCAGCCGTTCCCGGTCGGCGCGGCGGCGCTCATCGCGTTCGGCGTCGGACAGGCGATGGCGTGACTTGGTGGCCATGAGGGGCTCCGTTCGTGGAGGCCCGCCCGCTGCGGGCCTGTGCCGCTCTACCCGCACCCGGAACGGGTGCGATACTCGGGCGGTCAGGCTCGCGGCGGGTTGTCCGCGCATCACGCGACTCGTCAACACGGAAGCTCGTTCCTCTACAACAGCCGCTTCCATCGGCCAAGCGACGCCACCGGCAACCACTGAACGCGGCGCGGACATCAACGAACGTGTCCGCGAACGTATACACGTTCGTGTTACGCTTGTTGGCGTGATTCGCAAGCCTCACGAAGTGTTGGCAACGCGCGAAGCGCGTGCGCAGCTGCCGGCGCTGCTCGAGCGTTTCCGCCAAGCCGGCGCGGACGCCGAGCCGGTCGTGATCGGCGCGCGCCGCCGTCCCGAGGCCGTCGTGCTCTCCTACGAGCGCTACCTGCAACTCGCCGGCGGCCGCGAACGCGTCGCCGCAGCGCTTGACCAGCAGGCCCGTGAGACCAGCGAGACCCTCGACGCCGACGAGGCGATCGAGGTCGCCAACCAGGAGCTGCACGCGATGCGGCGCGAGCGGCGCGCCGAGCGTCGATAACGCCGGCGTGCGCGTCGTCGTTGACGCGAACGTGCTCGTCTCGGCCGTGATCTCGCCGGCCGGGCCGCCGCGCGAGATCGTGACCGCGTGGATCGATCGACGCTTCGAGCTCGTCGCAAGCCCCGCGCTGCTCGCCGAGCTTCGCGACGTGCTGAACCGAGACAGGTTCCGGCGCTGGGTCAGCACCCCTGCTGCGACCGCATTCGTCGACGGTCTCGCCGAGGACGCGGTGATCGTCGAGGACCCGCCCGCTCAACCCGGGCTCACCGAGGACCCCGACGACGATTACCTCGTCACGCTCGCCCGCGCCGCCGGCGCGGAGTACCTCGTGTCCGGCGATCACCACCTGCTCGACCTCGCCCACCCCAAGCCGCCGGTGCTCACACCGCGCCAGTTCCTCGATCTGCTCGGCGAGTGACTACGCTCCCGATGGGCCGATGACTGACGCGACGGACTGCTTCCTCGTCGCGCGCAACCCCGACCCGGACAGCTCGCTGCCGTTCCTGCTGCGGCTACCGATCGAGGGTGGTGTCCTGCTCAAGGCCCGCGACCGCTGGCCGGCCACCGCCCGCGTCTACTGCCACCCGCTCGACCAATGGCCAGCTGAGGCCGAGATCCTCGAGACGGTCGCGATCCGCAGCTGCGCACGCCGCGGCGCGGCAATCGATCTCGTTCTGGACCGCGCACGCAACAACCGCTCGCAGATCGTCTTCACCACCCCCAACGCCGGCCGTGCCGGCGGGCGGCCGATGATCTTCTGGCAAACCGCCCGCACCGCGCAGCGCGCCCGGCCCGGACAGCGCGTCCCGACCCGCCGCGCGTCCCAGCTCGAGCAGCTGACGATCGAGATCGATACCCGCGAGCGCTACCCCTACAAGTTCACCGGACGCCCCGTCCAACGCGAGCGCACCGCGCTACCCGCCGGCGACTACGCCATCCGCCACGACAACAAGCTGATCGCCGCCGTCGAACGCAAAACGCTCGAGGACTTCACGAAATCGCTGATCGACGGCACGCTGAACTACGCGCTCGCCGAGCTCGCCGCGCTACCCGCCGCCGCGGTCGTCGTCGAAGAGCGCTACGGGAAGCTGCTGGACAACCAGCACGCCCAGCCCGGGTGGCTGCTCGAACTCGTCGCCCGCCACCAGGTCCGCTACCCAGCCGTCCCGCTCGTGTTCGCCGACTCGCGCAAACTCGCCGAGGAATGGACCTACCGCTTCCTCGCCGCCGCGCTCGTCCACCACACCCCCGAACCGGCCGAGCCCGACGAAGACCCGGCACCACAAGCGCCCTGATGCGCCCGGCCGCGATACCGACCACGGCCCCGAAGTCGCGCCCGCGATCGCCGCTACGCCGCCGCCCTCGGGCGACGGCTCCGCGACGACCGCGGCATCCTCCACCGTCGCTGCGCGACCAACATCACGTCCGGCTCGCGMAGCTTGCGGCCACTCCACCGCCACCGACAACTACCCAAGCCGACAAACACGAGATAACGTGTCAAACACGCTGGCCAGCCGCCAGTGAGTGCGCGGCTTGGTGTCAGGGTCGGCGCCGGCGTCACGCCACGCCTGCAACTGCTTCTTGGTCGGCGGGCATGGCGCCCAGATCTTGATCGCCGTGCTGCCACGCGTCACGCAATAGCCGAGCTGCAGCCAGGCGCGAAAGCCGGCGACGCGCTCGGCAGTCTCGTGCTGGGCAAGAATCATGAGGACGTTACGCGGGCTGTAGTTCCGAAATCGCGCCCGGGCCTTGAGATAGGAGCGCCAGCCTTCGCTTGAGCGCAGCTGCTCGATTGACGCGCGGACCAGCTCGCGTTGCTGAGCCTGGCGTTGCTCGCGCTCCTGATCGGTGAGTGCTCGCCTGTGCTTTGCCATTTCTGTGACCTCCGGGGTTTCTGGGCCCCGCCGGGTGCGGGGCCGATCCCCGATCCCCTTGCAGCCCGCAGGGCTGCCATCCTGGGAGGGGTCGACCCCGCGGCGGCGGCCAGTGGGTTACGCTGCGGCTGCTTGCCACGCCGGCTCGCCGAGGACCTCGGCCTTGCGCACGTGACCGGCGAGCGCGAGCAGCTCCAGGCGCCCGTGCGCGCTTGCCACCGCCGGCCGAGCCCGGCGGCGCAGATGGGCCTGCACGGCGGCCAGCGTCACCGGCTCGGCTAGCTCGATGAGCGCGTCGACGAGCTTCTGGTCATGGCTGTCAAGCTCGCGCGACGAGGTCGACGTCGAAGGGTCTTCCGACCCGCCCTCGCCGCGGCAGATCGGGCACAGCCTTCGCGGTGAATTTCGGTATCGGTGAAGCCGACGTTCGCGATGACGATCGCCGGGCCAGGTGGCGGCAACCTCGAAGTCGATGCCATCACGGATCGCTGCGGCGACCAGCGGGCTTTCCCGCCCGGCGCGGTGGGCAGCCAGCCGTGCCTCGAGGTCGTCGGTGTAGCCCAGGTAGTGCCGCGCGTGGCGGTAGGAGCGCTCGAAGTGCAAAAGATAGATGAGACCCATGAGGTCCTCCGTGGTTTGGAGTCCCGTCGGACGCGGGACCGTTGCCCGATGCCCCGCAGCCCGCCAGGGCTGCGATCCTCAGAGAGGGACGGGCCCCGCCGCCGCCGGCGCCGCAGTTAGGACGGATCGTCCTGGGGCAGACGCCCGGGCTCGCGGCCGCTGAGCCGACGAACCTCAAGCGCCCACTGGCACATCAGCTTGACGCGGCGACGGTCAAGGTCACCGGCGCGTCGGGCGCTCAGTTCAGGTGAGAGTTCGTAGCGGGTGGCGCCTACGAAGGCCGCGATCTGTCCCTGGTAGCGGACGAGCATCATGTCCTACGGAGCTTCGAGCTGGGCGTTGTTCACCCTCTGGAACCGGCCAGGGCTCGCGCGAGCCGTCGGCGAGCAGTGAGGATCTGACGCTCGATCGTGCGCTGGCTGTCGCCCGTGCGCTTGGAGATCTCGTCGTAGGTGTAGCCGACCACCTGCATACCGAGGACGTGCGCTTGGCGCTCTGAGAGCTTCGCGCCTCTGATGACGTCGCGTCAGCCAGCAGCTGACGCAGGCGCAGCTCGTCACGAGGATCGACGGGCTCTAGGTCCTCGTTCTTGTCGCCGGTAGCGACCACTATTTGCAGGTCGCGACGTGAGCGGCGCTCATGCCGGACCGCCTGGCGGATCGCCACGGTCGTCAGCCAGCTGTGCGCAGCATCTGTGCTGTCGAGCTCGTGGCTTAGGAACTGTGTCCAAGCGAACATGCAGGCGTCCTCGACGTTGGCGTCTGAGGTATCGACCAGCGACCGGACGCGGCGACGCAGGACCTGCTGGAGTGCTCAAAGAGCAGCGCGGCGCCCGGCGCCGGGATTACCCGAAGCGGACATGATGTGCCTCCTTGGTGGGCGGAGGACCCCGCGCCGGTGCTGGCTGCGGGGGTCGTGTCGTTTGCCCACCGCCCAGCACGCCGGCTGGCGTGCCACCCTGAAAGAGCGGGGTCGGACACGACACCGGCGACTGCGATCTGTCTGTCTGAACGCCGCTTGCCCGGCGAGCGCTGCCGCGTCAGTGAGGTTTGGCCGTCATCGCCACCGGCTACTTACTTAAGGTTTCTTGACTATTGGCCGACCGGTAGCTGATGAGACTGCCCCGGTGGCGCTGCCCGCGCTGCGGCCTGGTTGCCGATCCGCGCTTTCACCAGTGCCGCCAAACGGTACGCCCGCTTGGGCCTCCGTGCCCAGCACGAGCGCACCTGTGTGATCAGGCGGCGTCGCAGTAGTCGACGTCTTCGTCGACGTCGACCTCAACGCCCTGCTCTTCGCTCTCGGCCAGCGCAGCGTCGACGACATCGCCTTCGTCGCTCTCGGCCAGCGCAGCGTCGACGACGTCGCCTTCGTCGCTCTCGGCAGCCTGCGCGGCATGAGCGGCCGCTCGGGCGCTTGACCGCCTCAGCAACGGCGCCGTCCTCGGCGCCCTGCCAAGCCGCTTTTCTCTTCCGGCCAGGCCTGGCCAACGAGGATGCGCGACCGATGTGCACGCTGAGAGCCCGATGAGACGCCATGAGCTACGCGTTTATCTACGCGTCCACCAACGCGGGACACTAAGAATAGTGCTACGCTTGGAGCGTGGAAACGAGCAGCCTAAATCCAGCGGCCCTTCGGGAAGCCATCGAACGTGCCCGCGAACGCCGAGACCGCGCCTACGCGGAGTACGAGGTCGCCAACCGCGAGCTTGAGTGGTTGCAAGAAGGACTCCGGCTGTCCGGGGCCGAGGACGCCGAGCAGGACGGTGATGCTCTCCTGCAGGGCCTCCTGCCCGAAGGGGCGCAGACCCGCAAGCCGACCCTGAGGCAGGCGATCATCCTCGTGATGCGCGCTAATCCGCGCTCGGATTGGACGACCAACGACATCGCCGAGGCCCTGACGATGAACGGCTGGCTGCCGCGCCACGGCGAAGCCAGCAAGCGGATCAGCGACATGGCCAACGTCATGATCCGAGAGGGGCATCTCAATCGCAGCGCTCGGGGCGTGTACAAGCTCTCCGTCTTGCTCGCTGACGCGCTCCGCCGAGCCCTGCCTCCGATCACCGATTATCGCGTGGCCGCGGCAAACGGGATGCCCGTACCAGATCGTCCTGCCGCCAGCGAAGGGCTTGCCGACGACGACTGAAGACTTCCGGTTCTCAAGCCCGCATTCCAGCGGTGTCCGGAAGAGCCACGGTGGCCGGGGAGATTGAGCTCCCCGGCTCACCGCTCGAACCGCAATCGTAATCAGGTCATGAATGGTCGGTCACCCCGGAGCCGGCGCGCTGGGTCTTGAAGGCCGAAGGTGATCGTGTTGGGCGCGCAATGCGTGAATCCGGTAGTCCGTGTAGTGGTTTACGTCTTTGCCAGAGCGAGTGATTAGCCAGGTACTCACAGCACGCGATCGCAATAGCGACGACTTCGATCGCGGTGCTGACTACGCCGGCGGGAATGCTCCGGCGAGCATCTCGGCCAGCCATTGGATTTCGGCGGAGCTCAGCGGTCCGGGTCTCCCGGCGAGTTTCGCGACGTGGGCTGGGTCGTCGACGGTGATCAATCCGCCGCGGGCTTGGGCGTAGTGAAGCCACTGGCGTCTTATGAGCGGGAAGCAAAGCGCACCAAGCACGGTCACGTCGCCGGCGTCGTTGCGGTCGAGCACTCCTGCGACGCGCACGAGCTGGCGTTCGAGCGCGTCGAGCTGGCCGGTGCGGTCGCGTCCGTTGACGAGCAGTTGCTCCCGGCGGTTGATGACGCCAGCAGTCACGATCTGCACGCGGCCGCGGCTGCTTTTGGTGTCGATCACCGTGACTCCGGTGGGGCCGATTGCTATGTGGTCGATATTCGTCCGCCCGCGGCCGGAGACGCGCCGGTCGTGCATCAGGACGACACCGCTGCGGTGGAGGCGCTGCTCGAGCGCGCGGGCGGTCGCCGCTTCGCCCTCGGCGCCTTGGCGCCAAGCGCCGACATTTCGAGGTTCGCCGGCCAGCGCCGCGACGAGTGAGCCGACGGGTCCGTATCTGGCTCGGACGCGCTTGCGCCGCGTTTGTTGGCGTCGCGCGTACTCGCGCTGGGCGCTTGCGCCCGGTGCGCTGTCAGAGTTGTCGTGGATCTGGCTCATGGCTGTCGTGATTGACGGTAGCTCTGGGTCCGGCGGATCACATCGCCTTTGTCCGCCCGGTCTGTTGGGTCACCGGCGTCCCGTTTGGGGACGGTGTGCCCGGCAGCGTCTGTTCGGGGTACACCGGAACCTCGCAGCGGGTGCGTGGTCCGGCCGGATCGATCCGCTCAGGCTCCGCTTGAGGCAGATGGACGGGCAGGATGCTCGCGACGCTAGGCTCGCCGGCGATCGGCGTGTAGATGACCGCTTCGCCTCGGTTGAGCGCGCCGAAGGTGTCCGAGGAGATGCGAAACTCGCGCACGCGTCGGGCGCTGCCGCGCCCCGTGTGCGTGTGTCCGTGCGCGCCGGTCTGGCTGGTCATCTGCCATAGCGAGCGGGTGCCCATCAGTTTCGCGAGCCAGTCGCGGGACTCTGGGCTGGTTTGTCGGTGCGCGACCACGCCGGCGAAGTTGTCGGTCAAGCTTGCCAGCAAGCCAGGTTGTTGCGTGAGCGCGTCGATGTCGGCGGCCGATTGGGTGATCACGATCACCTGTCCGCCGTGCGAGCGGCCGCGTTGCAGGATCGCGACTCCCCGTTGCGCGGCCATCTTGATCACGGCACCGAACTCGTCCAGCAGCAGCGTCCAAGGCGCGCCGGCCTGTTCTGCTGCGTCGTGCAGGTCCGCAAGCGCGAGCACCGAGAGCGCGGCGGCCTCGTCGGGCATTCTGTCCGCGTGTGTTCGCCACATCACGACGGCCCGCTGCTGGAGCGCTTCCACCAGGCGCACGGCGACGGTTTCCCCGTTAGGGGCGAGGCGCGGGGTAACCAGCGTCCGCCCGGCGAGTGCCAGCGCGACCTCGAGCCGGAACACCCCGCCGGAGAGGTCCTGAACCCCCCGGGCGGAGCTGACATAGGTGCCGTGCGCGCTCGCGCGTCGCTTCAGGGCGGCATGTGTGTCGTCCAGAGGCTCGGTGAGCTTGACCAGCTGCTCGTAGTTCCCGGGGAGGCACGCGTCGATCAGCAGAGGGATCGACGGAGGCCACATGCCCGCGGCGTGCAGCACCTTGCAGACGACGTCGAGGTGGCGACGTAGCACGTCGTAGTAGTAAGGCTCGGATTGCTTGATCGCCTCGACCGCCCGGGCGGCCACCCCGTCCGGAGAGCCCCAGAGCGGCTGCCAGCGGTCGGTCGCAGGATCCTGGGAGTCGAATAGCACGAACGGCACGCCGGCCCGGGCGGCGAGCTGTTTCATGTGCTCGACGTCCTCGGGGTCGCCCTTCTGGTCGAGCACCAACAGCGCCGAGTGGTCGGCGAGCGTCGAGAGTGTCAGTCTCTCTGTGTTTCACCCTGAGCAATGAGTATGTGTCA
>JRHI01001789.1_pt1 | contig 16706 bp, 15 predicted proteins | sample 215371 | NCBI WGS metagenome assembly JRHI01 (sample SAMN02929681, study PRJNA255918) | sediment metagenome | biome: cave system; feature: Ice Cave; material: Sediment; isolation source: sediment from deep within a dark volcanic ice cave with no known source of... ...
TGTCTAGCTCTTCAGTGAGGGGGGAACTAGCTCAAAGCGTAAGCGTCTTAGTATAACTGTAGGTACATAGGATTGTTGCCGTGTCCGGACCATCAATATCCAAATGGTACTACTTGCTTGATTTGGTTCTCGTACCCGTTTATGCTTCTGATTATAATGAAGTATACATATTTAAGAGAGGATGTTAGGGAAGATTGGACCAGTCAGAAATTTCTTTTGAAGAACGTATTCATGCTAGTGCAGTGCAATTTCTTATCCAAGAGAATGAGAAAGATGCTGCCATTGCATTTCTAGCTTGCACGTTTGAGTTAACTACCTGGGATAGTGAATATGAACATACTACATATAATGCCCTCCTTCGTGGTCCAAGATGGGTCTATGATGTCATTTGTGATGAGAACCATTCTACCACACTCGCAATAGAAAAAGCTTTAAATGCAGTCATGCCTTGGGATTGTAGCGTAAAGAGGATATTGGTGAGAGCAAATTTTGTCGATATCGAGCCTGGGTGGAAAGGCCAGATGTTAGATATCGCTCTTGGGAAAGTGGCACATAACCAGGGTATAGAAATCAAAAATCAGGCAATGATAATCTGGCAAAATCTTCGTTTTCGATCAGAAAGTGAGAAAAGATTAGCAGAGGCGTTAGATCGTGCTGGCGTGCTCTTTATTCCAAATTGTTTTGCTCGACTTACGACGGCAGAAGGACGGAAAAATAAAGAACCCGATTTTGTGGTGTGTCACAAAGGTCGATGGGGCATTATAGAGGTGGACGGAGAACCATTTCATCCTCCTTCCCGTACAGTTGATGACCACAAACGAGATCGTGATTTTCGTAAGTATGGGATACAGGTTGTTGAACATTTTGATGCTCGTGAGTGCTATCAGCAATCTGATACCAACCTGCACTCTAAGAGGCCATTCTGAAATGGGGGAAATACGTCATAGAGTGAAGAAGCTTCGCATTATCCTCAAGTTGTCGCAATTGTTCACAAAGAGTATCAATAACGGCATCAAGGGAGGCAAAGATGCGATTAGAAAAAGCTTTTTCCCGTAATTCCTCCCAAATATGCTCAACAGGATTGAGTTCAGGGCTGTAGGCAGGTTGAGGAAGCAACCGAATGTTTTCGGGAATGAGCAGATCTTTAGCGCTGTGCCACCTTGCTTGATCTACCTGTATCACCAGAAAATACGTGGAAAACGTGTGACTGACATGTTGTAAGAAGAGGTTCATCATCGAGGTATCAGCACATGGAAGAATAAGAGAGACCATTTTCCCCTCTTGTGGAGCCACCACAGCATACACGTAGGTCTACTCACGAACAAGGTGTTTGGGAGCAAGCGGTCGAAAATGGTTTGGTGCCCATGACCGTCTTGTCGTGCTTATGCGACCAAAACAGGCTTCATCTTGCGCCATTTTGAGGACGGGCCGCTCGTCTTCTGGGTCTCTTGACTCAGGAGCTTCTTCAACCAGTGTGGCAAAGTTCTGCTGAAAACGCCTCTGTTCCTCTTTATCGGCCTTTGGATGCGCAAGGGCGCGGTACCAGCTTTCGCCACTCATGCCGTTTCAGCAGCCGATAGATCGTCGTTTCATCTACTTCATGTCCGACCCTTTTCTCAAAGGCTTGCTTGATGTGTGCAACCGTCGTGAGTTCTCCCTTTTTTGCACGCTCGAAAAATGGCGTCAGCAGTTCCCGTTCTTCCTCTACTGTCATATATTCATTTCTTCTTCCACCTTTTCCTGCTGTTTCTACTGCTCCTACTCCCAACCGATTGTAGGTGGAAATCACCTTATGCACAGTAGCAACTGAAACTCCTGTATGCTTGGCAATCTCTTTTGCTTCCCTTGGTTCTACGAGCGCATTATAAATAATCAGCCATCTTTTTCTGTACAAAGAGTGAGCATCGTTGTTCATTCTCTCTTTGACTTCTTCCACTGATAYATGCAATGCCGCTCTGGTTATTCTTGCCATTACCTCTTTCTCCCGATCGTGGTTTTCCTTTTTTTATAATTCTACCACAGACCGCAAGTTGGTATAACAGCAAAGCCATGAAGTACTTTGGCTGCAAAATCCATAGCGTGGTCGGTCTGACAGGGATCATTCTGGGCTTCCTGCTCACCCCAGCCAGTCGCTACGATAACCAACCCGTCGTGGAACGGCTGGACTCGTTTTCGCATCACCTCAAGCAGGTGCTTGGGGATGGGGCCTACAATGATGCGGTTCTTCAGAGCTACCTGGAACATGATCGCTCTCTGCACCTGCTGGCTCCAGTCAAAGAAACCCAAGCACCTATACGGTCCAAACAAGCTCAAAAACAGCTCAATCGTTTGCGCTTGATCTGCGAAACGGTCAATGCCCAGTTGCAAGAGCAATTGCACTTGTCCAAGCACTATGCGAAAAGCACCTGGGCATGATGACGAGAATAGCTGCCAAAGTGACTGCTCATAGTGTCGGCATGATGGTGAACACCTTGTTGGGAAGACCAGCACTCAAGTTAGCTGGTCTTGCCGTCTAAACAACTCGCACAAAGCGTATATATTTCTGCATGAGCGGGATTATCTAATAAAGGGGCTGGAGCAACATCGATTTTAAATTTTTGTATAGGATTACCTTTTTGATCATTACGTGTAAGGTCATCTACATTACTCAGTTCATCAACCACTTCCAGAGTGCCAGACGAATACTGGGCGAGTTGGCATAACCATCTTCCATTTCAGTATTCATATCCGCCCCCCAATCCTTCACGTATTCTGCAATCTCATTTCCAATGTAAATTGTGAGTGCCTTTGTGCTGTGCCGCCATTCAAAAACCACTTCACCTTCGGCGCTAGCCGTCATATTTGGTTCGATCCAACCCCAGCCTAAGTCTCTTACCTCTTGATAAAACAACTCAACCCAATGGTCTGCATATTGTACTGCTTCATACTTAGGAGCACAAGCGTCATAGCCATTCCAGCCGTTCGGCCAAGTCAACAAATTATATACATCCTCACCGTTCGCTTAAATTTCAGGCGATTTTTGAGAATTGCCTTCTCAAGCGCCTGATTTTTGACCATTTGAACTACAATTGACCCTCATTTTGACAAAGAAGCTTGATTTTCATCGCAAGCATTCTTACTGAGTGGGGAATGAGCACCGTTTTACAAGCGTTTTTTGGCCCTAAGTGGGGAACACAATTCATTTTACGCCCAAAAATTTAAGCGAACGGTGAGTAGTAAGTATGGGAAAAGAAAATTGCTGTGATGGTATGGAACTTCGTGGCATGATTGTATCATTGGGAAGCATGGGCGTCAATCTGAAGATGAGTCTGTTTCAGGAATATTAATAGCCCTGCAACAGCATAAATTTTCTTGACGTACAATCTGTTCTGTTCTACAATGAGAGCAGTGATATATTTTTATTATGATGAGTATTAGATGTGAGAGGGATTGCAAATGGCAGATCGCTCTGGTCAGCAATTTGAAGCCTATCGTTTGTTGAGGCGCCTGGGTGGAGGCACATTCGGTGATGTATATCTTGCCGAGGACCGCCGCAAACGGCAGGTCGCTATTAAAATACTGCATGGTGAATTTGATAACTCGCGGTTGCAAGACTTCCTGCGCGAGGCACGCATCATTCGCCTACGACACGAAAATATCATCTCAGTGCTCGACTTTGGTATAGAGCCTACGCAAACCACGCCGTATATCGTAATGGATTATGCTACCAAGGGTACATTGCTGACAAAGCATCCACGTGGGACCATACTGCCACTCGAAACGATTGTTTCGTATGTCAAGCAAATAGCGGCTGCCCTCCAACAGGCACATGATGAGGACATTATTCACCGCGATGTAAAACCAGAAAATATCTTACTGGATCAACATGACATGATCAAGCTGGGCGACTTTGGTATCTCAATTATCTCGCAGACTAGTTCCTCATTGGAGAATCCACAAGGGAGAGCAGGAACAGCTTGGTATATGGCGCCGGAGCAGATCCAGGGGAAGCCAAGCCGTTCTAGCGATCAATACGCCCTCGCCATCATCGTCTATGAGTGGCTCACTGGTGAACCACCCTTTACTGGTGGCACCATGGAAGTGTGGGGCCAGCACCTCTATGCTACACCTGATCCACTCCCAAAAAGCATTCCTGCGAGAGTCGAAGAAGTAGTGATGAAGGCGCTAGCAAAAGGCCCACATGATCGCTTTCCTAGTGTGCAAGAGTTCGCTGACACACTAGAAAAAGCCTATACATCTTCCTTACAATACAGAGTTGATGCTACAGTAGAAGCTGACCTTTCTACCATTCCTCTATTAAATCAGAAAGTTAAGCCAACTGAGCAAATAGATTCTTCGCTATCAGAGCTGCCCACCCTAATTGAGAAGGAAGAGTTATTAAAGAGCTACCGACCAGTTGCACTAGAACCCACTCTACCACCCCCATTTGAAAAAGAGAAACCTTTCCAATCGGTTCAGCAAGATGCCTCCTTATCAGTAGGTCCATCCGCAATCATCGATCAAACTAGTGTTGTTCCCCATCAGGGAACGTATTTCATATCTCCCTATCCAGATGTTACTCGGTCACAAATAGAGCGCCTTCCAACTATCATAAAAACTAGGAAGGACCTACCTCCAGGAACAACTAGAGCCACATGGCTTGGTCATAAAGGTGGAGTTGTCTATGCAGTGGCGTGGTCTCCTGATGGCAAACATATTGCGTCTGCTGGGGCCGATAAGAAGGTACAAGTTTGGGATGCAAAGGCGACACGCACGAGCTTTGTTTGCCAACATAGAGACAAAGTATATGCTGTGGCATGGTCTCCTGATGGAAAGTTGCTGGCATCTGCGAGCGCAGATAATACCGGACAGGTGTGGAATGCTGTCACAAAAAGGAAGCTTTTCGAGTACGACGCTCACGCACCACTACATGCTGTAGCTTGGTCACCGGACAGCACAAATATTGCTTGGGCAGGAGCAGATAGATCGGTTAGTGTCTGGAACGCACAAACGAAGAGTAAAATAGTTACTTATCGTAATCACTCCGATTGGGTACGTGCTGTAGCTTGGTCTCCTGACGGCTCTTCCATCGCCTCTGCCAGTAATGATATGACTGTCCATGTCTGGACAGTAGCGACGGGAAAAACGACCTCTATTTATAGAGACCACTCCGATTGGGTACGTGCTGTGGTATGGTCTCCCAACGGTTCTTCTATCGCTTCTGCCAGTAATGACAAAAGTGTTCGTATATGGCAATCTAAAAGTGGGTATTCCCTCTTTACCTATCGTGGTCATGCTGACGCATTATGTGGTGCGGTACTCACCCTTGCATGCTCTCCTAATGAAGAGTTTATGGCCTCAGCAGGAGAAGATCAAACTGTCCAGATATGGGACATACCTTCGGGAAAAACACTATACACGTATCGAAAACATTCAGCCCCTATTTCGTCAATATCATGGTCGCCAGATGGAGGACAGATTGCATCAGCCTGTTATGATGGTGCTATACAAATATGGCAAGCAATAGAAAGTGCAGATGCGGCTATGGTTCAATCTGCTTCCTAATGACATGGTGACGATTCAAATATTACATTTATATTGACTCTGGATATTTCGTGCCCTCTTTGCATCCGGTACAGCCATACGAGCATATGTACTAACGGCATTACTAATCATTTCACATCCTTTAGCAGAGTCATGTTGTTTGTTGATGAGAAAGACACCAAAAGCAAGACTCACATCAGCATAATACACACTATCAAACTTCTTTGTTTTATCAATTGCCTGCTCATAATAATTTCTTGCCTCTTCCATAAAATACTCAGCCTCGTCAAGATTCTTTCGACCATTTTCTCGATCTCCTTGCTCTTCTGTAACACGAGCAAGGTATTCTAATATCTTACCTTCATCTCTTCCATTATGTGTAATTTTCGCTTTGTCAAGAGCATCCTGAAGATATCTTTTTGCATCTTCTAGAGTGGATGTTATCCGTTCCATATGAATGAGATGACCTAAATGACCGAGTAGCCAACACTCATGAAGCTCATTCGTCAGTAATGGTAAAGCTGCTTTATAACGATTTTTTGCTTCTCTAAGACGATTTCGTTTATATTCCAGATGCCCAATATGCCCAATAACCCAACCTCTTAATGAACTGCTTTGTATTTTCTGACTAATACTCAAGGCAGCCTTATAATGTTTTTCTGCCTCTTGGTAGTCTCCGTATTGCAAAGCAATCTCACCTAAATGCACAAGATTATGAATTTGTCTACCAAGACACTCCACACATTGCGGCTCCTGGAGACGCACTAGACTTTGTTTATAGTAGTCCTTAGCAGCATCAATTGATCCTGTTTGCTGAGCGACCTCTCCTAACAAAGTTTGTAGCTCAGCTTCGCGATGACGATTGCGGTTTTTCTTATTTGCACGTAAAAGACTTATGCTATGGGTATAGTAGATTCTAGCCTTTTGCAACTCACCATCTTGTTGCTCAGCCTTTCCTCTATCAAGCAGAACTTCCGCTTTTTTAGGAACGTGAGCTTCATTGGATGAGCGTTCAAGAAACTTATACACTTCTTCTAACACTTTTCGTGACTCAGTGATTTTCCCCTCCTGATAGAGCGTCTTTCCATATGCCATTTCCAAATCTATATCTCTATTCTGCACATCTATTGTTTGTCCCGAAGCAGTCATAGTCTGTATAGTTTTCTGACTAGTAACTACACTCCTTTGCAAATACTTTGTATTACGCGTGGTAAGCCCACGATTTTCCCAAAATTTACGCATGCCTTTGCATATGCTTACCACCATTTCATTCTCTCCATGAGCATATGCCCATTCTAATACTCCATGAATATTCGCTATATCGTAGCTAAGCGTTTCTTCTGTCATAGTATCCTGGGTAACATACGTAACATAATAATTTGCAATAACAGAATAAATATTCATTCGCGCCTGCAATGGTAATGCTTCAAACTTACGGTTGGCTGCATCACGTAATAAGGTATGTAACCGTAATCTTTCGTAGTCTCTTCCTGGTTGCTCGTTATAGCTAGTAGGCACTTCGAGTAAGGAACGCCGAATCAACCTATTTACAGTTTCTATCACAGCAATTTCACGGCCACCTACATTGCTGAATTTTGTTTGATCTATAAACATTCTGGCAAGCATAAACACAGCGCGTTTGCCAAATTCGATACTGGGGAAAGCAGCTAATGCCACAAATAAACGTTGACACTCATCTTCAACACTTTCGATACTTTTATTAAAAGCTACTTCCATAGCTTTTTTGGTTTTTCCATCACCTACTGACAAAGCTAAACCGCGGATCCCGTCCAATCTATCAGCTACTGCTGTTAGAGCATCTCCCACTTCAGCAGCATCGGCAGCCATCAATTTGATAGCTTTGGTATGACGACCTAAGCTCGTAACAATGCGTTCTATAGCACGACGGTTTCCCTCCGAAAGAACCACATTTTCTCTGTCTCGCCTACGAAATATCCAATCCTTTACGAAAAGCTCCACAGCTTCTTCATCTGAAAGAACTTCTAATCTACTTGCACGTATAGGAATGGTAGAGCTTGCTGTGACAGGTTGTTCCTGCGTAGTGAAAAGTAATTTCACCCCTTTTTCTGAACATAGCACACTTACAATATCCTGCACCAATGACTCACTGGATTCAACATTATCTAGTATAATAAGAACCTTTTTCCCAGCAAAAATTTGACTCACAAGCTCCCTTATTTCATTAACATCACTCTTACCTGCTAAGAGGCTGTCTATATGGAAGCGTGCCAATACAAGACGTATCAGCTCAACAATATCTGTCTGATTATTGCATAATACCACTGCTACACCATCTGGAAAATATTTCCGACTATCAATACGACCTACGGCGTTAGCGGCAAGTGATGTTTTACCAATTCCTGACATACCACACAAAACAAGGACACGCTCCGATTTAGAAACAAGATATTGTCTTAATAGCTCTTCTTCATTTTTACGTCCTATAAACTCTCCTGACTGGTTAGCATTTGCAGAAAGGCGTGAGAGTTCAAATGGTGCAATATATGTGACAATAGGCTGTTTTACAGGAATACTCTTACTTTTAAGAGCGTCTTCTTGTTCATCAGGTATATCTTTATCTTTTAGAGTTTTTGCACGTTTTAACGCGCCCTTTACCTGCACGTAAATAACAGGCATTAGTACCAACAAAGCAATATCAATTCCACGAACCCATAGCGGAGAAGCTGGATTAAATAAAGCAAAACCAGGAATGGCGAGGGCTTTAAAAAAATCTGTACAAGTCTGCATATGAGACAGATCGTTACATTGTATTTGACTAAACAATTGAAGAGGATTAGCATAGTCTAAAATATATATGTTCCATAGGATATTCGTGAGCCACCAACCGATAATAGCTGCTGGACGCTCTAGTAACCACGCAAGGGCACGCAGCATAATCAGCCGAAATCTTTTTAGGAAATCAAAGAAGCTATTCTCTGGAGGCATGATGGAAGTTTGCGAAGTTCCAACTGGCAACTGACCGCTTTGTGGCATGTTTATGCTCCAAGTACAGCACTACAATATATCACACATATAGAAACATGATAACATACTTCTGCTTCATATTCCATCATTTTCGCTAGCTATCATAAGCTCCAAAACAAAGTATATAGCCAAATATCTATTCTTTACATAAGAAGCTCACAGCACCCTTGCTTCTTCACTCTAGTGCAACAACGCATCTCACCCTGCACGGCATTTTTTGCACCAAATGTTAGCGTTGTAACGTCTATAGTATGAGCAAGAACTACTTGACACTTGGAGAGCAGAACAGTACTATTGTAGCAGAATTTCTCGTCTCGGCATCCCATATGAGCAATGAAGAAACCGTCTTTTACATTGACAATCTATTCTGGGGGACATGAATTATGACTGATCTTGTAGGATATCAACTGGGCACCTATCGCCTTACTCGGTTGTTGGGTAAGGGTGGCTTTGCCGATGTCTACCTGGGTGAACATGTTCACCTGAACACGTTGGCTGCCATTAAAGTTCTGCAAACACGCTTAGAGGGCAACGACATCGAGCAATTTCGCAATGAAGCTCGCATGATTGCCCGTCTGAAACATCCGAATATTATCTCCACTCTCGATTTTAATGTACAAGGAGATATTCCGTTTCTGGTCATGGACTATGCCGTCAATGGCACGTTGCGTCAATATTATACGCAGCGTTTACCGATGAAACCGACGGTTGCCATCCCGTATGTTCGCCAAGCTGCCTCTGCCCTCCAATATGCCCACGATCAACACTTGATGCATCGTGATGTCAAACCGGAAAATATGCTCCTGGGTGCGAATAATGAGGTGCTATTAAGCGACTTTGGACTCGCATTGATTATGCAAAGCACGGTCGCTCGATCAAGTGCAAACGTGGTAGACACGGCTGGCACCATTTATTATATGGCTCCTGAACAGATTCAAGGACATCCAAACGCAGCAAGCGATCAGTATGCACTCGCGGTCGTAGTCTACGAATGGCTCACAGGAACACGTCCTTTCAAGGGCACAACCTATACAGAGATTGCTATGCAGCATATCTCTACGCCGCCAGCTCCCTTACGCGAGAAGATTCCTACCATCCCACGAGAAGTAGAAGATGTCATCCAACGAGCACTCGCTAAAAATCCACAACAGCGTTTCCCGAATGTGATGGCATTTGCAAACGCCTTTGAACAAGCCTGTAAGATCACCCCGCTCGCGACATCAGCCACCGGCACACAATCTAGTACCGTCAGAAAAGCATCAGGAGGAATGCAAAGTATGGAAGCAGCGTTGCAGAGTTCCTCTGGACGTTTCCCATTGGGAACCAATGTGGTAGCGATTGGACGCGCTTCCTCTAACCAGCTTGTCCTGAACGATCCTAAAGTATCGGGACGCCATGCACTCATTCAACCAGATGGCCAGGGATATAGTGTCATAGATATAGGAAGTGCCAATGGCACGTTTGTGAACCACCAGAGAATTCTGCCAAACACACCCCGTACACTCAATCAGGGAGACGCTATTACTATAGGTGATAACAGCTTGACGTTTGAGATGCGAGCTTCTGGGACAATGATGCCTCTGCAATTCTCGCAAGGGCCAACCGAGCGTGCATCGATGCCACTGCCACCCTCTCAAGGACCGACGGAGCAGATGGGAGTTCTACCAGCGCAAGGCTCACAATATGGTTTTCCTATGCCAATGCCAGCGCAACCATCGGCTCCGATGCCAATTTACTATCCACCACAAGAGGCTGGGTCCTACCCACCGCCTTTCAATGCAGGAGCAAATCCACAACCAACTGGTCCAATCCAACCCAGCAATAATGCCAATGGGTTCAATTATCAACCAACTGGACCGATCAACCCATACGCTCCGCCACCACCACCTTCACAACTATTACCATCTCATCCACCACGTAGACGCCTATGGATAGTCCTCAGTATACTTGTCATACTACTCATTGTAGGTATTGGTGGTGGTGTCTTTGCCTTTGTCAATGGACAATCCACACCTGCCAAGACGCTCGATGCGTTCTGTACAGCGCTCCCAAAAGGAGACTATACAACGGCGTACAACCAATTTGCCAGTAGCTATCAAAATGTGGTGACTCGTGCCGATTTCGAGGGCTTCTATGGCAAAGCCAATGCCTGTACCCATGCAAACCCCACCATAAATGGGAACACCGCGCAAGCCAGTTGGACACTTTCCATTGCAGGACATAATACTACCATTCAAGGGGATCTGAACCAGGATAGCAGCAGTATCTGGAAGATTACAGATGATACACAATTATTCGGAACAGCGAAGGCACTTAGGGACTATTGCACTGCCCTCAAAGGCGGCGACCAAGCTACAGCGTACGGGCAATTTTCCAATGCATTGCAACAGAGCCTGCCACAAGATGTGTTCAAAAACTCCTTTCCCAAAGTCACGTCGTGTAGTTATGCCGGTATCGCACTCGCTGCAAAAGGGACAGCAGCGATCCTCATGACCGCCTCCTCTGCCGGACAGAATCAAACCAGCACAGTCATGATGGCACAAGACACGAGTAGCAACTGGAAGATCGACGACTTTGCCAGTTTGCCTGCTAAAACCATGACTGCCTTCTGTACCGCCTTGCAGCAGAAAGATGATCACACAGCCTATACTCAATTCTCATCCACGTTACAAAACAGCATTTCTGAGTCGCAGTTTACAGATCTCTTTAAGGTGTTTACTAGTTGCAATAGTAGTGGTATCACCCTAGCCAACGGTCACGTAACAGCTATCGCAACGCTGGGTACATCGTCTGGGCAAACAGCTCCCTTCACGACATACCTCGTTTCAGATAACACTGGTACGTGGAGGATTGATGACCTCTTCAATCCACCTGATCGACCTGTGCTCAATTTCTGCGATGCTCTCAACCAGAGAAATTATCAAACTGCATACGATCAGTTTAGTTCGGGATGGCAAAGTTCACACTCTGAGTCGAGCTTTCAGAATGCCTTCTCTAGCGTTACGAACTGCACCAACACATTTCCTCAACAAAACGGGACTGCAGCAACTTCTCAGGTTACGTTGACTTTGAGCAATGGGCAGACCGCGGTAGGAACCGCTAACCTCATTGAGCTTGGCGATGGAACTTGGAGAATTGACAGTTTGGTTTGAGCATCGTAGCTCGTAATACAGTAGAGCAAGCAGACACTGATATCAGTGTCTGCTTGCTCTACTGTATTACGATACATTTGCTACTTCCCACACGCAATATCCCGACTCTGTATCTTCCACTAGCACATCCTTTGATAGACGTGCTAACCGCTCGGCCACCCATACATCGCCAGCAGCCCCGGATATGTTGCCGATAGTAGCAAAAAGACTATAAGAAGCCAGAGCCGGCGCGAGAATGGTGAAGATAGTTCCCGCCAGTGTGATGATGATCAGTGGGGCCAGTCCAACGACGAGATATTGGTTGCGGTGAAAGAGTTGCTCTTTTGCGCCACAGAAGAGTGCTAAGGGGAGCTTTGCACCCAGAAAGGGTTTTCCACCCCACAAGACAAAGGTCAGCCAGTGAACGAGTTCGTGGATAGGTAAGATGAGCATATAGCCGATGATGTTGAGCACAAGCCAAAGCACGAAGCCCCAGAAGGTAACGGGCGGGAAAAACCTGTGCATTTGTACTGCGTATAGTACAAGGTTGAGCACGCCGAAGAATAAAGCACCCAGCCCCAGCAGTTGCGTGCTGAAGATGGCTAAGGGACGCAGTTGCTGCTCATCCAGCAACTCGAATGTTTCTTGCTTTTGCAGCTGTCCAGCGTTGACAGCTGCCTGGAGTTTGTTACGTTGACGTGGATGAAAGCGATCTATTACTTGTAAGGACATGTTGTTCTCTTTTCCTCATGGTTTATTTGGCACACATTTGTTATACTGTACGCTATAATTAACATGATATTCAAATACAAACGAAAAGAGGAATAGATGCGTAAACGTCGGCAAGCATGGCAATATCTCATCGGCATATTTGTTGCTTTCTGGCTGCTTTTTGCGTGCATTCTGATTATCGGCAATTTCCCTTTTTACATCATAAGTACTGCTCTCACGACTATTGCGCTCCTTTCGGCGCTCATTGTTGCACTGGCATGGGCATATCAAAATAATTTTTAAAGAGAAACAAAGGATACACAATGCTTGATATCTGTCTGTTGGGGACGTGTGGCATGATGCCGCTACCGGGACGCTGGCTTTCGTGCGTGCTACTGCGCTCTAGCTCGAATCTGATTCTGTTTGATTGTGGCGAAGGCACGCAGGTGCCCTGGAAATCGCTCGGCTGGGGTTTTCGCCAACTCGGTGCCATCTGTCTGACGCATATGCATGCCGACCATGTCGCAGGACTACCCGGCGTGCTCTTTATGGTGGCGCACGCTGGACGCACGGAGCCGCTCGATCTGTATGGTCCTCCTGGCACAGCTTATGTAGTTGAGGGACTGCGCCGTATTGCTCCAGATCTGCCGTTTGCAGTTCGCATCCATGAGATGCGTGGCGGCGAGTTGTTCAATCTCCCCGGCGCTCTGCGTGGTTCTTGTGCCGCTGCCTCGCATGGTATCCCTTGCCTCGCCTATCGTGTGGATCTGGACCGCAAACCGGAATTTCAGGTGGAACAAGCCAAGGCGTTAGGTCTACCAGTGCAACTCTGGTCGCGCCTACAACATGGCGAAACAGTTCTCTATAACGGAGAAACCTTCACTCCAGCACAGGTGCTCGGTCCCACACGACGTGGCCTCTCGTTCGCATTTATCACTGATACGCGCCCAAACAATGCATTGAGCACACTTGCCCACGATGTCGATCTACTCGTATGTGAGAGTATGTATGATGATGCAGCCGATTTGCCACTGGCACGCTCTCACGCACATATGTATGCAGAAGAGTCCGCCGGAATTGCACGAGATGCAGAGGCACATGCGCTACTTCTCACCCACTTCAGCCCGAAAATCAACGATCCCTCGCACGCGGAGAGGGTGGCACGCCGTGTCTTCGCAAACACACGAGCCGCACGCGATGGTATGGTGACAACACTCGCCTTTTCCTAGGGGCGCCTCTGGCAATGCCTTCATATATTCCCCATAGTTATAGAAAGCATAAAAACTATATATTGGAATAATCTTTCAAAATGATGTACATTTAGTAATAGATAGTTCTTTTTGTTTCGTCTTTACCCATCACTCACCAACCCGGTATACTGTGCTGCTCAAAACTCTGAGCGATAGAACACAGTAGGATGCTTACTCTTTATGCAAACACATCATATCCCAGCACCGATTTCGACCTCGTTAGCAAAACAACCACAATCAGGCCAAGCGCCTCAACAAGATGCCCTTATGACCACAATTATCGGAGGATTGCTCCTTGGCGGTGTCATAGTGAGCGCAAGTACTATTCTTCTGGGTGTTATTTTGCTGCTTTTGCACCATCCAGATAGTTTTTCCAACGTCAATATACAATCCTTTCCGCAGACTCCCGCAAGCCTGTGGGCTGGTTTAGTCACGTTGCATTCACAAGCATTTATTGTAACTGGCTTGCTCCTGCTCATTGCCACGCCAGTGCTACGCGTAGCAGTATCGGTTATCACCTTTGTATTAGAGCGTGACCGCCTCTACATCGTCATCACCCTGATGGTACTAGCTATTCTTGTCACAGGCTTCTTGCTCGGCAAGGGGGGCGCGTAATGCATCTCTCTTTGCTCGTAATCCTTCTCATATTTGTTGGCTCAATAGCGGCAGGCGTGCTCGGCTCATTAATAGGACTAGGGGGGGGTGCTAATCGTTCCTTTGCTCACTTTAGCTTTCGGTTTACCCATTCAATATGCTATAGGAGCAAGCATTGTCGCAGTTATCGCCACCTCTAGTGGTGCTGCTGCTGCTTATGTACGCGACCATTTAACCAACATGCGCATTGGCATGTTTCTGGAACTGGCAACAACGGCAGGTGCGGTAAGCGGCGCTTTCCTCGCAGGCATTCTCGCGTCAAATCTCTTGTTTATTCTATTCGGCATTATCCTGCTCATCTCTACAGCCCCTTGCTCTTCAAGCTAGGCGAAGAACTTCCCCAAGGAGTACAAGATGATCGCTGGGCCAAACAGCTGCACCTCTCTGGCAGCTATCCAGATCAATATCTTGGGTATGAGGTAGCCTATAACGTCACACATACTCCGCAGGGGCTTGGTATGATGTATGTCGCAGGTGTCGTTTCAGGTTTACTCAGTATTGGCAGTGGCACGCTAAAAGTTTTGGCGATGGATACTCTAATGAAGCTTCCCAGGAAAGTGTCTACTACAACGAGTAATTTCATGATAGGAGTGACTGCCGCAGCCAGCGCAGGCATTTCGCTCGCGGAGATGTGCTACCCCTCGTTGCGGTCCCCGTCGCATTAGGGGTCTTAGCCGGAGCATTCCTTGGTGCGAAGCTGCTAACACGCCTCAGCAACAAGACCTTGCGCCTCATCTTTCTGCCTGTCATGGCAATTATTGCAATACAAATGGTGATGAGGGGCGTGGGAGTTGCGTTATAAGAACGGTGGACAATCAGTAATTGGCATTGTAGACGAGATGCTAAAGCGATTGAGGTTATTGTATGTCAAGTATCACATAATCTAGAGTATACGTGCGTCAATTCCTTCGCTGCTTTCCTTCCTAAAATAGGAGTGCAGCATTTTTTGTCTACTCTATATGCCATTGATCGCTTGTTATCTGGAACTCATTTAAGTCAGCAAGTAGATGCGTCCAAGCATTAAACATTTCTGTTTTTCGTTGAGGAAACAAACTAGGACCTTCAGGATAGGAGATTGTACGGGTATATTGGCCCTTGTCATTCTTGCGAATGGTTATCTTAATAATCTTACCATCGTCGTTGTATAATAACAAAGCCGCCTTGCTCTGGTCTACTTGTGCGTGTAATTCGTCAACCATCGCCATATTCTTCACCCTCTTTGTTTATACGAAATTTTTACCGTTCTATCTTCCAACGTCGGAGCACATACAGAGTAACAGTAACTGCAACCTGTATCGCATAGTAAGAGTCAAAGACGACATCAAGGTATTCTTCACCCTAATCGGTAAATCTCAACCATATCGTAACCAGATCATAACCTTGTGCTTCTTCCCAATCTTTTTAAACTTCTCTATAATGCATCTGATACTTACTAATTTCTATAAATACAAGTTCTTGTGAGTAAGAAACTCTATTCTAAGCGGAACAATATTCTAATCAATTGGAACGAGGCTCTATTTGAAAAAGGCTGGTTCACATGTACATCAGGAATGCCGTTCACTACTTCAGAAAGCAGTACGCAGAGGCGATGTATCGCTTGTTGAGAAAGTAGCGCGGCATCTGAACAGGGACGAAGACCCCAAATGGGTGAGAATGCGTACATCTATCATTATCTTTGAGGAATGCTGGCCTTTAGGCGCTGAGTTGCACCTACCTCTGGACTTTGATGGCGCGTTACATGCATTAACTTATGCAGCAACAACGGAGAAGAATAAAGAAGCTGCCGGGTTAGGGACCCTCGCATATGTTCTCTCAACAGGAGATACTTCTGTACTCTCTGCTATTTCGCAAGACGAGCAGGAATATGTTGTAGCAATATGCGAAGGGATCAGAAATCCGCGTGAGTTCTGGCAATCAATTCGCCATCAGTGTACCGATGATACTCAGGGAAAACTTATTGAGGCAGCGCATAAAGCGTACAGTACTGGAGGGTGGCCTTGGGATAGAGCCTTTATGCAAGCTGCCGCCTACCTCGCAGTAACCAGGGGTATATCGCAGATATATGCAGCAAGCATAACAATATCATGTCCTCTCCGGATTAGCATTGACAAGCATACCCCAAAAGGTAAGGAAGCACTAATTAAGGTGGCAAGCGAACTACATATTTCATCTCGCTTATTATCATGGATTAGCTTTTACTGCGAGAGCGCGGTTACGAATAAACTTGCTACTACAGATACGCAGTGGTGGACAAGTGAGATTTCATGGCGGCTTCGCCGCATCGGGCTAGATTATCATACAGCAAGCCATATATGGAAAGAGGCTCGACAACATGTTGCAACACTGCTTACAGAGGGGGCAATGAATCTACAAGAACATTTAGATATGTCTAAACGTAACTACTCAGGTCTACGAGAGACTTGCCAAAAAC
>JRHI01001790.1_pt1 | contig 16701 bp, 16 predicted proteins | sample 215371 | NCBI WGS metagenome assembly JRHI01 (sample SAMN02929681, study PRJNA255918) | sediment metagenome | biome: cave system; feature: Ice Cave; material: Sediment; isolation source: sediment from deep within a dark volcanic ice cave with no known source of... ...
GTCCTTGATCATGGCCACGCGTCACGATACATTGGCGCGCCGCATGAAGAAAGCCGCGCCGCGTCCGCACTTCACGGCCGAGGGTTGGCCCACCGTGACACCGCGCATCTTCGCGCGCGACGCGAAACGGCTCGTCGGGTTCATCCGCAAGGTCTTCGGAGCGACCGGCACCTATCGGCCGAACCGCCCGACCGAGCTCCGGATCGGCGGCTCGATTCTGATGATCAACGACACGTCGGCGCGAGGACCCTGGCCGGCGTTTCTCTACGTGTATGTCCCCAACGTCGACACGACCTACCGGCGCGCCGTTGCCGCCGGCAGCGTCGGCAGGGCAGCTACCGCGGGAAACGGCTGATCGCCGACTTCGAGGCGGTGGCGATTGCGGTGGATGGCGCACCAGTGCGCCTGACGCGCCGCGAGTTCGAGCTCCTCCAGTACCTCGTGCAGAACAAGAACCGCGTCGTTTCGAGGGACCGTCTGCTGGAGCGGGTCTGGGGCTACGAGCGGTTAGTGGAGACGCGGTCGGTTGACGTCCATGTCGGACGCCTGCGCCACAAGCTGCGCACCGCCGGTCATCAGATTGAAACCGTCGTCGGCCTCGGCTATCGGTTCGTCGATTAATCGATGGCTCCCGAGACTTCAGAACTCGGCGTGTCGACGAATCGGTAGCCCTGGGCCACGAGCGTCTGGATCTGGTCGCCGGCCGGCCCAGCGATGTCTTCGACATCACATCGAGGTAAACGCCTGCTGGTGGGCGCGAGCCTGCCGGGGAATTTACGGCGCGGAAACAGACCCGAGATGTTGCTGATACCCCACACCCATACAGTTCTGAGGTTAAGACAAAGCGGGTACAAGGAACGCCTTGTTCTCTGGACGTGTTCATTTCCGGTGTCGAGCCGGACTGTGGGAGGGGTGATGAAGTACTTCTTGCCGGCCGTGCTGGCTCTCTTGTTGGCCGCGTTGCCGGCCGTGGCGCAAGTGGACAACGGCCGCATTGCGGGCATCGTTCGCGACTCGAGCAGTGCCTTCGCGGCCGGCGTGACTGTGAAGATCAAGAACGAACGGACCGGCGACGAGCGCTCGGCGGTAACGAACGAGCAGGGGTACTTCCTCGTCACCCCGCTGAAACCGTCGACCTACACAATCAGGGTCGAGCGTACGGGCTTCGCCACGATCGAGTACACCACGATGCCGCTGGTGCTGGGCCAGGAGCTGACGCTCGACTTCGAGCTGAAGCCGGCCGGCGTCACCGAAGCCGTGACTGTCGTCGGGAGCGCGCCCGTCCTCGACTTGAGCTCGGCAAAAATCGGCGTGAATCTGGGCGAGCGCGAAGTAAACAATCTCCCGGTGAACGGCCGGCAGATGTCCCAGCTGATCCTGCAGGCGCCGGGCTCGCAGAACGCCGGCACCGGCACCTGGCAGGACATCCGGTTCAGCGGCCGCGCGGTCGAGCAGAATGCCATCCGCTACGACGGCATCGAGGGATCGGCGATCATCGACGCCGCGCCGGGCAACCTAAACGGCGAGGTGGCGACGCCGTTCAAGCTGCAGGCGAGCCTCGAGAACGTCCAGGAGTTCCGGGTGGAGTCTAGTTCATACCCGGCCGAGTTCGGCACCGGTAGCGGCGGACAGGTGAGCGTCATCACGAAGTCCGGCGCCAATATCCTCCACGGCGCGGCGTTCGAATACCTGCGCCGGGACAAGCTCGACGCTCCGAACTACTTCGACACGACGGCGAAGCTGCCCAAGTCGCTCCTCGAGCAGGATCAGTTCGGCGGCTCGTTCGGTGGCCCGCTCGCGAAGAACAAGGCGTTCTTCTTCGGGAGCTTCGAGCGATACCGCCTGAATGCCGGCATCAACATCGTGGAGGCGACGCCGAGCGCCGCGGCCTGGTCTCGCGCGGTGCCCGCCATCGCGGCGCTCCGCGCCGGCTTTGTCGCGCCCGGCGCCGTCATCCTGTCGGGCCAGTCGACCAATCCGGACTTCGACATCGCCCAGTTGCAAACGCCGCAGCAGGTGACGGAAACGGCGGCCAGCGGCCGGCTCGATGTTCGCTTCGGCGACCGCTGGTCCAGCTACGTCCGCGTCTTCCACGATCAGGGCGTGAGCGACGCGCCCGACAGCGTCTCGGGCCGCGTCGTGCACACCGAGGCGAATCCGAGCAACGCCGTGTTCAACCTCCAGGGCGTGCTGTCGGACAGGACGACAAACGAGTTCAAGTTCGGCTACAACGCGGCGCCGACGCAAATCGCGGGTGTCGTTCCGTCGGGCGCCAGCGCGCTCGCCGGCTCGATCATTAACCTGGCCGGATCGGTGGCGAACAACGGCATCGCCGGACAGGGATCGAGCTCTGGCATCACGGTGCCGGGCGGTCTTGTCCGCTCGAACAGCGCGCAGAACGGCCGTTCGCAGCCCTACGATCCCTATACGCTGTCCTTCATCGACTCGCTCAGCTCGCTGCGCGGGAACCATTACCTCAAGGTCGGCGGTGAGGTCCGCGTCATCCGGATGTCGACCGATCGGCTCGGCGGCACGACGTATACGTTCCAGAACGTGAACGCCTTCCTCGCCAACACACCCTCGCAGATTCAGTTCCTCGGCGACGAGAGCGCGCCGAGCGTGTTCAACAACGGCGCCACCGGCGAGCGCCACATCCGGCAGCAGTACTACATCGCCTACGCGCAGGACGAGTTTCACGTGAGCCCGAAGTTCACGCTGAACTACGGCATGCGCTACGACTACTACACGCCGATCAAAGAGGCGAACAACCTTCAGGTGAAGTTCAACGTCGACACCGGCGTCATCGATCCGAACACGACGCCGGCCTACAAGTCGACCACGACCAACTTCCAGCCCAGAGTCGGCGCCACCTACTCGGTGTCGGACAAGACCACCGTGCGGGCGGGTGTCGGCCTCTTCGTCGGCCCCGGCCAAACGGAAGATCAGATCCAGACTGTCGCGGACTCTGACCGCGTCAGCGTGACGTTGTCGTCCGGCGCCAGCCTCGCGTACCCGCTCGACCCGGCGGTGGCCACGTCGACGTTCATCAACAACCCGAACAACCGATCGTACCAGCCGCGCGCGTACCGGAACGAGTACGAGATCCCCGAACGTATCTGGCAGTACACGGGGTCGATTCAGCACGACCTGGGAGAACGAGTGGCGGTGACCGCTGCCTACGTCGGCGCTCGGGGGAGCAACCTGTTTCTCCGCAGCATCGCGAACCCGATCGTGAGCGTGGTGACCAACCCGAACCCGGCCAGTGCGGCGTTCGTCGTCCGTCAGTTCTCGATCGTCCAGCGCGATGCCGCCGGTGCGGTCAGCGGCGTGCAGAACCCCTACGCCGAGATCGACACGAAGACCAGCGGCGGCCGCGACAACTACAACGCGCTGCAGCTCGGACTCACCCGGCGGACGGTGAACGGCCTCTCTGTGAACGCCCAGTACACGCTGTCGCGCAGTTTCGGCAATACGAGCGGTTCGAACGAAGCCCTCACCGTCGGCAACGCCGCCCAGACGCTCGCCGACTACGACTACGACATCGGATACAACGCGTTCGACGTCCGTCACACGTTCACGCTGGGCGCGCTGTATTCCCTGCCGTACGGCCAAGGACGGCAGCATCCGGCGAGCGGCATCGCCAATGTGCTGTTGGGGGGGTGGGACGTCGGCGGCATCGTCAACGCGCGCAGCGGCCTGCCGATCGACGTGCGCATCACGCGGCCGGACGTGGTCTACGTGGACGGCGCCGGCACGGTCTTCAACAATCCCGCCGCCGGACGCAGCGCGGTCATCAACACGCCGAACGGCGGCGCCTCTCGCGGCGTGCGGCGCCCGGATCTCATCCCCGGCGCGGATCCGTTCATCAACAACGCAGACGGACTGCTGTACCTGAACCCCGCAGCGTTCGCGACGCCGAAGCCGGGCACCTACGGGAACCTCGAGCGGGGGGCGCTCAAAGGACCGGGATTCAGTCAGATCGATCTGGTGTTGTCGAAGCACTTCCCATTGGGAAACTCGATCCGGAATGCCGAATTCCGGGTGGAAGTCTTCAACCTCTTGGACCGCGCGAACTTCTCCAACCCGGTCGCCACGCTGCCCAACGCGCTGCCGACGGCGGCGACGACCGAAGCGAACAAGGTGCAGCCGGGGCAGGCGTTCACGAGCGCAGCCGCAGGTTCGTTCGGGACCCTGACCAGCACGGTGGGCCGCACGGTCGGCCTGGGCACCGCGCGCCAGGTTCAGTTCGCGTTCCGCTTGAACTTCTAGATGATGAGGTCTTCATGAAAGCGATTCATAAACTAGTGGTGGCGGTCACCTCGGTGGCCGCGCTCGCGGTCGGCGTCGCCGCTCAGCCAACGGTGCAAATCAACGGCGCCGGAGCGACGTTTCCGTATCCGATTTACTCGAAGTGGTTCTCCGACTACAACAAGCTCCACCCGAACGTCCAGATCAACTATCAGTCGATCGGATCGGGCGGCGGCATCCGGCAGATCACGAACGGCACCGTATTCTTCGGGGCCACCGACGGGCCGATGACCAATGATCAGCTGCTCGCGGCGCCCTCGAAGATCCTGCATTTCCCTACGGTCCTGGGCGCCGACGTGCCGGTCTACAACATCCCGAACCTGAACGCCGAGCTGAAGTTCTCCGGAGCAGTGCTCGCCGACATCTTCCTCGGGAAAATCACGAAATGGAACGATCCCGCGATCGCGAAGCTCAATGGGGGCGTGAACCTGCCGTCGAGCGACATCACCGTCGTGCACCGGTCTGACGGCTCAGGCACCACGTACATTTGGGTGGACTACCTCGCCAAGGTCTCCGCCGAGTGGAAGGCGAAGGTCGGCGTCGCGACGGCGGTCAATTGGCCGGTCGGCGTCGGCGGCAAAGGCAACGAAGGCGTGGCCGGGCTTGTCACGCAGACACCGGGGTCGATTGGATACGTCGAGCTGATCTACGCGCTGCAGAACAAGATTAGCTACGGCTCTGTCCAGAACATGGCCGGCGAGTTCGTGAAGGCGACGGAAACGTCCGTCACGGCCGCGGCGGCCGGCGCCGCCATGAAGATGCCGGCTGACTTCCGCGTGTCCATCACTAACGCGGAGGGCAAGGGCGTCTATCCCGTCTCGTCGTTCACGTGGCTGTTGCTCTATGAGAATCCAAAGGACAAGGGCCAGGCGAAGATCATGCTGGATTTCATGAAATGGGCACTGACCGACGGGCAGAAAGCCGCCGGCGCGCTCGGCTACGCCCCGCTTCCTGACGCCGTGATCAAGCTCGAGATGGTTGCACTCCAGAAGATCAGAGTGTCCTAGGTTGGTTGCGCCGCTGCCCGGATGGAAATCGACGCGTGGCGGTACCACCGATCTCGCTTTCCGTCTGGGCACCGGCCTGTTCACCGCCATCCTCGTCCTCATCGTTGCGGCTATCGGGTTCGAACTGACCCGGCAGTCGATGCTCTCGATTCACAAGTTCGGGTTCGACTTCTGGCGGACCCAGACGTGGGATCCGGTGGCGGGGCAGTTCGGTGCGCTGCCGTTCATCTGGGGCACCCTCTATTCATCAATTCTCGCTCTTGCCATCTCGACCCCGATCGCGCTCGGCATCGCCATTTTCGTCTCCGAGCTCTGTCCCGGCTGGCTGAAACAGCCGCTGGTCTTTTTGACCGAGCTGCTGGCCGCCATCCCGTCCATCGTCTACGGCCTGTGGGGCATCTTCGTGCTGGTGCCGGCGGTGCGCGCGGTCGAATCGTCCCTGCCGTCGGCGCTGCGGCAGTTCCCGATGTTCAGCGGTCCGCCGCTGGGGGTGGGGATGCTCGCCGCAGGTCTGATTCTTGCGGTCATGGTCGTGCCGTTCACCTCGTCGGTGGCGCGCGAGGTGTTGAAGTCCGTGCCCGCTGCCCAGCGGGAGGGCGCGTACGCGCTCGGCGCGACGCGTTTCGAGGCGATCCGCGCGGCGCTCTTCTACGCACGCACCGGCATCATCGGCGCGGTCATGCTGGGCTTCGGCCGAGCGCTCGGCGAAACGATGGCGGTGACGATGGTGATTGGGAACAGCCCGAAGATCTCCGCCTCGTTGTTCGCCCCGCAATACACCATGGCGGCGGTGCTCGCCAATGAATTCACCGAAGCCGACACCGAGTTGTACCTGAACGCCCTGGTCGAAATCGGACTGGTGCTGTTTGTGATCACGCTGATCGTCAACGGTCTCTCACGGCTGTTGATTTGGAGCATGGCGCGGAGCGCTCGGGGCTCGCGCGCGGTCGTCGCGGAACCGGCAGAGGCGGCCGTATGAGCCGTACCTCTCGCCGGAAGATCCGGTCGGCCCTTTTTGTGGGATGCTGCGCGCTGTCGGTGCTGCTGGCCCTGGTCCCGCTGGCGTTCGTGCTGTTCTTCGTCATCAGCGAAGGCGTCCGGTCACTGAACGTCAATTTTTTCACGAAAATGCCGAAGCCTGTCGGCGAAGACGGTGGCGGCATGGCCAACGCCATCGTCGGCACCCTCATCGTGACGGGTCTCGGCTCTATGTTCGCCATCCCCATTGGGATTCTCAGCGGTGTCTACATGTCGGAGTACGCCGGAACGCGATTCGCGGCGCTCGGCCGATTTGCCGCGGACACGTTGAACGGTGTCCCGTCCATCGTGATCGGCGTCTTTGTGTACGGCGTTGCAGTCCTGCCCTTCAAGCAGTTCAGCGCGCTCGCTGGTGGTCTGGCGCTGGGCGTGATGATGATTCCGATCATCGCCCGGACGACCGAAGAATTATTGCTGCTCGTGCCCGAGACCATGCGCGAGGGGGCGCTGGCACTTGGCGCGACACGCGCACGGGCGGTGTTCTCGGTCGTGTTGCCGGCGGCCTTGCCCGGCATCATCACGGGTGTGGTACTCGCCCTGGCCCGGATCGCGGGAGAAACGGCCCCCCTTCTGTTCACGGCGTTCAGCAACCGCTTTTTCACCACCAAGCTCACCCAACCGATCGCCACGCTGACCGTCATGGTGTTCACCTACGCGATTTCGCCCTATCAGGACTGGCATCGCCAGGCCTGGGCCGGTGCCCTCGTGCTCGTGGCGCTCGTGCTCATCTGCTCGCTCCTGGCACGGTTCGCTACACGACGTATCGAAGGGATGCGGGCCCAATAGCTTCGATGTCGCAATCTCGATCGCCAGCCCAGTCGCCGCCGATGGGGACCAACGGCGGCTCGCCTGCGCCTCCCATCAAGATCCGCGTCGCCGGCTTGTCGTTCTATTACGGCGTCAAGCGTGCGCTGGAGAACATCTCGATCGACTTGCCCGCCAACCTGGTGACGGCGTTCATCGGCCCTTCAGGCTGCGGAAAGAGCACCTTTCTTCGTACGCTCAACCGCATGAACGATGTGATCCCCGGCACGCGCGTCGAAGGGCGGGTCGTCGTTGGCGATCACGATATCTACGGTCGGGACGTGGACGTCGTGGAGCTACGGCGTCGCGTCGGCATGGTGTTTCAGAAGTCGAATCCGTTTCCGAAGTCGATTTTCGACAACGTTGCGTACGGATTGCGCATCAACGGTCTTGTTGAGGATCGTCACCAGTTGAGTCATGTAGTGGAGAAAAGCCTGCGGGCATGCGCGCTCTGGGACGAGGTCAAGGACCGGCTGCACGACTCCGCGCTTGTCCTATCGGGCGGGCAACAGCAGCGCCTCTGTATCGCCAGGGCGCTCGCCATCGAGCCGGAGGTCATCTTGATGGACGAGCCGGCGTCCGCGCTCGATCCAATCGCCACCCAGCGGATCGAAGAGCTGATTTATCAGCTCAAGGCCCACTACACGATTGTCATCGTGACCCACAACATGCAACAGGCGGCCCGGGTGTCTGACCGGACCGCATTCTTCTGGCTGGGCCGGCTGGTGGAGGTCGGACGAACCGACGCGATCTTCACGAGCCCGCGCGAAAAGCTCACCGAAGACTATGTGACCGGCCGCTTCGGGTGACCGGTCTGGGAGCGTTCATGACACAGGTTACACGTCACTTCAACGAGGAACTCGACGAGCTCAAGCAGCGGCTGCTCGTCATGGGCGGACTCGCCGAGGAGCGCGTTCGGGAGGCGATGCAGGCATTGATCGACCGCGACACCGCGGCGATGGCGAGGGTGGTTCATGGCGACGAGGCGATCAATCAGCTGCACCTGGAAATCGACGACCGCTGTTTCAAGCTGCTGGCGCTGTATCAGCCGATGGCGATCGATCTGCGAATGATTGTCGCGGCGGTCAAAATCAACAGCGATCTGGAGCGGGTCGGCGATCTCGCCGTCAACGTGGCCCAGGCGGCCGAGCGCTACGTGCGCCACGCCCCCGTCAAGCCGTTGATCGACATCCCTCGGATGGGTGTCATGGCGCAGCTGATGCTCAACGAGGCGCTCAATGCGTTCGTTTCAAAGGATGTGTCCGCCGCGCGAAGGGTCCTCGCGCAAGACGACGAGCTGGACGGACTGAAAAATCAGATCTTCCGCGAGCTGCTGACGTATATGCTGGGGGACACCCGCACTATCCAACCGGGCATCGACCTGATCCTCATCTCACGGCACCTTGAACGCGTCGGCGACCACGCGACCAACGTCGCCGAAGACGTCATCTTCATCGTCGAGGCGCGTGACGTGCGCCATCATGCAGACGACGACGCTGGCTAGCCCCTCTCCTATCGCGCCTGGGGGTTGCCCGTGTGTCTGTAACGCCTGAAAGAAGTTGAGCCATGAGTCAGCGACACAAACCCGCCGCCGCGCGCGACCGCACGGTCGAACAGGCGATGCGTGATGAAGAAGTCCTCCGCGCGAACAGGGAGCTGGCGGCATATTTCAAAGGACGCCGCACCGAGCGTGAGGCGCGCGCTGCTCTGAAAATCATCAAGGCGTTCGTGCGCGACCGCGAGCGGCGGGACGCGAAGACCCGTCCACCATTGCCTGGCGGCGAGGCGGCTCGGTCGCCGAAGAAGATCACAATACTAGACGTGAAGAGCGACAAACGGCGAGGGCGGAAGTCGCGCCGCAAATCGCACGGCAAGTTCCCCACGAGCATGACCGCGTCAGTCGAGTCGCAGCGGGACCGGGAAGCTTCGCAGCCATCGAAATCAGACGAACAAACATCTGAATAGTTCGCGACCGCGTGGCGCGGCGGCCTTATAAACGCTCGGTCGCCTTCCGGTGGAATTGCCGGATGAGCCTGATTCCTTTTGCAGCCGTGGTGTATGTGACGTCAATATGTAGCAAGGGCAGAGAGTAACAGTCTGTCGGCCAGTTTTATGCCGGCCAAGATAGCTTCTGAATTGTTCTTAATCACAGACCCAAGAACAATAGAAATTGGGACAGGTAATGACCGAAAAAGTGGATGAGCTTGCCAGCCACGTGGATGACGCGTTGACGAGCGTCGATGAACTCGAAAACGATCCCGGAAGCATCAAGGGCACGGCGATCGACAAGATCAAAGACGCGCTCAAGAAAGCAAAAGGCATCGTCGACGAGATGGAAGACGCTGAAGATTAATTCATCGGTCACCGAACGCGCGCTTCCGGAGTCCTCACGGACTTCGATGAAACTTACCAGCGCGGCGGCCGTGCGATCAACAGCAGATCGCCAGTGTGCGGGACGGCGCGGAGCTCTAGGCAGCTTGCGGGGAGCGCGACTATGGCYTCGAAGAAGACATCGGCGGCGGCGCGCGGGTGACCTTCTCCGGAACCAGCAGACGCAAAGCGTTCGCGATAACCAGGAGGGATACTCACATGTCCGCTGCGATGGCTGCCCACAGCGACGCGAAGCCAGCGAACGTCAGGACGACAAATACGACCTTCACACCGAGCGATAGGCCGATGTTCTGACGGATGATGCCGATTGCGCGGTGCGAGTGTCGCACCAGCCAGGCGAGTTTCGTGAGGTCGTCCGACATCAGCGCGATGTCCGCGGTCTCGATGGCGGCGTCGCTGCCTGCGGCACCCATCGCAATCCCAAGGGAGGCGCGGGCCATCGCTGGAGCGTCGTTCACGCCGTCGCCCACCATCGCGACCTGACCGTACTTCGCCACAAGTCGCTCGACGGCGGCGACCTTATCCTCTGGTAGCAGTTCGGCGTACACGTCGTCGACGTCGACGTCGCGCGCCGGTGTTCGCCCTTCTTCGCGGCGACGATTACCGACGTTCTTGGCTCTCGCCCTCTTTATTGTCGTCGACCGCAGGTGTTCGCGCGCGTCGCCGACGGGCGTACGTGGGCCTTCGGGTCCCGCACAGGCCGCGCCAGCAAAGCTGTCACGGGTGACCCTGTGCAATCGGTCCCTCCGGCACGCCCACCGGCCCCCCGCGCCGTCCTCCTTTTCCCACCGGGTTGCGTTTGCTCTCCCTTTGGCGAGAGAGCCAAACGTCAACTTCGAAAAAGGAGGCCAGCATGAACACCTGCACCGTCAACGACAACGCGCAGTCCGATGAATCGCCCGAGCAAGACATCTATGCTCGCATCACCGCGAAGATCGTCGCCGCCCTCGAAGACGGCGTGCGGCCGTGGGTCAGGCCCTGGAACGCTGAACACGCGGCCGGACGCATCACGCGACCGTTGCGTCACAACGGCCAGCCCTATGCCGGCATCAACGTTCTGTCGCTGTGGGCGTCGGCCAGTGTGCAGGGCTTCACCGCGCCGATCTGGATGACCTACCGCCAGGCCGTCGAACTTGACGGCCACGTCCGCCAGGGCGAGAAGGGCTCGCCCGTCGTCTATGCGAACAGCATCACGCGCACCGAGACTGACACCGACAGCGGCGTCGACGTCGCACGCGACATCCGTTTCCTCAAGGGGTACACCGTGTTCAACGTCGAACAGATCGAAGGACTGCCCGCGCAGTACACGGCGCCGGCGTCACCGCGCCTCGACACGTCCGCCCGCATCGCCCGTGCGGAACGCTTTTTCGACGCGACCGGTGCCACGCTCACCCACGGCGGCAACCGTGCGTTTTACCAGCCGTCGACCGACAGCATCGTGCTGCCGCGCTTCGAGACCTTCCGCGACGCCGAGAGCTACTACGCGACGCTCGCGCATGAGACGACGCACTGGACCGCACACGAATCGCGCTTGGCGCGCGACTTCGGCACCACGCGGTTCGGGTCCGAAGGCTACGCGATCGAAGAACTCGTGGCGGAACTCGGCGCCGCGTACCTCTGTGCCGATCTGGATCTGACGCTGGAGCCGCGTGAGGATCACACCGCCTACATCGCCAACTGGCTGGACGTGCTCAAGTCAGACAAGCGCGCCATCTTCGCCGCGGCCAGCCACGCGCAGCGCGCGGCGGACTTCATCAACGCCCTGCAGCCGGCCTCCGCCGGCTAGTCCTCCCGCCCCCCGATGCGCGTGTGCGAATCGCAATGTCTTCAGGTAGACTGCGCCGACAGTCCGCCGTCCAGGCCCGAGCCACGCACTGTGTCATTGTCTTTTCCTTCTGGTGGTGACCCTCGCTCAATTTGGGCAGAGCGACACGGGCGAATTGCACCTTATCGTCACCGACCCTTCTGGGCTCCGCGTCCAGAGTGCCGTGGAACTGGTGAGCGAGGCGAATCAGGTTCGGCTCGGCCTCGAGACGGACCCCAAGGGTTCACTCGTTGAGAAACGCCTTCCATTCGGCACACGCGTCGGAGCCTGTGCGACGAGATCCGCGCTGGGGACGAGGAGACGCGTCGGAGCCTGTGCGACGAGATCCGTGCGGGGGACGAGGAAACGCGTCGGAGCCTGCGCGACGAGATCCGCGCCGGGGACGAGGAAACGCGTCGGAGCCTGCGCGACGAGATCCGTGCGGGGGACGAGGAAACGCGTCGGAGCCTGCGCGATGAGATCCGCGCGGGCGACGAAGAGATCATGAGCCACGCGCGCGTGCTTCATGAGGACCTGAAGGCCACTCTGGCCTTGATCGACGACGGCCGCTCTGCACGGCGCAAACGTCGGCGAAGCGAATAGGGGCAAGTCGACGCTCCGCCCTCGGGCCGCGGCGCGACGCCGCCCTGCCTGACTTATACTCTGTGCGTGCGCGCGCAGGCGGTCGGACTGACGTTGTTTCTTGCCTTCATCGTGCCGGTGGCGACCGCCGCGACTGGCATACCGACCCCCGAATCGGTCTTGGGGTTCCGTCCAGGCGCCGACTACAAGCTCGCCACCTACGATCAGTCGGTCGCCTATTTCAAGAAGGTGGCGGCCAGCAGCAAATACGTGAAGCTGGTCGAGGCCGGCAAAACCAGCCAGGGGCGCACGATGTATTTCGCACTCGTGTCGTCGCCGGCCAACCTCGCCAAAATCGATCGCTACCGTGAAATCGCGCGGCGCCTCGCGCACCCGACTGGACTGACCGACGCGGACGCGAAGAGGCTCGCGCACGACGGCAAGGCGTTTGTGCACATCGACGGCGGCCTCCACTCCACGGAAGTCGCCGGCCCGCAGCACACGCCGCAGCTGCTCTACGACCTGGTCAGCCGCGCGAACGAGCCGGAGACGAAAGCCATCCTCASCAACGTCGTGGTCATGCTGTGGCCCACCATCAATCCTGACGGCCAGCAGATGGTGTCGGAGTGGTACATGCAGAACGTCGGCACGCCGTACGAGCTCTCCGGCCTGCCCCGGCTGTATCAGGAGTACGTCGGACACGACAACAACCGCGACGCCTACATGCTGAACATGATCGAGTCGCGCGTCCTGGAACACACCTGGCGGCAGTGGGAGCCGCAGATCATCTACGTGCATCACCAGTCGGGTCCGTTTCCGACGCGCATCTGGCTGCCGCCGTTTTCCGAGCCGGTCGGCATCGACACGCCGTTCATCATGTCGCGCGAGGTGAACATGATCGGCATGGCCATCGCGAAAAGCCTGGAGGAGCGCGGACAGGTGGGCGCCACGCACATGGGTACGGCGTTCGACGCGTGGTACCCCGGCTACGTGGACTATGCGCCCAACTTCAAGAACATCGCCGCGTTCTGGACCGAGACCGCGCTCTTCCAGTACGCCACGCCGCACGACTACGCGATCGACGACTTCCCGCCGACCATGCGCGACCTGCGGCCGCAAAGCCTCTACTCGAGCCCGTGGGCGCCCGGAACGTGGCGGCTGCGCGATGCCGTGGAGTACATGGAGACCGCGTCGCTGTCGGTGCTCGAGTTCGCGTCGAAATACAAGAGCTCGCTTCTGTTCGACCGCTATCGGGCCGGACGCGATCAGATGGCGCTGGGACGAAAGAAACCGCCGTACGGATACTTCGTCCCGCAGGCGCAGCGCGATCCGGTCGCCGCGGTGGAGATGCTCCGGCGCATCGCGTTCGGCGGCGTGCGCGTCTCCGCGCTGGAGGCGCCGGTCACCATCGGCGCCGAGACATTTCCCGCCGGCACCTGGGTGATCCTCACCGATCAGGAGTTCGCCGCGATGGCGCGCGAGGTGCTGGACACGCAGGCGTATCCCGATCTCCGGCAGTACCCGGGCGGTCCGCCCGAGCGGCCGTACGACGCCGCCGGCTGGTCGCTTCCCCTCCAGATGGGCGTCCGCGTCGTCGCGGCCGCGTCACCGCTCACCGACGAGACGCGCGCGAAGCTGAAGCCGATCGGGGCGCTGCCCGACCCGCAACGGAAGCCGACGGCATACGACGCGGCTCTGACGACGGATGCGGCGCCGTTTGACAGCGTGCCGGGAGCCGGGTTCGACACCGATCCCGCGGCGGCGGCGATCCTGCCGATGGCGGGCCGGATCACCGGCGCCGGTCCGGTGCTGATCGTGGACCCGGCGCAGAACAACGCGTTCAAAGCGATCAACCTGGCGTGGAAGCAGGGCGCGACCGTACAGGCGAGCGCTGGACCGTCAGGCGCGCCGATTCGCTACGCCGTGCGCGGCCTCTCGAGCGGCGCGCAGGACGAGATCGTGCGGTCGCTCTCGCTGCAAGCCGAACGCACGGAGTCGGCGCCGGGGCGCGCCGTCCGGCAGCCGCGCATCGGCCTCTATCAGCCGTGGACCGGCAGCATGGACGAGGGGTGGACGCGTTGGGTGCTCGAGCGGTACGGGTTCACGTTCGTCGCGGTGCACCCCGAAGACTTCATGTCGCCGCTCGCGCAGAAGATCGACGTGCTGATCATCGCCGACGATGCGCGTGTACCGATCGCCGGAGCGGTGGCAGCAGGCGGTGGACGCGGCGCCGCGCCGGCGCCCGTTCGGCCTGAGTACGCGTATCAGCTCACCGCCAGCGACCTGCAGCGATTCGAACAGTTCGTCCGCGGCGGCGGCACAGTCGTCTGCCTGAGCAACGCGAGCGCGTTTGCGATCCAGCAGCTGAAGCTCCCGGTCAAGAACGTGGTGGCGGGTCTGCGGCCGGAAACGTTCTTCCTGCGCGGATCGATCGTCGAGGTCGCCACCGATCCGACGCATCCTGTGATGGCCGGGATGCCGGACAAAGCGCCCGTGTTCGTGGACAGCAGCCCCGTTTTCGAGCCGCAGGACGGGTTCACGGGGACGATCCTCGCGCGCTATCAGGCGTCGGGGTCGCCGCTGCTGTCCGGCTATCTGATCGGCGAAACATATCTTCAGGGGAAGGCGGCGGCGCTCGACGTCCAGCTCGATGCGGGTCACGTCGTGCTCCTCGGCTTCAGACCCGACTGGCGCGGCCAGCCGTTCGGCACGTTCCGGGTGTTGTTCAACGCGGCACTGTTCAGCCGCTAGGAGAGGATGATGGAAAAAATGACACGCAGGTTCGGACTCGGTCTCGCGCTGGCCCTCGCCGGCGGTTCGTCTCTCGCGATGGTGCAGCCGCCGCCAGCTGCCCCGCCGCAACCGATGTCCTTCTTCGTCGCGAGCGCCGGCTCGGGCGCCGGGGCGAACCTCGGCGGGATCGCCGGAGCCGATCGCATCTGCCAGACGCTGGGCACCGCGGCCGGATCGACCAAGACGTGGCACGCGTACCTGAGCGCCGCCGCGGCGAACGGTCAGCCGGCCGTCAACGCGCGCGATCGCATCGGCGCCGGCCCGTGGTTCAACGCGAAAGGCGCGCGAATCGCGCAGAACGTCGCCGACCTGCACGGCGACACGCTGGACATGGCGCGCCGCGGCAACAACATCAACAAGGCGACGGCGCTCACCGAAAAGGGCGACCCGATCAACGGCGTCGGCGACACGCCGAACCGACACGACATGCTCACCGGCTCGCAGCTCGACGGCACCGCCTTTCCCGACGCCGCCGATCACACCTGCGGCAACTACACCAGCAGCGCGGCGACCGGCGTCGTGCAGCTCGGTCATCACGATCGCACCGGCGGCGGCAACACGTCGTGGAACTCGACGCATCCCAGTCGCGGCTGCAGCCAGGAGAATCTGGTCGCCACCGGCGGCGCGGGGCTGTTCTACTGCTTCGCGATCAACTGATCGCGGATGCCGAGGGTTCCCGAATGGACGATCGGTTCTACGTGACCTGCCCGTACTGCGGCGAGCAGGTGGAGATCTACCTGGAGCCGGACGTGAGGGGTACCTTCGTGCAGGACTGCGAGGTGTGCTGCAACCCGTGGCGGGTTCGCGTGCACGGAGCAGGCGAGGATCGGGACGTCGAGGTCGGGCGCGCCGACGGATCGGAGTAACGAGGCGAAGCGCGAGGCTTCAGCCGAGCGAACGACGCTCGCCTGAGGGCTCGCGCTACACGGATGACCTCCTCGTACCTCCTACCCGCGTCCCCGCAGTCGAGCCGTCTTGACCATCGGCTTGCTGGCGCGCATCTTCGAGGCCTGGGTGTCCGCGGCGGTCGCGCGCGCGTCGCTCGGCATCGGCTTGCGGTGTTTCTTGCCAGGCGCGTCGACGACGCTGCCGCTGCGCCCCTGGCTCGCGCGCTTGGCCGTCGCATCCGCCGGCTTTTGCGTTGAGCCGCCGGTTGCTTTATCGGCCACCTGTTCGAGCAGGGCTGCCGCGCCGTCGCGGATGCTGGCCATCTGCTTGTTGAGGGCCTCGCGGTCCATCCAGCCTTCGGTCTTGGCCTGAACGGTCCCGACGACCCGCCCGAGCTGCTCGGCAAACGCTACAACCTTCTGCTCGAGCGTATCAGCCGACGACGCCGACGCCGCCACCGACCCTCTGTCCACCGTTCGCGTGTTGGTTCGTTTCGCTCCGATGTCGCGCTTCACCATGCCAGCTCCATCCATGCGGCGTTCAATCGCCGCAGGAGGCGCAGCAGGTTCCGTGCCTACTTCCCGCCCGCCTTCAACTGATCGATGAACCAGCTCACGCGAGTCGGCGAATCACCGTGCGATTCGGTTCCGTTGAGGTAGTACCGCACGATGCCGCCGGGGTCCACGTAGAATGTCGCCGGCAGGTTGTCGAAGCCCATCACGTGCTCGGCCTGCTCCGCGTCGAGGCGCGCGACCGGGAACGGAAACTTCATCTCGCCCAGATACCGCCGCAGACGCTTGTCGTCCTCGTCGATGCTGACCAGGAGGAACGCCACGCCGGGATCGTTCTGATACTTCGCGTAGGACGCTTTCAGGTGCGGTAACTCCGCACGGCAGAGCCCTCACGAGGAGGCGAAGAAATTGAGCAGCAGGACCTTGCCGCGCAATCCCGACGCGTCATACGGCTTCCCCTCCAGGTCTTTCAGCGCCAGCGCCGGAAGCGGTCGATCGACGAGGCTCTTGAGCGCGGCGGCCTTGCGATTGTCGCGTCGGCGCGTGAGCTCGGTCTCGAGCCACGCGTCGAATC
>JRHI01001791.1_pt1 | contig 16696 bp, 14 predicted proteins | sample 215371 | NCBI WGS metagenome assembly JRHI01 (sample SAMN02929681, study PRJNA255918) | sediment metagenome | biome: cave system; feature: Ice Cave; material: Sediment; isolation source: sediment from deep within a dark volcanic ice cave with no known source of... ...
CCTCCTCTTCTACCGGTCCACGGCTTCTCATACAGGCTCTTAGATCGTTTGCGAGCACAACCTGCCGAGCTCGCGAACATCGTCGACGTGCTCGAGCCGATTGACGAGGGCCGCCATCGCCTGGCCGGTGCTCGGCGCCACCACCTCGCCCACCAGCCGGTCGAATTTGGCGCGCACCTCGGCGGAGCTCAGTGGATTCTCGGGGCAGCCCCGAGCGTAATCGACCCGCTGCGTGAACCGGCGCCCGTTGCTGGCCGTGACTTCGACCACCGTCGCGTAGCGGGCGGGAAACGCTCCGTCGAGATCGTCGTCGGCCAGGACCTGTGTCCGACGTGAGAGCTCGTCGACCCGCGGGTCGGATCGCCGGTCGTGGAGGATATCGTCGATGCGGATCTGCCGATCGAGAACGGCGATCGGCAGGATGTACTGGCCGCAGTGCGACTTCAAGGGGTTATTGTCGATCAGTGGCACCCCCGAGGTCGGGAAGCGGAGGACGATGCCGGCGATGTCCTCCGCCTCGAGGTGCTGCTCGTCCAGGATCTGCAGCAGGGCGTCGAGGCCAGGGTGCAGGAATGCGCAGCAGGCATAGCGCTTGATCGCAAACGAGGTGAGGGCGAAGTCCTCGCCCAATCCGCGCCCCAACTCGTCCGGCGACCCTCCTGCCCGGGCGTACGCGCCGAAGAGATTGAACGTCCCGAAGTAGATATCAGGTGGTCCCCCGAAGCCGAGAGAGGCCAGCAGGGCCGCGGTCGTGCCGTTGCGGGCGGCAAGGCCAGGATTGAACGGACGGGAGTGCTCCGTCGGATCGGTTTCCCACGCGAGGAGCCCCGACGCCTGGGTCCCGGCCAGTCCGAAGGCTCGCCGCATCGCCTCCGGGGAGAGTCCGAGCAGGCGACCAGCGGTGGCGGCGGCCCCGAGCGAGCCGGCGACCGCCGAGGGGTGGAAGCCCCGCTCGTAGAGTGCGGTGGGCCCGATCGCGAGGCTCGTCCGACAGCCGACGTCGGCCCCCACGATGATCGCCGTCAGAAACTCCCGACCGCTGACCCGCTGCCGTTCGCCCACCGCCAGTGCGGTCGGCACGACCACCGCGGCGCTGTGGAGGATCGCCGCGGGATGGTGGGCTTCGATATCGCAGTAGTAGCCCAGGGTGCCGTTGGCGAGGGCCGCGCTCACGCACGATGCCTTGTCCGGACGCCCGATCAGCGTACTCTCCGGCATGCCGCCCTGGAGCCGGGCGAACTCGGCGATGATCTGCCCGGCCGCATACCGTGGCGACGATGCTGCCAGCATCGCCCCCAGCGTGTCCAGGACGATCGTCTTCGCGAAACCCACCACCGCCGCCGGGATCTCCTCAAACGGGACGTCCGCGGCAAAGCGCGCGAGGCGTTCGGTGGATTCGGACACCATGGGATGCATCGGTCGCGGTTCCTCCCCTCGCCTGTCCCGCCGTTCGCGGAGATCGGTGGCGATTGTGCTCAGGCCAGGACCCCCTGATGTCGGGCGTGCGCCAGGGACGCTGGGTTGACGACGTTCGTCGGACGACCGATCAGATAGTTGAGGATGTTGTCCACCGGCATCTTCGCCAGCCGTGCCGACGCTTCCGCGGTGACCGCGCCGGCGTGGGGCGTCAGCACCACGTTGTCCAGTTGCGACCATGCGTTCCCGACCGAGAGCGGCTCCTGGAGGAAGACGTCCAGCCCGGCGCCGGCAATCCGGTTCGCACGCAAGGCAGCCAGGAGGGCGTCCTGGTCGACGATGGCGGCCCGCGCGGTGTTGATCAGGACGGCGCTGGATTTCATCAGGGCGAGCTGCCGCGCTCCGATGAGTCCCTTCGCCTCGACCGAGTTTCGCAGGTGGATCGAGACCGCGTCCGCCTGCTCCAATAACTCCTCAAGCGACACCATCTCGACCCCGGTCCTCATCGCGCGCGCGGGGTCGTTGCGGAAACTCCACGCGACCACGCGCATGCCAAAGGACCGCCCCAATCGCGCGACCTCCTGACCAATCAGCCCCAGCCCAATGACGCCGAGCACCTTGCCCCGCAACTCGACACTGGGTCGATGAACCCAGACCCCCTCGCGCACGTTTCGATCGGAAAGCGCAACGTTGCGCGCCAATGCTAGCAACAAGGCCATGGTCAACTCGGCGACCGATGTCGTCGCCGCGCCGGGACAGTTGGTGACCACGACGCCCCGCCGGTTGCACGTCGCCAGATCGATGTTATCCGTGCCGGTTCCGAGGACGGAAATCAGCCGCAGGTCCGGGAGCGCCGCGAGGACGTGCTCGCTAAAGGCCGAGTACGCGCGCACGTTGATGGCACACGCGGCACCGCCCAGGCGCTCGACCAGTTCGTCCGCCGAGGAGGCTTTGGTGGTATGCACGACGACCTCCCCGCGCTCGCGCAGGCGGGCGATCTCACCGGGGTAATCCGGATAGACCGCAGGGAAATCGTCCGGGATGACGATTTTCACAGTCCCTCCTGCTCAATGTTTCGATCGGTACATAATGTATGATATTCAGTGTACCAGGTTGTTGGTATCCTCGCAACGAACCGGCCGTGGCTCAGTGATTGCCTAATGGGGGACGTGGCCCGCAGCCGTCCGAGGGCAGCGGGAAGACGGCGGACGCGCTCACCCGTTCGTTGCGTGTGGCCCTGAACGCTTGACGACCGGAGACGACGTGCCCCCTGATGAGTCGATGGCCTTCTCAGTGAGTCCTGACCTCCAAGACGGGATTGTCTCGCCCCTGTTCTCGGTATACGATGTTCTAGGTACTGACCGGCTCCCCTGGCGAGCCGTGTGGGTCGCTCGCGGCGCCCGGCCGGGCCATGACGGAAGCCGACATGCTCGCGATCCCCCGTTGAGGGTGCTTTCGGCGGGCGGGGACGTGTGCCAGGAGCAGTCCCGTCGTCTCCTACCACTCTACGCCGGGACCCCTCCCCGAGGAGGAGAGAGGTGCCGGCGGGTCGTTCGCTCCGGTCGCTGTGCTCCTCTCTCGGCCGTCGCCTCAGCGTGGTGGATGGATGAGGAAGGAACGGTGTGGTTGATGTGGACGGCACAGTGGTCGATGTCCTCAAACCCCTCGAAGATCTATCGTTAGCCGACAAGGCCTACAACGCGCTTCGGGAGGCCATCCTCAACCTGGCGTTGAAGCCGGGGGCACCACTCGTCGAACAGAAGCTCGCCGAGGCGCTCCAAACGAGTAAGACACCGATTCGCCAGGCTCTGCATCGTTTGGAGCAAACGGGGCTGGTGCGGGGCGTTCCTGGCAAGGGCTACTACGTCGCGCAACTCACGTTGCGCGACGCGCGCGAGATCCTCGAGATCCGCGCCGCGCTCGAGGGCATGGCCGTCGCGCAGAGCTGCACCCGTCTTGCCGACGCTGACGTGAACGAGCTGCGAGAACGGCTCCGTCGTGAGCAAGCGGCGTACGAAGAGGGGCAGCCGGAGCTCTGTGCCGAACTCGGGCATCAGTTCCACCAGACACTGATCGACAAGGCGGATAATGGCCGACTCAGTTTCCTGATCGGCATCCTCAGCGACCAGTACCGCCGCGTGCGATTGGTCTCACGACAGAATCCCGGGCGTCTTCCGAAGTCGATTCAAGAGCACGCGGAGATTTCGGCGGCACTTGAGGCACGCGACGGGCCCCTCGCGGAGCAGGCCATGCGCCGTCACCTGTTGGCGGTGTACGAGGATCTGAAGCACGACAACTCGCTCACCGACGACTCGGCGCTCGCGTGACGCAGCATGCGCCGTCATGGGGATCTCCGTCGTGATCGACCTGTGGCGCCGCGGGCGCTGGACCGGGCCGCCCGCGAGCACGACAGCCAGGCACTCGCGGTCGTTGAAAAACTCCTCGCATGGCTCGGTGGAGGGCGGCTCGGTCACCGAAGGACACCGAAAATCACCGCCCCTCTTGGTCGCGGTCCCCTGTGAAGTCCCCGTGTTCGCGTAGCCGCCAGCTCTCTTCAACGGGCTGGGCCATGGGCAGCAGGTGTGAACGCAGCCCCCTTCCCAGCTCCTGAGAACCGCCACGGTTTTGCCTGCCCGCCCCACCCGCTCAGCAGCGTCGGCTCAAGGCACCCCTCCTATACTGGCCGTGCGCACGATCGGCGCGTTGGCGCGCCCGGACCGCGCGCAGCGACCGCGAGAGGCAGGATGCCGGAGCAGTTCGCCACGATGGCCCAGGGGGCAGGAGCGCGCGGGGACCGCCAGAAGCAGCGGGTTGCGCTGCTCTCGATCCTCGGGGCGGTGGTGCTCACGACCCTGAAGCTGACGGTCGGCGTCCTGACCGGCAGCCTCGGCATCCTGGCTGAAGCGGCGCACTCCACGATCGACCTCGTCGCCTCGGTCCTCACCTTCCTGGCCGTGCGGGTCGCCGGCAAGCCACCTGACCCCGAGCACCGCTACGGCCACGGCAAGGCCGAGAACCTGGCCGCCTTCGTCCAAGCCGGGCTCCTGCTCCTGACGGTCGCCTGGATCGTGTCCGAGGCCGGGCGGCGGCTCCTCGCTCCCACCGTCCACGTCGAGGTCACCGTCTGGTCCTTCCTCGTCATGGGGATCTCCGTCGTGATCGACCTGTGGCGCTCGCGGGCGCTGGACCGGGCCGCCCGCGAGCACGACAGCCAGGCACTCGCGGCCGACGCCCTCAACTTCAAGACGGACATCCTCAGCTCCTTGGTGGTGCTCGGCGGCCTGCTCGCCATCAAGAGCGGGGAGTGGACCGGCTGGACAGTCGGCGGCTGGCTGCCCAAGACCGATGCGATCGCCGCGCTGGGTGTCTCCGTGCTCGTGCTGTCGCTGGTGGGGCGGATGCTGCGCGCCACGGTCGATGTCTTGCTCGACCGCGCCCCGGTTGAAAGCATTGCGGTCCTTGGCGAGGCGATCGGGGCGGTGCCGGGGGTGATCGAAACGCGGCGCTTGCGGCTGCGCAAGGCCGGCGGCATGGTCTTCGCCGACGTGACGGTCGCGGTGCCGCGGGCAGCGGCCTTCGCCGAGGCGCACGCGATCAGCGAGGCGGTCGAGGCCGCGGTCCAGGCCGCCGCGCCGCGGGCCGGTGCCGACGTGGTGGTGCATATGGAACCGGTCGCCGCACCGGACGAGACGCCCGGCGACGCGGTCCGGATGCTGGCCCGCCAGCACGGCATGCGGGCCCACAACGTCCACATGCGTGCGATCGGGGACCACCTCGAGGCCGATCTCGACGTCGAGGTGCCGCCCGAGCTGACGCTGGCGGCGGCCCACGCGCGAACCGTGCAGCTAGAGCGCGACGTGCGCGCAGCCGAGCCGCAGTTCACCCGCGTCAACGCCCACCTCGAAGCGCCGGAGACGACGATCGAGCGGCAAACCGATGTGACCGCGCTCCGCGCGGACTTGGTGCCGCGGGTGCGGGAGCTTGCCGATGCCATCGCTGGGCCGGGCAGCTGCCATGACGTCCGAGTCTACCAGCTGCCGAGGGATGCGGCGTGTTACGAGCTTGTGCTCCACTGCTGGTTCCCGGGCGACGCCCCCGTCGGCGAGGTCCACGTCCAGGCCGCCGAGATCGAGCGGCGGCTGCGCACCGCGCTGCCTGAGGTGCAAGACGTGCTGCTCCACGCCGAACCCGCCGAGGAGGATCGCCCGGCGCCAGTGCCGCACGCGACGACGAGCGAGCGACCGCAGGACGCTACTTGACGACGATGGTGCCCTGCATGCTCGGATGCACCGCACAGTGGTAGGCGAAGGTCCCGGCCTGCTCAAAGGTCCAACTGAAGCTCGCGCTTGGGTCGAGCGGCGCCGAGGCGAACGCCCCGTCGTCAGCGGTCACCGTGTGCGGGGCTGGATCCTGATTCGTCCAGGTCACCCGCGTGCCGACCGCCACCTCAAGCTGCGGCGGGTCGAAGGCGAACCCGTGGATCGACGCAACCGTCACCGGGACGGTCGCCACCGCGGGGGAAGCTCGTGGCGTTGCGGGCGGCGTGCCGCCAACGCCAGCGACCGGTTGCGTCGTGGCCGCCCTCTGGGTGACGCCCGCGGTGACCGTGATGGTGCCCTGCATCTCGGGATGGAAGTTACAGCGATAGGCGAAGGTGCCGGGCGTCGTGCGGGTGATGGTGGCCGATCCGCCGGGAGCGAGTGATCCCGTGTCGAACCCAGACCCCGTCGCCGTGTGCGGGTCGTTGCTCGCATTGACGAACGTGATCGACTGGCCGGCGGCGACGGTCACGTTGGCGGGAGAGAAGCTCCGATCAACAATCCGCACCACGACGGCACCGGCTGGAGCGGGGGTCACGACCGCGGCGCCGGCGGCCGCGGTTGGTGTGTCGTCCGCCCCGTGCCCGCCGTGGTGGTCATCGCGACTGGCCAAGGGGGCAGCCCTGACGGTGCGATCGGCGACCACCTGAGGGATAACGAGGCCGCCGGTAAGGACGACCACGAGCAAGAGGACGATGATCAACCGCATCGAACCGCGCTCCGCACGAATCATGCGCTTCGCTGGCACAGGACAGCCGCCGCGCCGTCCGGCACACCGGGAGCTTCCCTTAGCTTCCCTACGCAGCAGCAGGCGGCGCGGATGGCCCCGCCGCGCGGGGGTGGGGTCATCCGACGGGAACCCGCCGCACCGCCTTGCCCCTTCGGGAGCCAGGAGACCAGGAGACTGAGTGGCGCAGCGGCACTGCTGCCGGACACGGCTTGACAGGGCGCGCCGCGACCAGTAGGCTGCCGGTAATTCCGACCAAATTGGTCGGAATTACCCAACGCAGGCCGTGCGATGCGGCCGCGTGGGCGTCCCGGCATGGATGAGGGGCGGGCGGTGCCCGCCCCTCAGGGGCAACACGGCCGCAGCTCGTCGCCGGCGGTCCGTTGACGCGGACCGCCGGCCAAGCCGCCTCCCGAGGGAGGAGACGCGCCGCCGCGTCGCGCTCGGAGTATAGGGCATTGACCTTCCTCCGCCGCGCCGCCCGCGCGCAGCCTTGTCCCTTGAGGAGCCGGAGAAAGGATCGGACGGATGGTCGAGTTGACCGTCCAGGATGTCCTGTGGTGCGCCCCCCACGGCCACCCCGCGCTCGCCCTGGCAACGGTCGGCGGCGAGTCGTGCTTCCTGGTCGCGGTGAGCGTGGGAGCGGCGCAGGCCTTGGCCATCGCCCCGACCGAAGGCGACGGAGTAACGTGCGCCGGGGTCTACGACCTGGTGCGGGCGACGATCGACGGGTTGGGCGGCCGGTTACGGGAGGTGCGGCTCTCACTGCTCGCCCCGGGCCCGACCCTAGGCGCCTGGGTGTGCGTTGACGGAGCCCGGGGCGAGATCGTCCTCCCGGTGCCCTTCGCGGAGGGCGTGGTTCTGGCGCTCCGGGGCGGCGTGCCGCTCCGCATGGGCGACGAAGAGTTCGCCCGCGTCCGGGTCCCTGGCACCCCACCGGGCGACGCGCCCGCGCCGCCCGAACCGTTCCGGTCGTTCGTTGCGTCCTTGGACCTCGATGGGCTGGGCGGGGATCGCCCCGCCTGAGCGACCGCGTGAATCGAGGAGGGCCGACTCGATGAAGACACGCCTGTGGGGCGCGTGGGCTGCCCGGCTCTGACGGTGGGGAGGCTTGTCTGGCTCACGGAGTGCCCCGCGCAGGCGGCACCGGCGACCTACGCCGCGAGCGGGCGTCGAATCAGGGACTCGCACATGTCCACTGGGAGGGGAATGCTTCAGGGCGGTCGGACCACGGCGTCTGCCGCCGCAGGAGGACAGTCCGGTGACAACTCCCCCGGATTCAATCCGGGGGCTTCTCAGGAAACCGCAACCAACGTCGCGGTGAGCTCCTGACGGCGGTGCCCCCGCCAAAGAACATTGCGGGCCGCGTTCTCGTCGCGGCTCCCAACGTAGCCACAGGAGGCGCAGTGATACACCCGGTCGGACAAATCCAGCGGCACGGCGGGCAAGCCCCCCCAGTCGCGACAGACGTGCGTCGTGTTCCGGGGATCGACCGCGACGACTCGGATGCCGGCGCCCTCCGCCTTGCGTCCGAGGATCGCGACGAACTGTGCTCATCCAGCATCGTGCGCCGACTTCGCCAGCCGAGACCGGGCGATACCGCGCACGTTCACATCCTCAACACAGACCACCCCGGAGCGGTCGGTCAACGTCTTTGCCGTCGTGTGGTGGACGTCGTGCCGCTGGTCCGCCACCTTGGCATGACAACGGGCAACCCGCATCCTGACCGTGCGTCGCCGTTTGCTTCCGCGCTGGCAGCGGGACAGGGAACGCTGGGCACGACGCAGCCGAGTTTGGTTGCGGCGAGCGAAGCGCGGCAGGTCGACGGTCTCCCCGTCGGACGTGACCAGGAAGGCGCTCAACCCCAGGTCAATCCCAACCGCCGGTCTGTCGGTCACGAGCGGCGGCGCATCCCCCAGGTCGCACGAGACGACGACGAACCAACGCCCGGCTTCGCGTGTGAAGGAGACGGTCTTGATCGTTCCTGCGGTCGGTCGGTGGCATGTGACCTTCACCGAGCCGACGCCTTGAACGGTCACGCGTGGGCCGTGGCATCGGCAGCCGTCGCCATGCGAGGGAAAGTCAACGGTATCGAAGCGGTCGCGTCCTTTGAATCGCGGGGAGCCGGGAGACTCGCCGGCTTTGACGCGACGGAAGAAGGCGCGGAAGGCGCGATCCAACCGGCGCAAGGTGGCCTGACAGGACGAAAAGTTGCAGGCGGCGAGCCCTTCGTCGGCGCGCCGGATGTCCTTCAGTTCGGCAGACTGATCGACGGAGGAGATCGCGATGCCGCGTTGCCAGGACCACCGCCGATGGTCGAGGGCGGCGTTGTTGAGCGCACGGTGCGCTTCGAGGCGGGCCGCCATCGCGTCGGCTTGCAGCCGATTCGGGTACAGGCGGTATGTGAACGCCTTCCTCATCTACCGACCTCGTTGCGCTTCGATGTATTTGCGAATCGTGTCACTGGACACGTTGCCCGCCGTGCCAACGTAGTACCTGTGGGTCCACAGCGACGGCAGGCGACGCTTCAGTTCCGGGAATTCCACCCGGAGTGCGTGACTTGTCGTGCCCTTCAACCGGTGTGCGATCTGGTACGGCGCGATCGTCGGCGGGAAGTGGCCGACCAGGTGGACGTGATCCGGCCGAACGACCAGCTCCACGATCTCACCACCGAGTTGTGGGACCACGTCCACAAGCAACGCCACGCACCGATCAGCGACCGCGCCTTCAAGAACCGCGCGGCGATACTTCGGGCACCAAACCAGGTGATACGTGATGTTGGAGACGGCGTACTGCGTTCGCTCGTATTCCATGAGCGAATTATACCATAGACGGACAAGACCCGTCTATTCGTGAAGGGACGATTTCTATGGAGACCAGGATGCGATCGGATCGGCTGAGTCGCCGCCAATTGCTGCACGGGGCCGCGGTGGCGACGGGCGGCTTTGCGCTGTTCGCGAGCGGCGTCCCGGCGCGCGCCTTCGCGCAGACGTACGGGACGCCGACGGCCACGGGGGACACGCTCACGCTCTACAACGGACAGCACGTGACGACGACGCAGGCGATCGGCGCGGCCTTTGCTAAGGCGACCGGCAGCCAAGTTCGGCTCCGGTCCGGCGAGGACCCGGAAATCGCGGCCCAGATCGTGGCTGAGGGCGACGCCTCGCCGGCGGATGTGGTCTTCACCGAGAACTCGCCCGCGCTCATGCTCCTCTCGGAGAAGGGGATGCTGGCGAAGGTCGCTGTCCAGACGCTCAAGCGCGTGCCGGCCCGGTACAACTCGCCGCAGAGTGACTGGATCGGCGTCGCAGCCAGGGCGACCGTGCTCATCTACAACCCGTCACTCCTACCCGAGACGGCGTTGCCGCACTCGCTCCTCGACCTGGCCCAGCCGGCATGGCGGGGGAAGATCGGGATCGCCCCCGCCGAGGCTGACTTCCAGCCGGTTGTCGTCGCGGTGATCAAACTCTCAGGTGAGGACGCGGCCAAAGCGTGGCTGGCGGGACTGGCGCGCAACGCCCGGACGTACCACAGCTACGAGGCGATTCTCCAGGCGGTCGAGACCGGCGAGGTTGCGACCGGGATCCTCAACCATTACTACTGGTTCCACCAGGCGGCGGAGGTCGGTCCGGCGAATATGCGCAGCAAGCTCTTCTACTTCGGGCATGGCGACCCCGGCGCGCTCGTCAACATCTCCGGTGCCGCCGTCCTCAAGTCCAGTCAGCACGCCGATCTCGCGCAGCGGTTCCTCGCCTACCTGGTCAGCGCCGAGGGGCAGCAGGCGTTGGTGCAGAGCAAGGACTTCGAATACCCGCTCGGCAGTGGCGTGCCGCCGTCGCCGGAGCTCAAGCCGTTCGACCAGCTCGATCCGCCGCCGATCGGCCCGGCTGACCTCGGCGACGGTCGCGCGGCGGTGCAGCTGCTGCAAGACGCCGGATTGCTGTAGGCGGCGATGCCGCCCCGTTCAGCCGTGGCGATCCGCCAGGCCGTTGGGTTACCGCTGCGCGCGACCGTCACGCGATGGCGGGGCGCGCGGCGGCTGCCGCTGGGCGTGGCCGTGCCCGCCGTCGCCGTTGCCCTAGTCACCCTGCTGCCAGTGGGCTTCGTCATCGCGCAGGCCGCCGCGGTCGGTGGGCACGACGCGGTACGGCTGCTGGTCCGCCCGCGCGTCGGGATGCTGCTGGCCAATACGGTGCGCTTGACCTTCGTGGTGACGGCGGCGTGCGCCGTGCTGGGGCTTGGCGCGGCCTGGGGCGTCGAGCGGACGGACCTGCCCGGGCGACCCGTCTGGAGCGTCCTCGTCGCGTTACCGATCACGATCCCGGCGTTCGTCGCGAGCTTTGGCTGGGTGTCGCTGACGCCGCGGGTCGAGGGGTTCGGCGGCGCAGCGCTCATCCTGACCCTCGCGCACTACCCCCTCATCTACCTGCCCGTCGCGGCCGTGCTGCGGAGGATGGATCCGGCGCTCGAAGAGGTGGCGCGGTCGCTCGGCCACGGCCCGTGGCGCACCTTCCACCGGGTCACGCTGCCCCAGACCCGTCCCGCGTTGCTCGGTGGGTGCCTGCTCGTCGCGTTGCACGTCCTCGGTGAGTTCGGGGCGTTCGCGATGCTGCGCTTCGCGACCTTCACCACGGCGATCTACGACCAGTACCGGTTGACCTTCAACGGCCCGGCCGGCTCGCTGCTGGCGGTGGTGCTGGTGCTGTTCTGCGTGCTGCTCCTGGTCATCGAGCTGCAGGTGCGCGGCAGGGCCCGCTCTGGGCGGCTCGGGAGCGGCGCCGCCCCCGGGCGGCGCCGCTCCCGGCTGCGCCGCGCCACACCGTTGGTCCTGGCCGCCTTCGCGGCGCTCGTGGGGCTCGCGCTCGGCGTGCCGCTGGTCACGCTCGGCTACTGGCTATTTCGGGGTGGCTCGGCGGCCTTCCCGACCGGCGCGCTCCTGGCGGCGGCATGGGCCTCGCTCCGGCTGGGCCTCGGTGCGGCCATCCTGACCACGATCATGGCCCTCCCGGTCGCGCTGCTGGCCGTCCGCCATCGTGGCCCATTCGCAACGATCGTCGAGCGCAGCACGTACGTGGCGACCGCGCTGCCGGCGATCGCCGTCGCCTTGGCCCTCGCCGTCGTCACGGTCCGCTACGCCCGACCGCTCTACCAAACGACCGCCCTGCTGCTGGTCGCCTATGCCATCCTCTCCTTGCCGCTGGCGCTCGTCGCGGTGCGGGCCGCGATCGCGCAGGTCCCGGTGGCGCTGGAGGAGGCGGCCCGCGCGCTCGGCTGCCGCCCGGCGCTGGTCCTGTGCCGCGTGACGGTGCCGCTGATCGCGCCGGGCCTCGGCGCCGCAGCCGCGCTCGTCTTCCTCACGGCCGTGACCGAGCTGACGGCGACCCTGCTCCTCGCGCCGATCGGCACACAGACGCTGGCGATGCAGCTGTGGGCGAACACGACCAGCCTCGCCTACGCCGCGGCAGCACCCTACGCCGCCCTCATGGTCGCGATCTCGGCCCTGCCGACCTATCTCCTGACGCGTCAGGTGGGCGCATTTACCGACGTGGGGGCGACCTGAGCGATTGGCGTCACCCAAGGCTCGGGCACAGCTCGGATTGGCCTGCGGCAAGCTGGAACTCCTGCTCCCTTGTCATGTGATCGTCCACGAGCACCGAGGGACGAGCGCCGTCGCGATTGGCGATCCGGCCTGGATGCTCGGTGTAATCGGCGACAACGCGGCGGTGATGGCCGTTGCCGAAGAGGCAGCCGTGCGGCTGCGCCGGGTAGTGGCCGCGCTGGGTGAGGGGTCGGTCGCCGCCGCGCACCCCTGACGCCGGGGTGTGACGGTTGAACAACCGATCGCAGAAAGGAACGAGTCGGCGCGAGGGGGTGGCCCTCCGCAGACCCCTGCGGGGGGCTCGGAAAGAGACCGGGCACCACGTACCGATCAAAAACACCGACACTTGCGGTTGAAGATGACACCGGAGGGGGAGTCAATCGCTCAGGTGTCCAAAACGCTCCGTATAATGGATATTCTCCCTCCCCATTATCAAGGAGACACTCCTGGTGTCAAGCTCGTGCGAACCTCGATCGTGCGCTGCCAGTCGCGCGCCAAAACGCGTGTAAGGGAAACCGCCACCGCAGCGATCTGTCGGTGAGACGGGTGCGGCCCCGTCCCCGTCCGCCGGAAGGAAGCGCCCATGAGCCATGAACCCGAGCCGCCGTCTTCCCGCGCGCTGCTGCCGTCCTCGCCGAGCGTCCGCGGTGAGTGCGCCTGTGCGCGCTGTTCACGGGCGCACCCGACGTCGCAGAGGACCTCGCGCACGAGGCGTTGGCCGAGGCGTGGTCCCACCGCGATCGCCTCACCGATCCCGCCGGTGCGGATCGCTGGCTGGCGGCGATCGCCCGCAACGTCTGCCGCCGGTGGCTCCGGCGCCGCGGCGTGGAAACCGCGCGATTCCCGTCCCGCCCCCTCGCACGCGCCGCCGTCGATACCGAATCCGAGCACTGGTCCGTCGACACGACCGCCGTCGACCTGGAGCTCGAGCGGGAGGACCTGGCGGCGCTGCTCGATCGCGCGCTGGCATTACTCCCTCCGACGACACGCGCCGTCCTGCTCCAGCACTACGTCGACGAATTGCCGCAGGCGGTGATCGCCGACCGCCTGGGACTCACCGAGGGGGCGGTCGCGGTCCGCGTCCACCGCGGCAAACTGACTATGCGCCGCCTGCTCGCCTCGCCCGAATTCCGCCCGATGGCCGTCGCCCACGGCCTCGCCGTCCCGCCCGACGACGGCTGGACCGAAACGCGCATCTGGTGCCCGTACTGCGGGCGTCGCCGGATGGTCGGCCGCTGGGCCGCCGCCGACCACGACTACGGCGTGCGCTGCCCCGACTGCTTCCGGGAGCCCGGCCGCAACCACTGCGCCGATCCCGTCCTCTTGATCGCCGGACTGACCGGGTTCAAGCCGGCCCTGTCGCGGGTGATGGCCTGGGCCGACGCCTACTGCCGTCGAGCATTGGCCGACGGCGGTGCCCCGTGTCTCACCTGTGGCCGGTTCGCCGTCCTGCACCGCACTCCTCCGCGCACGCAGCCGGTCGAGCCCCGGGATCGGCGCGGCATCCACGTCTGGTGCGAGTCCTGCGCCCTCGCCTGGGATCTTCGCCGCGTCGATCTCGCCCTCTGGCTGCCCGAGGGACGCCGATTCTGGCGCGACCATCCCCGGATCCGGCTCCTGCCCGAGCGCGAGGTGGAGGCGCTGGGGCGTCCGGCCCTCGTCACGACCTTCGAAAGCGTGAGCGGGGCGGCGCGGTTCGCGGTCGTCTCGGCAAGGGACACCTACGAGGTCCTTGGTGTCCAGCACTCCCCCGCGTCCTGACGCCGCCGACAGGGCGTCGCCGCGGTTCGGCCCAGCGACCGATCCGGTCGGCGCCGTGGCGCCTCGGCGCGGTCCGCTCGCGGCCCTTCTCACTGCGAATGCCGTCTCCCTGGTCGGCAGCCAGTTGACCGTTTTGGCGATCCCCTGGTTCGTCCGCACAGGCGGCGCGGACCGCGGCGTCCCTCGTCGGCCCGCTGCTCGCTGGCGTCCTCATCGCCGCGTTCGGGGCAAGCCAAGTGCTCTGGATCGATGCCGCGACCTTCGCCGTGTCGGCCGCCGTCGTCGGTCTCGCGATCCCCGGCAGGCGGTCGCACGATCGACCGTCCGGCGGCTACTTCGCCGACCTCGCGGAGGGCGTGCGGTTCATCCGGCGTGACCACCTGGTCCTCGCCTTGGCACTGACCGGCGCGGGCGTCAACGCCCTCGGCGGCGCGCTCTTCGCGGTGGTCCTCCCGATCTACGCCCGGGACACCTTCGGCAGCGTGACCGCCTTCGGATTGATGGCCGCCGGCGACGGGGCCGGCGCCCTCGGCGGCGCGCTCGTGTACGGAGCGGTCGGCCACCGTCTCCCCCGGCGGGCGACGCTCGTCGGCGCCTTCCTCGTTGCCGGGGCCTCCGTCGCGGCGCTGGTCGCCACCCCGGACTTGGCCGCGACGGTCGCGGTCTTGGCGGTGTCGGGCATCGCGATCGGCCCGCTCAACCCCCTGGTCAGTACCCTGTTTCAGGAGCGCATCCCCACGGAGCTGCGGGGTCGCGTCTTCGGCACGATCCTGGCTGTCGCGAACGCGGCGGCGCCGCTGGGGATCCTTGCCGCCGGATACCTCGTCGAGGCGGCGGGTCTGCGGGCGATGCTGACCGGCATCGCGGCCCTCCTGGGCCTGGTCGCCCTCGCTGTGGCGACGACGTCGACGTTCCGGGAGATGGATCGGCCAGCCCTCGGCCCGCTTGCCAAATAGCGCTGAAGTGTGTGCCATTTAGCTCTGAAGATGACACCGTCGCTGCCGAGGTTTACGCAAGAGCCACCGTCTCACAACCCGTCTCGTAATCAACGTTGTGATTGTTCAGACCTTGGTTCGGTGAGGATGCCTGGGAGCGGCGAGGGAGCGGCCCCCCTCCCCACCAGCCCTGACTGGCTCAGCAGCGCCAGGTCGGCCCCCGGCCCACCCACGGCCTTCCCCCTCCAGGCGATCAGCCGACTCAGGTTCAGCACCGACGCCTGCCGCTGGTCCCCCCGCATCGAGCGATCCCGTTCCGTGACCCACCAGCCGATCGCCCGCTCACCGCCGTTGGTGGTCCCGTCCCAGCGCTCGCCATCCGGACCCTCCCAGGTCCGATCGCGCGTCAGGCGGGACCACAGCGTCCAGCGGTCGAGGCTGAACAGCCGCACCCGATACGCCAGGGTGGCACGCGCCCCCGGCCGCGGGGGGGGCGCCGTCAGGTAGCGGCGGTGGATCGGTTGCAGACTGGCGGCGGCCTTCGGGGTGGGATCGCGTGCCTGGATGAGCCGGAGCACCTCCTTGGCGTCGGCCACCGCCTGGGCGGACGCGACCGCGATCGCCGCCAATGACCCCTCGGCATCCGCCTCGAGGACCGGCCCCATCGCCGTGCCCCAGGCTTCGGTGGTCCGGACCACATGCGCCGGGCCGACCTGATGATCGCGGCCCCCCGCAGCGGCGGCGGTCTGGAAGGCATCGGCATCATCGCTGACCAGCACGGTCGCTCCCACCGCGGTGGCGACCTCCTCCACCCACGGCGTCACGGTGGCGGCTTTCCCGCTGTCGAGCACGTCCCCCGTCAGGGCCAGCCCCCCACGGGATCGAGGCTCACCCCCACCGTGAGCCCCTGCCCGGCGCACTTGACACTGGTCAGGTCGGCGCCCAGGGCCACCACCCGCCCCCCACCGTGGCGCACCGCCGCCCGCCGCCGCCCCGGCACCGCCGCCCCGGCACCGCCGCCCCGGCGGCTTGGACGTAGTTGTAGACCGCGACCTGACTTAAGGGCAAGCCCAACGCCCGCAGGGCGGCGGCCACCGCCCCATCGCTCATCCCCAGCACGTAGAACATGACCGCTACCCCCTTGAGCCGCGCCGAGGTCTGGTCGTGATCGACGCCCAGGGGGGAGACGCGGCAGGTGCGCCCACAGCGCAGGCAGCCGGACCGCTGGGCGACGACGTCGGTCAAGAGCGTGTCGCGCAGCGGCTTGGGCAGCGCCTGGCGAAACTGGACGACCTGCCCCTGGCAGGGGGCGTCGGGACAGCCGCTCGGCTCCGGGTAGACCTCGGGCTGGACGGGGGGGCAGGATCGTCAGGCGCATCGCGGGGCTCCAGGCACGAACGGCGGATCGATCTCCCGCATCCTATCCTCTCTTTACCGCCCCGTGAACAATCACGCGGTGGCCGGCACTTGACAGACGGGTGTACGCTCGGAGCGTCTCGTTGAGGAACAGTGTCGAAGCGACACCGCCCGACGTTCGTTCCGCTCCGCACCCTGGGCAGCCCGCTGGTCCCGGCATGAAAGGAACCTCCCATGAGCGACCACGCGCCGCAGCCGGCCCGGTCGAGTCGCGAAGCTGCGGCGACGAAGCAACCGGCGGCGAACGCGCCGGAGCGGGCGGACGAGGCGGCCGCCGTCGCTCCGCTCGTGCTTGCCGCGCCGACCCGCGACGGCCGCGCCACGTTGCGGCGGTTGGCGCCGAACCAGCAGCGCCGGGAGCTGCTGGCGCTCCAACGCACCCACGGCAACGCCGCCGTGCAGCGGCTCCTCGACGGCGACCCTCGGCCTCGGCCGGACCGGTCGGCGTCGTCTCCCCCGCGCGGTGACAGCCCGCCGGCGCCGGGCGCCTCGGCCTCGCCCACGGGCCCGCAGCCCCATGGTC
>JRHI01001792.1_pt1 | contig 16694 bp, 9 predicted proteins | sample 215371 | NCBI WGS metagenome assembly JRHI01 (sample SAMN02929681, study PRJNA255918) | sediment metagenome | biome: cave system; feature: Ice Cave; material: Sediment; isolation source: sediment from deep within a dark volcanic ice cave with no known source of... ...
CCCAAGTGTTGAGGTGTCCACCGAAGCGGGTCAACTCCAACGCTCGTGAGACTACGATCCGGCGGCTGCCTCCACAATGCCACCTGTGAAGGGCCGCAAGACACCCTCCCGTACGAGAGCCGCGAAGTGGTCTGCGAGCCGGTGCGGTGCCGAGCCTCCTCGGGACGACGAGGCCGCATTCGATGTTGTGTCCGAGCGCGCTGCCGGTCAGGTTGGCCAATGTCGCGAACGCGACCTCGCGGTCAGCAACTACCACCTTCGCGTGGAGTCGGCCACCACTGAAACCGACGCGCTCCTCCGGCGGCCAGTGAAGCAGGCGGATCCCCGCAACTCCAGCGAAGGCGAGAGCCGGCTCGAAACTCAGCAGTCCCCTCGCCCCTTCGACCGTCTCGAGTGCGATCATCGTCCGAACCCCCCGCGCGACGGCGGCTTCCAACGCAGCCCGCAGCGGGGGATAAGGCACGGCGGCGTAGGTCACCAGCAACAACTCGTGGCGCGCACCGGCGACGATCTCCGCCACGACGGCTTCGGTCGATCTCGCCGGCGCATCGGGTCTCGACGGCCCGGTCATTACGACCTCGACGATGCCGTCCTGGGCCTCCGATATGCGGGCCGCGGCCGCTGACCGCAGCATTGCGGCGACCTCCCGACCGCTGACGGAAGGCTCGGTCGCCCAGCTCGCGAGGAGCAACTCCGCGATCCTCCGGAACTCTGGGTGGGCGACCGCTCCAACATCGATGTTGCCGCCTGCCGGCCCGCCCCGCGCCAGCTGGCGGGCGAGTTCTTCAACCAGGGCCCCCGGAAGGCGCTCGGTGACCTCAACCACGGCCCCCATCAGTGGCGAGGCCATGGCTACGACAGGATCGCGAGGCCGGGGTGGGCATGGAGAGGGATCACCACCGAGCGGTCCAGGAACCGGTTGCCTCGTTCGCAGGTGGTCTCGGACAGGAAGAGGCATGCATGGCAGGAGGCGCCATGGACGAACTCGTCCGGGTCAACGGGCTCCCTCTCAGCGCAGAGCGGATCCGATGAACACCACCCAGCTCCGTCAATGGCCGCACGGAACAACCCTCCAAACCGATCGGGCTCCCCGAGCGCAACCAGGCCGCCGAGGGTGCCTTCGCTGTCCGAGGCGGCCGTGTAGATCAGAATCCCCGCAGCAGGCTCGCCGTCGAGGTCGTGGTAGATGCGCTCAGCCAGGCTCGCCGAGCTGTACCCACATTCCAGGGACATCTGCCGGATCAACATGTGCGACAGGGTGTGCAGCAGCAGATAGCGCGCGCCGGGCCAGCCGGACGGGTCCAGCTTCCTGTTTATGCGGAACCGGGTGTAGGCTGCATGCAGCGCCGTCACGTGCGGCGACTCATCGGCTGTCTTCTCCCACTCCCTAACGACCTCCTCCCGGAGCCGGATAAAGATTCCCTCCCCGCGGGTCTGCGTTGCGGGAACCCAGGTCGGTGGAGCATTCGCCAGCTGGACCATCCCTTCAGGAGTCTGCTGGTTCCACTCCGGTGCATCAAGCCGAGTAAAGCCGACGAATGCCCTGGATACCCGCAGCCGCTCCACGAGAACCACCTGCTCGACGAGTTTCTCCGCCGCCGGAGGCACCATCGCTGATCGGGTCGTGAAGTCGTCGTGGTTGGTGCCACCCAACTCCTCGCTCAGTGCTCGGTACTCCGCGACCCGCATGTCGCTCGGTCCTTCGCTGGTGCCGGAATCCGTCGTTCCCCGGTGCTCCTCGACTGCCTTCCAGACTGCCGCCTTCCCCGCCGGGCGCAAGCCCACCAGCTCCGGCATCATCCGCAGCGCAAGGTCCAGCTGGTCTTCGCTCTTCACCTCGCGCAGGACCGGCCACAGGCGCTGTACATCGGCCGCAAAACCCTGGCTCTTGCTGGGTAGGTGAAGCGCTGACAGGCTGACGGCAAACCATTGATTCGACGCCCCCAGTACCAGCGTCCGCACATCGGCCGCCCTGGGGCATTCGGCGTCGAACCGGCCCAGATGCGGATGGCGGCCGCGGCACCGTGGAAGGCGCGCCGCCGCGTCCGGTCCGACGGCCTGGAGCATATTTCGATGGGCGCCGCACTCGCAGCGGATCACGACATTCGGGCCGATGTTGCCGGCCTTGTCCTGCAGGCTGAGACGGCCACCAGAGCCCTCCGGACAGGCCTTGCCTCCGTGCGCGAAGCTGACCCACGGGAACTCGTCGAGATGGCCGGCCGGACAGGCCAGCACGAATCGCGCCGGCACCGCGATGGGATCGCTGCGGCGGCTTGGGCACTGGGAGTGAACGAAACGTGCGAGGTCCGGACGGCTCTTCACGCGATTGACGAACTTCCAGAGCGATCCCTCTTCGAGCCGGCCCAGGCGGTCGCACGCGGTGCAGCGAAGCCACTGCGGGAACGGCAGGACAGGAATTCCCACACGCATGGCCTGGTCACTGGCGCCATAGCCCTCGTCTTCCGGGATCGGCGGTTCGCGAAGTTCGGACACCTGGCTCCCGAGCACTCGCCGGACACCTGCCAGTAGCCGTTCTTCGTGGATGGTCACCGGAACGACCTTGGAATAGTCCCAGAGATCCAATCCGCGAACCAGGACCGACAGGGAGGGAAGGTCCACGACCGCCCCAACGCCCGACGCGTACAGCAGGTGCGACGGCCGGACTGTGCCGACGCGAGGGAAGTAGCGCTGCCGCTCGCCGCTCCCATTGCCAGCGGACCTCATTCGACCACCATCGGAACAGGCTCTGCGCCTGCAGCTGTTTCGTCCTCGAGATCCGGGTCATCGGGTGCCGGGGCTGGGTACGACCAGCCGGGTGCCCCCCCGGCTGAGCCGTCGACGACGGAGTCGGAGGGCAGGACCAGGTTGGCCTCCGGCTCCGTCTCGCGCAGCGAGTACGCAGTCGTCCAGACGTCCCACTCACCCAGCCCAGGTTCCCGCAGGAGGCCCTCAACGTCGGTTGCGACGCGGTACCCAAGCCGTGTCGCCTCCAGATGCGCGCGGCGCGCGACCCACTTGTCGAGACGGTCCTGGATCGCGTCGCGCACGCGCTCCTCGACCTCGGAACTAGAGCTGACGCGTCCTGCGCGCTGAATGATCACCTCCGCGGCCGCCTTCACTTGCGCGCTCCCCAAGCCCACCTGCTGAGCAGCGAGGTTGGGGCTGAAGGCGAGGTCCGCGTTCCGGACCAGGCCGACGAGAACGCCCGTCAGTCCACGGTCGACTGCTCGTGCGGCGAACGGGGTTACGGAAAGTGGTTCGACCCGCCTGTAGAAGGTCTCGTGGTAGTGGCAGAAGGTCTCGAAATGGGCCAAGTCGCGCGGCCGCGCCCAGTTGTACAGGGTCAGAACCAAACCCGGCCGCCCACCGTCGCGGCCGACCCGGCTGGTGGCCTGGATGTATTCGGCAGTGTTTTTGGGCTGGCCCGTCACGACCATCAGGCCGAGGCGGGTCACGTCGACGCCCACCTGCAGCATGCTAGTGGCCAGCAGCACGGCGATGGGCGGCGGTCCCGAGCGCTCCGGGCGCGGCTTCTGCTGCCGCGCCGCGGTCGAATCAAAGGACGGCAATGCGGCCTGCTCCAGCTGGCGCAAGGTCTCCGCAATTCGGCTCGAAGGCATTCGCGAGGTCAACTCCTGGATCTCCAGCGGCACCGGGCGGTCGGCCAGTCCCTTCTGGTTTCCGCGTCTGACGCGAATGGAGATGTCGTCGTCGAGCAGGCGCTTCATGCCCGCCAGCTCTCGTAGCGCGTTGAAGTACGCGACGCAGGTGAAGTAAGGATCCGCCGCGTTTCCGTGCTGGTCGAACAGGTACTGAGTGGCGGTCAGAAGCGTGGTGGCGAGGCGGATCTCGGCCTGCTTGAGCCTGATGCCGTGCGCGCAGATACCCCGGTAGCGGCGGCCGGGCGCGCTCTCCGACACCGGCACCTGGACCGAAAAAAAGGTGTCGGCCGCGTCGAGTACAGGTGAGGGGAAGATCGCCAGCCGCCGGCCGAACAGTTGATGCACCTGCTCGTGCGCCCGCCTGATCGTCGCAGTGGACGAGATGATCTTCGGCCGAATGTGGTCGCGCCCCCGCGACCAGCTGCAGAGCTCGTCGACCATCGTCTCGTAGAGGCCCACCATGGTTCCCAAGGCTCCAGAGATGAGGTGGAGCTCGTCCTGGATGATCAGGTCGGGTGGTCGCGGCTGCACCACCGTCGAGGTGGTGGCCGCCGGGAGACGATCGGTCGCGTTATGACGGTCGCGGCAGTCCGTGAGCGCGTCAAGGTCCGGATGCCGGAACCCGTGGCGCGAACAGCGGCGATTAGCCCGGCCAAAGATCATCGCGGCCTGGCCGCGCCAGGGCAGCTGTGCCAGCTTGTCGACGGTGCCGATCACCAGCGACGGCATCAAGCGGTAGATCTCCTCGTCGACGGTCAGCACTGGCAGCCCTTCGGCAGGGGACTGGCGACGCGAGAATGGGCATTCGCCGTTAGGATCCGAGCAGTAAAGGTACACGCGCCGCTCGGAGTCCTCTGGATCGAGGTCCCTCGCTTCGCTCAACTCTTCAGAACACCACGGGCAGGTCAGAACCTGGAGCACCTTGGCGCGACGGCGCCGACCCTGGCCGCGAGCCGAGCGGATCTCGGCCGCCGCGTCGGAGTAGGTGTTGGGTGACGCCGCTTGTCCCACCCAGAGCCCGATTCGAAATGGGGTTTGCCCCCAACGGTGATCGCCCGCCTGCCAGCGCTGTCGGCGCAAGTATTCACAGGCGCAGACCAGGGCTGCAGCGCGCTGAAACTGTTGGGCTGTGAGCAGTCGCAGCGTGTAGCGCATCAAGACAGCGACGCCCTCCATGCCATCGCGAGCCTCAGAGTCGGACCCGACCACGCCCTGGAGTCGCCGGATAGCGAAGGTGTACGCGGCAAGCCCGAGATAGGCCTCGGTCTTGCCACCGCCAGTTGGAAAAAAGAGGAGGTCCACTGTGGCGGTGTAGAGCGGTGATCGTTCCTCGTGTGTCGGATCGGTGAGGGCGGGGAGGTTGAGGAGCACGAAGGCGAGTTGGAACGGGCGCCACGAACGCTTGGCAGAGATGTCGCACTCCTTTAGCGCGTCCGCGTAGGACAGTCCCGGATCGGCGCGGCGCAGCAGGCCAACCTCGGAATGGACGCGCTGCAGGGCCATCGCCTGGTTGGCGAATTGGAAAGCCTCCAGCGCGGTGTGATCGGCAGCGAGCAGGTCGATCCCCGCGCGGATACGTTCGGCCGCCGCACGGCCGTCCTCGATGGCGCGTAACCCGGCATTCTTGTGGTCGGCCAGATCCGGATCAGCCGCGAGGCGCTGCTCTTGCCCGTCGAGCCACGACTCGTAGCCGCCGGCGAGGGGTACGAGCGCGGCTTTCAACTCTCCAGGCGTCAGGCGCGCGAGCGTGCTCATTTCGAGCTGCAGGCCCGCCAAGCGAGGCTCCGCAGAAGTCCGCGCGACCGTCTGCGGAACGTCGTAGGCCGGCAACCACTCAGTTGCCAGCCGAAAGGCCCGTCGGTGCTGGGCATTCACGTCAGCTCGGACAGCCACGTTGCGACCCACCGAGTACTCGAGCGAGTCGCGGTAAAGGAGAGCGAGGTGGCGATCCTCCTCTGCCCAGCCCTCAGCGGGCGGCCGCTCCGCGGCGGGAATGAAGATCGGGGACTGGCCGTCGACCGCCGCGACCTCGATTCGGGTCTGGAAGAGCCAGGCCGAATCACGGTTTCGCTCCGGCTCGCGCTGATCGTTGACCAGCGCCAGCTCTACCACGAGGCGATCGTCCCGGCGCCGGCAGACGGTACGCAGCCGCACTTGAGGCTGATCCGTCCATGGCGGGTTGTCGAGCCGGTGCTCGCCCTCAGCCAAGGAGAGCGTCACCTCATGGGTCGTCTGGCGGCGCTGCCAGACACGGAGCGGATCCCCGGCGTCGTTGGTCAGGGTTTCGGACAGTTCGCGGGTATAGCGGCCCCAGGAGACGGTGACACTCGCCTCCTCCGTGCCGGAAAGGACCGCGAAGGAGAGCCCGAACGAGCGCGGGAACATGGTGCTCGCCGCCGCCGGGCTGGCTCGATCGGGCCCGTCGTCCTCGCCGTCGACGCCGCCCAGGTCGGTGTCGACCTCCTCAGCCGATGTGTGCAGCCCACGAGGTGCCAGATAGCCGACCAGGTAGCGGGCGCGCGGACCCTCGCCGGCCAGCTCCTCGTCCTCGCCGCCCCAGGGGCCCAGCAGGTCGCGCTCGAGGGTGGTTTCGAGGTCGCTGCGGACCCCGCGAGAATCGAGGCTCAAGTTTCGATCAGCTCCATCTGGCCGGCGTCGCGCCTGCCGCGGCGGCCATGCGACGTGGCTTGGCCGCGAGCGACCTCGTCAGCGTGGCGCAGGTGGTTCAGTTCGAGAAGGCGCTTCAGGATCTTCGGGCGCGCGACGGGACCAATGGTGAATCGCATACCCTGCGCAGTTTGGTGGAACCCGTGATCAAGGGGAAGGTCGCTCCAGCCATAGGCTTCCGCAACGGCGTGGTCGATCTCGACGTGGATCTCCCGGAGGCGAGTGATGTCAGGATCGTCGACCTTCGGGTCATGGCACAGGTTGTAGATCTTGGTGAGACCAAGTCGCCGGTCAAGCATCAGCGGCCGTCGAAAGGCGTCAAGCGCCTCCCCGGCGTCATGCATTCGGGCCGTGACCTCAGGCTGGGGGAAGGTCTCGAAAACGTCACTCGGCGTATATCGGAGGTCGGTGCGCATCGTGGACGCGTATGTGATCGCCCACCAGTAGTGAAACGCGCTGGAGAGCAGGGCGAGATGACCTCCGTCCTCGTAGGCGAAAACGCCGACCGCGTGCGAGTAGACCATCCCCGTCGGCACGCGAACCGGCATCACGACCTTGCTGGTCAGGGCGATCGCCAGCACGCGCTCCATTCCCTCGATCGCGTGATAGAGCGCTGGCCTCTTTTCCGCGTACATCCACCATCTCTGTGGCAAAGGGCGTCGTAGCGCAAACGACCCGTCGGGGCGTCTCCTCTCACGCTCCGGCTTGACCAGCCGACGCACGATGTCAAGACAGTCTGGGTATGCCTCGGCCCGTTCCAGTGGCCAATCGCGGAAGTTGAACACCCAGCGGCTGGCCGAGCAGTCGGGACGTGAATTCAAGTCCTCGCCGTTGACGTACAGGAAGAGGACCTCGCCATTGCGCGGGTCACGCTCGATCAGATCCTCAGCATCTTCGGGGCTGATCGTGAACCCCATGCCCAAGACGTAGGAGCCGATGAAGGACATAGTCGCGCTCGCTGCCAATCTCGATGGCCGACCGAGGTCCGCGTCCATCGCATCCAGGGAGCTGGAGATCAGCGTGACGGGGTGGCCCTCGAGCAGCCGCGAGATTCCGTCCGCGAGGGCGCGTCGGCTGGACCAGAGCACCGCATATTCCAAGTTGACCGTGCGAGTCGGCCACTTCGCACTCTTGACCGCAGCGCGGATCGTGACGCCGTCCGCGGTGATCTGGTCGAGGCCGACCTCACGCGTGTCGCCCTGGGCCATCGTGTTGGTCCCGATCAGCCCGGTCTGGCCCACGGGCTTCAAGATGCGATGCGCGACCAACAGGAAATAGGCCAGCAGGTCGGCATGTCCTCTGGCTCCCTGGGCGACCCAGCGAACCAGGTATTCGCGGTAAGCCGTGCCGAAAGCGCCGGTGAGCTTCTGTCCGCCCAGAAATGGTGGGTTTCCGATCACCGCGTCGAAGCCGCCCGCCTCGAACACCTCAGGGAACGCCAGCGGCCAGTGCGTCGGCCGACGCTCGAAGGCGCCCTCCGGGCGATCGGTGTCGAGCTCGTAGGCGGCGCTATCGGCCAGCTCGGCGAGGCGCGCATCGCGGACGGTAGGGTCCGCCTCGCGCAGCAGGGCGCTCGCCACCGGGCTAACTCGCGCCAGATCCCGATCGGCCATCGCGGCGCCAACAAGCGAGTCGGCAATTGCGGACAGCGGCCGGCCTGCCGCCTCCACCTCGACCAGCAGTCGTGCCTTGATCTGCGCGTCGCGCACGTCGAGCAGGGGTCGGTCCGCGATCTCAGCGCGCAGGCGCTCGACCTCGTCGAGGCTCGACCGCACCACACCCCAGAGGTCAAAGCCCTTGCCACCGAGAACCTTGCGGGCCTCGTTTAAGTCGAGGTGCATCATCCGGAGCTGTTCCAGGCTAGTGAGCCCGAGCAGGCTGTCACCGCAGACGAGGCGATCGTCCAGGAAGCTGAACGGTCGCTCCCGGCTGAGCGACACCAACCACAGACTCAGCTTTGCCATCTCCACCGCCATTGGGTTGATGTCCCCGCCGTAAAGGCAGTGCTCGATGATTTGGCGCCGAGCCTCGATAACGACGGGGTCGGACTCCGGGTCCTCCAGCAATCCCTCCGCAACCGCAGTTCGCTCCAGGACCCTCGGATCGCCTTCCGCGGTCCAAGCCGCGATCAGCTCGCCAGCCAGGTAGCGGCAGGCCGACACGAGGAAGGCGCCCGAGCCCATTGCGATGTCGGCCACCTTGAGACCAAGAATCTCGAAACTGGGCCGTCGCCGCCACCCCGCCCGATCGTCTGTGTCAAGCGGCCCGGGCGAGTAAACGAGCGGCTCCAACGCGCCAATGACCACACGTTCAGCGAGATCACGCGGGGTGTAATGCGTGCCCGACAATCGGCGTCTGCGGCTCGTGGTTACGTAGAGGCCACCGGCTGGCACCACCACCGGCAAACCGCGCAAATCGGTACGCAGTAGAGCGGCAAAGGGGCGGACGCGCTCCATTAGCTCCTCGTCGCCGGAGCAGGCCATACGCAGCATCTGGTCGGACTGGAGGTCAGGGGCAGTCGTTAGCAGCCTCGATACCCGAGCTTCTGAGAGCCCGGTCATCTCCGCCATCAGCTTTGCATCCGGGCCCGTCGCCTCCAGCTCCGAGATGCGCATCTCGGGTTCCTCTCCCGACTTGCCCAGCAGGCCGAGCACCGGCTCGGCCGCGCGACGGGCGTCATACCCAAGCAGGCCCTCGTAGACGTAACCGATCTGCTCCACGTCGAGGGTCCGAAAACTCAGGCGTCGGCGCTCACCTGCGACTGTGACGAACTGCAGGGCCTCGAGGGCGTGGAGGACGGTGCGATCGTCAATCGGGAGAACCGTGACGCCCTCTTCGCCATCGCCGGGACCGCGACCCTCGAGCCAGGGGTTGCGATCGGGGTCGAAGATGACTCCGCCATAGGCGCGAATGGGCAAGCGATCGTGGGCGATCCCGCCGTGGATGCCGCGGAACAGCGAGAGCAGCCGCTGCCAGGCGGCCGTCCTCAACTCCAGTGCCTCTTCGCCAGTGAGGTTGGCCTCTGAGCGCAGCGAGTCGACCAGCCGGCCTGCCGAATAAGACTCCAAGTACAGCTCGTCGTCGGCCGGCAGGAGCAGCCGCTCCTCGGCAAATAGAAGGAAGAGGAGCCTCATCATCACCGTGACTGCGCCGTGATAGATCTCGTCTGGCTCAATCTCGTCCAGCAGCCGCTCGGCAGGACCGCCGCGGCGCCCCGCCCGACCGATCGCCTCGACGAGCATCTCGACCGCAAGCCGGACTTGGCGCCCCAGGCTCTCGGTGATCTCCTCTTGCTGAGCCAGTCCCTCGCTCAGCAGTGCCGGAAGCGTGTGTTCCTCGGGGACTCCCACAAACCGCCGCCGTTCCAGCAGGCATCGGAAGGCCGCCAGGGTGTCGCGCTCCTCCAGCCAGAGCGCTCCATCCCATACCGTCACCGAGGTGGCCCCGCCCTCCGGCGCCCAGACCAGCGCCCACCAGCGGCCGTCGGTCGTCAGGCCAAGCGGCACATGGTGCCTCCGGAGCAGCAGACTGAGGCGCTCGGCCGCCGACGCCGACCAGCCGTCCGTGCCGCGGGCGGTCGGATGGGTGCCCGGCGCGAGGACGGTGCCGAGTAGGCGGACACCAGCGTCGAGGGCGACGAAGGCGAAGTCAGCCCGGAGGTCTGCGCCGTGCTCCGGCAGGGCCAGCTCCATGCCGGCGGGGACGTCGGGCCCTTGGCGCAGGAAGGTTCCCCAATCGAGGACTTGGCGCAGGACGACGCCAATCCACCGAAGGTGGTGGCCGACTGGGTCCTCCAGCCACTCCTGGTACGCCGGCCGCGCCCCGTCCATGACCCCCCGCGGCACCGGTTCCAACCCGGCCGGCCAAACACGCTTGAGCACCGGGCGAGTGAGGAATGGTCCCGACCGCTCGAGCAGGTCGAGCCATTCGTCGTGGTGGCGGTGAGAGGCCATCCGGGGAATCATCGGGTTGCCTCCGGAATCACGAACAGGACGGCGGCCGGAAACGTGAGTGCGCGGACCGCGGAGTAGCGGCGCTCGATCTGACTCCTTTCAGCCGCGGACTGGGCATCGAGGCTGTCGAGGGTGCTGCGCCAGCCTTCAACGTCACGGCGCATCTGGCTGCGTTCATCCTCGTCGAAGAGCTTCAACTGGATGGCCTGGAGTTCGGGATCGTTCAAGGCTCGATCGAGGGCGCGCCGGAACTGGTCGATCGCCTCTTCCAGACGCTTGATCTCCTCGTCCTTCTGCGCGTCCAGCCTGCCGGTGAGCGACTGCTCGCGCTCGCGCGCCCGATTCGTCATCGATGTGAGCAGGGAGGATCGCGCCGCCTGCCACTCCTGAGCCAGGCGGGCCTGCTCCGTCTCTGACACTGCGGCAGGGTGCGAAAGTGCGAGCACCTGCTCGACAAAGGCGGCGGTGGCGTTGACGCCCAGGCCTTGGAAGCGGCCCTGACGCAGCCAGCCCCCGGTGGGAAATACCTCCTCGTGCAGGCGGACGCCGTCAGCGCCCACGAGCACGAGCCGCGAGAAGGCCACCAGCAGAGTCGCCTCGAGTGGCATGCCCACGCCGATGCAGGCCGAGACGCGGGCCAGCCCGCCGTGATCGGTACCCCAGACGGCAGCGCGGAGGAGCCGGGTCGACATCTTCAGCAGCGGATGGCCGAGGTGCGCCAGGACGACGTCTTGAGCGGTGGCCCTGGCCGGATCGAACGTGATCGGTCGAGGCTGACCCGACAGGGGGTCGGCGATGCCGGTCCGCGCCCGTCCCCAGGTGCCCGACAGGTTCGGCAGCCAGAATATGCCGGGGTCCAAGTCTGAGTTCGGGATGAGCGCGGGCTGTCGGGCGAGTGCCAGCGCGGTCGCGACCGCACGCTCGAGATTGGCTGGCCTCACGCGCAGTTCGTCGATGCTCTGACTGAGCCGCGCGCCCAATTCTTCGATGCGCTGACGCAGGTCACGCTCCGCGCGCAGCGCCTGCCCGGAAACCGTACCGCTGACCTTCTCCGGATCGACCGCGCCGCCCGCACCGGTCATGTGCAACTGGATAGCCCTTTCCAGGATCGGATTGATCTGGCCTAGGTCCTCAGCTTGGACGGAGACCTTTTTGGCGACTCGGGCCAAGAACTCGAGGTCGCGCTCGAAGGAACCTGGCGGAGTCGACTCCCAGCCCGCCCCGACGAAGTGGAACGCCTCCGGAGGCAGAAGCTGGCCGTGGCGGTCGATCCGGCCGATCCTCTGCTCCAGCCGGTTGGGGTTGAAAGGCACGTCGTAGTTCACAACCCGGTGGCAATGGAGCTGGAGGTCGATGCCCTCGCCGGCGCAGTCGGTGGCCAGCAGGATCCTGACCGGAGCCCGATCGGGTGGTGCCTGGAAGGCGTTCTTGATGTGCTCCCGTTCATCCTCGTCCTGGCCGCCGTATAGCAGGTCCAGATGCTGACCCCCCAGGCCGCGCGCTTGGAATAGGTCGGCCAGCCAGACCTGGGTATCGCGATACTCAGTGAATACCACCACCCGTTCATCGTTCCATTCGCCGCCCGGCCGGCAGGTTCGCTCTAGGAAGTCCAGAAGACCTTTGGCCTTTGCGTCGACGCGATCGCCATGAGCCTTCGCCCATGCCAGGAGCGCCTGCAGCAACTGGTCCTCGCTTTCGGTGAGGACCGCGTCGATCTCAGCGGTCCGGGTGAGCTGGTCGTGCTCGGCCTCGGTCTTGGCGAGGTCGTCGGCCTCCTCCTCGCCGGCCAGCTCGAGCTGCTGCAGCCAGGCAGGCACGACTGTAGACCGAGATGGTGGCTCGGTGCCGGCGCGTTCTTTGCCCCTGAGCGTGCCGGCGTAGTGGTCGATCGTCCTGGCGAAAGCGATCGGTGACGAGAAGAGACGCTTTTTGAGAAGCAGGGTGGCAATGTCGACCGCCGCCCGGCGACGGCCGTCGGCCTGGACCCGCATCCTGCGGGAGTCGGCGAAGGCCTGCAGGAGACGGTGGGCCTCGCGGTCGATGTCGGAGTAAGCGACCTCGATCGCCTCAACCACTCGACTCGGAAAACGTGGCGAGCCATCGGGCCGACGGATGCCGTCCTTCATGCGACGCACGACAACCTGCCGCTTGGCGGCGTCGTCCGGCTCCACGCCCCGGGCGAAGCGGAGGGGGTCCACCATCGCCAGCAGCGCCGTCCACGATTCCCGGTAGCCGTTGTGGGGGGTGGCCGAGAGGAATAGTCGGTGCTCGAAGTGCTGGGCGAGGCGCCGCATCGTCCGGGTCTGCTGGCTGTCCACCGCATAGGACGCCTTGGGTGCCTTCGGTGCCGCGTGATGAGCCTCGTCGACAATGAGCAAATCGAACGTCCGCGGGAAGGTCGGCGACCCGGGCAAGACCTCGTTCAGGATGCGCTCGGCACGGGGCCCAGGCAGCCAGCTGAGACTGACGATGGTGAGCGGGAAGACCCGGAAGGGATTGGCGCCGATCCCGTGGCTGCGGCGCAGGAGCTTGAGGCACTCGCTGTCGACGATGGTGAAATCGAGGCCAAACTTATCGGCCATCTCGGTTTTCCACTTGCGCGTCAGTGTGGCCGGGCACACCACCATCACCCGCCGAATACGGTGGCGAAGGAGGAGCTCCTGGACAACCAGGCCGGCCTCGATGGTCTTACCGAGGCCGGCGTCGTCGGCGATCAGGAGGTTCATGCGGGGTTGGCCGAGGGCCCGCACCAACGGTTCGAGCTGGTACTCCTCGATCGTGATCCCGGACCGGAAGGGCGCCTGGAGGGTGTTCTTGTCCGCGGAGGTCACGGCACCCCAGCTGAGGGCGTCTAGGAAGGCCGCAAGCGTTTCGGGGTGGTCGAAATTGCCGGCGGCGACCTCAGGCAGGGTGGCCTGGCGCCGGATCCGCCGGCCGACCTCGGCCTCCCAGACCACGCGCAGTTCCTCGCCCAGGGCGTCGTCCTCGACGCTGCTCAGCGTGAGGAGGTGCTGTCTCGCGCTCTCGCCGGCCAGGACGTCGGGCGGTAGGGCGCTCGGGGTTGAGTCGCTCACCACCCAATGGCGGCCGCGTACTTCGACCAGCTGTCCGATCTCAGGCGGCGTCGTCCCCAAGTCCTGTCGAGCGGAAGTGGCGGTCATACGAGCGCCAGAGTCGTCTGACCGGTGCCCTCGGCGGACGCGCGACCGGATGCGGGCACCCCGGCGGTATCTCGATGGGCCCATCCGGCCTTCTCAAGCCGGACGATCATCGCCGTCGGGCTGGCAGCGAAGGTTTCAGCCAGCCGGTAGACGTTCGGCCAGCCTCTCCAAGGAGCGGTTGGCAGAAGAGGGACCAACCTATCTGTCGGCATCAATAGATAGGAGGCGAAGAGGTCTGCCTGGATCTCGGTCGGCGTTTTGGCCCCGTCGCGGCACCACGTTCGGCCGCCCTCAAGCATCGGCAGCGCGGCCGAACGGGCCTCCTCCGCATGGAAGAGCCAGTGGCCGACCTCGTGGGCGACGGTGAAGCGCTGCAGGCCGGGAGCGGCCTGGAAGGCCGGGATCCGAACCTCGTTCAGGATCACCAACGACTCCGTCGCCTTCAGCGCGCCGAGCACGTCAACCGGCAGTTCGTCCCATAGCAAGCTCAGTTCGAGCTGGTCGAGTAGCGCCTCAATGTCGAAGCCTGGCTCGAGGCGGTGCCTGCGCCACAGGTCTGAGGCGCGATTCTCGAGACGGCGCTCCGGGATGAAGGTCATTTGCGGGTGCCCGGCCCGGATCGACCACGCCGCGGGATCTTGGCATTTCGGTAGATCCGATCCAGCGCGTCGGGGGAAAGAGATGGCAGCCGGCGCAGGAGAAGCGCGAAATCCGGGTCTTCGGCGGCCTTAGCCCTAACCTCAGCAGGAATCTTCCCAGCTAGGGCGAGCAGGTCCTCGGCGTCGGCCTCGAGCTCCTGAGCCAGTCGACGAACCGTTTGGTCGCTCGGTGGCTCTCCGCGGCTGTTCTCCAGCTTTGACAGGTAGGTGAAATCGATTCCGAGGCGGTCGGCCAGTTGCCGCTGGGTCATCCCCCGAGAGCGCCTCAGCTCTTGAATCCGGCGACCGAAAGTTTCGTCGCCTCTCGGTGACTCAGGGGCAGGCACAGCATTCTCCGTTTCAAGTTGGAGAATGTTGGGTAGACTACCCAACATCAGGTTGGGGTATCTCCCCAACGCGCTCGGAACTTTATCGGAACTCTAACAGAAGGAGTCGGCACATGGCAGAGGCATTCACGATCAGGGTGACCTACAACGGTGTGACAAAGGACCTGCAAGTCCATCCGGAGGAGCAGATGCAGGCCGTGCTGCAGAAGTCCATCAACCTCTTTTCGCTTCAGCGACAGCCGCATCAGATGGGGCTGTTCACGGAAGCGAATGTCCAGGTCGCAGGTCCGAACATCAACCAGTCCGTCGAGCAGGCCGGGCTCCAGCCGGGCCAGCTCTTGGTGCTCAAGCAAGTAGTCGTCGAGGGCGGCAAGGCGTGATCACCGTCCCAGCCGATGCCTGGGCGGAGACTCTCGAAAGCTTCCGGTCCTGCGGGGCTGGTCAGAGGGAGTGCGTGGTCTACTGGCTCGTGCAAGAGCGGGATCGCGCCAAGGTCTGCCGGGTCGTGCACCCGGTGCACCTGGCCAGTGCGAGGTACTACCGAGTCGATGATGCGTGGGTGACGAGGTTTTGGATCGAGCTCGCGCGCACTGGAGAGGGGGTGGCCGCCCAGGTGCATACGCATGGGCGCCTCGCCTCCCACAGTCCCACGGACGACGAAGGCGCGATCGTCTATCAGCCTGGATTTCTTTCACTTGTGCTTCCGGGGTTCGCGATGCGCGACGACTGCCGCAAGGGCGCCTTTCTCGTCGAATTGGATGCGGACGGCCGGTGGCGCCCGCTTCCACCTGCTGCGCGTTTGAAATGGCTATGACCGCCGAGCAGGCGCTGGCGCGGACGTTGCTGCTGACCCGCTTGCATCGACTGCCAGATGCTGATGACGCAGCCCTGATGCGAGGATTCGCTACGACCATCGTCACCATCGTTGCTGATGAGCGGAACCTGCGCTCGGCCGGCGCGCAGGCTGCCGTGACGACACTGGTCGGGCTCGTCGCAGCATGCGGCATGCGCCTCAGACTCGTGATGCCAGCAACCCCCGTCGTTGGATATCAGCCCCCTCTGCTACACGAGGAGCTCACCAGCGCCTTGTGCGACCTGGCGGCAGACTCGGTGCCAGGCGCCGCAGCTGAAGTGGCAGTCCGATCTGCTCCCGGTGATCTCGTTTTCGTGGTAGGGGACTCTCCATGGACGGGCGAGGCTGATCGGGCTTGGCGCCTAGCGGCCGATCCGTGGGTTGGTCGCCTGCGTCCAGTGACAGCGGTGGCGGAACCGATCAGCACGGACTTCCCGGTTGGGCCCCTGGCGGCGGCCGCTGTTGCAGCAGCCGAACCCTACCGGGCCGCTCTGCGCTCCGTCGCGGTCGCTACGGGCTGCGTGGTTCCCGAGCCGGCCTTTCTGCAGCCAGCCTCCACAGTCACCGTCCGGATGGCGGCTGGAGGAACTCCCACTTCTGGCATCGTGCTGGGCGCCCTGGACATGATCAGCGGGGGAGCCCTGACGACGGCGGCACTTCACGCGCTGCTCCGAGTCCGAGGATTGACTGCGGCGGTCCGCGTCTGGGAGCCGCAGGCACTTGAGGGGAGCAATCTCAACCGCTACATGCTGATGCGCCGCTCGATGCTCCCCATGACCAAGGTCGGCATGCTAGAGCGTTGGCAGCATGGCCAAGTGTCGATCAGGGGATTTAAGGACATGGTCGATGAGTCACTGATGGCGAGAATCATGCCCCTGGCTCCATGGGTCGTTGTCGGAGCCGACAACGTGGAGGCGCGTTGGCTCGCGCAGAGCAGCTGGCCCGAACATCTCGTGATCGCGGGCAATGCTGGATTCATGGTGCTGGTGTCGGAGCACGATCGGGCTCGAGCTTGTGCAGGCTGTCTACACCCGGGAGTCGAGGACGTCCCAGGCGAGGTGCCCACGGTGTCCTTCGTTTCGTACCTCGGCGGCCTGCTGGCCACGGCCCGACTGCTGCGCTGGGCGGTGGCGGGACCGGCCCACGCCTCGGAGCAGGCAACCGAGGCGTGGGCTGATCGACTCGATAGCGACCAGGGGCTCCGCCATGTGCCCATACCACGGTTGCAGTCCTGCCCGGTCGGTTGCGGAAAGGGTGGTCAGTAAGGCGTGTTCCCTCGACTGAACCCGGCCCGCGTGTTCCCTAATTGTTCCCTCGGGAGTCTCCGGCCGCCCGGTCAGCGACTCGCTTACTCACTTTCGCCGAAAAGTGGGTCGAGGCGGACTGTAAGCCGGGTTCTGTACCGCCTTGCGG
>JRHI01001793.1_pt1 | contig 16687 bp, 12 predicted proteins | sample 215371 | NCBI WGS metagenome assembly JRHI01 (sample SAMN02929681, study PRJNA255918) | sediment metagenome | biome: cave system; feature: Ice Cave; material: Sediment; isolation source: sediment from deep within a dark volcanic ice cave with no known source of... ...
GCGGTACAGCAGTCGGAGGCGCGCATGCAGAGTTCGAACGTGCAGGCCCCGATTTCATCGCAGCAGTACTCGTCGGCGCGTACCTCAGCCCAACAGACGCTGGAGCAAGCGAAGAATCGCGTCGCAACCGACGTGGCCGCGCTCAAGAACGCGGAACTGGTCTATAAGAGCAATCAACAGCTGGTCGCGCAAGGATACGTTTCGCAGACGGCCGCCGAACAAGCACGTGCGACGTACGTCGCCGCCGTCCAAGAGCTCAACAACGCGCGGCAAGCCGTGCCGGCCGCGCAAGCGGTCGTGACGACGGCCCAAAGTAACATGGGGCAAACCCGCGTCGATCAGGCCACCATCGCCGCAAACCGGGGCGCGCTCGCCGCGGCGCAGGCCAACGTGCAGTTGCTTCAGACCCAGATCGGTCAGGCATCGCTCTACGCACCCTTCGACGGCGTCGTCACGCAGCGGCTGCTCGATCCCGGCGCCTTCGCGGGCCCAAATCAAGCCATCGTCCGCGTTTCGCAGCTTGCGACCGTCTACGTCAATGCAAACGTGCCCGATGAGGATCTCGCATACGTTCACGCGGGAACGCGCGCCCGGTTCACGTCGCCAAGCCTACCGGGCAAGACGTTTGCCGGTTCCATCAGTGACGTCAACGCCACCCCGACCACTGGAACGCTCTCCTATCGCGCGCGCATCCGCCAGCCGAATGCGGGCAATGTGCTGCGTGGCGGCATGCTCGTCACCCTCGTGGTCGAGAAAGAGCGGCATCCCAATGCGACCGTCGTGCCCCGGACGGCGCTGTTTGTGAGCGATCAAGGCGCAAACGTCTATACGGTCGTCGACCGCAAAGCGAAGATGCTGCCGGTGCGCGTCGGCCTCCAAACCGATACTCTCGCCGAAATTACGGGTGGCGGCGTGCGTCCCGGGACCGTCGTCATCACCACGCGGCCCGATGCGTTGCAGGACGGTAGCGTGGTTGCGGTAACGGGTGCCGGCCCTGGTTCCGGCCACGCCACAAACGCCACGCATTAAGCCCAGAAAGATTTGCAATCGATGTTGAGCTTCCGCCTGCGCCCCCGCTTGGGCGCGATTGGGCTTGCGGCGACGACCCTTGCGCTCGCACTGGCGCCTGCGACCAACGCGAACGCGTTGGCGCGGCCCGCAACGCGCGTGGCCGCATTGGCGCCCTCGGCGCGTGTGGCCGCGCCGGCGCCTGCGGCGAGCGCGACGGCGCGGCCACGGAACCCGGCGCCGTTGAAGGGCGCCCAGCCGACCCCCTATCCGATCCCGACCCTGGCTCCGCTCACCGGCGAAACGGCTCTCCCCTACCCGGCGTACGGGACGCCCGTTCCGGGCGTCAACGCGGGCGCGAACGCTCCCGACGTGCCGCCGTCTATCGCGCTGCAGCAGGCCGTCATGCTTGGCTTCGCCCGTTCTCCGGCCCTCGCATCGGCCCGCGCCGATGTCGGCATCCAGCTGGCGGCCGTGCGCCTCGCTCGTGCGGGGCTGTTGCCCTCGCTTGCGGCCTCCGCATCGTACGATCGCAGCCACATTCAGCCCGGCGGCGGGTTCTCCAGCGGTTCTACGACGGGAACGGGAGTCGGCGGGAGCGGAAACACGGGCGGCACCACCAATACGTCGCTGCGCGGAAGTACGCCCAATATCTCGAGCGCCGCTTTCGCGCTGCAGCTCCGTCAACTCATTTACGACGGCGGCCGAATCGCGGCGTCCGTCCAGTCTTCGCAACGCAACGAAACGGCTTTCGCCGACACCTACCGGCGCGATCTGCAGACGGTCGCCTTCAACGTCGCGGTCGCGTATTACAACTATCTGGCGGCGCAACGCACCGTCCAGGTCGATCTCGAAATCGTGCGCGAGGACCAAGTGCAAGTGGACCTCGTGCGCGCGCAAGTGCGCGCCGGGACCGAAGCGCGCGCGCAGATCGCGACCGTCCAGCTGCCGCTCGCACAAGCGCGACTCGCCGTCGTGCGCGCCCAGGGCGCGGAACTTGCGGCGGAGGCGGCGTTTGCAAACGCCATGGGTCTCGATGCAAACGTGCGCGTGCAGCCGGTCGACGACGCCCCTATTTTTACCCGAACCCCGGTCTCGTCGATCGCGATTCCCGGCTACGACGAGGCGCTGCGGCGGGCGCTCGCATTACGGCCCGATTACGATGCAGCAGCACAGACCGTCGCGCAAGCGAACTACAATTTGCGGGCCGCGCGTCTCGGGCTCTTCCCGACGCTTGCCGGCAGTGCAAGCGCGCAAGATTCCTCCACGGACGCGAGCGCGGGGTCGTTCCGCAACTCGCAGAGCATCGGTCTATCGCTCTCAATTCCGATCTTCGATCAGGGCATCACGGCTGCGAACACCGCGCAAGCGCGCGCCACGATCGACAAAGCGAACGCGCAACTGCAGAATACGGCGCTCGCCGTCGAACTTAATATCAAACAGTCGTTGACCAATTTCGTCAGCGCTCACGCTGCGCTCGAGCAGACGCAGCAAGAGTATACGACGGCGACCAGCAACGTTCGCTCGACGCAGGCGCAATACCGGGCCGGCGTGACGACGTTGCCGCTGCTGCTCAACGCGCAAGTGCAGTTGGCGCAGGCGCTTACCGATCAACTGAACGCCGTTTATGCGTTGCGTCAAGCCGAACAGACGTATTTATACGCGGTCGGTGCGAATTACGATACGTCGGCCGGCATCGGATCGCAGCGTATCGATCCCGCGCCCGCGGTTAGCCCCACGCCCACACCCAGTGTCGCGCCGGCGAAGGCTAGCAGTAGGACATCGCGGCCAAACTTGCCCGTAAGCGCGGAGCCGGTAAAGACGGCCGTATCGGGCCCCCGGGCGCGCCGCTAAAGGGGGCGCGGGGGGTTTCGTATCGCGATACCGTAGTGCACGGGGATGTCCGTCTTGGAAACCCCCGTCTCGGTTGAAGATCCCATCAACGCCGCAATTTTGCGCGTTTCCGAAGATCGCATCGCCGGGTTTTTGCGAGACCCGCTCGCTGAAATCGCGCGCCAATCGGGCATCGATCTCGCAACGACGACCGAGCGCATTCGGGCGATGCTCGCGTCGGGCACAATCCGTCGCGTTCGGCAAACGTTGCTGGCGACCAGCCTCGCGCACGGGTCGCTGGTCGCGTGGCAGATACCGGCGGAGAGACTCGACGCCGCATTCGAGTTCATGTCAAATGAGGATCCGTTCTCGGGCCACATCGTTATTCGTTCCACCGATGCGGCAACCCCGGGTTCGCAATACCGGCTCTGGACGACGCTCAAAGTTCCGCAGGGGTACTCGATCGTCAAACACGCCGAGTTCTTGCGAGCGCACGTGGGAGCGCAAGCATTTCGCTCGATGCCCGCGGAGCGGCTCTTTGCGCTCGGGGTCGGGCACATTCGGCGGCGCGGGATGGAACCGGGTTCGCGTTCGGAGGCCCTCGCCGACGTACTGGACACGAAGATCGTCGCACTGAGCGCGCGGGAGTGGCTCGTGCTCGACGCGCTCAAACGCGAATTTCAAGCGCACGAACTCGTCCCGGACCTTTGGCTTGCGCGCGCGGCGCAGGCCGGCGTTTCGAGTGAGGAATTCTACGCGGTCGCCGAGTCTCTGGCGGCGCGCGGTGTGATCGGCCGCTTTTCCACCTTCCTCGAACACGTCAAGCCGACGGCCGGAAACCAACGCGTGACGCGTTACAACGCGCTCTTCCATTGGCAAGTTCCGCGCGGACGCGAAATCGATGCGGGACGTGAGGTGGGACGGCACCACATTATGACGCACGCGTATTGGCGCGAGGGCGGGCCCGAGTTTCGCGGCGTCAATATCATGGGTGTCGCCCACGGTCTGGATAAGGACGTGTTGCTCGCACACAAGGCGGCGATCGACGCACACGTCCGCGAAGCCGGGATCGAGATCGGCTACACGAACGTTTTCTGGGGCGGCCGCAGCGAAATAAAGCCCTCGGAAATATCGCCGCAAGCGTTCGCGGCCTTTCATCGCGCGCGTGGAGTCGATCCCGATACGCTGCGTGCGTAAGCGCGACCCGGTTCGTCACGCGCGCTGCGCGGCGAGGGGCGCGACGCCCATGCTCGTCCTCGCGTTTACCTGCACGCTCGCCTTCGCGTTCGCGGCCTGTACGAAGATCGGGACCACGAGTGCGCCGGCGCGTTCGGCCACCCATCACGGCCGTTTGATTTATGCCGAAGCGCAAGATACGAAGTCGCTGAACCCGCTACTCTCGACGGGCACGGCGACCGGCGACCTCTCGATGTTCCTGTATAGCTACGCGCTTCGCTACGACGACAAGGTGCGGCCGGTGCCCGATGCATTGCGGGAAATCCCGACCTCGCAAAACGGCGACGTCAGCCCGGACGGCCGAACGCTCAAATACAAGTTGCGCCCGAACGTCTACTTTCACGACGGCGTGAAGTTGACGTGTGCGGATCTCAAATTCACTTGGCGCGTCGTCATGAATCCCGCGAACAACGGCATCACGCAGGACGGATATCGCGACATCCGCGACATCGACTGCTCGGACCCTCTGGTCGCGGTCGTGCACATGAAAAAGATCTACGCGCCGTTCCTACAGCAGTTATGGGGGGTCAACGGGAACGCGCCGATTTTCCCCGAGCACATTCTGGCGAAGTATAACGATGCGAAAGGTTCTTTTAATACGGCTCCGTACCAATCGGCGCCGATCGGGAGCGGGCCATTCCGTTTCGTTCGCTGGGACCGCGGTTCGCAGGTCGTGCTCGAGGCATTCGATCGGTATTTCCTCGGAAAGCCGAAACTTCAAAGCGTCATTTTTAAATACATCCCCGACGATAATACCCTCGCCGCACAAGCGAAGACGCACGAAATCGATATGGCCGTTCACGTCGGCGCGAGCGTGTGGCCGCAATTGCAAAACGTGCCCGGTATGACGGCGAACGCGCCGCCCGTGTATACGTACGATCACATCGATTTCAATCTGCGTAAGCCCCTCTTCGCACGTGACGTCGAGTTGCGGCGCGCGCTCGAGATGGCGCTCGACCGCGCGGGGCTCGCTAAAAAAATCGGGCACGGCCTCGGGGATCTTACGGATACGGCACTCTCCCCGCGGATTTCACCGGGCTGGACGAACGACACGGTGCACTACCACTACGATCCGGCCGGGGCGCGGGCGCTGCTCGATGCCGACGGCTGGAAAGTCGGTTCCGGCGGGATTCGTGTCAAGAACGGCGTGCGGCTCGCCTTTAACCTCCAGACACAAACTGAGAGCGCGACCGGCAAGGCGTATCAAGCCGTCGTGCAGAGCGAGTGGCACGATATCGGAGCCGAGGTCGCGGTAAAGAATCTGCCGACGCCACAGTTTTTCGATAACACGACGAACGGCACGTTGCAGGGCGGTCATTACGACGTCGCGATATTCGCCTGGAGCGGCGCTGCCGATCCCGATGACAGCGCAATCTATTCACCGCGAAACTTTGCGCCGCACGGGCAGAATGCGCTGTTCTGGAACGATCCGACCGCGCTCCATGCGATGGACGACGAACTCGCCACGGTCGACGCGGTACGTCGCAAACGCGATTTCGTCATCGAGCAGCAGCAGTTCGCAAAGGACGTTCCTTCCATCATAATATCGTATCGGCGCGAAGCTGAAATCTACAATAGCGATTTGAAGGGATACGTCGCGTCGCCCGTGATTTCACCATTCTGGGACCCGCAGAACTATTCGCTCTGATGGGACGTTCGTGCGAGACGGAGGGTTCGTGTACAAAAGATTGACGATGCTGACGCTCGGCCTCGGCCTCGTCGCCGGCTGTACCAAGGTCGATACGGGCGGCGGCATGGCGCGCGCGAATCCCTTTACCGTTCCCCACGTGCTGCGCTATGCGGCCGCTGAAGACATCTCGACGCTGAACCCGGCGCTCAATCAGCAAGGCACGCTGAATTTGCTCGCCGAGATGACGATGGCATATCTCTTCCGTTACGATCGCAAGAATCGTCCGGTGCCCGAACTCGCGACGACCGTTCCCTCTACGCGCAACGGCGGCATCAGCGCCGACGGCAAGACGATTACGATCCACCTGCGCAAGGGCGTAACTTGGTCCGACGGCGCTCCCTTCGATGCCGACGACCTCGTTTTTTCAACGAACGCGATGAATAATCCAGCCAACAACATCACGTCTCGCAACGGCTTCCAACTCGTCACCAAGCTTGACGAGCCGGACAAATATACGGTCGTGTTCCATTTGCGGACGCCGTTCTCGGCGTTCCTCCCGATATTTTTCACAACCGGCGGCGCGGAGCCGTGCATTCTTCCCAAACATATCCTCGGGAAACTGTCTAACATCAACAATGCGCCGTACAACGCGCTGCCGATCGGGATCGGGCCGTTCAAATACGCCGCGTGGAATCGGGCGCAATCGGTCGAACTCGTTCCGAATCCGGGCTATTGGCGCGGGCAGCCGAAGTTACAGCGGGTCAGCTTCAAGATCATCCCGGATCGGAATACGGTGTTTGCCCAGCTGCAGAGCGGAGAACTCGATCTGTGGTATCCCACTACCGGCAATCTCTTTCCGCGCGTGCGGCAGTTGCGTGGATATACCTGGATTCGGCAACCGGCGTACTATTACAACCACGTCGATTTCAACTTGACGCGCCCGCAGCTTCAGGACTCCGCGGTGCGGCAGGCACTGCGTCTGGCGATCGATCGGCGAACGTTGCGCGACAAAGTCGGACACGGGATCGGCATCCTGCAAGAGAGCGCCGTTCCGCCCAACTATCCGGGGACGCCGAAGGGCATCGCGCAGGTTCCGTTTAGCATCGCGCAGGCGAACGCACTGCTTGACGGGGCGGGATGGAAACGCGGCGCCGACGGCGTGCGGTCGAAGAATGGGATCCGCCTCGCGCTCGAATATGCCAGTTCTTCGGGCAGCCCCGATGTTGATATCCAACTCGAACTGATCCGCGGCTGGTGGAAACAGATCGGCGTCGAGATGACGATCAAACGGTATCTCGCGTCGGTGCTCTTCAATGCGGCCGCCCAAGGCGGCGTTCTCTACGGCGGGAAGTTCGACGTCGTGAACTTCGCTTGGGGTACGGAGGCCGTAGCCGACCTCGCGCAGACTTACTCGTGCCGCTTCATTCCTCCCAACGGTCAGAATGTCACGCACTACTGCAACCGAAGCCTCGAGCCCGCGTTCGATCGCTTCCGTTCGAGCTACGACGAAGCCGACCAGTCGCGGGCTCTGGGCGCAATCGAGCGCACCCTCGTCCACGACGTCCCCTCGATCGTAACGACGTACCGCGAAGACATCTACACGGTTAACAAAGATCTCACCGGTTTCCATCCCAACGACGTCTCGCCGTTCGACGATGTGATGAACGTGGATATTTGATGCGGGTTTTCACACGGCGCGCGGAAAGACCGTTTGCCGCAACGCACGTGTTGACATTCCTTGCGATCCTGAGCATATCGGCGGGTTGTACGAAGCTCGGCTCCAATTCGGGTGAGAGGGTTCGCCACCCCTATACGCACCCGCACGTATTACGCTTTGCCGCGGCGGCCGATATCGAGGGTCTCAATCCGCTGACGCACGCGAGCGCTTACGAGATGTATCTCGCGCAACTCTGTATGGCGTTCCTCATCAAAACCGATGCGAACGGTGATGCGACCGTCCCGGAACTGATCACCGAAATACCATCGCAAGCCAACGGCGGTATCAGCCAAGATGGAAAGACGATCACTTGGCACCTGCGACGGGGCGTAAAGTGGTCGGACGGCGCACCCTTCGACGCAGATGACGTGGTGTTCACGACGCGCCAAGTACTCAATCCCGCGAATAACGCCGTGAGTCTCGACGGTTGGGATCAGATCGAGAAGATCGACGAGCCCAATAAATATACGGTCGTGTATCATCTCAAAGCCCCGTACTCATCCTTTGCCGTTACGTTTTTCAGCACCGGCGGAGCGAATCCGGCGGTGCTTCCCAAACACTTGTTGGGAAACTACAAGAGCCTCAATCAAGTCGCATACAACGCACTTCCCGTCGGCATCGGGCCCTTCAAATATGAGACGTGGAAACGCGGCGACTCGGTCGTCATGGTTCGCAACCCATTGTATTTCCGCGGGAAGGCGAAACTCGATCGCGTAGATTTCAAGCTCATACCCGATCGGAATGTGGTTGTGGAGCAACTCCGGACGCACGAACTCGATATGTGGATTCCGGTTTCGCCGCACTATTATCCGCAGGTTACCGCGATCCCAGGTATCGCAGGCAGTAAGGTGCCGAGCTACACGTTCGATCATCTGGATTTCAATCTCGCGCATCCGGTACTCCAAGACGTAAACGTGCGCCGAGCGTTGCGTTTCGCCATCGATCGACGGGAACTCGTGGACAAATTGCAAAACGGGCTCTACGTGCTCAACGAGTCGCCGGTCACACCAGCGAGCCGTTTTCATAAGAATATTCCGCTCGTACCCTTTAGCTTGGCGAAGGCGAACGCTCTGCTGGATGCGGCCGGTTGGAAGCGTGGACGCGATGGAATCCGCGGCAAAAACGGTCTGCGCTTGAGCCTTACGTATGCATCTTCTGCCGGCTCACCCGACACGGACACGCAAATCGAATTAATCCGTGGCTGGTGGAAGCAGATCGGCGTCGATTTCGGCGTTAAGCGGTACCAAGCGGCCCAGCTCTTCGCGCTCAAGTCCGCGGGCGGAATTATCTATGGGGGAAAATTCGACGTCGTCAACTTCGGCTGGGGCTCGGACCCGAATGAAGACCTCTCGAATCTCTATGCGTGTTATCGCTTTCCGCCCAACGGCCAAAACGATCCCCTTTGGTGCGACCGCGCGGCGACCGCCGCGATGGATCGCGCGAAAACGAGCTACGATCAACGCAAGCGCGCGATCGATATCGACTACGTCCAGCAGGCGGTTTTCGATCAGGTCCCGACGATCGTTCTCGATTCACGCAGTCAACTCGCTGCCTACAACGACGATCTGAAGAACTGGAAGCCGAATCCCGTCTCACCGTTCGACAATATGATGACCGCCGACTTATGAAGGACGATCCGTGAAGTATTTCCTGAACGGCGTCATCTTCACGTTGGCGTTCATTTTTGGCGCCGCGGTCGTAGCGGTCTACGCGGGTATCATGCCGGCGGGTGCCGATTCGAAACCGTTTCCGGGTGAAAAGTGGGCGGCCGGCAAATCGCTGCATGCGACCCTCGTGCGCGAGAGCAAAGGCGTGACGAATCCTCTGCAAGCCACCGATGACAACCTCCTCGCCGGCATCAAGTCGTACGGCCAAAACTGTTCGATCTGTCACGGAGCCTCGGATAAAAAGGCGTCGACGCTCGCAAAGGGTTTCTATATCGAAGCGCCGCTGCTCGCGAAGGACGGCGTCGAAGACGATCCAGACGGTGTGACTTTTTGGAAACTCAAGCACGGCATTCGCTTCTCGGCGATGCCCGCGTTCGGCGCCAACCTCTCCGATGACAAACTTTGGGAGCTGGCGCTTTTTCTCAAACACATGGACAAGCTCTCGCCGGCCGCGGACGCCGCTTGGAAAAAGCTACCCAGCGTCGGTCCGTAGTGCGAGACCCGGCGCACGCGGATGCTCTTGGACGTTTGCCGGCCGTCGAAGCGCGACGCTTGTAACAACCCAGAGGAGCGTACACGCCGCGAGCGACACCAGGCGCAAGGCTCCCCACACGGGATGCATTGCGGCGATGCCGCTTCGGACTTGTTCCAAGTGCCAAACCGCGGCGCTCGGCAGGGCCGGCGGCAGCGCAAAAGACGCTGGTAACGCGTCCGGCCATGTCGGCAACGGATGCTGCGCGGCTGCGAAACTCGCAAACGTTACGCCGATCGGCAGCAGCAACGGTGCGAAATGGTACGGTCGTAAACGAACGGGTGCGAGCGCGGCGAGGGCGAAGGCGCCCGCGACGGCGAGGGCCGACGCCGAAATGAGGCCGCCCGGCCGCTGGGCGAGCCCGAGCCAATCGACGCCGAGAGCGAGCGCTCCGAACGCCGCGCAAAGCCACGCGATGCCGCGCGCTCGGGTGACGAGCAAGATCGCCGGCATGAAGGAAATCGTGAAGTCGTGTTCGTGCGCGAACGGTAAGGCGAGCGGTGCGGCCGCGCACGCGAGTGCCAGCCGGACGTCGGGCGCGTAGCGCCGCGATGCGACTTGCAGGACGACGATCGCACCAACGGCGAGCGCGATACCGATTGCGAGCGCATCGGCGGCGCCGGCCGTCGCGCCGAGGCTGCGGGCCACGGCACCCGGCGTCGTTTGTATGGCGATGAAGCGTTCGGCCGCAGCTTGGTCGCGCAGCACCTGCGCGTAGCGCGCGAGCGAGGCGGGGCCGCCGAGTGCGAGCGCCGACGCACCGAGCGCAATCAGGGCTGCCGAAACGAGCGCAATCCAAGCGCGCGCACCTGCGAGTCGCGCGGCGAGGACGAGCGCGAGGTTCGGCTGGAGCGCCGCCAGAAGCCCGGCGCCGGCGGCGGCGAGCACCAGGCGCGGACCGAGTAAGAACGGCATCGCGACGATAGCCGCACACGAAAGGATCGCGACTTGTCCGAGCGAGACGCCGCCGGTCAGCGGTGCGAATGCGGCCGCAAACGTCGTAACGGCGATCGCGTCGTACCAGACGAGCCTGCTCCGGCCGAGCAGGAGACTTCCAAGCGCGAGCGTCGTAAACGCGAGTCCGAGAACTGCAGCCCACACGATGGAAGCGCTGCGAAACGGTAGCTGCGCGAGCGCGCTCCACACGGGCAAACCGAAGGGCGGTCCGACGAACGGCAAGAGTTCCTCGCGCGCCGCTACGACGCCCGGCAGCAATCTTTCCGTACGCCACACCTCCCGACCGTACGGATCACCTTGGTAGTGCCACGTTTTACCCGCCGCGTAGTAGGCCTCGAAGTCGCGCAGTGGGAGACCGCCGTCCGTTTTCCGCGGCAGCGCGACCAGCGCAACGACCAGCGCGACGAACGCTGCGGCAAGAACGCGGCGCCGCATGCCTTACGACGGAGCGTGAGCGGGCATGACGACGCGCGTGAACACCAGGCACGCGAGCAGTACCGCGAGCAGTCCGAAATATGCAAACGAGATCGCGACTTTTTGTGCGCCTGGTACCGCGTAATAGCGGGCGTCGAGCGTGCCGCGCCAAGCAGAGATCAGGCGCGGCAGGCTCAGCAAGATGACGAGCAAGAGGATCGGACTCCACCAGTGAAAGGCGATCGCCGCGGTGATGACGACGGCGAAACCCGCGATCCACAAGTTCGGCGAGATCGCCGCCGTCATACGGCCGCCGTCGAAGACGCCCAGTGGAATCATGTTGAAGAGGTTGAGGAAGAACGCCGTGTTGGCGGCCGCGTACCAGAACGGCTCGTTCGTAACCGCGCCGTATGCAAAGCAAACGAGGCCGCCGATCGTCCCGACGAGCGGGCCGCCGAACGCGATCACCGATTCCTGGTAAACGCTTTGCGTCCCGCCCTTCCACGTGGTGAACGCACCCAAACCCGGCAAGAAATAGATTGCGGGCGCGGATAGCCCGTAGCCGCGTACAAAGACATAGTGTCCGAATTCGTGGATCGCGATCAGTAGGACGAAGACGACGCCGAACTTCCAACCGAAGAAGAGCGCGTAGAACCAGATGGAGGCGAGAAACGAAAACGCCGTCAGCGCAAACTTACCGCCGAAAAATATCCATTTAAAACTGAGCAGGGCGAAGAGCAGTCCCTTGAATTTTGCGAGGATGACGCCGATGCCCACGGCCGTGCCGCCCGCGGCTTTCCAATTCCGGCCCGATGCCGGATGCGCTTCGGGCGGCAGGTATTGTCCTTCGATGCTCGGCGGACTCTCGGAATGCCCGCTGGCCGGGTCGTTTTGGTTCACGCTTTCCGCCTTCGCGACGCGACGACGCGCCTCCCTAACCGGCCCGCGCAGGAAAGCTGCGTCCCGGAACTGCAGGTACAGGTGTGTAAGGAAGCGGTATGGCACAACGCATCCTCATCCTTGGCGGCGGTTTTGCCGGTCTTGCAACGGCGCGCAAACTCGAACGGACGCTGCATCCGGGCGAAGCCGAGATGACGCTCGTGAGTCGCGAAAATTTCTCGCTCTTCACGCCAATGTTGCCGGAGATCGGTTCCGGCAATCTCGAAACACGGCACGTCGTGACGCCCGTGCGCGCGCAGTTGCGCCGTACGTCATTCGTACTCGGCGACGTGCGTCGCATCGATCTCGAGGCGAAGAGCGTGGAGGTCGAACATACGATTGCGAACGCGACGCGGACCATCGGTTACGACCAGCTCGTTATCGCGCTCGGCTCGGTGACTTCCACCTTTGGATTGCCGGGCATCGCGGAACGTTCCATTCCGTACAAGACGCTCGAAGACGCCGATCGCGTGCGCAATCACGTTATCGGCATGCTCGAACTCGCGGACGTGACGGACGACCCCGTCGAACGCAAACGCCTGCTGCGTTTCGTGTTCGTCGGAGGCGGATTCACGGGCGTGGAAGCTGCGGGCGAGATGGCCGATTTCTTCCGCAGCACGATTCGTTTCTATCCGGCGCTCGATCCGCGTGACATCGAAGTGATCCTCGTCGAAGGCGGTAAGAAGCTGCTTCCCGATCTGCAGGCCGGGATGGGTGAATACTGTGCGAAGGCGCTCGCGCGCCGCGGCATAAAGGTCATGACGGAGACACTCATCGCGGGCGCCGACGATGCCGGATTACAACTGAAGAACGGTACGACGATCGCGACCAATACGATCGTGTGGAGCGCGGGCGTCAAACCGTCACCCATCGTTTCGGCGCTCGCCATCGGAAGCGGACGCGGTGGTTCGATCGTCGTAAATCGCGATTTCTCCGTCACGGGATATCCCGGCGTATGGGCGATCGGCGATTGCGCCTCGATACCCGATCCGGATGCCGAAGGCGCCTTCTATCCCGCGACGGCGCAGCATGCGATCCGCGAGGGGCCGATTCTCGCCGCCAACATCGCCGCGCATCTTCGCGGGGAAGCGACGCTGCCGTTCCGCTATCGTGCGATAGGCATGATGGCGTCGCTTGGAGCGCGCCGCGGCGTGGCGGGATTATACGGCCGCTTTCTCGTTACCGGTTTCTTTGCGTGGCTGCTGTGGCGCACGTATTACCTGGCGCGTCTGCCGGGCCTCGACCGGCAGTTTCGCGTTGCATTCGACTGGACTCTGGGGCTCATTTTTCCGCGCGACATCGCGGAACTGAGGGTGTATTCCCGGGTCGCGCAAGCGCGAGCGGAACGCGAGGCCGGCATTATTTCGGCCGTCGGAGATATGGGCTAGCGCGAGCGGCAACCAATCCGCATCGGAGTGCGGTCGACCAATTGCATGCGAACAAGCGCGAGCGCAACCGCGCCTTCGGCCGGTCGCCCGGCCCCGCCCGCGCCTTCGGCCGATCGCACGGCCCCGTCCGCACCTTCGGCCGATCGCGCGGCTGTGGGGCGCGACGTGACGGAGTACGGAATGCGGCGCGTGCTCGTCGTCACGGGCGTGATGCTGGCGGCGCTCTTGCAAACCCTCGATGCGACGATCGTCAACGTCGCGCTGCCGACGATTCAAGGCAATCTCGGCGCATCGATCGACGAAGCGACCTGGGTCGTGACCGCGTACATCATCGCAGCCGTTATCGTCATCCCGATCGCGCCTTGGTTACAAAATCGCTTCGGCCGCAAGCAATATTTCATCGTATCGATCGCAGGTTTTACGATCGCGTCGCTCTTGTGCGGCCTCGCGAATTCGATCGACGAGCTGATCGTCTTTCGTATCGTTCAGGGGCTCTTCGGCGGCGGCTTGCTCGCGACGGCGCAAGCGATCCTGCGCGATACGTTTCCGCCGACCCAGCTGGGTTTGAGTCAATCGATCTACACGGTCGGCGCGGTCGTCGGTCCGTCTTCTGGGCCGACGCTTGGGGGGTTGCTCACCGATAACGTTTCGTGGCGCTGGGTCTTCGACGTCAATATCGTCCCGGGTATTATCGCGATCGCGTTGCTGTTGCCGCTCTTACGCAACCCCGCGCGCACGAAGACGAGCGGGTTCGACGGCATCGGCCTGGCGCTGCTCGCCGTCGGCCTCGGCTCGCTGCAATACGTGCTCGACGAAGGGGAACGAAATAGTTGGTTCGAGGACGGCAAGATCGCGATGCTGACGCTGACGGCCCTCGTCGGGCTTGTGGCGTTCGTGTTTTGGGAACTCAAAGGAACCTCCGAACCGATCGTCGATCTGCGCATTTTCGCCAAACGCGGGGTCGCGTTCGGGTGTCTTGTCGCGATGGTCAATGCGACCATCGTGTTCGGACAGCTGCTCGTGATGCCGCAGTATCTGTCGTCCGTGCTTGGATTCACGGCAACGCAAGACGGCGTGTTGCTCGCGATCCGGGCGATTCCGGTGATGCTCTTCACGATTCCCGTCGGGATGCTCGTGAACAGCGGAAAGATCGATCCGCGTTTCCTCATCGCAATCGGACTCGTGGTTGCGGGAGCCGGCGTGATCGGGCTTGGGTTCGTGACGACGAGCAACACGGAATTTGGCGCGATCGTACCTTGGTTGATCTGGACCGGCATAGGAGTTACGCTGGTCTTCACGCCGCTGTTGGTCGCGGTGCTACGCACCGTTCCGCCCGCGCAGTCACCAAAAGCCGGCGCGTTTATTAGCCTCGCGCTCAATCTCGGCGGCTCGATTTCGAGTGCCTCGCTCGTCACCTTACTCGACCGGCGCGAGAGCTTTCACTCGAGCGTTTTGGGAAGCGGGATCACCCTCGCGCATCCGGCCGTCGCCGCCATGGTGGCGCAAGGCGGCACGCGAGAACTAGCAGCCCTCGTGAATCGTGAATCCGCCGCGCTCGCATTTGCCGATACCTACTTCGTGATCGGAGCCTTTGCAATCGGTTTCGCGCTGCTCGCATTCGCGCTTCCCGGTAAGCCTAAGGGCGCGCTGCAGAAGGTCGCTTAGCTCTCTTCGCGCCGGCGATCTGCCGCTAAGTCGTGGTGAAGCGATAAATCGAAAACGAAGACTTGCCGTACGTCGGGAATCCTCAGGCGAACGCGTGGAGGCGCAACTAACCGGCGCAAGCGGACGCTGCCCGTGATTGTACGGGCGCTTTTCGGAAATATCGTCCGCATGCGAACGTCCATGAGCAGCGCCCTTGCGCTCGCTGCCGCGCTGATCGCCCTGGGCTCCGGGCGGCCGTCACTGGCAGAAAATGATGGCGCAAATGGCGCCGAAGCGCGTCTCGCGGGCGCATGGTCTTGCACGGGATCGGCTCGCGGAAGCAGGAGCAAACAGGTGTATCGGCGCGTGAACGATACGACGTTCGCGCTGGCCCTCGACGTGCACACGTCGTTCCAGGTGAGCGGGAGCGTCGATGAAACATTTCGGTACGATCGGCCGCACGGCTTGTGGTCCCTCGACGCCGGGAACAACCGTTTCTTCGACGCGATACATCTTGCGGCGCAGCCTTGGACCGCACAAGGCTGGGCCTTCAGCGGTACGGAGGTCGTGCACGGGATTTCGCGCCCCGTCCGAATCGTGTACTCGTTCTTCGTGCCCGGGTCGTTTACGCGAGAACACCAAATCCGCTCCGAGGGTCTCTGGAAAACGGACGGAGCGTTCCTCTGCCGGCGCGCAACGTCAATGAAAACGCGCTACGGACCACCGCTGCCGGCGGACGTGGCGCTCCGCGCCGTACCTTTCGCGAGCGTGCGCGATACATTGCCTGCGTCGGGAAGTACGGCTCCGTCGAAAGCAGCGCAGGAATCGCCAACAACGATTGCCGGTATGCACGAATCCAGCGCCGCACCGTCCGCTGCGCTGCGGGCGCCGCGGACCACCGTAGCGCGGTCGCCAGTGCCCGTCGCTTTGGGGACGACGCCGCGTCCGCTCGCAACTCGTGCAAACGATATCGATCGCGCGTACAGTCTGACGCAGGGCGTCTGGGAATGCAAAGCCTTTGGCAACGCGGAGGCGACCCACACATATACGCGCGAAGCTGACGGCACGATCAAACTTCACAACGTGCTCAGCATTACGAATCATCGATACGCTATAGATGAAATTTACCGGTTCGACCCAGTGAGAAGCGCGTGGACGACGGTGACGTCAAGCGGCGCGTATGCCGGAATCGCAGGCAAGTGGCTGACGGATAAGTGGGTTTTCGACGGCGATATGCCGCTCGGCGGCCGGCGCGTTCCCGTGCAGATGATTTATTCGAGACTTGGCGCGCGGGCATTCCGGCGCGATTTCGTACGCCTGCAGGGCGGCGCGTGGACAACCTTTGCAGCCGAAACGTGCGAGCTGCGCTAGTGCATTTCTTCGATTCGTCCCGCGCTCTATACTCGTTTCTTCGTCGCGGTGTCAAGCAGTCTCCCTCTCGGATCGAATCGGCCATACGCGCGACCCGACTCACGTTATGATCCAGCCACGTGTCGGTCTACTGATACGGTGTGAGAGATGAAACCGACTGAGCAATGGAGTGCGGCTACAAAACAGCGGGTATTTATTTTCTGCGGCCTGTCCGGAGTGTTTTGGATTGCGATTTTTTCTTCAACCCGGGAGGATAGATTTTTCACGTAATGGTCCAAATACTCGGATTGCTTACATGCGGCTTAAGTCTCTATAGCGTATTACGCCCCAAATAGGCTAAAGGTCCGTGCT
>JRHI01001794.1_pt1 | contig 16687 bp, 20 predicted proteins | sample 215371 | NCBI WGS metagenome assembly JRHI01 (sample SAMN02929681, study PRJNA255918) | sediment metagenome | biome: cave system; feature: Ice Cave; material: Sediment; isolation source: sediment from deep within a dark volcanic ice cave with no known source of... ...
GGAGACTACGCCACACTCAATTCCTACCAACTCCGCGACGGCACCCGAAGCCGCGGGCAAGCTGAAACAAGGTCTCGGCAAGGTTGTGGGATCTAACAAAATGAGAGCCAAAGGGGCGGCTCAAGAACTGAAGGGCAGGGCGCAGGTCGGAACCGGCAACGTCAAGGATGCCGCGATGGCTGGCGCGAAGACCGTCGCCAAATCGCTCAACAAGTAGATACGGCGCGCCTCGCGCTGAGAATACGCGGACGCTTCACGGGGCGGCTGCGTCGTTCCTTTGGTCGAGCACAGATCAGACGAGGGAAGCTGAGAGCGCGTGTGGGGAGAGCGCGGCCGCGGTTCCATTCTCAAGGATGCTGAGTGCGGCCGCGGCGAAACTGAGCATGGTTGCGATCGCGAGCACTGCAACAATAAGAGTCGCGGCTCTCTGGTTGAGAGTGAAATACGCTTGAGACATGACGCAGTACCTCCTGCCCTCAATATAGGGATCCTGGCGCGCGTCCCCATAGCGAGAACCGGGCTTACTCCACAACATTCGTTGGAGGACTACTTCGCAGATTCGAAGAGCTCCCAGCGGTCTCGGTTGGCGGCACGCCAGGCTTTCGACTTGCCCTAGATCCAGCCGGAATTTTTTCCGGAGCGGTACGGCTGCTCGACGAGCTTCGAGACCGTGCCCTCGAGTCCCATGCTTCGATCGCAGTGAGGAGCTTCTCCGGGTCGGGGAACTCATCGGAATAGCGAAGCGTGTCGTCGTCGGCCGCGTTGAGAATGTCGCGCAGGATGTATTTGCGCTTGACGGGGTCGCGCTATAGCCCTGCGGCAGGCAAGTCTTGACGCTCGTCGCGACTTGGCTGTGCCGTTGCCCGCGCGACGCGCTCCATCGAAGCTCGATTGACCCACAACTGGCTCCCGCCATAAGTATATGCTCGGACTGCAGGGAACGCCAGACATGTGGACAACTCGAACTCGGCATCGCGCTCATCGCGTGGCGTTGCAGCCGACACGAAAACCTGCAACGATGCTTTCGTGGCCGGAAACGCGGGTGGGCTTTCGGTTCGGGGGCGAGAAATGCGAAATGCGTTTCCTTCCGGATATTGGCTTAGGCTCTGCGTTGTAGCTTGTGCCGCGTTAGTGCTGTGTCGCGGTGCGGCGCTGTCCGATGCAAATGAATTCGTCTCTCTCAGCTTGCGCGCGCGCGAGCTGGCGGAAGCCGGCAAAATCACCGAAGCCATACCCGTTGCACAGCGTGCAGCGGAGCTCGGTAAGCGCGAATTCGGTGAAGACTCGGCTTCCTACGCAACGGCCCTCAACAGACTGGCGGAGCTCTACCGGCAGTCGGGGCGGTGGGACGACGCAGAGAAGCTATTCAAGCGCGCGCGCTCCATCCGCGAAAAAGTAGATCCCGTTAAACTCATCGACACAGTCAATGATCTAGGGCTGCTCTACTGGGCCGCCGGCAGATACGCCGAGGCCGAGCCACTCCTGAAGCAGGCGGTCGACCAATATTCCGCGCGCTATGGTCCAAATGATTTGTTCGTCGCAACCAGCTCCACCAACTTGGCGCTCGTTTACGGTGAGCTAGGGCACTACGGCGAAGCGCAAAAACTTTTCGAGCAAGCGCTCGCTATCCGCAAGAATAACCTGGGTCCAGATCACCCCGACGTCGCCAACAGTCTCAGCAACATGGCGAGTATCTACCGCAGACAAGCCCACTACCAGGAAGCGGAAAGCGCCGCGAAAGAGGCGCTTGGGATTCGAGAAAAGAAACTTCCTCCCGAGCATCCCGACATCGCTACCGCGCTCAATGTGCTGGCAGAAATCTATCGCGCCGAAGGCCAATACACTCTGGCTGAGCCGCTGTTGAATCGAGCGCTGCAGATCCGAAAGAAGGTCTTCGCGCCCGACCATGCGAGCGTGGCAACCACGCTCAACAGTCTTGGCAACCTCTACGAGAGCGAAGGCCGCATGCGGGAGGCGGAGACAGCGTACAAATCGGCCCTTGCCATTTGGGAGCGGCATCTGGCGCCGGATCACCCCGACCTAGCCACCGTGCGTTCCAACCTTGGCGCGCTCTATGAAGCGCAAAAGCGCTATCCCGAAGCTGAGCCCCTGCTGCGCACCTCGCTTGCGAGCCGCGCAAAGAGCCTGGGCGAGCACCATCCTGATTTCATTAAGAGCCTGCTCCTAATGGGGGAACTGTTGAAGGAGACCGGGCGATCAGACGAGGCAGAGAAGCAATTCCAGCGCGCTTTAACGCTCCGTCGCGACGCCATTCGCGAAGTCGGCATCTTTTTCGCGACCAACCGCAACAAGATCGACAACGCATCGACGATAGCGTTCGGAGGTGAGCGTGCTGAGGACCTGACCGTCGGCTATGCCAACGTGTGGATCCCGGAGCAATCGGCGCAGCCAGTGACCGCCCCTCATGCGAGCTCCAACCCGGACGAAACAACGGCCATGACGCGTCTCGTCATCAAGAACATCACCTTGATGAAGGAGGACGCGCTGGTGCAAGCGGTCGCGCCGCAGCTGCGGAATTCGGTGCGCTATCGAGGTCAGGCGCTGATATTCGTGCACGGCTTCAACGTCTCGTTCGACAACGCCTTATGCCGAGCGGCTCAAATAGCCTATGATCTCAATTTCGACGGCCCTGTGTTTCTTTTTTCCTGGCCGTCGCGCGGACAAGCCGGCACGCTTGGCAGCATTTTGGCCATTCGGCACTATCCCTACGACCGGGAAAGCGCGGACGAGACGGTCGATTATTTTGTCGACTTCATTAAGCGCGACGTTGCAAAGGCAGGAGTGGAAAAAATCGATTTGATCGCGCACAGCATGGGCAACAAACCCATGCTCGAGGCCCTCGATAAACTGGAGAGCGATCCCGCATCGGGAAAGCTTGTAAAGATCGGGGAAATTGTCATGGCGGCGCCCGATGTGGAAATCAAACACTTCAAGCAACTCATCAAATCCGCTCATCAGCTCGGCGCGCGCATGACGTTGTACGCTTCCAGCAAGGACAACGCTTTGCGGGTCTCCCAGTGGGTTTGGGGAGGCGGCACGCGAGCCGGGTACGTAGCGAGCGGCGGAATTCCGCTTGTCGTGTCCGACGTCGATTCCATCGATGTCAGCGCCGCCGGAGAAAGTCCCTTCCAACTCAACCACGACGTCTACGTGTCGAGCCCGGTGATTTTCAAGGATCTTCGACTGCTGCTGGAGAACGGGGTGCGCCCGCCCAATCAACGTACGCAATCCTTCGCCCCGTCGGACGGTAGCGAGGGAACGTACTGGACATACCGAAAGACTACCGAGGCGCCGACCGGTCACTAGACCCTCTGCGCGCAGGCAAGCAAAAGGAGGCCACAATGTCGATCAATCGTTTGTCCATTCCGGCCGCGTTAGCTTTGGGGCTTTTTCTGTTGCCAAGCGGCGCTTCTGCCGGGAACGCTACAACTGATGATGCCTTCAGCTGTGCAAGCTTGTGCCCCGGAGCAAGTTGTCCAGAAACCTGCAAGAAGGATAAGAGTGGCAGCCCCGGCAAAAAGCACGACTACACCGTAGGTGATGGACCTGGCAACGGCGCCTACGAAGCCGCTAAGCCGCAAACCCGCACTAAGCTCGATCCCGACAAGTGAGCGAATGTGACACTCTAAGGCAGAGTGACACGCACACTTTGAAGGAAGTTTCTGTCCGGGCCGCAGCCATAGGGCGGATCCTCGCCCTTAGACATCGCGTCGATGGCGCATTGGGGTAGACGCACGGCTTGCACGATGAGAGCTTTGCTTGCCGCCAGGAACGCCAAGAGGTTGTCTACTTCCCCAGCGTTGTTGATGCTGGCGGCAGTCAGCTCACAATCTGCAGGCTGATCCCCTGAGCAGCTGACAATGCCGGTAATGACATCCCACACCCGCAGCCCGGCTGCCTGCAACGGCGCAACGTAGGTCGGGGAATTAGCCTTTGTCGCCGTGGCGTCGGCGGGTTCGCTTCCTTTAAACCTCAGAAGCAAGGCTCCGCCAAATGGCAGCAGTTCCTGCTCGCCATCGGCCTCGTGAAAAGTCACCATCTTATCGATGCCGAGATCGGGTCTGACAATTCGTCCCTTGTCAATCAACTCGAGCGCAAACGGCAGAGCGGTGCCCACACTGCGGGCATAAAAGTTCCCGTACTCCGTCGACAGCAAAATGTCCCTCGTCTTGAGGGTAGAAAAATCGGTGCCCCGCGGGATGGTGGTCCCACTGGTATAGGTGTTAACGCCAACAAATTCCCCTTTCATGTTGATGAGCGGACCGCCCGAATTGCCATGATTGATGGCGGCGTCTGTTTGAATTAGGCCGCCGGCTGCCCCAAAGTCGCGGTTCAATCCGCTGATGATACCGCGCGTGACTGAAGGCTCGCCTTCGATCCCCAAGGCAAAGCCTACGGCTATTACCTCCTGGCCCACTTTGATCTCGTTGTAAGCGGCCGCTGGAATCGGTGGAGGAAACGGCTGAACGAGCACTCGCTGCAGTTGCTTGACGCTGAGCACCGCGAGATCCGAGAGTTGGTCACAACCAACCACCTCAGCCGTTACGGTCGCAGGAACTGCGGTCGATACGAACCTCACGTCGACGGATTTGAACGGCTTCTGGTGCTCATCTAAAACCACGTGGCAGTTGGTAAGCAAGTAGCCCCTTTTATCAAAAACAAACGCCGTGCCGGTCGCTCGTGGCGTCCTTACCAACACGACGCTGTATTTGAGGTCCGCCACAAGATCGGGTATTGACGGGCCTTCGGCGGCGACGGCGCGGCCGAGAGTGTTCAACTGTAGTGCAGCAAGCACCACGAGCGGGAAGAGCAGCGCGCTGACCCTTGCCGTGGCCGATGCGATCACCCTCATTGGACCCCCCAATGCAATGCTGCGGTTGCCGGCACTATACGCCAACAGCGACACTGTTGCGAGCCGCACAAGTTGCGAAGCCCACTGAGCACTATGCCCCCCGCGTCGGCGGTCGGATGACGGTCAAGCCACCGACGCTCCTTGTCGCATCGTGATGACGTCGCCGCCCGACTTCGTGGCTGAACTGCGGCGTCCTTCTTTTCATCAAGCGCATCTCTGACAGCGCACGTTGAGGTCGGTCCCGCGCTCACAGCAACCGCCGAAGGATGTTGAGCATCTGGCGAGCAAGGCTGCTCGAGTCCGGGAAAAAGCCGCGAAGTCGGGCGGCACGCCCGACGCGGGGCGCTCTCGTCCTTGATTTTTGGCCGGCAAGCCGGGGCTATCATCAAGCACCGGTCACAACCCCTGCACCAGCTGATGATCATAGAAATCGAACTCGATCTCAAAGAAGCGATCGCGGTACGGGATCAACAATGCGCGATGGGGCGACCCAGTATACCGCGCGAAATCGCGATGCCTTGATTGGTCTGCTTTGGGTCACGGGCGGAAGTTATCGGGTCCTTCGGACGCCGTCAGCTCTTCCCTAATGAGCAGACGTTGCTGCTTGGCCCGCGATGAGTCCGGAAAGGGCCAGGAGCCGACATCACTGCCAGCAAGGCGTGACGCGCCCATACGAGGCGCCGATGGACCGCCCGCAATCCCGCCAATGGCGCCATTTGGCTAATCAGCAGAGCGGTTGGGGTCGCGCTGTAGAGGCCTCCGCAGCTCTACAATCGAACCGAGCAAAATGGGGCACCGCTCGTGCGCGGCTTGACAGAGTCTCTTTCGACCGCGTTCCCTCCGGGCGCCCTCGGCGCTCGCCCGATGGCAGCTCTGGGCCCATTCTCGTGGAGACGACGCATGCCGAAAAAAGCCAAAGCGAAGACGAAAGCGAAAACAAAAGTGAAAGCCATTCCCGCCGGCTACCACACGGCGACCCCTTACTTGTTCATCCAGGACGCAGCCCGCGCCATCGACTTCTACAAGGCGGCCTTTAAAGCCAAAGAGCTGATGCGCTTGGCTGCCCCCGGTGGCAGGATCGGGCACGCCCAGATCAAGATCGGCGATTCGCACATCATGCTGTCGGAAGAATCCCCGGACATGGGAACCCGCGGGCCTAAAACGCTCGGCGGTTCGCCGGTCATGCTGTACCTCTATGTGAAGGATGTTGACGCCGTGGTCGCGCAAGCCGTGGCCGCCGGCGCGAACCTCCTCCACCCCGTGAAGGATCAGTTCTACGGCGACCGCTCGGGCGGTCTTGAGGACCCCTTTGGCCACCTTTGGCACGTCGCCACGCGCAAGGAGAATGTGCCGCCCAAAGAGCTGCGCAAGCGCGCCGAGGCGGCGATGGGTGGCCAATCTAGATGAGGCCCCCCTCCGCGCAAGCAGACTGAAGAAAGAATGCGATGAGAAAAATTCTTGGCCGCTACAGCGCTCCGCGTCCGCACTGGGTAGGTGACGGCTTCCCGGTACGCTCGTTGCTCTCGCATCAGCATCAGGGCCAGGAAGTCAGCCCGTTCCTTCTCCTCGATTATGCTGGTTCGGCGAAATTCGAGCCGACCACCCTCCGCCGTGGCGTTGGTGAGCATCCGCATCGCGGTTTCGAGACCGTCACGATCGTCTACGAAGGCGAGGTCGAACATCGCGACTCGACCGGTGCGGGGGGTACGATCGGTCCCGGCGACGTGCAGTGGATGACGGCCGCCTCGGGCATCCTGCATGCGGAGCACCACTCGCCCGCGTTCGCGGCGAAAGGCGGGAGCTTCGAGATGGTTCAACTCTGGGTGAACCTGCCCGCCAAGAACAAGAAGGCGCCGCCGGGCTATCTGGCCTGCCTTGAGCCGCACGTCCCAGACATCGACGGGTGTGAAGGTGCGTGCCGGGCCTTTGTGGCCATCATAGCTCCTCGACAAGGACATCCCCACTGTCGACTTGCCTGCCGGCGCTGGCACTGTCCGCGTCATCGCTGGCGACTCACCGACGCGAAGCTGTTGATCCTCTCCGGCGCACCGATCAACGAACCGGTGGTAGCTCAAGGTCCATTCGTCATGAATACCGTGGGCGAGATCAAGCAAGCCATGCTCGATTTCCAGTCGGGCAAGTTTGGCGCGATGAAGCGCTGAACGTCCGCAGCGGCGTCCGATATTCGCCTCGATAAGAGGAGTTGCTGGCTGTTAGTTGATCATAGGGGCGGCCACGGTAGTAGCCGGACCAGCGTCAGAGCCCCGAACTGGTGTACGCTCGACCGTAAACACTACGTCCAAATCGCTCACTGACACTCCAGGTGCGCGATCGCTTGGTGGGGATAATTAGGCCCGAGGAGACAGCCATGGCGTTCAATCGCAGGCCCGATCCAAAACCCTTTGAAACCGTACCTCCTGCGCTGAACCCGGAGCAGGGACGAGCCTCCATCGCCCCAGATGGCCCTCGCGCCTTCGCTTCTCCCTCTATCGAGGGAGAGTCGGTGATCGGCAGTGAACTCTCCATCGAAGGCCAAAGCATAACAATCCGCTGCAAGGGCTCCTTGCGGGTCAATGGCAACATTCAGGCGGACCTCCATTGCGTGCAGCTACTGGTGGGTGAACAAGCGGTGATCGTGGGATCGATCACCGCGGAGAAGGTAGCGGTGTTTGGGCGCGTCAACGGCGCGATCATCGGCGATAGCGTGGTCCTGCATTCGACAGCACACGTCGAGGGCGACATAAACAGCCGCTCTCTGTCGATTGAGGAAGGTGCCGCCTTCGATGGCCGCTCGCGCACAACTACGGACATCGCGGAGGTGGCCCCGCAGTTGGAGTCATCACCGACTGCGGAGACAGAAGGCTTTCACTCATAGGCGGTAAAGTGTCCACTTCTGGGCGAAAGTATCGTCTAGGCTCCCGGCAGTACTCGTGTCCGCTAAGGGTCACGAGCGGAAGCAACCGGGTTCGCAGGACACCGTCAGCTCTTCCCCAATAAGCGGACGCGGCGGCTTGGTGCGCGGTTCGTCCGACAAAGGCCAGAAGCGGACGTTGAGACTGCGCCCACCTATGCCTGCACTTTGGCGGTGGGTGTCGCATCCGCGCGTCTTGGAAGCTTCCAGTTCGGCCGGACGAAATGGCACGTATAGCCATTCGGCACACGCTCCAGATAATCCTGGTGCTCGGGTTCTGCCTGCCAGAAGTCGCCGGCCGGCGTCACCTCGGTGACGACCTTGCCGGGCCATAATCCTGAAGCGTCGACATCGGCAATGGTGTCTTCCGCCACCCGCTTCTGCTCGTCGCTCGTGTAGAAGATCGCCGATCGATAGCTCGCCCCGACGTCGTTGCCCTGTCGGTTGCGCGTCGACGGATCGTGAATCTGGAAGAAGAATTCAAGAAGGCTTCGATAGCTGATTTTCTGCGGATCGAAGGTGATCTCAATGGCCTCAGCGTGCGAGCCGTGATTACGATAGTTGGCGTTGGGCACGTCACCGCCGGTGTAGCCAACCCGCGTGGAGATCACGCCAGGCATACGACGTATCAAATCCTGCATACCCCAGAAGCAGCCGCCGGCCAGGATGGCCTTTTCAGTTGTTGTGGTCATATTCTGTCTCCTTGCCGGATAGCGGGATTTTGCGTCGGACTTTGTCTCGCCGGTGAGGATGTCCAACGTAGCAAACTCAATCGCACCTGAACAAACTTCACCGCCCAGCGGCCAGCGTAACGGCTCACTTTTGATTTGCCTACGTGAGAGCGAGGACCGATGGCCCGTCACTGCACCTCACGCTGATCGGCGCCTACTCGAGAATGCGCCTCAATGAGATTTGCGAGCTTGAGGTCGACGAATGACTGAGGCGATTTTCTCGAAGTGCTGGTATGGGCTTGCGACATACAACTTTTCTCGTTTTGACCGTCCCCTTGCCATTTTCAAACATATGTGCGCAACATTAAAGACGCGGGCGTTCCCAGCTACTGGAAAAGCGCTCAACCCGGCATGACCGCCGGAAGGCCAGCGGGCAAAAGGTCGCAATTTTTTGCGGAGCCTGCTGCCCAATGCCTCACCCTCTCAGAAAACGACTTTGCCTTTCAGCCGTGGCTCGATTGCTCGGCTGTCATCGAACAACTGCGTGCAAACGTGCTGCCCGCGGCGAGCTTGGGGACATCGCCAGTCGCAGCCCAAGGTGCTCGCTCGCCTCAATCGCGGAAATTGAGGAGCGTTACGGCCCGTTTTCCCCTCAGGAAATCGACGAGGCCATTCTCGGTGGAAAAGCCGAGTATTGAAGCATCGGGATCGTCACTTCGCCGCCGCATGAAACGGGAGACGGAACGATGAAGCCTAGCACCGACCGGATAGAGCGTGAGGCCGTCGCATTTCTCGAGGGTGTGCTTGAGCGCGGCAATCGAACGAGCGCCAAGGCGCAATCATAGAGCTTATGGAGCTCGTGGACCGAGGGTCACAACGCGCGCTCGAGGCGTTGAAAGAATTACGGCCAATGGTGTGAGAAAGAAAGCCCCCGGTTTGTGCGCCGGGGGCAGAAACTGAAACCGGGGTTCGCGCCCCAATCTCGAAAGGAAAATACTCTGTGACACCCCATGCCATAAACGGCCCCGATTTCGGGGTCAAGACCCAAACGCCGCCTTATTCGGCGCTTTTAGGCAACCTAGCCGTCGTCCTAAAGGGGGTGGCAGGCAAATTCGTAATCGTTGGGATAAAGGACGGCGCAAAAACCGAAATTCGCCACGTCTTTAATGGTCCCAATTTCGTGACCGAAGCGACGGCACATTTCGCAGCGCTAGAGGCCGTCAATTTCAACGTCTATTTTCATCCCGGGCTTATGCGCGTCGATCTCGAGGACGGCAGGAAGGGTGGCGTCGATGATGTCATCGCGCTCGCAATGCTGTGGTGTGATTTCGACGGCGGCAACTGGACCGTGGCGGAAGTTGAAAAGCGGTGTCCAAGCGAACAGCTTTACGTCAGCCACCTATCCGAGACGAGTGCTGGCAACTTTCAGACGCTGTGGCATCTGGACAAGCCATGCAAGCCAGCGGACGGGGCCCCACTACTCGCCGCACTGGTGACGGCGACCGGCGCGGATCCGGCAGTGAAAAATGTCGATCGCGTCCTGCGTGCGCCGGGGACAATGAATCACCCGAGCTCAGCAAAGGTGGAGAAATATCGCAAGCTCGGGATCACTCGCGTCCCCGAAATGTGCAAGGTTCTGGTCGCCGCTGAGGATTGGGAGTGGTCGTGTGGGATGAGCCTCGGGGGGTTTAAGACCGCGCTATTGGAGAAGTATCCCGGGGCCTTCGACGTTCCCGGCCCGCGCAAGCCGTCCCCGGCAACGGGTGAGCCGGTGTGTATCGAGTGCGTGCGCGAACTTGCCGAGTGGGCGACGCGCGATAAGAACATGCCCCGTGCGGAATGGCTCAAATTTATCGCTGGCATAGGCGCGACACCGGGGCCGTCGCGCGAGGAATTGCTGGAGGTGGTCTATGAGAACACCGCTGCCGCGTATCACGACGACGCGAAAACGTTGTTTGAAGATTTGCCACCCAACGGTGCGGGTGAGCGAAGCATACACTTCGGCACGCTCGTTTACATGGCGCGCAAGGCGGGCTGGACTGGCACGCTATTGACACACTTCCCGCCATGCATCGCTACGGCGAACTTGGTATTCATGCGCTCCACCCATTCGGGCGGCGGCTCGGTGTATTGCGCGGATGGACCGCGAAAAGCTCGAATTTATGGGTGTTGACGACTTCCAGGTGTGCCAGGGAGATCGTGCGCACTTTGATTGGTTGATCCGCTATTTCGCCCTCGGTGTGCAGGAGCCGGGACGCCCGATCGGCATAGCCGTGGCCTTCCGTGGCAAACCTGGCGCGGGCAAGGGCATCGTGGCGCGCACCTATGGCCAACTCTTTGGCGACGGCATCCACTTCAAGCACTATTTCGACGCCGAACGTCTCTTAGGCCGCTTCAACGGTGATCTAGGCGCCGCCTGCGTGGTGTTTCTCGATGAGGCGCTATTCGCGGGCAACCCAAAGCACGAAGCAATGCTCAAAGCGATCATCACGGAACCCACGCTCGTGGTGGAGCAAAAATTTATGGAGCCGATTACCGTCAGGAACCATTTGCGGGTGCTGATCTCGAGCAACAGCGATTGGACAGTGCCTGTCGCGGTAGAGGACCGGCGCTTTGCAGTGTTTGACGTGCCCGGCACGTATACGGGTGAGGACCACCGCGGTTATTGGAAGGCACTGCACAATGAGATCCGCGACGGTGGGCAGGCGGCATGGCTCCACGATATGCTGAGCATGGATCTGAGCCTTTATGAGGTTCGGGACATACCCCACACGGCGGCGCGCACGGCACAGAAGCGGCTTTCACTGACGGGCGCGAAGCGGTGGCTCCACGACGCGCTTTATTCCGGCAAGGTCGGGCCCATGGCGTGGTCCGATGCCGGGCTCGAAATCGTGATCGATGAGGCGTACGAGCACTATTGCAAGGCGAGCGAGCGGCAGCGCGACTACAAACCAGATGCCAGACACGTATGGGCCAAAACCATCCACGAAGTGCTAGACGGCGCCGTGCGGAACACCCGGCCCGGTGGGGTCCGTATGTGGACCTTCCGGCCACTCGACGAATGCCGGGCCCTATTCGCGGAACGGCTCAAGCTTGCGGGGCTCATTTGGGATGAGAATTGGACCGATCCGGGCAAACCCGGGAACAATCCGGGCAAGTGGGATATCTAAGCCATTCATTTCATTAGCCCGATCCGGGCAAACCGCACAAACTGGGGCTTTTTTGCCAACACGCCGGTAAAACGCGCGGGCCGGTGGCCTGCTGTAACTATTTAATTATCCACCCGCCGCCGTACGTATATTTTCTTGCCAATATTAAAAATAGGGTGGATTGCATGGATTGCGTGGATCAGATCAACAAACAAAAGGTTTTAGCGCTCCAGGCAAGCTAGGCCAGCCCGGATAGCCCGGACGGAAATATTGCCCCCCTCGTGGTCCGGGCGGTGCGAAATTGAGTTCGCCTGGCTGAATTCTCGAGCATCGCCGGTTACTTTGGGGTTTCCCGGCTAAACCCCTGTTATTATTCGATTTGACGGTTATCTAACGATATAACGGCTTGCCTTGGGCCTAGATTACCCCATGCGTGCGTTCATTCAGTCGCCGCGTCGCCGACGCAAATTAAAGTCGACCACGGACGGCTATTTTCGCTCGAGGCACTGCCCCTCTTCCCAGCAACGCAAAAGGCAACCTAGAGCCTCGCCACGAGCCGCCGCACACTCGTGGCCGTCCATTGCCCGTGCCGTGGCGTGAGGATGCCTCGAGCATTGAGTTCGGCTGCGATCCCACGGTAGCTCGAGACACCCCCGGCGCGAATGTCCCCGATGATCGGCTCCACGTCCTCAGCGAATTCTCGGGCCTTGGCCTTGATCATCTCCACCGCAGCGCCATTGCCGTGGCCGCGCAGTGCTCGAGCTCCGTTCGGATTGCCGAGCTTTTGCCCCCGGCGCTTCGCAGCCTCGAGCGCAGCCTTGGTGCGCGCCGAGATCATCTTGCGTTCGTGCTGGGCGATCGCCGCGAACAGATGCACGGTGAGCTCATTGGCTTCCGGCATATCGCAGCACACGAATTTCACGCCGCTCTCTTGAAGCGCCGCGATGAACGCGACGTTGCGCGACAGACGATCGAGCTTTGCGATGAGCAGCCGCGCACCCGTCACCTTGGCGCGGTGCAGCGCCTTGCCGAGCTCGGGGCGATCGTTGCGTTTGCCGCTTTCGACCTCGCGGAATGACGTGACAAGTGCACCGCCGACGCTCGCGAGATAGTCGGCAATGGCTTGGTGCTGCGCCTCGAGCCCGAGCCCCGAGCGGCCTTGCTTGTCGGTCGAGACGCGGAGATAGGCGACGAATTTCGGTGTTTTGGCTTGCATGTTGGGTCATTGCCATATTGCCTAACGCTCGTTACGCTATTTGACAATGTCTGATCTGGCCCACCATTGCAAGCCCACATTTGCCCGCTGAGGGCTTTCGCATTTCCGTGGCCATATTCCTCCCCGCCAATCTCATCGAACGGCGCCAGCGACCAAATCAGCGCGCCCAACGCACACGCTTTTGCGCACTGTCAGCTGGCCAGCGTTTCGGTGCAGAGCGTGGGCGTAATGGCGATGCGCTCGAGGTAGAAATGCGGGGCTCAGAAGTACCGGGGTGGGGTGGGGGTACCCCCGGAAATCCGAACGCATAGAAATTTTTCCAGGCACAAAATCTCACGCGCCAGGTTTTGAAAAGGAGATATTATCTGCAACTCCAATCCCGGCGTGTCTGCCGGGAAACTTGATTGGACGTATTGCACGGCGCGGGCCGTTGTAGCCCCCACTCAAAAAGCACGAGTTTATTTGGAACCGGGCGTTGCGCGTCGAGTTCGTAATTATCATAGGAGACGAGATGATTACGATGCATGAGCAAGACACGGACGCTGGTCCTCGCGCAGCAATCGGCGATGTTCGCCGCTCAACCTCTTATTACGACGATGGGATGCTCCCGTCGGTCGCAGTTATAGTTCTCATCGTTGTGGGCGCCCTCGCTGTCTTCTATTTAAATCTCTGAATGATCCTCATTGGGAGACGCCGATGTTTACGATGCACAATCGAGACACAGATCCTCGCGGAGTAATCGGCAGCGTAATAGCCGTTTTCATTTTACTGGCTTGCCTAGTCTTGGCAGACCGAGTGTTTTGGCCGAGCGACCCGGCCGACCCGTCCGTGCATGTTGCCAAAGCTCGATAGTGCCGCAATTGCAGGGACTTTACCCGAGGGTAGCCGACGACCTCCCAACACGAGGTAGGTACCCTGAGCACCGGCAATCCAACCGGAGCGTTGCGCTCAATGTCGCGCTTGCGTTGACGGTCGCCCTAATGGTGTTCGGGGGTTTCTATCTCGGATCCCAATTGGGTTCATCTGCCCGCACTGCGGTCACGACGACCCCTCATCCCGAGCCCGATAGGAATTAAGGTTTCCTGCGCGAACTTCAGACAGCGCACTAATGATGAGCTAGCCTCGATCTGACCGACGCTTTCCCCATAAGCTCGGTCACGCGTCCCTTAGACACTCAGCCGCTGAGCCACCCCCGTGCTCGGCGGCTTTTTTATGCCGTCGTGACTTATCGCGATGGCGATCAGCCAAGCGCCCATCTGAATGAGCGTCAAGCGATAGGCTTTCACCGAGGCGGTCGCGATATGCGAGAGCCATCACTTGCAGGGCATCGTTCTTGAGGCGCTCAGCGTCTTGGCTGTCTTCACGCACGACGATCAGCACTGCGTGAGCCAATCGCAAGCGCGCCTGTTCCCCATGACCATCAAAGTGGGGCGCAATCTCTCCCCAAGCGTCGTCAAAGGCTTTGAACACGACATGGAGTGTTTCGGGATCAAGAGTTGAGGCTTCGATGAGACGACGGACTTTCATGACCTCCTCCCACTACTACGAAGTTTGCTACTTGCGCTCCCGCTGTTCGAGCACACCGAAGTCGCTGGATTGAGTGCCTTCGGTGGTAACTTTTCGGCCAACGCCGAGACCTCGGCGAAGAGCCTCGCGCAACGCAGCCGCCCGGCTTGGCATCCGGTGCGTGAAACGAAAATTATCGACTGCGCGGAGTTCCTCAACCGACAGCATCATTTGAACCCGCTCGTTACGTTCCCGGTTGGCCATGTTGCGATCCTTTAAGGGGCCCGTTTCTGGTAGTAGTCTTGCTTCTAATCGTGGCGATTGGGATCGGTGTTTATTGCCTGAACTTTTTGGCTCCAGTCCCCGCGGCTCCCGCGCTCACTCCATAGCGCCGTTTCACTGGTGGCTCGTCGCCCCAGTGGCTTCATTTTCGAGGTGGTCGAGGCCCGCACAGAGTGGCCGCTCGCTTAAAGGCACGGCCGGGCTTCAAGATCACAGCTCCAACCGTCGGCAGCGCTCTTACATCTCATCGAGCGGCTCGCTGCCTTTCCATATCTTGCCCAGTCCGAGCCGTACTCAAGTGCGGTGAAATCTGCCCATGACCGTATAGCTTCGGCAGTCGCGGCAGCCCTGGTCCTTTGCCCGGAGCTACTGCCCGAGTGGAAATGATCGGACATGCACGTCCGTCCTCCTTCTCTGCGTAACGAATGCATGTCCGCAACGCCCGTTTGATCGGCAAATGCGGGTGCGATCAGAGCAGCAAGGGCCAGTCCGATCAGAATTTCAGGTCTCATAGCTCCCCCATACGCTTGACGGTCGCCACAATTTCACACGACGTTGCGAATTGGATCAAGCTTACTCGTTTGCTTGGCGCGAAGCGAACCACGTACGTGGCAGTGAATCCACGCGAACTCCCCTGAACGACTCATCGCCACTACGGCACCTTCTACGAGCGCGTCCCCGACAACTTCGGAGGCTCGGCCCCTGGCAGGGGCAGCACCGGGACGACGTCGACAAACTGAAGCCCAAGTACCGCCTGGCGCTCGTGCGCGACGGCTACGCGCTGGTGAAGTGCGAGCATGCGGTATTCAATCCGGACGCTTGAGCCGTGCGGCGTTGCGCAAGCATCTGGAACCACAACCACCTCGGGAGGGTTCGAAGCCATCATAGGAGATGGCCATGTTGGATACTCACACGCACCGTACCGAGGCATTCGAGTACACCAGAGGCGTCGTCGGCAGTGTCGTTGTGTGCTTTATACTGCTTGCCTGTCCGCTCGTTGTCTTGGTTTCTCATTCGCTCGGCAAAGCAGAGGCACTTAGGCGCCTGAGATCTGGATGCACGTAAGACGGCCACCTTCCCGTTTTTGACGATCGACGAGCAGACCTGGACGGACGACCGCATGACATTCCGGGCGCATGCTAAATATGCGTCCGGCCCTGTCGATGTCGGCGAGAACGACGTACGCCTCGAAGTCGTTCTGCCGTGGATCTTTATAGATATAGACACACGCGCGCTACCCCGTGGCCAACCGCGATGGCTCGGATGAACCATCGCTGGACGAAAGAAGCCGCTCTCTGGAGGGCGGCTTCTTGTCGGACGTTAGTCGATGCCGATCCAAACGCCGCTGCGCCAATAGCCATGGCCTCCGTGTTCGCGCCACCTGTGATCCTTGTCAGCGAACTTCCAATTATCGGGGTGTACGTGGACCTTAACCTCGGGCTTGTATTTGGCCTCGCCCTTGACGTGCCAGCAATCGCCTTCGTCGTTGCAAACGACAGCCGCTGACGCGCCCGTTGCTCCAAGCGCAAGAGCACCGGCCGCCACTAAAGTAGCCTTCGTCAAATGTCTCATGATGTTCTCCTGTTTTTCTTACGGCGCGTATGGTGTGCGCCGCTTCAGCAGTTAGCCAACGCGTCTTTCGTGGATGAGGGGGCCTCATACGCAAAACAATCGCGGCACCGCCTGGCTCGAAGCAATGCCGCGATGACTCAGCTATGGTGTCGTTTGAGCGGGTGGCTGAGTAGCGGGTGCCGGTGTCGGTGCCGGAGCATTCTCCGTAACCGGTGGTGTGATAGACGGTTGGATCGGACCTGAGCCCACGTACATGAAGTAAAACCCAAACGCGGCGGCGATGATCAGAAGGATGATGACCGCAGATAGTATGCCGCTGCCGCCATGCGCTCTCTCCTCAATCGCAGTGGGATCTCGCGGGAGAGTGGGGTCGCGCGGAAGATCGTCCGTTTTGTTGTAAAATGCCATGGTTATTCCTCCTGTTATTAGAGGAACGACGCGCGGCTCAGGAGGGTTCCGGAAAATCAGTGGTGCCGTCGCGGAGTTGGTAGGAATTGAGTGTGGCGT
>JRHI01001795.1_pt1 | contig 16671 bp, 14 predicted proteins | sample 215371 | NCBI WGS metagenome assembly JRHI01 (sample SAMN02929681, study PRJNA255918) | sediment metagenome | biome: cave system; feature: Ice Cave; material: Sediment; isolation source: sediment from deep within a dark volcanic ice cave with no known source of... ...
CAGGTTGAAAAACGGCCCGACCTCTATCACGAAGTCAGACGCAAACCAGCTGTTCGGTCCGGATGGCGCGCGGAGCTACATGCACTCCTTTGAGGGGTTCGGCATCCGTGCGCTGGAGGCGTCCGGCGAGCTTGACGCGGCAACGCCCCAGGTGGTGATCGGTCAGGGCGCTCTGCGGGTCGCCTCGGTCGCGGTATCGCACGGAATGATGCCCTCCGTCGCTTACCGGATCGGCCATGACGGCGGCTCGGTGGTGTTCAGCGGCGACGTGCAAACCGCGGTGGCGGCCGGATGCGATCTTCTCGTGCTCGGCGGCGTTGTTCGAGCGCGCCTCACGCTGTCGGGTTGGCTCAGAGGCACCTAAGCTAGGTCGCCGGGAAGGCGACATTGTCGAAGCGCCGCTTGCACGCCACGAGCCTGCCTGCGGTGCACACCCCGCATTCCCGGCTATTGATGCGTGTCCGTGTGTTTTATGACGTTGCGATCCCGGCGATCTACAGGATGAATTGGCTTCCGGGGTCGCCTCCAAGCGCTGGTCTGGTGGTTGGCTACATCGCTTCTTTGATCCCGTGGCGGATGAGCCAGATGTTGACCGGGTAGGCGGTGGCGAAGCCGATGATCATGCCGATCTGCATCAGAAACCAGTACGCGGCGTGCGCGGGCGTGATGTGCGGCGCGGTGAACAGCACGAGTTGCATGAAGGCCATCCAGCCGAAAAGCCCGACCTCGAAGGCCGTCAGCGAGAGGGTGTCGGCTTTCAGCGCCGCCCAGAGCCCGTCTTTGAAACCGAGGCCGCGCATCGGTGCGATTGCGAAGTACTGAAACGCGATCCCGAGCGTGAACGCGAGCACGTAGTCAACGATGTACTCGGCCGGCAACGCCAGCCCGAGGAGCTTCAGGCCCAGCCCAAGCACCGCGAAGCCGCCGATGATGTCTCCCAGCGTGCATCCAGCGCCGCAGTGGCTGACCCCGATCGACACCGACACCGGGAAGCCGTGGCGCGGGTCTGCGCCCGTCTGGCGCTGGAGTTTGGGGCTGCCGGGGCGCCCCCAGCGTCGGTACGCGACCCACCCGAGCGGCCCAAAGTACAGCGCGGTCACTGGCCATACGGCCTCCATGATCCACATCTTCTGGCGATAGCCACCCACGTAGATGTCAAAAAGGATCGCCGCCGCGCTGATCAACGCGACACACAGCGAGACCCAGGCCAGCGCAGTCAGCCAAGCGGGAGGCATCTTGCGCTCCTTGCCCGGGCCTCGCCTGCTAAGGAGCAGCAGCCCGTTGGATGGTTCATGCGGCTAATGGACAACCAGTCCCACCTTCTTTAGGGCGGCCATCGTGTTGGCCGCGATCACGACGGCATGGTTCCTAGCGTTGGGAAGATCGCTCCTGCAACGCCAATGTCCGCGGCCGCACCTTGAGCGCATTCGCCTCCGCCCGGTGCTCGGGAGAGAAAGCAGGTATCGCTGGCATACGATCAGGGTCACCTCGGACTCATTCTCCAGGATTCAGGCGTGAACCACTTCCTGCGTCCGCGCCGCTAGCACCCAGACGGTCAAGGATCAACAGCGGCTCCCACGAGCCAATCGAGGCCACGCCCGGATCCCGGTTCAAGCACAGGACCGGACGTGTCGGCTAGGTAGCCGCAGGATCGTGAAAGCCAGCCGGGGGTTGGGAGTTCACTCGCCAGCGTGCTGGGGTACCGCGGGTCGTGAAAAGCTTGGCGTGCTGACAGCCCCGGGGGCGATGTTGATCACGCGTATGTCATGAGAGCCCAGCTTCACCCCGGCGATCCGGGTCAACATCCGGATGCCGCCCTTGGACACGCAGTAGGCGTTGCCGACATCGGCCAGTCCTCATGCACGGAGGAGATGTTCAAGATCAGGCCGCCCAAGGCCCCTGATGTCGTGCGGATCGCGGAAGGCGTCAACGGCGCCGTGTCGTTCCGCTCGTCTCTGCGGCTGCGCTTCGATTACGGCCGTGTCGTGCCCTGGGTGTGCCACCATGCCGATGGGGTGATCGCGGTTGCCGGACCAGACCGAGTACGCCTTCGCACGCCGGTCTCAACCCGCGGGACACGAGCTCGCGACGATCTCCGAGTTCACCTCACGAGCGGGGATGCCAGCCCGATCTCTTGCCTGAGCCTGGCCATCGCCGCAAAGCACGGCGGGCGCCTGGGCGCGCTGCGCCGCGCTGTGCTAGTACGGGGCCGGCTCGGACAGATGCCACGTGTGGCGGTGATCGTTCTCGCCACCTTCCCCGGAGTGTCCATCAACCCCGACGCCGCGAATCGACCTCATGGTCTCTCGTGACGAGTTGCAGGGCAAACCGCGTAGTGACTGAGGCGACGATTGCTCCGCCGCTACTGGGTTGGAGGTCGAGAGCCGGTCGGAAGTTCGGCGTCTGGGGCTGTCTCGAACCCGCCGTTCCCGCCGCGCCGTAGGATGGTGCCGCTCCATTCCCGCAGGGGATGGCTCTCGTCGTGACTGAGCTCGTGACAGATCTTGTGGGTGACAAAGAACACTGTTGCGGGCACGAGCACTGCAGCGAAGCGAAAGAACCACAGCTGGGTGACGTAGGGGATGCCGACGCTGACAAGGATGCGGTCGGCGGCGCCGGCGACGAAGATGACCGCGACCCAGCTGAAGAAGGAGGCGCCGATCGCGGTGCGCGCTGGGTTGTCGCGTGGGCGGTCGATCAGGTCGTGGCGGGCGTGGTCGCCGGTGACTTTGCGCTCGAGGGCCGGCCAGGCGTAGAGCACGGTGAACACGATGCCGGGGAACAGGATGCCGCCGAAGAACGGGTTGGGGAACAGGGTGTAGCCAAAGATGTGCAGCTCGATCGGTGGCATCAGGCGCAGTGCGCCGATCAGCCAGCCCAGGTACCAGTCGGGCTGGGCTCCGTTGGTACCGACCCAGGGGTGAAATGGTCCGTACTGCCACACGGGGTTGATTTGGACCAGGCCGCCGAGCAGGATCAGGACGCCGGCGACGGCGAACAGCAGGCCGGTGGCGCGGAGCGCATATCCGGGCCACATCGGGGTTCCGACGACGTTGTCTTCGCGGTGGCCGGGGCCGCGGAATTGTGAGTGCTTCTGGCGCATGATGATCGCCAGGTGGGCGGTGATCAGCACGGCCAGGGCGGCGGGGAGCAGGAATACGTGCGCGATATATAGACGGGGCTCAAAGCTTGGTGAGCCGGGGAACTGTCCGCCCCAGATCAGAAACGCGAGGTTGGCGCCGATCACGGGGATCGATAGCGCGACGCCGTAGCCGATCGCCAGACCGATGCCTGAGAGCAGGTCATCGGGGAGTGAGTAGCCGAAGAATCCCTCCAGGAGGGCGAGGGTGAGCAGGGTCACGCCGATGTACCAGTTGAGGTCGCGTGGCTTGCGAAACGCGCCGGTGAAGAACACGCGCATCATGTGCACGACGATCGCGGCCGCGAAGACCAGCGCGGCCCAGTGGTGGGTTTGGCGGATCAGCAGACCGGCGGGCACGTTGTAGGAGATGTTCACCGTCGAGGCGAACGCCTGAGAGACGGTTTGGCCTTGCAGCGGCGCGAAGCTGCCGTGGTAGACGGTTTCTGACGTGCTGGGGTCAAAGAACAGCGCGAGGTAGATCCCGGTGGCGATCAGCACGATGAACGAGTAGAGGACGATCTCGCCGATCAGAAACGACCAGTGGTCGGGGAACAGGTAGCGCATCGCCTTGCGCAGCAGCGGGGCCGCCCCCAGGCGTTGGTCGATGAAGCGCACGGCGTCAACGCCGTTGGTCTCCTCAGGGGGGTTGGGTCGATCGGTCATAGCGCCTACCTGGTGCGGCCCTCGCGGCGTACACCCCACCACGACGGGCCGATCGGCCCTGAGAAGCCTCCGCCGGCCACCAGAACCCGGTCAGAGCGGATCTCGAGCGGTAGTTGGGGCAGTGGCCGCGCGGCGGGCCCGAACTCGACCGCCGCGCCGCGCCGGACGTCGAACGTGGAGTAGTGACAGGGGCAGACGAGCGCTGGGGTCAGTTGTGAGGTCGCCTGGTCAAGCGGCGCGCGATAGAGCGACACCGCGCAGCCGGCGTGGGTGCAGATCTTCGAGTAGGCCAGGATTCCCTCGGGTGCCCAGCTGGTCCGCGCGGTGGGCAGCTGAAGCGTGCTGGGGTCGATCCGGACGACCACGACTGGGGACCCGAGCTCACGCATGTCAGCGCCCTGGGGAAACGCGGTCGTGAACGAGCGCGGGATCACATCGTCGGCGGTGATCAGATTGCCCTGCTCGTCGACGAGCGGGGTGCCCTTGCGCCACGGGGTGCTGTAGAGCGTCTCGCCGACGTTAGGTCCCAACGAGGCCAGCGGCACGATCGCGGCCGCACCGAGGCCCGCGCCAGCGACGCCGGCCGCGCGGCCCAGCAGCCGCCGGCGGGAGACGCCCCTCCCAGCGGCCGCGACGTCCGCAACGACATCGCGCTCCTCAATCTCGCGCGTCTCGGCCAGCACCGGGCGAGGCTCGACGTCGGTCTCCTGAGGAACCACGCGTTCGGCGGCCAGCAGCAGCGCAGCGGCGAGCATCAGCACGGCTACCCCAAAGGAAAGGCCGAGCAGCTGGGTGTTATCCGGCGCGAACGCAAACAGCAGACAGAACACGACGCCCAGTGCGCCCGCACCGACCAGCAGGCCAACAACCTGGCGCTCCGCGCGACGGGTGCGCTCGGGCTCGACCTCACCCGGCACGACAAGCTTGCGCGTCTCAGTGTCCAACTGACCGCCGTTCGCGCCGCCGTCTGCGTGGCTTTGACGTTCGGTCATGTCGTGCGCTTTCCGATCACGCGGGCGATCAGCAGCATCGAGGTCAGCGCCAGCAGCCAGGCGACCATGCCTTCCGGGATGGGACCGATGTGCCCGATCCCCCATCCCCCGCGGTCGGCCGGGTGGCGGGTGTAGAGGATGTAACGGATGATCGAATTGATCTGCCTGGTGTCGATCTGACGGTTGGAGAAGTTAGGCATCACATAGGGGCCGAGCCGTATTGCCTCGGCGATCTGGGTGGCGCTCGCCTGCTGCAACGGTGGGACGGCGCTGCCGGTCACGATGCCCCCACGGGCGCTGATCTGATGACATCCGGCGCAGTTCAGCGCGAATGCCTGCTCGCCGTTGGAGATGTTGCCCTGGGCGGGGTCTACCGCAGGGATGCCGGGGCCTCCAAAGCTGCCGATGTAGGCGTCCAGAGCGTCGATCTGGGCGTGCGTGAACGCCGGCGTGGCTCGCACCGGATAGGCGTGGGGTGCGGGTAGCGGCATTCGGCCGGTCGAGAGGTAGAAGTTAGCGGCCCCGGCCCCGACGCCGATCAGAGAGGGCGCGCGACCGGGGATGCCCTGGGCGTTGAAGCCGTGGCAAACCGAGCAGCTGGCGATGAACAGCTGGCGGCCCTGTGCGACGAGGCCGGTGTTCGCTCCACCTGCTGGGGGAGTCGTCGAAGTTCCCTGGCCGGCAGCGATCCCGGTCAAGCCGATCGCCCCCATGACCAGGGCGAGAGCCATCGTCAGGCCCCGTCTCATGCCGTTCTCCCGCTCGGCGCCTCGAGCGTCAGCACAGGTGGTTCGGCGCGCTCGCTATAGGTCTCCTGGGCCACGGCCCGGCGCTCCTCGGCCAGCATCGCGCGCCACACCGCGCTCACGCCGATCACCCCCATCGCCACCGCATCGGCCAGCAACATCAGCACGCCCGCTAGACGCTGGTCAGCCAGCGCCGAGACGCCGAGTGCTCGCGCAGGCGCGGCGTACTGCTGATAACGCACGTTGGGGTCGGCTTCCAACACGATGGCGACCACGCTCATCAAGGGCATCCCCACGCTCAGATACAGAAACTGCCCCAGCCCACCGACGCGCCGCACGGGCGGGCCGGGCGCGATCAGTACCGCCCAGAACAGCAAGCCGCCGACCAGATACAGCACATGCTCGGCCTCGTGAATCAGAGGATGGTCAAGCGCCCACCCGAACACCGGAGTGAGATGCGTCACCAGCACCGCGGTGCCCAGCACCAGCAGGCCCACCAAGGGGTGCGAGAGGCCCCGTACGATCGGGCTGTGCAGCGCACCGGCCAGCCACCGGCTCCGCTTACGCGGGAGGGTTCGCAACGCCAACGTGATCGGTGCGCCTGCGAGCAGCAGCGGCGCCGCGACCAGCACCAGCATCAGGTGCCCAACCATGTGGATCGACAGCAACTGCGCGGCGTAGCCGTCAAGCCCCGACTCCAGCGCCACCGCCGCCGCAGCCAAACCCGCTACGAACGCGACCGTGCGGATCAAAGGCCAGCCTGCAGGACGAGCACCACTCCGCGAGGCATGCCGTACCCCCGAGAGGTACGCGCCGCCGCTCAGCGCCAGGGCGAGCACCAGCCCGGGATTCAACTGCCAGCGCGCAAGCACATCCAGCCAGCTCGGCGGTCTCAAATCACACCGCCTTCACGATCTTGACTCGCCCGCGCCGCGGCACGCCGGGCGCGGCGCTCCGCGCGCCGCTCGCGTGTGAGACCGCCGATCGCGGCCGCGAGCCCCAGCCCCCCACCGATGATCAGCCACCTGCCCACCGCGGCGCCGCTGAGCATCGCCGCGAGCGAGAAGGCCGCCAGCGCGCTGGCCATACTCAAATCCGGCACGGCGCGCAGACCTGAGGCACGCCGGCGCTCGATCCGCGAAGCGAGCACGACCGCCACCGCGATCACCCCAACCGCAGCCGCTCCACCAGCCTGCACCAGCACCGGCAGCGCAGCGCCTCCGAAACCGGCCTGCACCCCGGCGAGCACGCCGAGCAGCAGCGCCCAGAACGCCAGCGGAGCGGCTGCCGGCCGCCAGCGGGCGCTCATGCCGTTTGGCCGCACGTCAGGCTCCTCGTCCCGCGACAGTCGGCTCATGTCGCGGCACCGGAACCCGCCGCGTGCTCAGCGGCCTCGCGCTCGTCAAGCAGCGGGGCGTAGGACCGGATCGGGGGTAGAACCTCAAAATTGTGTCGGGCCGGCGGGGAGCTGGCCGCCCACTCCAGCGTGTGTCCACCCCACGGGTCTGCCCCGGCCACCTGCCGGTGGCGCAGCGACACGACGACATTGACGATGAACACCAGCACCCCCAGTGCGATCAGCCCAGCGCCGACGGTCGAGAGGTCGTTGAGCAGCTGCCAACCCGGCGAGCCCGGATAGGAATCCACCCGCCGGCGCATGCCGTCATAGCCCAGGACCAGCATCGGAAAAAACGCCAGGTTGGAGCCGATCGCCATCAACCAGAAATGCAGCTTGCCCAAACGCTCTCGCAGCAGCGCGCCGGTGACCTTGGGAAACCAGTGATAGACCCCGGCGAAGAACGCGAACACGCTCCCCGCGAGCAGTGTGTAATGAAAGTGCCCGACGATGAAGTAGGTGTTATGAACGTCATAGTTCAGCGGCGGGGAGCCCAGCAGGATGCCCGTCAGGCCGCCGATCAAGAACTGGGCCATGAACGCCAACGCGAACAACATCGCCGTGCGCAGAACGATGACGCCCGCCCACAGCGTGGCGATCACGTCGAAGTACTCAATCCCGGCCGGAATTGCCAACAAAGTCGAGGTCAACGCGAAGTACCGGTTCGCTACCCGCCCAGTCGTGAACATGTGATGCGCCCATACGCTCGTCGAGAGGGCCGTGAAGGCCAGCAGCGACACCGCGAACGCGCGATAGCCAAAGAAGCGCCGGCGGGCGTGGACCGAGACAACCTCGGCCACCGCCCCTACGAACGGGAAGAACATCACGTAGACGACCGGATGGCCGTAGAACCAGAACAGGTTCTGATAGTCGATCGGTCCGCCCGCCCCGGTGTAGACACCGCCGAACTCGCGCTGCGCCCACAACAGCCCCATCGCCACCACCAGCACCGGGAAGCTCGCGATCACCATCAGGCAGGTGACGAGCATCGACCACGTAAACGGCGCCAGGCGCAGCATTGTCATCCCCGGCGCGCGACGCGCGACGATCGTCCCCAGCACGCAGGACGCCAGCAGCATGCAGCCGAGCACCGCCAGGATCACCCCGAAAATCCAGAAGTCCATCCCGATGCCGGGACTGTGCACCGAGTCAGACAGCGGATCAAACGCCGTCCACCCCGCCTTACCCGGACCGTTGTCGGTCAGATAGCCCGACCACATCACCAGCCCCCCTGACACATACATCCAAAAACCCAGCAGTGCCACGCGCGGCGCGGCGATCTCCGCCGCCCCGACCTGCAACGGCACGAAATACACGCCGAGCGCGATCGCCATCGGCGTGACGAACAGATAGATCATCGTCGAACCGTGCATCGTGAACAGCGCGTCGTAAGCATCCGCCCCGATCAGCCGACTGTCTGGTGTAGTCAGCTGGGAGCGGATCAGCAGCGCCAGGATCCCGCCGACAACAAAGAACGCGAACGCGACGATGGCGGTCCGCTTGGCCACGCTCTTGTGGTCAGTCGACCCGATCAGGCCGAGCAGATCCACCGGCGGTCGCCGCAGCGTGGTAGTGCTCACCGACCGCCTCCCGGCTTGTGCTGCGCTACCCAGGCCGCGAACGCCTGCGCTGTCAAGACGTGAACCTCAAACCGCATCTGTGTGTGGCCGATGCCGCAGAACTCGTTGCAGTAGCCACTGGTCTGCACGCCCGGATGCGGAAAGACGAGATCGAAGCGGCTGGTCAGCTGCGGTGTCGCCTGGCGCTGGAAGCGCTCGTAGGGGATGTCGAACGCGTGCAGCACGTCCAGCGAGCTGAGGGCAAACTCGACCGTCTCCCCCGCCGGCACAAAAAGATCGGTCGGAGTCTCGCCTTGGCCGACTTCGGAGATCCCCTGCTCGGGATAATCGAAGCGCCAGCGCCAGTCCGAGGCGATCGCGTTGATGCGCAACGCCGGAGTTGCCGCCACCGCGTCCACACGTGATTCGGTGCTGTATGTGGCGGCCAGCAACAGCACGACGATCGCAGCCACCGCCGCGACATACAGCAGCTCAAGCCGTGGGGCATCGCTGCGCTGAGATGGCACGCGTCCCGGCCGGGCCCGGAAGCGCACCACCACGAACGCCATCACACCTACGACGATCACGAACACGCCGACACCGATCGGCACGTACAGGCCCATCAGGTGCTGGAACTGCTGACGTATCTCCACTACGGCCATCTCGCGCGCTATCTCTGCTCATGCATCGACGCCGACCGCCGATCGGGCGGGCAGAACCACCCGTGGTTGCGGCCCGCGCCGTGCTGCCTCGGACAAGCTCTCTCCTACGGCTGCAGCCAAGCCAGGGAGGGGGCTGCCTCGCTCGCGGTGAAGTTCAGCGGGGGTCTGCGGCGGCTCCTGCGTCTGCGTCGCGTGCGTGGCGATCTGGTGAAGCGCGGCTGCGCTGCAGAGCGCGCGGGCATTCCACCAGGGGCCGGGATCGGCGCTCACCGGGGGTTGGTGTTCGTGCAGCGCCGCCCACGTCCGCGCGTGATCGCCGAGCCATCTCAGGGTGCCGGTCGCGTTCTGCTCAAGCATTGTCTTGAGGATGAATCGGCGTTCTCCGCGTCGCAACCCGATTCCGAGCGAGGACGCAACGGCGGCGAGATCGTGCTGGGAGAGGATGAACCCGGCCCGCAGCGGGGTGGTGAGCGCGTCGAGTAGGTCTTCGCGAGGGTCGCTGGCTCGGATTGGCTCGGGAGCCTCGCGCAGCGCTGCGGGCAGCGCCGTCGCGCCCGGGGTCAGCTTGGCTTCTCGTTCGAGTGAGCACCGCATTAGGTGGGCCCACGATGCTGCGGCGGGGCTCTCACGACGGAGCGCTTGCAGGTACCCGGGGACCCAGGACCACAGGTGCTCCCAGAGTACGACAGCTCTGGCGTGTGAGAGGCGTTTGCGGGCCAGCTCGGTCCGGGCGGCGTCGCCAGCGTCGCCAAGTTCGGCATACAGCGCGAGGAGCGTTCCCAGATGGTCGGGCTCGGCCGGAGGCGTGAGGCCCAGCGTGCGCCACACACCGGCGATACGGTCCGCGCCCTCTCCACCGAGCTTGCCCTCCGGGCCCAGATGGATCGCCGCGTAGGGCGGCAGGGCAAGCATGAACAGCTGTGTCTGCTCGACCCGGCTCCACGGGGTAAGCCCGAGCGAGACCGCGATACTGTCCACGGCCGGGGAGGACATGACGGTCAGCGCGCCGAGGGCACGGATCAGCTCCCACCGGCCCGTGGTGCCCGCGCGCTCGCCGGCCTGTGAGCCGCTCACGGACCGCCTCCGGGTATGGCGAAGGCTTCCTCGGTGGGCTTGAGGGGACGCATCAGCCAGGCCGGGCGGCGCGTGCCATCCGGAGAGACAATGCCGGCCGGGCGGGTCTGCGCCATCCACTGGTGATAGACCTCTCGGGCTCGGGCGGTATCGACGGCGATGTCGCCGTGCTCATCCTGAGCCCCCGCGCGCGTAACGCGGACAGCCTGGTGCCAGCAGTGCATGCCCGAGATCGGGTCTGGTTGCACCGCGAAGGTCAGATTCTGGTGAACCCCGGTCTCGGCCCACCAGATCCTTGCCGTATCCGGATCTGCCGACTCGTACGGTCCCACGGAGGCCCGTCGGTGCATGCTCCAGCGGGCGTCCTCGCGCTGTAAGTCCACGGTGGCCATCATCCCTCCGGCTTCGTGCTGGTGTCCGGCGAACTTCCAGCGGCCCATGTGGTGGCTGCAGGCGACCACGCCGGGCCGGATGCCCTGGGTAATCCAGGCCTTGGCCACGAAGTAGCCGATCTCGGTCTCCACGCGGACGAGGTCGCCTGTTCGCGCGACACCAACGCGTGCGGCGTCTTCGGGATGAATCCACACGGGGTTGGTGTGAGCCAGCTCGTCGAGCCATTTGCTGTTCGCTGAACGCGTGTGGATCTGGGTCGGAAGCCGGAACGTTGAGAGCAGCACCATCTGGTCGGCGGCGAGCTTTGAGGGATGGACATGGCTTTGGATATAGCCCGGCAGCGCGTGCTCGGGCCATCCCCACGACGCGATCGTCGAAGAGTAGAACTCCAGGCGTCCTGACGGGGTCGGAAAACCGCGGCGGATGATGCCGTCCACCTCGACCCCGACCGCTCGGCGTCCCTGCTCATCCGGGGCGGGGGACCCGATCGGGCCGACATTCGGATCTTCCGGTTTGGACGCTTCGGTGTACACCCGTCCGAAGGGAGTGATGGCGATATCGGTCAGCTCGGCTGCGGGGACCTCGCGCTCATACAGTGCGCCTTGCTCGCGGGTGATCTCGAACGCCCCGTAGCGGCGCATCCACTGAAGCGGGGTCAGGCCCTCTTGGGCTGCTCGCTCGGGCAGGCCGGGCACGGAGTGCTCGAACATCCACGCGTAGTACTCCTCGACGGTGAGCTTCTGTCCGGGGTTGGCGCGTGACTCGTGATGCTGGCGGATACCCAGGCTGCCGTCCGCGTCGATCCGCCACGACAGGTCGATCCAGAACTCGTTCTCCTCCCACACCTCTCCGGGGTTCACCTGGCGGGTGTCGGTGATCGTCTCGCCGAGCCGCTCTCTCGCCGCGCGCAGGACGGGCTGGCGAAACCCGAGCCACTGTCCGTCGTACTGCTCATAGGAGTGTGTGTCGTGTCGCTCTGAGCTATGTCCCATCGGCAGGACGTAGTCGGCGAAGTAGGCGGACTCGTTCCAGGTGGGAGTGAGCGCCACGTAGCAGCCGACCTTCTCCTCGTCGCTGAGAACCTCCATCCAGCTCAGGCCGTCGGGGTTGGTCCACACGGGGTTGTAGACGCGCGAGAAATAGGTGTCCAGCCGGCCGCGGCCGTCCTTGAGGAAGTGTGGAAGCAGGAACGACATCTCGTTCTGGGCGAGCGGGAACTCAAGCGGCCAGGACAGCTCCTGCCAGACGCCGGGGTGCGGAGGGGTGTGGATCGGCTTCGGGACGAATTTGTTGTAGGCGTTGGGGAACGTTCCGCCTTCGGTGGCTACTGCGCCAAGCAGCGCGGCGAGGAAGAACGCGGTGCGCGACACCTGCCAGCCGCCGAGGTTCGACGCCGATGCTGAGCGCCACGAATGACAGGCAAAGCGCGTTCCGGCCTGTGCCACGACCTCAGCGACCTCAGCGATCGTTCCGGCGTCGATCCCCGACTCGGCCGCCGCATATTCAAAGCTGAACTGCGCGTACTCGGCGTGCAGGGCCTCCTCGAAGGAGGCAAAGTCCGCCGGAAGATCGAGCCGCCGCGCCGCGAGGTATTCCTCCCAGTTCCACCATCGCCGGATGAACTCACGGTCATGGCGCCCGGTCGCAATGATGTGACGCGCGATCGCGAGGTTTATCGCCGCTTCGCTACCCGGTCGCGGCGAGAGCCAGAAGTCGGCGTGCGTCGCCGTGTTCGAGAGACGCGTGTCGAGCACGACCACCTTCGCCCCGTTGGCGCGCGCCTCGGTGATTCGCTGGGCGTGAGGGTTGAAATAGTGCCCGGTCTCCAGGTGCGAGCTGATCAGGTAGATGACCTTGGCGTTCGCGTGGTCGGGGCTCGGACGGTCAATCCCGGTCCAGAACTGAAATCCCGTGCGGCCTCCGCTAGAGCACACGTTGGTGTGCGAGTTATGGCCGTCCACCCCCCAACTGGCGAGCACGCGTTCGGTGTAGCCGTCCTCGCCGGGACGGCCGATGTGGATCATGATCTCGTTCTGGCGCTCCTCGATGATCGCCTGGCGCAGGCGGGCACCGATCGCGTCAAGCGCCTCATCCCAGCCGACGCGCTCCCACTTGCCCTCGCCGCGTTCGCCGGCGCGCTTGAGGGGATACAGGATTCGGTCGGGGTCGGTGATCTGGTTGATCGTCGAGGGCCCCTTGGCACAGTTTCTGCCCCGCGAGCCGGGATGCTCCGGGTTTCCCTCGAACTTGCGGACCCGCAGGCTCTCGCGGTCGACGTAGGCGAGCAGGCCACAGGCCGATTCGCAGTTAAAACACGTGGTCGGGACGAGCATCGACCGGTGCTCGACCTGCTTGGGCCACGCGCGCGAGTCAAGCTCCACCCAGTCATCCCAACGCTCCTTGGGAGGAAAACCCGCGAGCAGATACTTACTCGCGCCCTGATAAAAGGTCTCTCCGCGAGCTTCAACTGACTCGCGAGTCACCGACACCCTGGTTCCGAGGGCGTCGAGGTCCGGTTCGCTCAGGTCATCGGCCACGCTCTTCTCCTCAGGCGAGCGGGACCGATTGGCCGGCCTGGACGTAGGCGTGCTCGTGGGCGAGCAGCCCAGCGAGCGCCAACGGCGTGGCCAGCACGCCGATCCAGGGTGCGGCAAAGGCTGCGGCGACCAGCGCCACGCCAGGCCAGAAGAACGCCGCGAAGCGGCCCTTGGTCATCTCCTCGGTCGCGAGGTGAGCGTGGGCGGTCGGGTGGGTGAGGGTGACCTCGGCGGCGACGAACAGCAGATGCGTCACCGCCGCACCAGCCAGCAGGACTTCGACGCTCACGACGCCGCCATGGGGTGAAAGCCAGACCGCGAACGGCAGCAGCGCCGCCGCGCCGACCAGCAGCGTCTGGACAGCCAGGTGCGGGACGAGCATCGGGCTCTGCCACAGATCCCTGGCCTTGGCCTGGGCGAACAGGTATGCGGTGTAACACGCGGTCGCGAGCGCGAGCGGGATTACGAAGCCGCTCAGGATCTCCCGTGCGAGCACTGAGCGCGTGAGCGAACCGAGAAGATACAGCGTGACCACCGCACCGTATGCCCCGATGATGAATGAGCCCCGGACCAGCCAGCTCTGCCAGTGGTGCCGCGTGAAGATGAGGTAGAAGCGAAACGGATGCTTGAGATCCCAGATCAGCAGCAGACCGGTGACGGCGAGAAAGAACAAGGCGAGCGCCGGCGCTACCCAGCGCACCGTCGAATCGTTCCAGCCCAGCTTTCCCGCGAGCACCAGGATCAAGGGCACCAGGAATCCGCCGGCAGCGATCCCCTTCGTCCACGTGTAGAGACTGACCCGCCAGCCCCACGGAGCGTGGTGGGGAATGTCATAGGACAGCAGCGCCTCGGATGAGGAATTGCGCCGGCCGGGATGTCCCGAGGAAACGTGCTGTGCATCGCCGCTGCCCTGGGTTGCCCACGCGAACAGGTCGCCGTCGGGCCGGCGCGCCGCGAGCGGGTCGAGCGTCGCCTGATGCGCGCCCTTGTAGAACACCCCCGGCTTGGTCTCCTTCTCCGGACGACGAACCGTCACCGGCTCGCGCTGCACCATGCGCGCGACCTTCGAGCTCGGATCGTTGAGATCGCCAACCAGAATCGCCTCGGTGGGACAGACCGACACGCACGCCGGCTCGAGGCCGATCTCGAGACGATGCGCGCAGAAGTTGCACTTCTCAGCCGAATGATCCTCGGGGTTGATGAAGATCGCGTCATACGGACACGCGGCAATGCAGGCCTTGCACCCGATGCAGATCGATTTATCGAAGTCCACGATCCCGTCCGGGCGCCGGTACATCGCCTGGGTCGGGCATGCGGCCACGCACGGCGCGTCACTGCACTGGTTACACCTCGTGACCTGGAAGGACCGGCGAACCTCGGGGAACACACCGACGTCGACCGACTTCACATAAGTCCGGGTCACGCCGAGCGGAACGTCGTTCTCGCTCTTGCACGCCGTGGTGCAGGCATGGCAGCCGATGCAGCGGGTCTGGTCCAGAACCTTGACCCACCGGGCCGGGTGCTCCTCGGCGCTCGGCATGACTCATAACATATGGCTTTCACCTTGCCCCGCGCAAGGTGTGTTTTGCTTTGGGATCCCCTCGCCTGAGCTTATGAGGAGGCCAGCTCAAGCAGGCGGCGGGCCAACGGTGCCAGCGGCCTGTCCTGTGGCCACACCGCTCGGAAGCTGCGGGTCAGATCGACGCCGCTGGTCTCCACTTCGATCAGCCGCCCGGCCTTAATATCCTCCGCCACGGCCAGTGCGCTCAGCACCGCGGGTACCCCACCGCTGCGCGCCGCGGCGATGATCGCTGTGATCGATCCCAGCTCCAGGCGAGTGTCGACCTCACCCCACTGGGCCAGGGCTCTTTCGAGCACTTCGCGCGTTCCGGAGCCCGGTTCACGGATCAGCAATTCGGTGCCGATGAGCTCCTCGCCGTTGACCGGCGTTCGCCGCCGGGCCCACGGGTGATCCGGACCCACGACCACGAGCAGCCGATCCCCACTCAGGGTGGTGCTCTCCAGGCCCGGCATGTCTGGCTCGCACCCCTCCACGAAGCCGATATCTATCACGCCTTCGGAGAGGCGCGATAAGACGGCCGCCGAATTGGTGACCTCCAATGTCAGCGACACGTCCGGAAGCTCACGGTGGAGCACCTCGATCCAGCCCGGCACTAGATGGCCCGCAAGCGTGAGCGAGGCTGCCGCACGCAGATGCTCGCTCTGCTCAGCCCGGAGCGCCTCCACCTCGCCGATCATCGACCGTAGCTCCGCCAGCACCCGACGGCTGAGCGCCAGGACTCGCTTACCGGCGGGGGTGAGGCGGGTCCCGGAGGGATCGCGCCGCAGCAGTTCCAGACCGAGACGCTGCTCGAGCTGACTCATTCGCATGCTCACTGCGGGCTGCGACATGCGGTGACGGGTCGCCGCCTGCCCCAGACTCCCCAGCTCCGCCACGGAGTCGAACAGATCCAACGTGATCAGGTCAGGGGCGGTCGAAGGAAGCATCATGTGGTGCGTTGTGTAGGAGACGGCAAAGGCAGCTTCCTAATAACCTCCGCTTATGGTAAATAGGCATCCACAGTATTTTGATCGGAAGCGCGCTCCCAATCTCCGCTTATGATTCCATAAGTTGCCGCCGAGCGGGCTGTGTTCTAGCGCCGCCGCGGGCCGATCGGGGACCGCGGTGAGTCATGGCGGATGAGCGAGGCACGCCACCTACCTGGACGTGCCCTCGTATCACTCCATTTCCACAATCCTGGTTTGGGCGCTCCTCGTCGGCCCGATCATCGGGCTCTTCGCCGCAGGCTAGATCCGCCTGATCGCGTGGATCTCCCACCACAGCGCCAGCGGCCTGAAAGCACTGCCCAAACCCCTGATCGCGTTCACGATCCTCGGACTGATCGGCATCGCCTATCCCCACTTGTTCGGCAACGGCAAGGACATGGCCCACGACGCGTTCCTCGGTGTCGGCACGATCGGCCTGCTCGCCGCCCTCGCCATTCTCAAGCTCCTCGTAACATCCCTGTGCCTGGGCAGCGGCGCATCTGGGGGCCTGTTCACACCCGTGATGAGCACCGGAGGTGTGCTCGGTTGCGCTCTCGGCCTCGCCTGGTCGCACCTCTGGTCAGGAGCGCCAACGGGAGCCTACGCGCTGATCGGCGCGGCCGCGATGATCAGCGCGGGAATGCAGGCACCCCTTGCTGCGCTTGTCTCAATTCTCGAGCTCACGCACAATGGCTTTTCGCTGTTGATACCGATGATCGCCGCGACCGCCGCCCACCCGTCACATCGCCGGCTACTCGATCTACAGCGGCCGACTCCCGGCAGACCAAGACGCATCCAGCCGGGCTCCAGCGCCACATTCAGTCAGTCAAGGGTGATCTCGAACATCGAGCATCCCGCCCAATCCGGCCGGGCGGCTTCAGCGCGTCGCTTCACGACCGGGCGTCCCTGTTCCCTAGCTACTTCCTGCGGAAAAAGTGATGGGGTTGTGAGGGGTCGGTT
>JRHI01001796.1_pt1 | contig 16670 bp, 14 predicted proteins | sample 215371 | NCBI WGS metagenome assembly JRHI01 (sample SAMN02929681, study PRJNA255918) | sediment metagenome | biome: cave system; feature: Ice Cave; material: Sediment; isolation source: sediment from deep within a dark volcanic ice cave with no known source of... ...
GGCTGCGCGCCTTCGGCCTGTACCTCATTCAGCCGTTACAGTCCACTAGAAGATTCCCGGCAGCAGCCTGGAACGGTCCCGGAAGGCGGCGCGATAGAGGCTCGATCGTTCCAGCTGACTTTCTTCGGCCCGGATCCGCGCGACCAGCGCGGCGCCGTTGACCAGGGATAGCCCAAGGGCGCTGACCCACGCCCCGGCCGACATCGGCAGCGCCACGAATTCGATCAGGAGGGCCAGATAGTTGGGATGCCGGAGATAGCGGTAGGGCCCCGTGGTGACCGGGCGAAACTGCTCAGCGACCTGGCCGCGGACATTCCATGAAGGTCCCAGGCTCCTGATGCTCCACCAGCGAAGGCCGGTGGCGCCCGCCAGGAGCGAGAGCCACGCCACCGTCGCCCACGGCTTCTGACGGCGGCGGGCGACGATCACCTCGAGGGGGGGCAGGATGAGCAGCCCCACATGAGCCGCGACGATGACCGCATAGGAACGCGGCGCCGAGGCGGTGCCGGCCTCCACCGCGGTGTTGAGCCGCGAGATAAAGAGCTCGCGCAACCGCTGCGCCGCGACCGCGGCGAGAGTAGCCCCGAACCAGATCGGCACGGAACTTCAGCTCAGGCCCCCGAGCGCCTCCGGTAGAGCACGAACAACCCCCCGACGATGAGGACGAGGATGATGGCGGCGATGATCTTATTCGTGGTTATCGCAGTCGTGATCAGGTAAGTCATTTCCACCGCAGAGCCTAGTCCCTGGAGCCGGGCCGCCGCTGCCCCATCCGGCTCCGAAATCCCGGTTGGCAATTAGCACCGGGAAATCAACGCTGGCGCGTCATCTCTATGCCAGATGAGCCCCAACTCCGGAAAGGATCGTTTCAACCACCGGTGGAGCGGCGCGCTCGCGAGGGCCACGCCGGGCTTCCTGCTGGTCGCCGTCACGATCCTGCTCGTCCTCTGTTTCGCGCTGGTGGACACCAACAGCCACCACTCCCTGGCAGCGCTCCTGAGACCGGATCCGCTGGCCGCCGCCGGCACCCTGGGGCTGGTCGGCGGCGCCGAGGGCGTGACGATCAGCATCGTCATCGTCGTGGTGGTCCTGGGCATCCAGATGACAGCCAACCGCTACTCGCCTCGGATCATCGGCATCTTCACCCGGAACCCCTGGAATGCGCTGGTGCTAAGCGTCTCGCTCGCCTCAATCCTCTACACGTTCCTGATCCGCTCGGAGATAAAACCGGACTACGTGCCGATGTGGAGTGTCACCGCGGCCGAGGTCCTTGCCCTTGTGAACTTTGGGATCCTGCTGCCCTACGTCGGGTACATCTTCGAGGTGATGCGGGCCGAGACCCTGGTCGCCGGCCTGCGCCGGCGCGCCGGGGCAACCCTCCGGCGAGCCGGCCGGGGCGGGTCACTGCGTCGACGGCGGGAGGAGTTGCTCACCTCCATAGCTCAGATCACCGACATCGCCTTCGGGGCGATTCAACTCGGGGATGTGCCGGTCTGTCTCCTGACGATCGATTCGCTCCGCGACTTCCTGGCCGACGAATACCTCCCGGCCAAGAAGCAGCTCTCCGCGGATTGGTTCCGGGTCGGCCACGCCGAGCTCGGCGGCGCCTCCGACCAGATCGTTGCCGAGGCGAACCGGGGCCGAACCTGGCTCGAATACACCGTCCTGGCTGCCTTCGTGGACGTCGTGGGGCTGACACCCTCCTACCGCCGAGAGGCGGTCCATGCCATCGCGATGGCAACCCGGAGCATCGGGGTGACAGCCATCGAGCAGGGCGACCCGGAGGTCGCCGAGCTCTGCCTCAGGTTTTTCAACACCTACCTGCGAGCCGCCCTCGACCAGAAGGTTCCCAGCTTCGCCAGCGCCACGATGAACGAATACCGGAGGATGGCGATCGAGGCGTTGGAGTGGCGCCCTGACCTGGCCATCGACTCGGCCATCCACCTGATCCACTATGGCCGCAGCTTCGACCGAGCGGGCATGCCCGCCATCCTCGGGGCCGCCGCCGAGGACGTCGCCGACCTCGCCATCGAGGGCGCCTCGCGGGATCGGATGGTGACGCGCCGGCTGGCCCAGATTCTCGTCCACGAGCTCGACGAGATGCTGCCCGGCGGGCGGCCGATCGGTTTGAACGGCGTTTTCAAAGCCGTGGTCAAGCTGGCCCTTTGGGCGATGGAGAACGAGGAGACCGAGCTGGCCACGATCACGGTCAAGGGAATCGCGGCCGCTCCTCCGGAGTTCGTCGAGTCCGCCCTTCATCGGATGGAAACCCTGACCTCCGGTCTTTTCTGGGAAGTCAACGAGCGGGTCATTGCCTTCGATTGGGTTGAGACCTCGCTGCGCGGCCAGATTCCGCGCCTGCGGGGTGCGGTCGCCGCCGCCCGCCGCCGGGCGGGCAGCCGCGAAAGCTACGCGACCGGCGCTCCCCAAGTTCATAGACCGTCGGATTCCGACATCGACCTCGCCCGGCCGCCCACCGTGTCACTCCGAAGAGGCGCGCACCAGCACCTCCCAGACTGAAGGGACCGGTGCCGCTCAGCGGATGGGCGGCAGCGAGGCGAGCAGCCCGGCCAGGGCCAGCACACCAAGCACGGTCACCAGCTCGGGGCGAGTCGACCGGGGGCCGCGCAGACCCAGGCCGGCTGCCAGCAGCGCCGCGCCGACCGCGATCACCTTGGCGCTGAGAGTCAGCCCATAGGCGCTGTAGGCGAGGTCAGAGAGCCGCTCGAGGTGGGCGAAAGCAAGCAGCCCGCCGGTGAGGATGAGAATGCCAGTCGCGAGGGCCGCCAGCGGGGCGAACCGGCGCAGCCAGGATGCTCGCCCATCGCCCTCACCCATCGCCACGAGGGAGGCGATCCCGCCCACCCAGACAGCCATCGCCGCCACGTGGGCGGCCGTGAGCAGGTAGGCGAGCGGCACGGCCGGCCCGCTGCCGATCGAGTGACCACCCAGGCCGTCCACCACGGCCAGGCCACCTCCCAGGGCGGCCACCAGCGCGACGGCTCGCCAGCGGCCTTCCTCTAGAGCGCCGAGCAGACCCCACAATGCCAGCGCGGTGCCCAGGCGGAGGGCGAGCAGACGCCCGAAGCTGGATCCGAGCAGGCTGGCGAGGGAAGGCGAGTCAGGCCCGCCAAGGCTGACCGCCTGCCCCACCAGGGCCAACGGCTCGGAGAGGATAAGCAGCAGCAGGCCGGCCAGGACCAGCGGCCTGAGCCGGGACGCCGGCACCGGCTCCCGGAGCACCAGGAATTGGAAGGCGAGCACGCCAAAGGTCAGCGCGAGGCCGATGAAATGGAGCCAGCGAGCAAGTGCCTGAAGCAGGAGGCCGGGAGGAGAGACGCTGCCGACGTCGTGGGGCACCGGGTCGCCCGGCGGAGGCGGGCCGGGACTGCCGATGCTGAACGTGTAGGAGCCGCGGGAGGGGTGGCTGTCCTGCGCCACGACTCGCCACTGAACGCGGTAGGTGCCCGCCTCGCGCTGATCATCGCTGCTCAGGTCGAGGGCCAGGCTGTTGCCCCGCACCGAGGCCGGTCCCCCGACCCGGCGTCCGGAAGGCGACACCACCTCCAGGCCGTGGCCGAAGGGTGCGACCGGCTCGGAGAAGGTGACGCTGACCTGGCGCGGTGCGCCNACCATAACGTCGCCGACCGGTGGGCTGAGCGTCACCAATCGGGCGTGCGCAGATGCCTGGCCGGAGAGGAGAAGCGCCGCCGCCAGCCCGGTGGCCAGACCAAGCGAAAGCCGGGCGCTCAGACCGCCGCCGGTTGATCCAATAGGACGGCAGGCCGTTGTGACTCCCCGCCGGTCCGCCTGATCCGAATCACCAGGCCACTGGCGATGAGGCAGAGCAGGCCGGCCGCGATGAAGGTGACCTGGTAATCGCCCAACCAAGTTCTCAGCGCCCCCGCGGCGAAGGCGGCCGAGGCGGCGCCGAACTGGTGAGCCGCGAACACCCAGCCGAAGATGACCGTCCCCTGCTGGCGCCCAAACACCTCCGCGGACAGCGCCACGGTCGGTGGGACGGTGGCGACCCAATCGAGGCCGTAAAAAACAATGAAGACGATGAGTCCGAAGAACGTGGACTCGAGCACGAAGGGCAGCAGGAGGAGGGCGAGTCCACGCAGCCCGTAATACCAGAAGAGCAGCCACCGGCTGTCCCAGCGGTCGGTCAGCCAACCCGACACAACCGTGCCGACGATGTCGAAGAGGCCGACCACCGCGAGCAGGCTGGCGGCGGTCACCTCGGACATGCCGTGGTCCATCGAGGCGGGAATGAGGTGGGTTCCGATCAGCCCGTTGGTGGTGGCGCCGCAGATGAAAAAGCTGCCGGCCAGGAACCAGAAGGCCGGCGTCCGCAGTCCCAGCTTGAGGCCGGCGATCGCTGCGCTGACCGGGTTGCCGGTCGTGCTCGGAGCGTCGGCCTCGGTGGCGCCATAGGCGCGCAGGCCGATGTCGGCCGGCTTGTCGCGCAGGAACAGAAACACCGCCGGGATCGCCACCGCGATAGCTCCGGCCACGGTCAGCGAGGCCACCCGCCAGCCGTTCCAGACGACCTCGCTGGCGAGCAGCGGCAGGAAGATCAACTGTCCGGTCGCTCCGGCCGCGGTCAGCACTCCGACCACGAGCCCGCGGCGGGCGACAAACCAGCGGTTAGCGACCACGGCTGCGAGAACGGTCGCCATGCAGCCGGCCCCGACCCCGACCACCACTCCCCAGAGCAGGTAGAGCTGCCAGAGCGAACTCATCGTGGCAGTCAGACCGACGCCGATCGCCATGAAGGAGAGCGCGGACAGCACCACCCTGCGCAGTCCGAAGCGAGCCATGAACGCAGCCGCGAAGGGCCCGATCGCTCCGTAGAGGACAAGATTTATGGAAACCGCGAGTGAGATCTCGGCCCGGTTCCAGCCGAACTCATGCTGGAGGGGCACGATCAGGATTCCCGGCGTCGCCCGCGTCCCGGCCGCCGCCAGGAGGGTGAAGAAGGTGATCCCGCCAACGATCCAGGCGTAGTGGAGACGGCCGGCCGCAAACCGCGCGATCACGCTCAGATTGARGTCCGATTCACCGGCCCGCATTCCATCAAACGCCTGCGAACCACGGGTGGGACTCCGCGCTCGATCGGCTCAGAACCGGACCGCTGTGCCTGATATTCTTGATAGTGTCGCTATCAACATTGAACCCAGACGGAGGTTATTTATTTAACCGTGGCAATGAAGACAACGCGTGACATGTTCGAGCATGAGCTGGCCGATATCTACGATGCCGAGCATCAGTTCCTGGAAGGCCAGCGGCTGATGCGACAGAATGCCGGCGACCCGAAATTGCAGACGCTCATCCAGACCCACATGAAGGAGAGCGAGACCCAGATCAAGAACTTGGAACAGGTGTTCAAGCTGATCGGTCTGGAGCCGAAGAGGCAGACCTGCTCAGGCGCTCAGGGCATCGTCAATGAGGGCCAGAAGGTCATGCAGGAGACCTCCGCGGTGGAGCTTCGCGATGCGGCCATCACGGGCGCGGCGGCGAAGGTTGAGCACTACGAGATGGTCAGCTACAACGACCTCATCGAGGGCGCCCAGCTGATGGGTCAGCCGAAGGTCGTGCAGCTGCTCGAAAAGAACCGGCAGGAGGAGATCCAGGCCGCGGAGAAGATGGAGAAGGAGGGCAGCCGCCTCCTCAAGGCCGCTCAGAAGGCTGAGAAGAAGTAATTTCCAGGTCGGCGACCGGCGGCTCGGAGCCGCCGGTCACCGAATGGGCGCTCACCGGTTCAGCGGCCCGTTCTATCAACAACTCGCCATCGGCCGCATCGACCAGGACTGTGTCGCCCTCGCCGAAGTCGCCGGCCAACAGCATCATCGCCAAGCGGTCCTGCACCAAGCGCTGAATGGTTCGCTTCAGAGGCCTGGCACCATAGTTCGGATCCCACCCGCGTTCGGCCAGCAGACGCTTGGCAGAGTCGGATACCCGAAGTCCAATGCGGCGCTCGGCAAGGCGCTCGGTCAGGCGACCCATTTGGATGTCCACGATGGCGGCGAGCTCAGACTGGGTCAGTGCGTTGAAAACCACCACCTCGTCAACCCGGTTGAGAAACTCCGGCCGGAAATGCTCACGGACGACTGCCATGACAGCACGGCGCAGATCGTCCGGGTCACCCTGGCCAAACTCCTGGATATGCTGCGAACCTAGGTTGCTCGTCATGATGAGGACCGAATTCCGAAAATCCACGGTCCGCCCCTGACCGTCGGTGAGCCGCCCGTCGTCGAGCACCTGGAGAAGCACATTGAAGACGTCAGGGTGCGCCTTCTCGATCTCGTCAAATAGGACAATCGAGTAGGGTCGGCGGCGAACCGCCTCCGTCAATTGGCCACCCTCGTCGTATCCCACGTAGCCGGGCGGGGCTCCAATCAACCGGGCTACCGAATGTTTCTCCTGGAATTCGGACATGTCTATTCGCACCAGTGCCTGTTCATCGTCGAAGAGAAACTCCGCGAGGGCGCGGGCGAGCTCGGTCTTACCCACCCCGGTCGGGCCCAGGAAGATGAACGATCCCACCGGCCGGTTGGAATCGGCAAAGCCCGACCGGGATCGACGGACGGCATTTGAAATCGCCGTGATCGCTTCGTCCTGGCCAATGACACGCCGGTGCAGGCGGTTCTCCATCTGAATCAACTTCTGGATCTCGCCTTCCAACAGCCGGCTGACCGGGACTCCGCTCCACTTCGAAACGATGGCGGCGATGTCGTCCTCGTCGACCTCTTCCTTGAGCAGGCGGGGTCCGCCATCGCCACCGCGCAGGTCGACACTGGCCCTCTCGGACTCTGCTTCAAGCTCCTTTATCTCCCCGTATCGGAGCCGCGCCGCCCGTTCAAAATCCGCGGCCCGCTCCGCACGCTCCGCCTCATGACGAGCAGACTCCAGTCGCTCCTGCAGATCGCGGATGCGGCTGATGCCCTTCTTCTCGTCCTCCCAGCGCGTCCGGAGGGCATCGCGGCCCTCCATAAGGTCTCGCAGTTGTTTCTCAAGAGAGTGGAGCCTCGCCATCGAGGCCCGGTCGGTTTCCTTGCGTAGGGCCTGCCTCTCAATTTCGAGCTGCCTGATTGCCCGCTCAGCCTCGTCGAGCTCGATCGGCATGGAGTCGATCTCCATCCGAAGCCGGGCAGCCGCCTCGTCAATCAGATCGATGGCCTTATCCGGAAGGAAGCGGTCGGTTATATAGCGATTGCTCAGCATCGCCGCCGCCACCAGAGCCGAGTCCTTGTATCGCACGCCGTGATGCAGCTCGTAGCGCTCTCGCAGCCCGCGCAGGATCGAGATGGTGTCCTCGACCGAAGGCGGCTCGACCAGAACCGGTTGGAAGCGGCGCTCCAGAGCGGCGTCCTTCTCGATGTGCCGGCGATACTCGTCGAGCGTTGTCGCCCCGATCGCCCGAAGCTCGCCCCGGGCCAGGGCGGGCTTGAGCAGATTGGCGGCATCCATGGCCCCCTCCGCGGCGCCTGCTCCAATCAATGTGTGCAGTTCGTCAATGAATAGGATGACCTGCCCGTCGGCCGCTGTCACCTCCTTCAGTACCGCCTTGAGACGGTCCTCGAACTCGCCCCGGAACTTGGTGCCGGCGATGAGGGAACCCATGTCGAGTGCCACCACCCGCTTTCGCTTGAGGCCTTCGGGTACATCCTCGCGCGAGATCCTCTCCGCCAGGCCCTCGGCGATAGCTGTCTTGCCAACGCCCGGCTCTCCAATCAGCACCGGGTTGTTCTTGGTCCGCCGGCTGAGAACCTGGATGACCCGGCGAATCTCCTCATCCCGGCCGATGACCGGGTCCAACCTGTCGGCCGCGGCCAGTGCAGTGAGGTCACGACCGTACTTCTCCAGCGCCTGATACTTGGATTCCGGATTTTCATCTGTGACCCGCTGGTTCCCGCGCACCCCTTTCAACGCCTCGAGGAGCCCTTCGCGGGTCACCCCGGCAGCGACGAGTGCGGGCAGTTTCGCCATTGCGAGCAAGAGGTGTTCGGTGGAGAGATACTCGTCCTTCAGATGGTCGGCCTCGCGCTCGGCGTCCCGGAGCACCTCCCGCAGGGACTTGGAGGCGTAAGGATCAGTCCCACCCGTGACGCGTGGAAAGCGCTCAAGTGCCGACACCAGCGCTGGGCGAAGGTCTGCCTGGGACATTCCCGCCGCCCGCAGGAGCGGGCGCGTCAGCCCCCCGTCCTGGTCGAGAAGCGCGAGCAGCAGATGCTCCGGCTCGATTGCCTGCTGCCCCCGCTCACTGGCCTCTCGGGCCGCGGCAGCGAGTGCCTCCTGTGATTTTTCCGTGTACCTGTCCATCGCCATCACCTCTGGAATCTGGATTTACCCGTCGAGCGAGGTCGTCCAAACAGGTTGGCTACACTCGCGGCAACCATGGAGGAGGGCACGCTTGAGCTGGGTGGTGTTCGCCTCCATCACCTCCAATGGAACAGCGGCGAGAGAACGCGGCCGGCCGTCCTCCTGCTTCATGGGCTGAGTTCAAACGCGCGGTTTTGGGAGCGGGTCGCCCAACGGCTACCCGGTCGCCGCGCGGTGGCGCTCGATCAGCGTGCCCACGGCCTGTCGAGCGCGCCGGTGCAGGGCTACCTGCCCCAGACCCTGGCTGCCGATGCCGCGGGCGTGATCGAACGGCTCGACCTGGGTCGGGTGGTGGTGGTCGGCCACTCCTGGGGCGCCTCGATCGCGCTCGAGCTGGCCGCCGACCGGCCCGACCTGGTGGCGGGACTGGTGCTGGTCGACGGCCCGATCCGGCCCTGGTCGGAGCGTGGGTTGACCTGGGAGCAGGCGGCGTCGTTCATGCAGCCTCCGCTCCCGGCGTATGCGAATCTGGCTGAGGCGATCGCCGAGCGGCGCAGCCTCTTGAAGGCTGCCTGGGGCGATGACCTGGCCGAGTTCGTGCGGGCCGGTCTGCTGGAAGATGACGGCCTCCTGCGGCTGCCGATGACGGAGGCCATCCGGCTCCAGATCCTGCGCGCGATGTTCTTCCAGCCTTATGACCTCCAATGGGGCCAGGTGGCGTGCCCGGTCCTGATCGCGATGGCTGAATCGGCAGCTCCCTTCCTGGAGTTCAAACGAAGTTCGGCGAAGCTGGTGATGGAGCAGGTGCCGGGCGCTGTCGTCCACTGGTATCGAACCGGTCACGACATCCCCTTCGAGGATCCCGCCGGGGTCGCCGCCGACATCGAGAGAACCTGTCTGCGCGCGGGGCTGGCGGATGTCACGGCCGCGGTCATCGACCTCGTCGAGACCTCGCACGATCTCAACCGACCGCTGCCGGGCAGTGAACCGGGGGCGGCAGGCTGGACGGCCAAGGACTTGCTCTCGCACATCTCGAGCTCCCAGGCCGCCCTCCCCGCCGTGGCCAGAACCGCCGGCCAACCGGTCGGCGAAGCGCGGGAAAGAGGTAACGGCGAGGGGATGAAATTCGACAGCACGCGCTGGAACGCGGGACAGGTCGGGCGCCGTCGCAACCTGCCGGTGACCGATCTCATCGCTGAGCTGAGCAGTTCGCTCGCCGAGACGGATGCGGTCCTGGCCGAGCTGGCGCTCTCCGCGCCGGTGGCGGTGGGTCCCTTCGCAGGCGGGCCGGCGGGAGAAGCGCTGCGCCTGATGATCACTCACCAGCGCGGGCACCTGGCCGAGCTGGAGGAGATCCTCAGCCCGCGGGAGAGCACTCCTCTTGCGTGAACTTTTGGCTGAACTTTTGCCCTGAATCCTTGGCCTGAACCCCGACCGGGTCTCAGGCCGCGGCCGCCTCCCGCTTCAGCAGGTCGAGGACCGCGGCCTCACACTCGGGATCCTCGTCCGGACCTGCATCGATGATGCGGCCCGCCAGGTAGCTGTCGATCACAGCCGGGTGGACATAGCACTTCCGGCACACCGCCTGGGTGTTGCCGAGGCGCGCGGAGACGGCCTTGACCGCCGCCACGAGGTTCCGTTTCGCCTCCGTTTCCGACGTGAACCGCCCCAGCTGGGCCAGCTCGCGCGCCGCCAGCACGGTGCCCGCCCAGATACGGAAATCCTTCGCGGTGAAGTCGTCACCCTTCGTTTCGCGCAGGTAGTCGTTGACGTCGGCGGAGTCCACGTGGCGCGGCGTCCCCTCCTCATCCAGGTAGCGGAAGAGCTCCTGGCCGGGCAGCTCCTGGCACCGGCGCACGATCGCCGCCAGGCGGCGGTCGCGGACGTCGATGTCATGGTTCTTGCCGGACTTGCCGCGGAACGTGAAGCGCACCCGCTCGCCGCGCACGGCCACGTGCTCCTCCCGCATCGTGGTCAGCCCGAAGCTCTCGTTGTCCCGTGCATATTCCGTGTTGCCGATCCGGATGTAGCTGCTGTCAAGCAGGCGAACGATGGTGGCGACCACCTTGTCGCGGGGGAGCCCGCTGCGACTGAGATCGGAATCAACCCGCTGCCGAATCTTCACCAGCGCCTGGCCGAAAGCGATCATCCGGCCGTATTTGGACTCGTCCCGGACCTCGCGCCAGCGCTGGTGGTATCGGTACTGCTTGCGGCCCCTGGCGTCGCGGCCGGTGGCCTGGATGTGACCACGCGGGCTGGGACAGATCCAGACATTGCTCCAGGCCGGTGGAATCGCCAACGCCTTGATTCGGGAGAGCCGCTCCTTCTGGCGCACGATCTCCCCATCCGGCATCGCATAGCTGAAGCTCCGGCCGGCGCGGCGGCGGCTGATCCCGGGCACCGCATCGGAGACGTACTGCAGACCCGCCGCCCGCGCCGCCTCGACGGGGTCATCCAGACCGGAGAGGTCGATGTGTCCCTCGAGGTCCCCGCGAAGCGCCAACACCATGGGGGTTATATTACAGCGCGACTATAACTTTATGCCTCGTCGCGTACCATGACGGCCGGCGCCTCGGGCCGTCTGCCTGTGAGCCGGGAGAGGGCAGCCGCCACCGCCAGCACCGTTCCGTCGATCACGCAGTACCCGCCGGCGATCACCGATGGTGGGTTGCCGCTGGGGAAAAGCAGATAGGGCGCGGTGGCGGCCCAGCGCCAGTTGCCAAAGCTGGTGCCGACGATCTCGAGCATCGAGGTGCAGAAGAAGATGGCGGCGAAGACGCCTGCTCTTGGTGAGCGCAGGATGAACCAGGCAAAGATCGGAAAACAGGCGGCCCCGAGCAGGTCGATCCTGCCGGTGATCAGGGGCAGCCAGGTCAAACCGCTGATCGCCCAGCCCGCGGCGAGCGCCAGCGCGAATCGCGTGACTGCCCGGCCGTGGACCTGGAACAGTGGTGTCCGGGCGGCGCTCAGGCCGAACAGATAGACCAACCCGTGCCCGGGCGGGACATAGAGGGGAAGGTTTCCGAACTTGTATCGATAGAGTCCCCAGACCAACGAGCCGAGTATCTCGAAGCCGGTGGCGATCACAACGCATAGCCAGACCTGCCGTCGCTCGGCCACCGGCGACCAGCGAGTGCTGATCAGAAGAACGGCGAAGGTCAGGAGGCCGAGGAGGTATTGCTGGGTGAGCGCAGTCGCTCGGGAGTCGGCCAGCAGGATGAGAGGGATGTAAAGAAAAAAGGCGATCTGCAGTGAATAGGGGCGCAGCGTGGTCGACAAAGTTCTGAACATCTCGAGGTCCTCTCTCAGAACACTATCCCGAGCGACCGAGTTCGACCGGCCGGCGAGTTCCTGGCGGCCGCGGTTGCGACTACCCCGCTAGGCCGCGGCTCAACTTCACCAATCTGCGCCACGGCCGAGCCGCCGCGGGCTTGCGCCTGGGCTGCAGACCCAGCAGGCGGCCGCTGAGAAAGCCGATCGCCGTTCCCAGCAGCCCTCCCGCAGCGACGTCGGAAAAGAAGTGATGACCGAGGTGGATTCTGGACAGACCAACCGTCGTCGCGGTGAGGAAGAGGAGCGGCCGGGCCGGCGGGTATGCCATCGCGAGGGCGGTGGCCGCCGCGAAGGAAGCCGCCGTGTGACCGGAGGGAAAGGAGTGGTCGGGTGTCTTGCCACCGACAACCTGGGCGGCCTCGCGGGTGAACCAGGGCCGGTTGCGTCTGAAGATGGGCTTCAGGAATTGCTGGGCGACCATGGTGGCGAGGACGGCCGCTCCGGTCGAGGCAATCGCCGCACGTCTGCCCCGACCGCCATCAAGGGCGGCCAGCCAGATCCCGGCGAAAGCCCAGCCGGCTCCCTCCCCGAGGTCCGAAACCAGTCCTRTGTAGCGGTCGCTCTGCCGGGTGTGTGGCAGGCGATTGAGAAATTCGTAGATCCGGGCGTCCACTGTGGCGGGGGCTGAGGCGGCCATATCCCCTCAATCGTCGTCGAATTGGGCTTACGAAGTTCTGACCGCGGGCAGCGCAAACCCTGACAAGGGGCCGCCAGGCTCCAGTCAAGATGTTGCTTCGCTGGGTCCGCCGTCGCCGCCGCCGCCGCTGGTGCTGGTGAGTCAGAGCCGAGGGCTGACCGGCTCCTCCCATTCGGGCGGCACGCCGAATGCCGCCAGGCGGTGGCGGTTTCGCACCGTTAGACGGTAGAGCTGCGCCTCGATCGCCAGCAGCGGCGGCAGGCTCGCCAGCCGGGCGAATACCGGCCAGCCTCCCCCCAGCTGAGCCAGGATGCGGTTGATCGCCGCGGCCCCCTCCCAGCGCCCGCCGGCGACATCAATTGCCCACACGGAACGGTCCACCTCCTCGCGAGTCAGGGCGAAGCGGTCGAGAACGCCCTCCGACTGGTTGGCGAGCACCAGCACACGGCCGGCCCCGGGGCGCCGGCGGAGCCAGCGCGCCCATCTGGTTCAGAACCCTCAGGTTCCGTCGAAGATGACCACCAGCGCAGGTGCGCCGGAGTCGCTCCCGTCAATAGCCAGAGGGAACCACCACCCCACCCGCCTGGACAGCCACCAGCGACCAATCGAAATGGCCGTTGATGATGGCCGCGCCGCAGCCGGTGCAATCGCCGAACTCGTTGAGGGCCAGCGGTCGGCCGCATTGCGGACACTTGTGCGCCAGGACTCCTCCCAGTGCCGGAGTGGTGATGCCGGCGGGGCGATGGAACGTCCAGGACTGCGTGAAGGGCCGGTCCGTCCGGTCTCCGCTCACATATTCACCGTTGTCGCGCTTGACGATGTACTGCGCTGCGACGGCGTCAACCTGGACCTTGATGGTGTCGCCCCCGGCATCGCGGGCGGCGTCGACTATCTCCATACCCTGCACGTTGAGGTTTTCCAGCAGGCTTGCCTGGCCGCTCTCACCCAGCCGTTTGAGATCCGCGGACCACGATTCGAAAAGCTGCGGATCGAAGTAGGGTCGGACCGATTCCAGGGTTCCGTCCTGCCACCCCTTCTCGATCAGGAAGAACGCCATCTCCGCCCGCTGGAGGAACGCCTCTGCGCTGAACGCCGGGTCGGCGGCGCCGATCGCCTTGAGCCCGGCGGCTGCGGCAGCCGCGACGGCGGGCTGGTCAACATCACCTGCCGGCTCGTACATCCTGGCCTCCCACTCGGCGGCCTGTTCGATACGGGACAGGACCCAGTCGTAGCGGCCACTGGTGATGGCCGAACCGCAGTACTCGCAGTCCCCCACCTCGGTTATCGAAAGCGGCGCGCCGCAGATGGGACACACCTGGTCCATGATTCCGCCGCCGGCGGGAGTCTTGGCGCCGGTCGTGCGCTCGAAAGTCCAGTACTCACTGAATTCGGCCGGGCGCCGGTCGCCGAACACGAGGGCGCCGCTGCGCTCATCAATCTCATAATCCGCGGCACGGGCGTCGACACGCACTGTGATGTGCTCAAACCGGGTGCCATGCTCGGCTGTGACCATGGCGGCACCGAGCACCTCGAGCCCTTCGAGGATGTTCTTCTTGTGCAGCGCAACCAACTGCTCGATCTGCGACTGCCAGCTCAGATAGACGCCCTCGCCCATGTAGGGCCGAGCGGCAACCAGGTCGCGATCCTGCCAAGCCTTCTGGAGTCGCATGAAGGCCTCTTCCACCCGGCGCAGGAAGGCGTCGCGATCGAATGCCGGGTCGGCGGCCTGGATCTCGGCGAGGGCGGCGTCCGGGCTGGTCAGCCGCCGCATCGGCACTGGCTGGTAGGTCTGCGGCCAATTCGACTCGTCTCGTGATGAGGAGCGGCTGCGCAGGTAGAGCCCGGCGATGACGAGGATCAGGATGAGGAGCAGGAAGCTCCCACCCCCGAAGAAGAAGGGGAGGAACCAGATGCCGCCGAAGCCGCCGCCCCGGTAGCCGAGGCCACCACCGGTGAACCCACCGCCGCCTGTGCTGACGCCGCCTCCGCCGCCGCCGGCAGGCAAACCGCCGCCGGCGTGGCCACCACCGCCGCCACCGCCACCGGCGTGGCCGCCGCCACCACCGCGGGCGAAGGCGACGTCAGGCGTGAGGAGCAGGGCCGCCAGCACACCGAAAACAACAAGGAGGGGCCACCAGCGCGGCGGTCGCGGAGCTGCCGCCTGCAGTCGGTCGAGGAGCACCCTCAGTCGGAGTGCGGAGCGCAGCAAATATTCAGACACTTTCAGCTCCTTTGGCTGTCGCGGAGAGCGGGCTTCCGCATGACTGGCAGAAGCGGGCGGTCGAAGGATTGGCGGTGCCACATTGCGGGCAGTTGACCGCCAGCGGGCTGCCGCAGGAAAGACAGAACTTGGCGGTGGCGGGGTTGGCGGTCCCGCACTTCCCACAGGTTTGACCCCCGTTGCCGGCGGCCGCCTCGGCAAGCTTCAGGCGGTGGGCTGTGAGCAGAGCCTCGTCCTCGTCCTTCATGGAGATGGTGAAGTTGCCCATTCGGGTTATCTCTAATCCATACCCGCTGGCGAGAGTTTGAACCCCTTTGAGGGTCGCTGCCTCGATCTCCCCGCCGTGCGCGGCAAGGCCCAGGATCGGCCATCCCTTCTCGGTGATGTGCGCGACGACATCCTCTCGCAGCACCTTCAGCAGCAGGTCGCGCATGAGGTCGGTGAAGGTCGTGTTGGTTATGCCCTGCTGGCCACCGCCCAATCCGAGAACGACCTGCTTGGGATCGACGACCCGCAGCGAATAGTCGCCGAAGACCCGCAGGCCAACGGCCAGGCCCGTCTGCGGGTCGACGACCTTGTCGACCATTCCGCCGAAGCGAAGGTTCGGGATCTCACGCGTCAGCACGAAGAGGATCTGGGCCTCGAGCTCGCCGGCGCCGGGCTCAGCCAGGGCACCGTCTGCGGCCGGACTGACCTGGTCCACGGGATGCCGGCCTGGCAGCACGGGACCGTCGGTGGTCCCGTCATGGACCAGCACCACCTGTTCGTCGGGGTTGACCAGCAGTTGAGAGCTGCGCGAAGTTCGTGGGTTGGGCCACCGGTAGACGATCTGACCCTCGGCCTCGGCTGGGCGCGCGATCACATCCGCCGGTAGCTGACCGGCCAGGAGGCCATCCATGGCGGATCGCGCCTGGGTGCTGGTCCGCGCCTGCTCGACGAGGTCGCGGGAGAGCATGTCGATGCACTGGTCGAGCGAGACCGAGCTGAGCACACCCTGCGGGCCGGAGCCCCCCACCCGCGCCTCGACCTCGCCATGTGCCCACTCCAGCTCATAGCGACGTGCGCCCAGCAGCACCTTCACCAGCCGGACGGACCTCTCTTTGGCGAAGAGGCCGCCCTCGCGCTGAATCGTCACGTGACCGGGCAGGGCGCCGTCCAACTTGGTCGCGATCACGTTCAGGAAGGTGCGCAGGTCGGAGGCGTCGGCCCGGATCGAGGCCGCCACCAGGTCGAAGTCAGGACCTCCGGTTCCGATGCTCTCCATCGCACCGAGTATGGCGGGAGTGCAAGCTTGCACGTGATGGAGGAAGCGGCGATCGTCACTGAGGAGCTCAATTCGGCCGCCACAGCCGACGCAGCTGCCGTCCAGGTGCTGCTGAACACCGAGCTGGGCGACCCTCTGTACACGGTGGACGACCTGCTCGCGGCGGCCGGCGACGCGACCGCCTCGGTGATCTTCGTGAGGCAGGAGGGCCAGGTCGCGGCTGCTGCGGTTGCCCGCCTGCTCGTCGCCGAGGACGTCGACTACTACAGCCCGTTTGGGCCGGCGCCTGCTGCTCTCTTCGACGGGCACCAGGTCGGCTCCCTGGAAGCCCTCGCAGTACGCCCGAGTGATCGCGGCCGTGGAATCGGGACGCGGCTGCTGCAGGCGAGGCTCGAGTGGCTGACCGCGCACGGGTGCGACCTCGTGGTCGCGGTCTCCTGGCTCTCCGGCCGCCCCGGCACCTCCGCCCCCCTCTACCGACGGCTCGGCTTCACCGCCGGAGCCACCGTCACCGATTTCTATTTGGAGGAGAGCCGTCGCGACGGCTGGTCATGTCCGGTTTGCGGGAACCCCTGCCGCTGTTCGGCGCAGCTTTACTGGCTCGMAATTCCACAGGACTTCACGCAACCGGGGACAATCAGGGTCATGGAGCCCGCTTACGAAGTCGACCCTGCCAAGCGCAGCGACCAGGCTCCCGGTGAGGAGGTCGTCCAGGTGAACGACCCCTACCGCGGCGGCGACCCGGCTCCTGAGGAGCAGCACGGCAAGGAGGACGACCAGCACCCGACGGGGGGCTGACCTCCAGCGTCGGTCTGGCGATCAGCCCCCCGAATTCGATTTCCTAGTGGACTGTAACGGCTGAATGAGGTACAGGCCGAAGGCGCGCAGCC
>JRHI01001797.1_pt1 | contig 16665 bp, 11 predicted proteins | sample 215371 | NCBI WGS metagenome assembly JRHI01 (sample SAMN02929681, study PRJNA255918) | sediment metagenome | biome: cave system; feature: Ice Cave; material: Sediment; isolation source: sediment from deep within a dark volcanic ice cave with no known source of... ...
CTCAGAAAAGAGGGATGTACCTTCATGCTTTTCCTCCCCCTCCTCCCTCCTAAAGAAGGGTTCATCTGTCTGTTTTCCCCTCTTCCTTGTGCTAAAACACTTCTTTTAGAGGGTGACAGACTGCTTGCCCTTCCCCTCCTAGAGAAGGGTTCATCTCCTCTCCCTTGTGCTAAAACACTTCTTTTAGAGGGTGACAAACTGCCTGCTGTATAGGTATCCTTAGCTTGCAGAACCACAGTGGTCACAATAAAACTGTTTAGAGGCTCAAAGGGGAACCAACGTATCACTTCAAGTTTCAGGTGATTGTATTGTGTTTTTTTAGTTAGGAGAAAAATCTTGCAAAGATTCCTCAAGTCAAAAATTGTTCACACTCTTGTGATCGTCGTGCTGCTTGCTAGCGCTCTTGCCTTAGCACTGACAAGCCCTCTGGGTCGTGCACGTGCCGCTGCGTTGGCACCCGCTGCGACGGCACCCCCTCTTGGAACTGCAGGCAGTTTTGCCGTACTCGGTGCCCAAACGGTCACAAATACCGGCCCAACCGTTTTGACAGGCGACCTTGGTGTGAGCCCGGGTACTTCATGTACTGGATTTCCGGCCCCCTGCACTGGCGGCCCCGGAATCGTGAACGGGACGATACACGCTGGTGACGCTGTCGCAGCGACTGCGCAGACTGATGCGCATACCGCATACGCGAACGCTGCTAGCCAAACATGCAATACCATTTTGACTGGTGTGGATCTCGGCGGCCTCACCCTCGCTCCAGGGGTGTACTGTTTCGCCTCCTCAGCCTTTTTGACTGTTGGGAACCTCACCCTCAGCGGCACTGGCGTCTTCATCTTCCAGATAGGTACCACCCTTATCACAGCGAGCAATTCACAAGTGTTGCTTATCAATGGTGCCACTGCGGCCAACGTCTTCTGGCAGGTCGGCAGTTCTGCGACCTTAGGAACGGGCACGAGCTTCGTTGGGAGCATCCTGGCGAATATCTCCATAACCGCCACTACCGGTGCATCGTCGACCTGCGGACTGTATGCCCTTACTGGTGCGGTGACGTTAGACACCAATAAGATTGGCGTCTGTTTTGTTGTTAAGTGTCCTCCCACCGGATTTTGGGGATGTCCGAACCAGAGAGTCTTCATTAAGGGAACACCGGGCAGCGAAAACTACACGCCCAACACGATGGCCTGCACGCTGCCAACCGGCAAAACATGCAGCATTTTCATCATCAATAGGACGAATCTGTGGCAGGCCGTCACGTCCAATGGCTCAGTCGTGTACAGGATTAAGCCGGGTGCGTTTCAGCAAGTTTTCTACAACATGGCCGGAACGTATATCTACAGCCTGAAATCCAATCCCAATGCATCGTTAACAGTCACCATTACCTAACCGCTTCATCAAAAGAAGAACTCAACAGTTCTCTCCAATGAAGGACAGGCCGGATGTCGGCCTGTCCTTCATTGGCTCTAGTCACACTATCTTTGCGCATCACGTGGGTGCATCTCAACCTACAGTTTCATCCGTTTAAGAAAATCGTTCACCTTTTTCTGATCTATCTGCGCCTTCTCGGTATAACTAAGGACTTCCTCTTTCTGCCGAGCATACATCTGCTTGATCAACTTGCGCTTCGAAGGATTAATGCCCTTCGGTGAGGATTGGCCAATTTCATAGAGAAAACTGATCATATCCAGCAACTTCAATTCATCATGCAAAGTCTGGTCCTCTTCAATCGAGAACGCGCTCAGGATATCGTTCTGAATGGTCTCGATGGCCTCTTTGACGGCAGCAGTTTTGAAATAAGGCAGAATATCCCCAATGACCGCCTCATGCGCGTCATGCACTAAGGCCAGGGTAACCAACCGGTCCCGCTTTTCCTGCGGGTAGGAGTTAAAGGCCGACCAGTAGAGAGCCAGGAAAGCAACCGCCATCGTATGCTGCCCCACGTTCCAGGTGCCAAAGCCGGAGACGCTATACACGCGTGGAATGTTGAATATATTCATGAGGAAATCCAGGTTAGGATGTTTCGATACATGACCCAGCATGCCCTGTGGAGTAAAGATGTTTTCATAATCTATGCGTTCGTCCATGTGTGTCCCTTTTCGTGAATTCATATATCTGCTTCGCTTATCTGCCTCGTTTTTGCAGCCCGTACGCTCATTATACCTTCAAGCCATATTTCTTTCCTCACCTCCTGCTTTTACAAGGAAGAAGTCACCCACCCCAGGCCCAGGGCAGGGGCAAGCCCTGCCCGTACATTAAGGCGGTGGAGGTAAAATGTACGGGCAGGGCTTGCCCCTGCCCTGCTTACAAGTGAAATTTTTCACCCCCCAGCAGTGATTACACTAACTGCACCAGGACAAAGCATATGTTACGGTTACTGAGTAGACAATATGATCTGCTAAAAACCGCAAAAAAGTGCGTCTTCTCTGTAGGCAGAAACAGACTATCTCTGGCTCACAAAGGATCATAGTAAGAAAATGAGAATGAAATATGATGAACGAACCGAAAAATAATGCGGGGACGATTGATCGCAGCGGGCAACAACTGGGGAATTATCGCCTGATTTCTTCATTAGAACTGGACAAGTACTCCAGGATGTACCTGGCTGAGCATATTCAATTTAAGCAGCAGTGTATTGTGAAAGTGTGGCAGGTACAGTTGAAACAAGAACTGGTTGACAGCTTTCTCAACCAGGCACAGGCACTGGCCCAGTTGGTACACCCTCACATCCTACGCGTGCGTGACGCCGGGGTAGAGAACCTCACTCCTTTTCTGGCCATGGACTATACCCCCCACGTAACCTTACAGCAGCGTAGTCCGCGCGGTATACCCAGGCCACTGGCCAGCATCCTTCCCCACCTGCAGCCGCTCGTAGAAGCGCTGCAGTACGCGCACAATAACGGTTTCATTCACAAGAACGTGCGGCCAAGAAATATCTTACTGGACCGGAACAATGACGTTTTACTCAGTAATTTTAGCATCGCCTCCATAACCCAGTGCGAACAACAGCCAAATCATTTACGCGCGGAAGAGGTGACGGAACTTCTCGGTTACATGGCTCCAGAGCAGATGCAAGGGAAGGCTGTCCCGGCGAGCGACCAGTACGGGCTGGCCGTGGTAATCTACGAATGGCTCAATGGAGACCTGCCTTTTCATGGGTCATATGGCGAAATGGTAAACCAGCATTTGCATGTACAGCCGCCATCCTTGCGTAAGAAAGTTCCCGCCCTGCCATCTGCCATCGAAGAAGTGCTATTCACGGCCCTTGCCAAGGACCCACATCAGCGCTTCAGGAGTACCGCGGCTTTCATAGAGGCATTGCAACAGGAGTATAGCAAAGCCTCTTCTCCTGTAATTGCTCAGAGAGTCGCATCCTCCGCTCCAGTTGCCTATCTAAGGCCGTTCTTTCCCCCGACAGGAGTTGGTAACCCTCCTGCACAGCAGGCCGTACTTACTCCGCCGCCACCAGTTCCCGCAAACGCTGCACCTATCATACCAATTCAAGCGGCACCGGCGCAGTATGCTCCCGTCTCTCCTGCCCCACCCGCATCATACCCACAATACGCTCCTCCCCGGCAGCCAAAGGCCAGGGGCAGCGCCACCATTTCACGACGTGCGTTTGTGGCCGGACTGGTAGGAGTTGCGGCGTTGGGCGGAGGTGGCGCCTGGCTGGCGTTCTCACAGAGGCTGTCAGCCCCCCCTTTTGCCTCCAATGCTCCCAACGCTTCCGCTAACCAATCTACCAATCCCAATCAGCAAGGAACCATCCTCATCTATCATGGACACCCTGCACGCGTCGACGCCGTAGCATGGTCACCAGACGGCAAGAGCATAGCCTCGGCAAGCGATGATCACACCGTACAAATCTGCGATGCGAAAACCGGCGCCACCAGTCTGACCTATCGCGGGCATGTGGCAGAGGTCTACGCGCTATCCTGGTCGCCTGATGGCAAGTACCTCGCCTCGGCAGGTGCGGACAAGACCGTGCAGATATGGAATGCCATCACAGGAGATAGTTTCAGGACGTACAAGGGACATTCAGACCAGGTGAACGCCGTCAGCTGGTCATCCGATAGCAAGCTTATCGCCTCCGCCAGCGACGACCACACGGTACAGGTCTGGAATATCACGAATGGTGCAGTGGTAATGATCTACAGTGAGCATAGCGCCGGTGTGCTGACGGTAGCATGGTCACCCGATGATACGCGCATTGCCTCTGGTTCCTGGGACAACACGGTGAAGGCGTTTTCCACCATCCAGACCGAGAGTTTTGCCATAGGGGGAACCGTCTTCGACTATCGCGGCCACACGGCGGAGGTCTATTCGGTTGCGTGGTCGCCCGATGGCAAGCACATCGCTTCCGCTAGCGGCGACAAGGTTGTACAGGTTGGCAGCGCTATCAACGGGGCGACCCTTTTCACCTACACAGGTCATAGCGATGTCGTACACGCGGTGGCATGGTCACCCGATGGCAAATACCTCGCCTCGGCAAGCTCTGATAGCACGGTCCAATTATGGCAAGGGCAGTCAAAGCAGAAAATCACCAGGCAAAAACGCTTCACCTACCGCGGTCACAGCAACGCGGTATACGCGGTGGCATGGTCACCCGACGGCAAGCTCCTCGCCTCGGCAAGCTCTGACAACACATTGCAAGAATGGCAGCCTGTCTAGCAACAGAAGCTTCTTTAACACTTTTATATTCTCTCATATCCTTATAACGATGTTATCTTTATGTCAAGCGGATAGAAGGATTTTTATCATATGATTTTCAATAATGATGCACAACAACGTGGGGCGCGGGGAAGCGGACAAAGGCCTAACGCAATGTATACACCTGTACCTCTACATACACCAGCACTCACACCTTACCCTGCTCTCAGGAGGCACCTGCTGCGCACCGTGCTTACTGTAGCATCAATCTTTATGCTCATCGCAGGCGGAGTCACTGTAGGAGCATTTGCTTACGGTACCGGAAGCCAGATTAGTGTACGTGTCGGCAATCAGCAGTCCGCCCTGATAGACCTGCGCCAGAGTTTCCCGATCAGTCCCTACCTGCTCGGGACGAATGTCTTCCCCGCAACCGGCACACTTGCAACAGACCAGGCAAGCAGTGGTTTTATGAGCTACGGGTCTCACGTCACCAATGGACTGCGCTCCGCTCATGTCAAGCTGCTGCGCTTTCCCGGCGGCGAGTGGGGAGAGCTGCATGCCTATTCGTTCGATCAACTCAACGCCTTCAGCAATTTGTTGGGACAGGTGAACGCCGACGGCATGATACAGGTACCCCTCTCCAACCCGGGCGCACAGGCAGGAAGCGCAGGGAGCCTGGCAAGCAGAGCCAGTAACGCCGGACTTACGGTCGACTATATGAATAATAAGCAGAGTATTCAGCGCACGGGAAAGTATGCACACGCACCCTTCCATCCGATTGCGCTCTGGACGGTAGGCAATGAGCCGGATCGTTTGCTTAACCCCGACACGGGGCTGAAGTACAAGGTAGATGACTACGTAACGGCTTTCGTCCAATTCTCTACCACCATGCATCAAAACGACCCGAGTATTAAGGTGTTTGGTCCGGAGATCAGCCAGTTTTATGGCCTCGGCTCTGGTCCAGTTGATGCAACTGGTACGTTATGGATAGAGGGTTTTCTCAAGGGTGTGAGCGATTACGAGCGCCAGCATCCCACCCTGCGCTTTCATCTCCTTGACGGGGTCTCTTTCCATCGCTATCAGTTCGATGATGCCCACCAGGCGCAGGCGCTTTTACTGAGCAGCACCAGTGAATGGGATTACCTCCTGCCACCGCTCCACCAATTGATCAGGCAGGATTTTGGCCGGGATCTGCCGGTTGCGCTGACAGAAGTGAACACAAATCCCGGTAAGGCTGTCCCGGCGCGTGCGTTTGCCGCTGTGTGGTGGGCCGATACCCTGGGCAGGCTGATGAGCCAGCAAGTAGCCTACGTCGCCTTCTTCTCCACTGAGGGTGTCGACACCCCGTACCCGCTGTTAACTTCGCAGGGCTTGCAGGAAACGCCCATGTTGCGCGTGATGCAATTATTCGCGCACTTGCAAAGCAACTTCGTGCCCGTACAAGTACAGAGCGAGCCAGTTAGCGTGTACGCCACACAGGATGATACGCGGCAGACGGTTAGCCTGCTCTTTGTCAATAAATCGGACAGCGCCCAACAGGCGCAGATAAACACGGAAGGCACCCCCTTTCCGCCGCTCAGTTCCTGGCCAACGATGCAGATCAATCTGAACGCCTACAGTGTGGTCATAGTAACGTTACATCGGGGCGCAGGGGCTGATGCCTACAGTTATGTGACCCCCACCGCTGGTCATACGACGCCAGCTCTAACACACACCGTCTGCGGCAATCAGGGAAACGTCCTGCTACATTCCTTACCATGTTAAGAGGGAGAACAAGGCCATGATTCTTACTATTCTCGTCCAGTGCCTGGAATTTCTCTACCTGCTCATCATCTTGATGATGACGGTACAGGCCATCTTTAATATTCGCCTGCGACTCTTCATCTGGGAGGAACCGGGGCGCGCCTGGTCAAACCATGCCCCGACAATTTATCGCGAGCCTCGTCTCTCCTTTACCGTCCTCTTGCCAGCTCGACATGAAGAGGAGGTGTATCGCGAGACAATCCAGAAGGTCTATGATCTCAACTATCCTAAAAGATTGGTACAGATCATGGCGATCTGTCGCGAAGATGATCCCGGTACAATCGCGGAGGCCCAGGCCAAAATTAGCGAACTGCGCGATCCCAACGTACAGCTCGTCATCTTCAACGACAAACCCATTAACAAGCCACATGGATTGAACCTGGCGCTGGGAGTGTCGCGTGGCGACGTAGTGACCATCTTTGATGCCGAGGATGAACCGCATCCCGACATTTTGAATATCATCAACACCACCATGCTCAACGAACAGGTAGACGTGGTACAGAGCGGTGTGCAGTTGATGAATCACAATACCAGGTGGTTCTGCTTCCTCAACGTGCTGGAGTACTTTTTCTGGTTCAAGTCATCGCTGCACTTTTTCGCGCGCTTGGGCATGACGCCTCTCGGTGGCAACACAGTTTTTGTGCGGCGCGACCTGATGGAGCAGATGGGTGGCTGGGACGAGACCTGCCTGACGGAAGACGCCGACCTCGGCATACGCTTGAGCATAGCACACGCGCGCGTCCGCGTCCTCTATGACGACGAGTTTGTTACTCGTGAAGAGACGCCACACACCATCGAGCAGTTTATCAAGCAGCGCACGCGCTGGAACCAGGGATTTATCCAGATACTCTTCAAGGGAGAATGGCTCAAATTGGAGAAACTCTCGCAGCGCCTGATGGCGTTTTACGTACTGATCCTCCCAGAACTGCAAGCCTTCTTCGCGCTGATGGTACCGGTCTCGGTGATTATGTTCTTCTTTGTAAAGCTGCCCCTGTGGCTGGCGATGCTCACCTTCATGCCGCTCTACTGTTTCATCCTGGCAATCTTCATTGACCTTGCTGGCTTACACGAATTTCTAAAGGCCCATAAACGCCCGTGGCGCTGGCGCGAAGCGATGATCCAGGTGCTGGCCTTCTTCCCTTACCAGGCATTGCTGGGGCTTGGCGCCATGCGGGCAGTGTTCCGCTACATCCAGGGCACGTCGAATTGGGAAAAAACGGCGCACATTGGTCAACACCGCGGCAATGTCGCTGGCAAGGGTAACGCGATTATACACGGGAGATAAGGTATCGTCAAGAACCCCTGGCTCAAGCCGAGGGGCTTGTAACTAGCCCTGACGGGCCGCTACCAGAGGCTGCTTGACAACAGCCCTTGAGATGTTTATTGCAGCATTATAATCAGCGTTCAAGCAGAAACCGCACTGCTGACATGTGAAAGAGGATTGACTGTGACGATTGGCTTTCTCACAATGCCCACACTGGGAACAGGTACGGCTCGTGTTCCGCGGATCAACGAACCTGAGAGGAACGCCAGCCCATGCTGCTTTGTAGGCAAGGAAGATGCGGAGTTGATAGAAAGCCCAGGAATGCCGTTCAGAGCGGTTTGCTCGACGGACCGTTACTCGCGCTCGAATGCCTGTCAGGTCTTCAAGCGCGAGTGCCTTGCGAGTATGAACAGCCTTTTGAACCAGGGTTTTACTGATACCGTGGTTCGTGTTTTTCTGGAACCGCTTTTCACGTCCGCTCATCTTTTTGAGGCGACGTTTCGCAGAGCGAGTCCCAACGCTTTGCAAGATTTGACGGCGTTTCTGGTAACGCAGACGCACTTCATGGACTTTTATTCCACTGAAGGACTCACCTGTGCTATCGGTTGCCAACTTAACCATGCCAAGATCAATACCAAGGGTCTCATTCGTCTCAGTCAGGTCAGGAGCCTCTTTGCATTGGGTGACATTCAGATAGTAGATGCCACGTCTCCACACGAGATCAGCGCCACCAATCTTCCACGTCGAGTCAACCAGCATCTCATGTTGACGCGTGCCCAAGATCAATCGGCACACGATACGCCCTTGCAGGGTATTGAGGGACACCCGATCAAGACTCAGCAGGCGATAGGTACGAGCGTCATAGCGGAGAGAACCGCGCTCACCAAACTGAGGACACGTCTCGCTTTGCTGCGTTTTCGTGGCCTTGATCGACTCAACGGCTTTGGCACGAGCACAGACCGCCAATTGAGCACCAAGCCCGAACCGGCGACGGGTTTCTCCATAGACCCGATGGTGAGCCGTGTTGGTGTTGGTAATATGCTCTTGCCAACACACGGTGGCAATCCACGAAGCGGCTGCATTGAACGCCTGTTGCGTCGCGTGCAACGTGGCTTCGTGTTCACCTCTATCAAGCTTGATACTGATTGTCCGTATGAGTGTCTTGTTCATAAAAAGAGTCTATCACGAGAGAAAGCGCCTGTCAAGCAATTGCGCCTGCGGGCGTCTTTCTTTCATCCCCCGCTTCAAAGACAGGGGTTTCCAGAAAGGGACGGCTATGAATCACTCACAGAAGCCTGATCATAAGTACCAGGCAGCAGCTATGCCACCAGGCGTTCTCTATCCCCAGCAGGTGCGGCAAGGGGATGCGCATCCACCGGTACCACCTTATCCTCAGCATGGCGCCCCCCAGAGCATGGGCAATAATAATGGGTCGCCGCCACAGCAAGGATTAACGCCAACGGGGCTGCTGCAACAGGGGAGCGAGAGCGACGATATGATCCTCTATCGCAGCGGGCGCTTCTTTGTGCGCACGGCCAACCGCCCCGATCAGCGGCGGAATCCCCTACGCAAGCGCTCGGGAAACACAAGCATCTTCGGCGCCTCTTTCATCTCCCAGGTGCGCTGGGTTACGGCTGAAAAGCAGCGTATTACCGAGGCTGAAACGCGCCTCCTGCCCGGCGTCGAGGCGATCAATCCGGTACTGGCAAAGGCTATTCCTTTCCCCTTGATTCTGGAAGCCCTCGTCGTGCTGATTGGCCTTGTCATCACGATGGCTGCGCACGCCCTTAACATGTTCAGCTACCCGCTCTATGGGCAGGATGAAGGCACCCTGATGTCGAACGCCTGGGCCATCCTGCACGGAATGTTGCAACCATACCCTTACATCTACGAGCAGCCCCCGCTCGGGTGGATACAGATTGCCGCGTGGGTACAACTCAGCGGAGGGTTCTTTACCTTTGGAAACGCTCTCAATAGCGGGCGCGTGCTGATGCTTCTCTTCGCGGCTGCCAGTTCTCTGCTGGTCTACCTGATCGCCAATCGTTTGAGCGGGAGCCGCAGCACCGGACTGCTGGCGCTGATCATTTTTTCGCTCTCGCCACTGAGCATCATCTACCAACGCCAGGTTCTACTCGATAACATTGGGACCTTCTGGCTGCTACTCTCACTCTACCTGTTGGTGGCCGGTAACAGCCGCCTGCGTTCCACTGTGTTTGCCGCTGTAGCGCTGGCTATCGCCATTCTCTCACGAGAGAGTTTCCTCCTCTTCCTGCCCGTGCTGCTCTACGCGGTCTGGTTGCACTCGACCACCTTTCAGCGCAAGTTCGCGCTGGTCGTCTTCGCCTATATTACCCTTTCGCTCGCTTCATTCTTCGTCTTGCTGGCGCTTTTAAAAGGTGAATTGCTACTAACGGGCATGCTGCCCGGGGACAATCATGTGCATCCAAGCTTGCTTAGCACGCTGCTTGCACAAATAACTCAGCCAGCGCAAAATGCCAATCTCTCGCTGAGCTGGGCCACCTGGACCAGCATCGACAGCCCCTTCATGTACGCCAGCATGGCAGCTCTCGTGATCAACCTTGTGATGGGTTGGAAGAATCGCCTGCAATGGATACTCGCATTCCTTGCTATAAGCTACTGGCTCTTCCTGCTGCATGGTGGCACCGTCTACCCCTTTTACATTGTGCCGCTGTTGCCGTTGATGGCGTTGAATATCGCGGTAGCGCTCAATGCTCCTCTGAAGTGGCTGACAACACTGAAGGGATTCGATCTCGCGCGCGCGCTCCTACTCTTTATGATTATTGGGGCGCTCGTTCCCTACAATATGCAGTTCGCCGCTCCCGCCTTCTCGCTCCATCCTGTGACAGCTCAGACCAATGCGCTGTTCTGGATACGCGACAATGTGCCGCACAATGCCGTGGTGATCGCCGATAGCACGTTCTACACGGACCTGCACCAGGCAGGAGGTGAGGGAGTTGCCAATGGCGCGACCTATCCCAATGCACATATATACTGGAACGTCGCCCTTGACCCGCAGGTTCATGGCGGCCTGCTGCATGAGAACTGGGATACCATCGATTACCTCGTTGTTGATGCGAGAATGCTGCGCGAAATCAAAACGCTCGACGGCTCGATGTTACTGCTGAACCGCGCGCTCCACCATGCCATCCTGCGCGTTGAGTTCCGTTCGGACAACGGCGGCCAATCAGAAGTAATACAAGTCTACCAGGTCATTCATACGACCAGCACAACCTAGAACATCCTAAAACAACTTGAAAGGAGCGGCCATGTTCGGAACTAACTGGCAGCCCATTTTTATAAAGCGGCGCAGGCTCTTGCTCATTGCAGGGCTATGCTGCACAATCCTTCTCATCGCGGCTATACTGCTCGCCGCGCTCTGGAATTATCCAGCCAATCCGTTACACCAGGCTGAGGCTGGCCAGGGTTACTGGCATACCAACGGCGCGCAGATTCTCGATGCCTATAACAGGCCGGTGCGTATCGCTGGTATCAACTGGTTTGGCCTGGAAACGCCGAGCTACAGCCCGCACGGTCTAGCACATCGTAGCTATCAAAGTATGTTAGAGCAGATCAAGAGCCTGGGATACAACACGCTGCGGCTCCCCTACTCGAATCAACTCTTCGACCAGGGAAGCACACCCAGTGGCATCGATTATACGAAAAACCCTGGCCTGCAGGGATTGACGGGCCTACAGGTAATGGATAAGGTCATCGGCTATGCCAGCAAAATTGGCTTGCGCATTATTCTCGACAGGCACCGGCCCGACGCAGGTGCGCAATCAGCGCTCTGGTATACCAGCGCGTATCCCGAGTCGCGCTGGCTATCCGACTGGCAGATGTTGGCGAATCACTACAAAAACAATGCAATGGTTATTGGCGCTGATCTGCATAATGAGCCACATGCTCCAGCCTGCTGGGGTTGTGGAGACAGGTCGCTGGACTGGCGTCTGGCTGCTGAACGAGCGGGCAATGCGATCCTGGCGGTCAATCCAAACTGGCTCATCTTCGTAGAGGGCGTCAATTGTTATGGGCCAGGCGGGACAACCAATGTATCCGAGTGCTACTGGTGGGGTGGCAATCTGCAAGGCGTAGCCAGCTATCCCGTGCTACTGAACGTCCCCAATCGCCTGGTCTACTCCGTGCATGACTATGCACAGACCGTCGCGCCCCATTCCTGGTTCAACGCCGCCAATTATCCCAATAACCTGCCCGGTGTGTGGGACTCCTACTGGGGCTACATCTACAAACAAGGCATCGCGCCCGTGTGGGTCGGCGAGTTCGGCACAAGATTACAAACCCCTGTGGATAAGCAGTGGCTCACTCACCTCGTCAGCTACCTGGGCAGCGGGGCTAGCGGTGTTAATTGGACGTTCTGGTGCTGGAATCCCGATTCTGGAGACACCGGCGGCATCTTGAACGATGACTGGACAACGGTCAATCAGGCAAAAGAAGCAAAGCTCACCGCGATCATGTATCCATTAAGCGCTACCACGACAGTTGCGCCGGTTTCAACGACAGCGCCAAAAACACCCACGGTACCGCCAGCGAATACACCAGTGCCAACATCGCCCGCTGCCAAAACACCAACAGCGCTCCCGACTGATCCCATATCGCTCCAGGTCTACTACAAAGTCGGCAATCCAGGTGCAGCAACCACCAACCAGGTCATGCCGCAGCTGGAGTTGCTCAATACCGGCAAGAGCAGCATCAACCTGAGTGACGTGACGATCCGTTACTGGTTCACGCTTGATGCGAAACAGGCAGAGAACTACTGGTGCGACTACGCCGCGTTGGGATGTCACAACATCTCCGGCAGGTTCGTCTCCCTCACCCCTCCACGCGCCAGAGCGAACACCTACCTGGAAATTCGCTTCACGAATGGCGCGGGCAGTCTCGCTCTAGGAGCCAACAGCGGCGAAATTCAGAACCGCTTCAATAAAAACGACTGGTCAAACTACCAGCAAGCGCACGATTACTCCTACGAAGGATCCATCACAACATACACAGTATCAGCAAGGATAACAGTATATTACAAAGGAGCACTAATCTGGGGAAACGAGCCTGCATAGCCCAATCCATCAAAGCACCCCATTATTCCAAAATAATTAGGAAGGAAAATCAGCGGTATCCACCCAAAAATACCGCTGATTCAAGCTAAAATGTACGGGCAGGGCTTGCCCCTGCCCTGAAGCCGCCTCTGCGACACCTGCGACATCCGCTGCCTCTGCGACACCCGCTGCCTCTGCGACAACTGCGACAAACACCAGGCAGCGTTCTCAATATCCGCATAGCCCTGTCATAAGTTGAAAATTACCACCTATGTTGTAGACTAGAAGAATGAGAAGAGAGAAGCTTTCTTTAAGAGGTAACTTGTTAACCCTCATCGCACCAGGTTGAGGAGAGTATAGATCAGCAGGCAAGAATAACCATGGCAGTAAATAAGAAATCGACCGATAACAATCAAAATCGGGACAAGCACGTTCTTTACATAGCCCCAGATGAAGACCTCACGGCGATACGGGAGCGCCTGGCGCGGGTCCCTTCCCAAAGCGTCGCGCTTGTCATCCCGCCCCAGACACACTTGCGCAGCCACGTAGCGTGGAGACTGCTCCAACGCAGTGCGCAACAATTGGGTAAAGATGTCTCTATCGTAAGCTCAGACACGCACATTCGTGCGATTGCTCGTTCTGTTCAATTTAAAGTGGCAGCAACTTTACCCGCGGCTCTCACGTAGATGAAATTGGATGCAATTTATACACATCTCGGGCTTGCTGGCCCTACTTACTGCTGTTTAGTAAGCTGGAGAAAAGATGTCTATCACACCATTTGAGCCTGAACGGCTCCGTGCGGTTGCTCATACCCGTAGCGAAGCGGTTGCCGAGCTTGCCCAGCGTATTTGTGAGGTTCCCGCCCCCACGGGGAGCGAGCGAGAGCGCGCCGAGTTGGTGGCATCGCTCTGGCGGGAGCGCGGCTATGTGCCAGAAATCGACGCAATCGGCAACGTCTACACTCGGCGTGGAAAGCATGGCAAAGGACCAGTGTTAATGCTGTTAGCTCACACCGACACTGTTTTCCCACCTTCTATCTCTATCTCTGTCAAGCGCGATGGAGATATCTTGCGTGGACCAGGCATTGGAGACAATAGTGCGAGTGTCGCGGCCATGATTAGCGCACTAGAGATGCTCGACGCGTTGCAGGTAGAGACCGCCGTCGATCTTGTCGCCGTGGCCGACGTGGGAGAAGAAGGTCTGGGGAATCTACGCGGGGCACGCGCCGCCATTGAACGCTACCGCGAAAGCCTGGGAGCGGTACTTGTGCTCGATGGCAATCTCGGCCAAATCACCCATATCGCGGTGGGTTCTCAACGCTGGCGCTTAATTGTACGCGGTCCGGGAGGACATTCGTTCGGAGCCTTCGGTCTGCCGAGCGCCATTCACGGGTTAGGCAGAATCATTGCAGCCATTGCTGATCTCGCTGTTCCGCTGGAGCCAAAAACCACCTTCAATGTAGGCGTTATTGAAGGCGGAACGAGCGTGAATACCATCGCGGCGCACGCGTCAGCGCTGCTGGATATGCGCTCGACAGATGTGACCGCACTTGATCGACTGGCCTCGCAGGTGAGAACAATCATGGAGAGGCACGCGGGAGAGGGTCTGCAAACGGAGATCGAGATACTGGGCGATCGCCCGGCAGGAGGGCGAAGCCGGTCAGATCCCCTGGTAAGCCTGGCCGCACAGATTTTATCCTGGCTTGGTATAGAGCCAGAATATAGCGCATCCAGTACTGACGCGAATATTCCTCTCAGCCTCGCTATTCCAACGGTGTGTGTCGGCCTCACACGCGGTGGAGGAGTTCATACAGTGGAGGAGTATATCCATGTTCCGCCCATTGGTGATGGTCTGGCACAAATCGTCTATCTCTGTCACGAGGCCAGCAAGCTGATCGCACAGCAGCAATTGTAAACATGACAATTGCTCGCCATCAAACACCATGGATCGGAGATCCTACATCCCACCAGGCGCATGTGCATGCCTTGCAAATTCTTGGGTAGGAGTAGCGGCCAGGGCTTGTTCCAGGGGAATGGTTCGTCCCTCCGTCCATGCCGCCGCGAACGCCACCTCACCAACCTCGGAACGGGCTGCCGCTACCGCCCGGCCATAGGAGACGCGATAGACAGGCGGCATGGGAGTGCCAATCGCTGCTCGGGTGGTCGCTGCTATCCCCCACAATCTCGCCGCTCCCCCAGGTTTTCCCTGTAATGCGGCTACGACCCCCAGGCCCTCTAAACACACGGCCCTCAGCTCTTTGGCGTCTCTCTCTCTAAGCAGCCTCCAACTCTCCTCGTAGTGGATTCGTGCCGCCGCCAGGTCGCCCTGCAAAGACTCCACCCTTGCCAGGCTGATGAGTGACTCGGCAACGCCGATGCGATACTCTAACTCCCTGAAGGTTGCCACGCTCTTCTCGGTATACTCGCGAGCCTTGACAGGCTCACCCTGATGCAGGTGAATCTCTCCCAGCAGGCTCTGGACGAAGGCAATAAGCCTCCTATTTCCCACCTCCTGGAAGAGTGCCAAACTCTCCTCCGCCATCGCGTAGGTTTTCGCCTGATCATTGCGCGAAAGAAAGAAGACACGGGCCAGGTGGTAGAGCGGGTAGGCGGTTCTATACGGCTTGCCCAATGCGCTGTAGAGCAAGAGATTCTCTTCGAGTAGTGAGCGGGCGCGGGCATAATCGCCTTGAGATGTCAGGATCTGGCCCAGGTCCTCGCGCGTATAGGCTATTCCATTCTGGTCTTCTAGCTCGCGGTAGAGTGTCAGGCTCTCCTCTAAAAGTGTGCGTGCCAGGGCATAGTCATTCCTCTCGCCAGCAAGACTGCCCAGAATGCGCAGCGATTTTGCCATACCTGCTTTATCGCCAATGTTGCGGAATAGCGCCAGGCTTTCCTCCAGCAGCGCCTCTGCGCGAGCGTCATCACCCTGCACGAGAGCCAGAAATCCGGCGCCGAAGATTGCTTCCACGCGTACGGTTGCCACGACCTTTTTGCTTGCCGCCAGCGCACGTTCCAGGAAGGTCTGTCCTTCTCTAAAGTACCCGCGTATCTCCCAAAAATTCATCAATGCCGTACAGAGACGCAGCGCCTGCTCCGCCAGTTCTGTGCTCATCTGCATACACTCACAGGGTCTGTGAATTATTGTAGAAACACCTCTTCTCCACCTTTTACAACGTGGAGGCAAGCCCCATCTATTTCTCTCTTGTGCCCTCACGGAGCTAAATTGTACGGGTGGGGCAGCCGCATCCGGGGGATGATGAAGGCGCCTCCACCCTGCTCGTTCACAAACCCTGCATCCACTCATTCGCTGTTTGCCGCAGGTAATTCCAGTAACCTCCATTGAGATTACTTGCAGCTTTACCCCTCCGCCAGCTTCTTAGAAACGGCCACATCTACCGTATCATAGCCCTTCGCTAACAAGAATGTTACATTCGTATCCCCAATTGAGAAAGGCGCATTTCCCAATCTTTTTAGAATTGCCTTGTCAATCTTGGGTGTGCTGAGATTGACTGTAAAGGACTCCAGTGCCTCACCTGCCTGCCAGAACGTCTCAATATGTTCTTCGAGCGAGAAGAGTTCCTCTTCTTTGTCAGCAGAACCAGCATCAGCTGTGGATAAAGTATTTTCCTCGGAAAATGCTTCAGCACGTTTCCCCCTCAGTACCTCGATGATTTGCTCCTTTGTGCGACCGCGCAATTTGAAAATCAGGAATGGTTCCTCGTCGAAACGCTCGGCCAGCAGGTAATAGACAGCGGCGATATGCTTGCAAGGATTGGCCCAATCTGGACAAGAGCATTCGGTATTCAATTCTTTAAGAGCAGTCGGGAAAAGCGAGACATCCACTGACGCAAAGGCTTCCTCTATATTCTGAGGCATCTCG